>Ga0076929_100399_pt1 | contig 43939 bp, 37 predicted proteins | sample HotLakConUCCSL28_FD_87104 | JGI IMG/M metagenome (GOLD analysis project Ga0076929, IMG submission 87104) | Hypersaline microbial mat communities from Hot Lake, Washington, USA - Hot Lake Consortium UCC-SL28 (version 3) (version 3) | ecosystem: Environmental > Aquatic > Thermal springs > Hot...
CTTTTCCTCACCGACCGCGGCCTTGCCCGGCGAGACTGCCGGGTGATGGAGGCCGTCCGCGCAAAGGGGGTGCCGCTCGCGGGGGTGCTCGGCGGGGGCTACATGGACGACGTCGAGGCGCTCGCCCGCCGCCACGCGATCCTCCACACGACCGCGCGCGAGGTCTGGTCCGCCGGGCGTCCCGCGAGACGTTCGGCATGATCGTGGCCGTCCGGCGAGGACACCGCCGAGGCGCCTGCGGCCGCTCCCCGCGGGCGGCCTCCTCCGAGATCACCGCCACGCCGTGCCGCCGGAACGCGCTTCGCCGGATCACAACGGCGAAGTGGCCGGGGATCCGCGCCGGGCGTGTCGCGATCACCGCCGGTTTCCCAGCCCGCGGCGAAAAGGCGTGGCAGATGTGAGGCAGCCGTCCCCAGCCCGTCCACAGCCTGGCGCGAGAGAGTGCACGCCCGGCGCCGATTGCGCCGCGGCACTGGACTTCGCTTCACGATGGTTGCACATCTGTTCTAAAGTTGTGGCGTTTTGATTCGAGGATCCGTCGATGGGTAAGGCCGTCCGCCAGAAGGCCGCCGAGGTGTCCATCTCGCAAAGGGCGGCGCAGGCCTCCCGCCCCGCGCCGGAGTACCTCGCCGCGCTCAACCCCGAGCAGCGCCGCGCCGTGGAGGCGCTCGACGGCCCCGTCCTCGTGCTCGCGGGCGCCGGCACCAAAGACGCGGGTGCTCACCACCCGCATCGCCCACATCCTCGCCACCGGCCGCGCCCGGCCGGGCGAGATCCTCGCCGTCACCTTCACCAACAAGGCGGCGCGGGAGATGAAGGAGCGCGTCTCCGCCGTGGTCGGCCCGCAGGCGGAGGGGATGCCCTGGCTCGGCACCTTCCACGCCATCGGCACCCGCATCCTGCGCCGCCACGCCGAGCTCGTCGACCTCAACCCCGACTTCACCATCCTCGACACCGACGACCAGATCCGCCTCGCCAGGCAGATCCTGGAGGCCGAGCGGCTCGACGAGAAGCGCTGGCCGCCCCGCCAGATGCTCGCCATGATCGACGGCTGGAAGAACCGCGGCCTCACCCCCTCCGAGGTGCCGAAGGGGGAGGGCAACTACTTCGGCAACGGCCGCGGCATCAAGGTCTACGAGGCCTACCGCGACCGGCTGAAGTCCCTGAACGCGGCCGACTTCGGCGACCTCCTGCTCGAGCCCATCCGCCTCTTCCGCGCGAACCCCGACATTCTGGAGCAGTACACGGGCCGCTTCCGCTACATGCTGGTGGACGAGTATCAGGACACCAACGTCGCCCAATATCTCTGGCTGCGGCTGCTCGCGCAGACCAACAGGAACCTTTGCGTGGTCGGCGACGACGACCAGTCCATCTACGGCTGGCGCGGCGCCGAGGTGGACAACATCCTGCGCTTCGAGACCGACTTTCCGGGCGCGACCGTGGTGCGGCTCGAGCGCAACTACCGCTCGACGAGCCCGATCCTCCAGGCCGCCTCCCACCTCATCGCCCACAACGAGGGCCGCCTCGGCAAGACGCTCTTCACCGACCACCAGGACCCAGACGCGCCCCCCGTGACGGTGGCCTCCGCGTGGGACTCCGAGGAGGAGGCGCGGGCGATCAACGAGGAGATCGAGAGCCTCGGCAAGCGCGGCGTCTCGCTCGACGAGATCGCGATCCTGTCGCGCACCACCGCGCAGACCCGCGTTTTCGAGGACCGCTTCGTCACCACGGGCACGCCCTACCGCGTCATCGGCGGCCCGCGCTTCTACGAGCGCAAGGAGATCCGGGACGCGCTCGCCTACTTCCGCTGCGTGACGCAGCCGGCCTACGACCTCGCCTTCGAGCGGATCGTGAACGTTCCGACGCGCGGGCTCGGCCAGCAGTCCGTCCGCCTCATCGTCGAGACGGCGCGGGCGCGGGGGATCCCGATGCTCACGGCCTCGGCCGAGCTCCTCGCCACCGACGAGATCAAGGGCAAGGCGCGCTCGGGCCTCTCCGCCCTCGTCGCCGCGTTCGCCCGCTGGCGCTCACAGCTCGGGACGACGCCCCACACCGAGCTCGCCGAGATCATCCTCGACGAGTCCGGCTACACCGACATGCTGAAGGCGGACCGCTCCGCCGACGCCCCCGGGCGGCTGGAAAACCTCAAGGAGCTCGTCCGCTCCATGGAGGAGTTCGACTCGCTCCCCGCCTTCCTCGAGCACGTCTCCCTCGTGACGGACGTCGGGGAGGCGGGCGGCGAGGCGGTGACGCTCATGACGCTCCACGCCGCGAAGGGGCTCGAGTTCGACGTCGTGTTCCTGCCGGGCTGGGAGGAGGGCCTCTTCCCGTCCGCGCGCGCCATGGACGAGAACGGGCAGGCGGGGCTCGAGGAGGAGCGCCGCCTCGCCTACGTCGGCCTCACCCGCGCGCGCCGGCAGGCGTTCGTGTGGTTCGCCCTCAACCGCCGCATCCACGGCATGTGGAACTCCACCGCCCCGTCCCGCTTCATCGACGAGCTTCCGGAGCACGCCGTGCAGGTGCGCGAGGACGTCGGCTACGGCGGGATCGGCGGCTACGGCGCATCCCGCTTCGACAAGGTGGAGACGTTCGCCTCCTCCTACCACACCCCCGGCTGGGAGCGCGCCCAGCGCCGCCGGGAGGACGTCCCCCGCCGCGAGCGCCACCTCCCGCCCCTCATCGAGGGCGAGCTCGTGGCGAAGTCGGTCGCCGGCGGCAGCGCATACGCGATCGGCGACCGCGTCTTCCACCAGAAGTTCGGCAACGGCGACGTGGCGGCCGTGGAGGGCAACAAGCTCACCGTCGACTTCGACAAGGCGGGGCGCAAGCGCGTTATCGATTCATTCGTGAACGCCGTGGAATGAAGCGCGTCCGCCCGCTCGACCGGCTTGTGACGCAAAAGCCGCACCTGCGGCGTGCCGAGCGGGTTGCGGGCCACCGCCGCCGTCGGCGCAATTGATCCGATCGAGCGACCTCCGCTAGCCCTTCTCCATTAGGGGAGCGAAAGGCCTCCGGGTCCCGCTCCCCGGCCTTCCGGTTGCGTAAGGGGTGAGCGATGGATCGCATGCGTATCGTCGGCGGGGCTCCGCTCGAAGGCTCGATCCCCATCTCGGGCGCCAAGAACGCCGCCCTCCCGCTGATGATCGCCTCGCTCCTCACCGACGAGACCCTGACGCTCGAGAACGTCCCGCGGCTCGCTGACGTCTCGAAGCTCTTCCACATCCTCGCCAACCACGGCGTCGACACCGCCTTCCAGGGCAAGCGCTGCGGCCAGGACGATCTCGCCGGGCAGACCGTTAGCCTTTGCGCCCGCGCCATCGTCGACACCACGGCGCCCTACGAGCTCGTGTCCACCATGCGGGCAAGCTTCTGGGTGATCGGCCCCCTCGTCGCGCGGACGGGGGAGGCGCGGGTGTCCCTCCCCGGCGGCTGCGCCATCGGGACGCGGCCCGTCGACTTCTTCATCGAGGGCCTGCGCACCCTCGGCGCCGATATCGAGATCGACCGCGGCTACGTCGTCGCGACGGCGCGGGCCGGCCTCGTCGGCAGCCGCGTGCGCCTGCCGAAGCCGTCGGTCGGTGCCACCCACACCCTCATGATGGCCGCCACCCTCGCCCGCGGCGAGACGGTGATCGAGAACGCCGCCCGCGAGCCGGAGGTCGTGGATCTCGCCGAGTGCCTCATCGCCATGGGCGCGAAGATCGAGGGCCACGGCTCTGCGACCATCTATGTCGACGGCGTCTCCCGGCTCGGCGGGGCGCGCCACCACGTCCTGCCGGACAGGATCGAGGCGGGAACCTATGCGCTCGCCACCGCCATGGCCGGCGGCGACGTCACGCTCGAGGGCGCGAGCGCGGAGCATCTGGAGCGCCCGCTCGAGCTGATGCGCGAGGCGGGTGCGGAGATCACGGTCACCAACCGCGGCATCCGCGTGAAGCGCAACGGCCACGGCATCCACGCCGTCGACGCCGACACCGCCCCCTACCCGGGCTTCCCGACGGACCTCCAGGCCCAGTTCATGGCGCTCATGACCGCGGGGAAGGGGACGAGCCGCATCACGGAGACGATCTTCGAGAACCGCTTCATGCACGTGCAGGAGCTCGCCCGCCTCGGCGCGCGGATCTCCCTCGACGGGCAGACGGCGACGGTGGAGGGCGTCTCTCGCCTGAAGGGCGCGCCCGTCATGGCGACGGACCTTCGCGCGTCGGTCTCCCTCGTCATCGCGGGCCTCGCCGCCGAGGGCGAGACGGAGGTCTCCCGCATCTACCACCTCGACCGCGGCTTCGAGCGGCTCGAGCACAAGCTCGCCCGCTGCGGCGCACAGATCACCCGCGTGTCCGCCTGACGGGCGCCCGGGCGCGTCGGCGCCGCGGCGAAACGCCGTGAGAAGGCTTCCGGCGGAAACGCGATTTCGTCGCCTCCGGTGATTTCGTCCCGGCCCGTCGTGTTCTATACGCGGCGTCTGAAGACCGTACCGGACGGGGTCATGCCAGCCGACGACACGCCCACCGACAAGACGGGGCTCGCCGCCGCCGGACCCGACCGGCCGCTCAAGCTCATCGCGCTCGACGCGAAGGATCTCGCGGTCGTCTCGGCCCACGTGCAGGACGCGGTGGTCAAGGCCGGGGAGATCGTCTGGTCGCCGGCGCGCCGGCAGCTCACCCTGCCCATGAACCGCTTCGCCTGGGAGAGGACACTGCGCGCCTCGCGCCGCAATCCCGACGAGCGGCGCCGCAGCGTCCTCCATTTCGGCAGGGTCGAGGCGGTCCGCTCCACGGGCTTCGCCCAGGACGACGCGGACGCTGTGGTGGCCCTCCTCGCCATCGTGTTCGAGCCGACCGACCCGCCGGCGGGCGTCGTGACGCTGGTGTGCGCAGGAGAGGCCGCCATCCGGCTCGACGTCGAGTGCATCGAGGCCCAGCTTACCGACCTCGGGGCCGCCTGGCAGGCCTCCATGAGGCCGAAGCATCGCCTCGGGCGGGAGACGGAGACATGAAGCTGCTCGACACGCGCGCCGACGGTTTCGAGAGCGCGTTCGCGGCGCTCCTCGCCGACCAGCGCGAGCTCTCGGAGGACGTGACGGCCACAGTCGCGGCGATCCTCGCGGACGTGAGGGCGCGAGGCGACGAGGCGCTCGCGGAATACACCGCGCGCTTCGACCGGGTGGACCTGTCCCGGACGGCGATGGCGATCGGTCCCGACGAGGTCGCGGCCGCGCGGGCAGCGGTGCCGGCCGAGGCCATCGAGGCGCTCGCCTTCGCGCGCGACCGGATCGCGGCGTTCCACGAGCGGCAGAAGCCGCAGGACGAGCGCTTCACCGACGAGACGGGCGCGGTCCTCGGCTGGCGGTGGACGCCGCTCTCCTCCGTCGGACTCTACGTGCCGGGCGGGCGTGCGGCCTATCCGTCGTCGGTCCTCATGAACGCCGTCCCCGCGAAGGTGGCGGGCGTGGCGCGGATTGCCATGGTGGTGCCGACGCCGGGCGGGGAGATCGCCCCCATCGTGCTCGCCGCCGCCGCGCTCGCGGGCGTCGACGAGATCTGGCGGATCGGCGGGGCGCAGGCGGTCGCCGCGCTCGCCTGGGGCACCGAGACCATCCGGCCGGTGGACAAGATCGTCGGCCCCGGCAACGCCTTCGTGGCCTCGGCGAAGCGGCAGGTGTTCGGCACGGTCGGCATCGACATGGTGGCGGGGCCGTCCGAGGTGGTGGTGGTCGCGGACGCCTCCGCCGCGCCCGACGTGATCGCGGCCGACCTTCTCGCCCAGGCGGAGCACGACGAGGCGGCGCAGTCGATCCTGATCACCGACGACGCCCCCCTCGCCGACGCCGTCGCCGCCGCCGTGGAGGCGCAGCTCGACACCCTGCCCCGCCGCGCTGTCGCGGCGGCGAGCTGGCGCGACCACGGCGCCATCGTCATCGTGCGCTCCCTCGAGGAGGCGGCCGCCCTCGTCGACCGCATCGCCCCGGAGCATCTCGAGCTCGCGGTGGCCGACCCCGAGGCGCTCGCGGCGAGGATCACCCACGCGGGCGCCATCTTCCTCGGCCACGACACGCCGGAAGCCGTGGGCGACTACGTGGCCGGGCCGAATCACGTCCTGCCGACGAGCCGCTCGGCCCGCTTCTCCTCCGGGCTCTCGGTGCTCGACTTCATGAAGCGCACCACCCTCCTCGGTGTCGGCCGGGAGGGCCTCAGGGCGCTCGCAGGGCCTGCGATGACGCTCGCCGCGGCGGAGGGACTCGACGCGCACCGCCTCTCCATCGCCCGACGGCTCGGACGGTGACCGAGGGCGCCGGGATGGACGAGCGCGACGGCAGCGGCGAGCGCGACGACGGGCCGGGCGGCGAGCGCACGCGCCCCGCCAACGCCTACCTCGTGGGCGTGACGCTCGACGAGGCCTCCATCGAGCGCGGCAACCCGGACGTCGAGCACGAGCGCGCCGTCGCTGTCTACGACCTCCTCCAGGAGAACGTCTTCGCGCCCGCGAGCGGCCCGGACGGCCCCTACCGCCTCGTCCTCTCCATCCAGGAGAACCGCCTCGTCTTCCAGATCCAGGACGAGGCTGGCGGGCACATCGTCTCGCACATGCTCTCGCTGAGCCCGCTGCGGAAGGTGGTGAAGGACTACTTTCTTATCTGCGAGAGCTACTTCGACGCCATCCGCCATGCCTCGCCCGCGCAGATCGAGGCCATCGACATGGGCCGCCGCGGCGTCCACGACGAGGGCTCGCGCCTCCTCGCCGAGCGTCTCGAGGGCAAGATCGCGGTGGACCACGATACGGCCCGTCGCCTCTTCACCCTCGTCTGCGCGCTGCACTTCAAGGGGTGAGCGGTGGGCCGTGCCCCGGGCTCGATCCTCTTCGTGTGCCGCCACAACGCGATCCGCTCGCCCATGGCGGCGGCGATCGCGCGGGAGATCCTGCCGCACACCTACGTGCGCTCCGCCGGTGTGGAGCACGGGCAGGCGGACCCCTTCGCCGTCGCCGTGATGGCGGAGAAGGGCCTCGACATCGCAGGGCGCACGCCGCGCACCCTCGAGGAGCTTCACGACACCTCCTTCGACCTCGTGGTGACCCTCGCGCCGGAGGCTCATCATCACGTTCTCGAGATGGCGCGCACCCAGTCCTTCGACGTGGAATACTGGCCGACGCTGGACCCTTCGGGCGCTCAGGGCTCCCGCGAGCAGATCATGGACAGCTACCGCGCGACCCGCGACGCCCTTGACAAACTCGTCCGCAACCGCTTCGGCCTTTGACATGGGGCGAGGCTGGAACCCTCCGGCTCTGACACCACCTTAACAGTCGGCGCCCGCGCGGCGGCCGCCGCAATATCAACGGACAGACAAGGCGCACATGGCGAAAGAGGAAGTCCTGGAATTTCCCGGGCAGGTGACTGAGCTTCTGCCCAACGCGACCTTCCGCGTGAAGCTCGAGAACGACCACGAGATCATCGCCCACACGGCAGGGCGCATGCGAAAGAACCGCATTCGCGTGCTCGCCGGCGACAAGGTGCTGGTCGAGATGACCCCGTACGACCTGACGAAGGGTCGCATCACCTACCGCTACAAGTAGGCATGGCTCCTCCCCGCGGAAGCCAGGGGACGGCGGAGCTCGTCCTCGCGTCGGGATCGCCGCGACGGCTCCAGCTCCTCGAGCAGATCGGCTTTCCGCCAGACCACCTCTCGCCGGCCGACGTGGACGAGACGCCGCTCGCGAAGGAGCGCCCGTCCCACTACGCCGCGCGCCTCGCGCGCGAGAAGGCCGTCGTGGCCTGGGCCCGCGTGTCGGAGGTGCTCGACCCCGCCGCCACCTGGGTCGTCGCCGCGGACACCGTCGTCGCCCTCGGCCGCCGCATCCTTCCGAAGGCCGATTCCCTGGAGGTCGCCGCAGACTGCCTGAAGCGCCTGTCGGGACGCAATCACGTGGTCACCACCGCGGTGGTGGTGACGGGGCCGCGGGGGAAGTCGCGGGAGCGCGTCGTCGAGACGCGCGTGCGGCTGAAGCGCCTGTCGGAGCGCGAGATCGCGGAGTACCTCGCGAGCGGCGAGTGGGACGGCAAGGCCGGCGGATATGCCATCCAGGGCCGTGCAGGGGCCTTCGTCGTGCGTCTCGTCGGCTCCTACTCGGCCGTCGTGGGCCTGCCGCTCTACGAGACGGAGCAGCTCCTCGTCGGCGCCGGATACCGCCGCGAGCCCACCGATGCGCTTCCGTCGGCTACGGACGACGCGCGCCCGGCATGACTCCTGCTGCCGACGTCAAGCGCCCGTGCCCCATCTGCGGCCGCCCCGCGGTGCACGAGACGCGCCCCTTCTGCTCGAAGCGCTGCAAGGACGTGGACCTGCACCGCTGGCTCGGCGGCCACTACGCGATCCCCGTCGTCGAGGAGGACGGCGGGAGCGAAGACCGTGACGCGGAACGGCCCGACGGCGACGGCGATCGCTGACGCGGCAGCCCCGCAGCTTCAGGCGGCATCCGCGGCCTCACCCTCGCCCCGAACCCCCGTCGCCCCCCTCCTCGCCGCCTTGCGGCCGCGGCGGGATCTGCCTCCCGCCGCTAAATTTTTGCCCCGGCAAGGGGTTCTGCGCTGTGGATTTTGGTCCTGCGGCCGTGCGCCGAATCAGCCGTTAACGCATCCTTCACCGCAACGCGCTGAAATCGTCCCGACGTGGAACCGGAATTAACGCCCGTGCAACAAACCACACCTCCGCCGCGCTCAATCCGATTCACGGGCCGCTCCTTCATGGCGTTCGTCCTGACGCCGACGCCCCCCATCGACGAGTGGCTGACGGATTTCGACACGTTCGCGCGGCGGAGCCCCGGCTTCTTCGCCGGACGCCCCGTGGTGGTCGACATTTCGCTGATGCCGCCGACCCGGCCCGACCTCGTCCACATGGTGACCGAGCTGAAGCGGCGGCACATCACCATCATGGGCCTCGACGGGCGCGAACCGGGCGAGCTCGGCGCCGACGCCCGCGGCCTGCCGCCGATCCTCTCGGGCGGCAAGGAGATCCCCGGCATCGCCCAGCTCTCCGGCGCCATGGAGCGCGGGGAGATCGTTCCCGCGGCCCCCGCCGACCTCTCGCCCCCGCAGGTGGTCGAGCACGCGGAGACGGACGCTCCGGCCGCCGCCGTGGCGGCGGACCCGGTGACGGAGGCGGCGCTCGCTGCGGTCGAGAAGGCCGTCGAGGAGCCCGGCGGGTCCTCGCTCGTCATCGACGAGCCCATCCGCTCGGGGCAGTCGATCGTCCACCTCCACGGCGACGTCACAGTGATCGGCTCCGTGGCGTCGGGGTCGGAGATCGTGGCGGCGGGTTCGATCCACGTCTACGGCGCGCTGCGCGGGCGCGCCATCGCGGGCTCCAGCGGCAACCGGGACGCGCGCATCTTCGCGAGCGCGCTCAACGCTGAGCTTGTCGCGATCGACGGTCTCTACAAGACCGCGGAAGATATCGACCGCGCCTATCGCGGACGCGCGGTGCACGCATGGCTCGACGGCGACGCCCTCAAGATGGCCGCCTTCAACTGAAAGGGATGAACTGATGGCGAAAGTCCTGGTTGTCACGTCCGGCAAGGGGGGCGTCGGCAAGACCACATCGACGGCGGCGCTCGGGGCGGCTCTCGCCAAGACGGGCGCCAGCGTCTGCGTCGTCGATTTCGACGTGGGGCTGCGCAATCTCGATCTCGTCATGGGGGCCGAGCGCCGCGTCGTCTTCGACCTCATCAACGTCATCGCGGGCGACGCGAAGCTCAGCCAGGCGCTGATCCGCGACAAGCGGATCGACACGCTGGCGCTGCTCCCCGCCTCGCAGACCCGCGACAAGGACGCGCTCACCGACGAGGGCGTCGCGAAGGTGATCGAGGAGCTGAAGACGAAGTTCGACTACATCCTGTGCGACAGCCCGGCCGGCATCGAGCGCGGCGCGCAGCTCGCCATGCGCCACGCCGACACGGCGATCGTCGTCACCAACCCCGAGATCTCGTCGGTGCGCGACTCCGACCGCATCATCGGGCTCCTCGATGCCAAGACAGTGCGCGCCGAGAACGACGAGCGGATCGAGAAGTATCTCCTCCTCACGCGCTACGACGCGCACCGCGCCGAGCGGGGCGAGATGCTGAAGGTGGACGACGTCCTCGAGATCCTGTCCATCCCGCTCATCGCCGTCGTGCCGGAGAGCCAGGACGTCCTCAAGGCGTCCAACCTCGGCATGCCGGTCACCCTCGGCTCGCCGAACTCGACGGCCTCGAAGGCCTACACGGACGCCGCCCGCCGCATCATGGGCGAGAACGTCGCCATGGCGATTCCCACCGACCGACGAGGCCTGTTCGGCAAGTTCTTCGCAAGGAAGGCGGCATGAACCTGTTCGAGTTGTTCCGCAAGAAATCCTCTGCGCCTGTGGCGCGCGAGCGCCTGCAGATCATCCTCGCCCACGAGCGGGCGGAGCTCGGCCAGTCCGATCTCCTCCTGACGCTGCGGGAGGAGATCCTGCAGGTGATCGCAAGGCACATGCCCGTGGAGCGCGACAAGGTCCACGTCTCCATGGACCGCGGCAACGACGTCTCCCTTCTCGAGGTGGAGGTCGAGCTGCCGCTGCGCGATTCGAAGGGCGAGAAGGTCCGCCTCGCGGCCAGCGCTTGACATCGCGGGCGTCCGATCCTTATGTCGCGAGTGTTACGGCGCGGGCCTCCCGCGCCGTTCTTTCGTTTGGCCTGGGGTCGGTGTCGTGAAGATCAAGAACTCGCTGAAGGCGCTTCTGAAGCGCGACCGCAACAACAAGCTGGTCCGCCGCAAGGGCCGCATGTACATCATCAACAAGAAGGCCCCGCGCTACAAGGCGCGCCAGGGCTGAGCGGCGGCGGCGAGCTGCGCCGCCGTCCCGTGACCCCGCGGCGCGGGCGGCGCCGCCATTATCCTGCACCGCGGCGCGGGCGGCGCCGCACCGTCCTGCACCGTGCCTTCAGCCGGCCTCTGTGACCTGACGGACGAGGCGGGGGGCGGCCCGGTCCGTCCGCGAGGGCGGGAACCGGGCGGCGTCCTCGCGTCGCAGGTGCCTGCGATCACGCAGTTGCGACCGCGCGTCCTTTGACGGGCCGGCGGAGGCCGCCACATACTCCCGCCATGAAGACATTCGCGAGCACTCTCCTCCTCTCCCTCGCGCTCGCCGTGCCCGCGGCGGCGGAGGGCAATCGTCCCGCCGACGCAGGCTCCGCCGCCGTCGCGAAGGGCGACTCCGCAGGCGCTGCGAGCTCCACCGCCGTGGAGCGGCGGGCCGCGCGGCTCGACCTCATGTTCGGTCGCCTCGCCAAGGCGACGCAGAAGCGGCGGGCGGACGGGATCGCCCGCAACATCATGGCGCAGCTCTCCCGCTCGGGCAGCCCGACCGCCGATCTCCTGATGCAGCAGGCGGCGCTCGCCATCCGCGCGATGGAGCTCGGCAAGGCGCTCGACTTCCTCGACGGTGTCGTGCGGACGAATCCGACGTTCGCCGAGGGATGGAACCGCCGCGCCACGGTCCACTTCATGCGCGGCGACTACGGCCGCTCGCTCGCCGACATCGAGCAGGTGCTCAGACTCGAGCCGCGCCACTGGGGCGCCCTCTCGGGGCTCGCCATCATCCTGACGTCCCTGGAGCGCAAGAAGGAGGCGCTCACGGTGATGGACCGCGTCCTGGAGATCCACCCGCACCTCGACGAGATGGAGCAGCGCCGGGATCGCCTCCGCCAGGAAGTGAACGGCGCGGACATCTGACGGGACGACCGGCCTGACGGGCGGCCCCGTCAGGCCGGTCGCTCGGTCTCCCGCCGGCCGACGAGGGTGGCGACGATGCGCCCGATGTCGCCGCCGATCCCCACCAGCGTCGGCACCAGGACGAGGACGATGAGCGTCGCCGCGGCGAGGCCGAACACGATGGTGACCGCCATCGGCAGCAGGAACTGCGCGGAGAGCGACGTCTCGAAGAGCAGGGGGACCAGCCCGCCGATGGTGGTGAGCGAGGTGAGGAGGACGGCTCTCAGCCTGTCCGCGCTCGCTCCGATGGCAGCATCGCGCAGCGCCTCCCCCTCGGCGAGCCGCTCGTCCAGCCGCCGCACGAGGATGATGGAATCGTTGACGAGAATGCCGGCGAGCCCGAGGAGGCCGACGAAGCTCACGATGGTGAGGTCCATCCCGAGCAGGTAGTGCCCCGCCACCGCGCCGACCGCGCCGAACGGGATGATGAGCATGATCGCGATCGGCCGCCAGTAGCAGCCGAACACGAGGGCGAGCGTGAGGTAGATCACGATGCCCGCGAGATAGGCGCCCTGGCGCAGATCCTCGAACGAGCGGCGCCGCTCCCGGTCCCGCCCCTCGAATTCGCCGCGCACCCCGTGCCGCGCCTCCACCGCAGGAAGGATCTCGCTGGCGATGCGCTCGGTGACGGCCTGCGGCGTGGTGACGGCGGTGTCGACGTCGGCGAGGACGGCGATGGTGGTGACCCCGTCGCGGCGCAGGATGACGGAGAATGTGTTGCGCTCCTCGAGCGAGACCACCTCCGTCAGCGGCACGAAGACGCCTCCGGTCGAGCGCAGGAAGAGGTCGCCCACGGGCACCGGAGCCTCGCCAGAGCGCTGGCGCACGCGGATCGGGATCTCCTCGTCGGCGGTGGCGAGACGGCGGGCGATGTCGCCCTCGAAGGCGGCGCGCACCTGGCCGCCGACGGCGTCAAGGGTGAAGCCGAGCGCCTCGCCGCGCGGTGTGAGCCGCATCGCAAGCTCCGGCTTGCCGTAGGGAAGGTCGTCGGAGACGCCGCTGACGCCGGGAATGTCGTCGAGGGCCGCCATGACGTCGATGGCGGCGGCCTTGAGGACAGCGGGCTCCGCCCCGACGAGCTTGACGTCGACGTCGCGGCCCGGAGGTCCGCCCCGCCGCTCCGAGACGGCGACGCGCTTCATGCCCGGAAGGTCGGGGATCGCGTCCTGCCATGCGCGCACCAGGGCGGGCGTCCTCACGCTCCTGCGCTCCGACGGCGTCAGCTGCACGGAGATGGTGGCGAGGTTGTCGCCGCGGTCCCGGCCGGCGCGGCCGAGTAGGGCGTAGACGTCCTCGACGACCACCTCCCCGTCCGGCGCGAGCTCGCCCGCCGCCCTCCGGAGCGCCTCCTCAACGACGGTGACGCCCTCGATGGCCCGCTCGCGCGGCGTCCCCGGCTGGAACTCGAGGCGGGCGGAGACGAACTCGGCCTCGGGCGAGGGGAAGAACACGAAGCGCACGTGCCCGCCGCCGATGTAGAGGCCGACCACCACCACCATGACGGAGCCGACGGCGGCAGCGAGCGTCGTGTAGCGGAAGTCGTAGCTCGCGCGGACGACGCGCGTGAAGTGTCCGTCGCGGAAGGCGTTGAAGCGCCTGTCGAATGCGGCGCGGAAGCGGCCGAGAGGACCCGGGCGGCGCTCGCCGTCCCGCCGCGCGAGCCGCCGCTCGACCAGCCCCGCGAGCGCGAGCCCGCACAGGATCGCGACCACGGCGAGGAGGACCGGCGGAAGGTCGAGAACGGCGGAGACGAAGGGCATCGCCGCTTCCCCGGCCCCCGGTAGGAGCCGTGACGAGGCTTCCACGAGGACGCCGATGAAGGCGGCGCCGATCCCGGCGATGACCGTGAGGCGCAGGAAGCGGCCGATCCGGAACCCGCTCGGCGGCCGTCCCGCGTGGGCGAGATGGCCCGGAAGGACGAGGAAGCACTCCACGAGAGACGCGACGATGATGGCGATGCCCACGAGCGGCAGCGCCGACATCATCTGCCCCATGACGTCCCGCATGAGGAAGATCGGCGCGAGCGCAGCGATGGTCGTCACCGAGGAGGCGAGGACGGGCACCAGCATCTCGCTCGCCCCCCGCGTCGCCGCCTCTTCGGGTGGCAGTCCGCGCGATGCGAGGGTGTCCGCGTGCTCTCCCACCACGATGGCGTCGTCCACGATGACGCCGAGCATCATGATGAGGGCGAACAGGGAGATCATGTTGATGGTCTGCCCGCTCGCGAGCATCACGGCGAGCGTGCCGGCGAAGGCGACAGGGATGCCGAGCGCGACCCAGAAGGCGATCCGCGCGTCGAGGAACAGGAAGAGGACGAGGAGGACGATGGCAAGGCCCTGCCAGCCGCTGCGGATCAGGATTGAGATCCTGTCCCACAGGACGGCGGTCTGCACGTCGTAGAGGCGAAGGTCGAGGCTCCTCGGCAGCGTCGGCTCGATCTCGGCGAGATAGTCCCGTACGAGGCGGTCGGACGCGAGGGCGTCGGCCGTCTGTGCGCGTTCCACGACGATCTCGATGGCGGTGTTGCCGCCGCGAAGCCCCGCCACGGAGCCGCGGGCGAACCCGAAGGTCACGTCGGCGACGTCCCCGACGGTGAGCCTGTCGCCCGATGCGAGCGTCTTGACGGGGATCGCCGCGATGGTGTCGGGCGTCTCGTCGCCGGCGACGACGCGCACCTGCCGGTCCACCGCACCGTCGAGCGTGCCTGACGGCCGGTCGACTGTGTTCGCCCTGATCGCGGCGGAGAGGTCGCCGACCGTGAGGTCGTGGCGCAGGAGGTCGTGCTCGCGCGCGTCGACGACGATCTCCCTGTCGCGCACGCCGTTGAGCGACACGCGGTCGAGGCCGCGGGCGAGGAGGTCGTCGCGGATGCGCCGGGCGAACACCTGGAGCGCGTCCTCGGAGAAGGGGCCCGAGACGCCGATCTTCGCGACCGGATCGCGCAGGGCGTCGAAGCGGATGATCGGTGTCTCCGCGTCCTCCGGCAGAGTCGTGATGCCGGCGATCGCCTGCTCCACGTCGCGCAGCGCCTGCTGCATGTCCGATCCGGCCTCGAACTCCACCGTGGTCGAGGCGGACGCCTCCCGCGCGACGGAGCGCACGCGCTCGACGTTGGAGAGGTAGCGCAGCGCCGGCTCGACCGCGGTCAGGATGTTCGCAGACACGTCCTCCGCGCTGGCGCCCGGCCAGGCGATGGACACCTCCACCTGGGAAAGCTCCGTCGGCGGCCAGAACCGGGTGGTGAGGTTGAGGAGCGAGATGAGGCCGACGGCGAGGAGAAGCGCCATCAGGAGGTTCGCCGCGTTGGGATGGCGGGCGAAGGCGCCGATGAGGGGAACCGAGCGCGCCATCAGGACGGCTCCGCCGAGGTCCTCGCGAGGGTCGGCGCATCATCGCCCCTCGCGGCCGGCCTTTCGGCGCCGGGGTCGGCGTCGGCGGATGGGGCGCGCCCGGTGCCGCGGGGCGTCGTCCCGCGCGCGTCCGGAGGGTCGGAGGGAAGGTCCACGCGGCGCACGCGGATGCCCTCTCCCACCTCGGCGAGGCGGGTGGTGACGACCGGATCGCCCTCCTCCAGAGCGCCGCGCACGATGATCTCGTCGCCGTCGACGGCGAGGACCGTGACCGCCCGCCGCTCGAGCCTCTCGTCCGCGGCGATGACGTAGACATTGCCGGCGTGGAGCGCCGTGGCGGGCAGCCTGACCGTGTCCTCGTGGCGCTGCCCGGGCACGGCCACCTCCACGAAGGCGCCCGGCCGCGGGTGGACGCCGTCCTGCGGCAGGTCGAGCCGCGCGTAGACGGTGACGCCGCCAGTCTCGGGGGCGATGTCCGCGGCGACGCGGGTGATCGTGGCGCCGTAGGCGAGCGGGACGTCGCCGATGCGCCATGTCACGTCGATCCTGGCGCCGATCAGGCCGCCGCCGGCGAGGAGGCGGCCATAGCGCTCGTCCGAGAGGACGAAGCCGACGTCGAGCGCGGCCTCGCGGATGAGGGAGACGGCGACGTCGTTCGCCTGGAGGATGCGGCCGATGGCGGCGTTGTCGGCGCGGACGATGCCGTCGAACGGCGCGCGCAGCACGGTGTTCGCGAGCGCCCTCTCGGCCCGCTCCACCGTCCACTCGAGCCTGTCCACCGAGGCGCGCATCTGCGCCCGCCGCGCCCGCTCCGCCTCGAGCGTGTAGCGGCGCTGGTCGACGGTCTGGCCGCGCTGGCTGACCACGAGGCGGCGGTCGTCGAGCCCGCGGTCGGTGATGTTGCCGGAGCGCACGAGCTCCTCGGCGCGCGCGAGGTCGCGCTCGGCGAACTCGAGCTGGTCCTTCGCCCGGGAGAGTGCCGTCTCCTCCATGGCGATGCGCGCGTCCGCCTCGTCGAGGCGGGCGACGGCCTCGGCGAGCTGCGCCTTCGCTTCCCGCAGCGCGCCCTCGTACTCGAACGGGTCGATGGTGACGAGAGCCGTCCCCGCGGCGACGCGCTCACCGACGTCGAGGTTGTCGGCGATGGCGATCACCTCGCCGGGCGATGCGACGCGCAGCTCGGCGCTCTCCGCGGCCATCACCTCGCCGAAGGCCCGCAGCGTCGCGCGGTTGGCGCCCGGCACGACGTCGGCCGCGGTGACGGCATAGACCGTCTCGGCAGGCTGGCGCTGCGGCTCGCGCTCGTCCGAGCCGCCCACGAGGGCGCCCATCGCCATCCAGGCGAGAAGGAGAACGACGGCCGGCAGGACGGCCTGCGCGGCGATGCGGGCGAGGCGGTTCACCGCGCGGCCCTCAGTGCGGCTCTCCGACCGGCTCGAGGGTCTGCGGATCGAACGCGTAGCGCGTGTTGCAGAATTCGCATGTCACCTTGATCACGCCGTCCTCGATCATCGAGGTCCTGTCATCGCCGACGAACTGCGCCAGCATCTGCTTCACCCTTTCAGTTGAGCAGTGGCATTCCGCACTCAAGCTGAATGCGTCGAACACCCGCACGTCCCGCTGGTGGAAGAGGCGCAGGAGAAGCCGCTCGGCGGAGATGTCCGGATCCACGAGCTCGTGGTCCATGGCGCTCCGGGCGCGGGCGGCCGCCTCCACCCAGGCGTCGTCCTCGTCCCGCTCGTCGCGGGCTGCGTCCTGCGGCGCGTCGCCGGGGTCGAGGTCGCGCACGACGATCCTGTCGAGCGCCTCGGGCAGGAACTGGACCGTCACGCCGCCGCCGCGCCAGATGCGCCGCGGCTCGCCGCCGGGCTGGCGCTCCAGCGTCTCGGCGACGGCGAGGCGGATCATGGTCGGGATCTGCTCCGACTGGGTGAAGTAGGTGAGCGCCACCTCCTCGAGGCTCGCCCCCTTCAGCGCCACGATGCCCTGGTAACGCCTCATCCGGGCGCCGGGGTCGATGGTGAGCGCCATCGAGCCTTCGCCCACGATGTCGGTGAGCGAGGGGTGGGCCGGGAGCGCAGACACCGCCTCCTCGTCGAAGCGGGCGAACCCGCGCAGGTTCTCCGGCGCGGAGAAGTCGGCGACGAGGAGGGAGACGGGGCCGTTCGACTGGATCTGGAGAACCACACGCGCGTCCACCTTGAGGGCCGTCGCGAAGAGGACGTTGAGGATCACCGCCTCGCCGAGGAGACGGGAGACCGCCGGCGGGTAATCGTGGCGCCTCAGGATGCTGTCGAGGGCGGGACCCATGCGCGCGACACGGCCGCGCACGTCGAGCGCCTCCACCTGGAAGGGGAGGACGAGATCGTCGTTCGAGCCATCGCTCACGTGCGGACTCCCGTCCGCCGCAGCCTGTGGGGGAAGCTGTCGGTCACGCGCGTCTCCGTGGTCGTCCGGTTCCGGTCGGCCGGCGCGTGGCCGGCCGTGCAGGGGGCGGCCGGGCTCGCCGCTCGGCCGCCGCCGGTGCATCGGTGTCCTCACGAATATATGCGCGGGTGCCGTATCCGCCACGCCGGACCCTCCTCCGCCTCCATGGATGCAGAGAAGACGCGCCAGGTCCTTGATCTGGCGCATGTCCGCCCAGTGCGGCGGACGGCGGGGCGTCAGTCGCCCGTCGGATCGTCCTCGCTCGAGCGCGCGTCGCGCAGGCCAACGGCCTTCTCGAGCGCCCTCAGCGCCGCGAGGACCAAGATGCCGCCGATCGCCGCGGCAGCCGCAAGGAACCACTGGCCGAGCCCCGTCGCGAGCCCCGCCGCGGCGGCGAGCCATACCCCCGCCCCGGTGGTGAGCCCCCGCACCCGTCCGTGCGTGAAGACGATGAGGCCCGCCACGAGGAAGGCGACGCCGCCGGTCACCGCCTCGATGAGGCGGAGCGGGTCGATGCGGATGTGGTCGGGACCGTCACGATACTGGGCGATCAGCGTGATCCCGATGATGCCGAAGACTGCGGAGGCGATGCCGACCAGCATGTTGGTCCTCAGCCCCGCCGCCTGCTCGCGCAGCTCCCGCTCGATCCCGATGATGGCCGAGAAGATGGCCGCGCCGAGGATGCGCACGATGATCACCGCCTCGGTGGGCCCGGGCGTGCGCGCGAACTCGCTGGCGAAGGCGTCGGCGAGGGCGTCCATGGAACATGAACGCTCCCGCCGATCATCCGTTCGTCAGAGCGCGCCGAAGACGAACGCGAGGATGGCCTTCTGGGCGTGGACGCGGTTCTCCGCCTCGTCGAAGACGGCCGACCGCGGCCCGTCCATCACGGCGTCGGTCACCTCCTCGCCGCGGTGGGCGGGCAGGCAGTGGAGGAAGATGGCGCCGGGCGCGGCCGCCGCCATCAGCGCCTCGTTCACCTGGTAGGGCGCGAAGACGCGGCGGCGGTGCTCCTCGTCGTCGTCGCCCATGGAGCACCAGGCGTCCGTCACGACGACGTCGGCGCCCGCCACGGCCTCGCGCGGGTCCATCGTCGTCTCGACGCTGGCGCCGGCGTCACGGGCGGCCTCGATGCGCCCGGCGGGAAGGGCGAACGCCTCGGGGCTCGCGATCCTCATGGCGAAATTCGCGAGGGGCGCCGCTTCGAGGAAGGTGGAGAGGACGTTGTTGCCGTCGCCCACCCAGGCGATCGTCCGCTCGCAGAGCGCGCCGAGCCGCTCCTCGATGGTCAGGAGGTCCGCCACGATCTGGCACGGGTGCGAGCGGCGGGTGAGGCCGTTGATCACCGGCACGCTCGCGTGCTGCGCGAACTCCGTCAGGCCCTCGTGGCTCAGCATGCGGATCATGACCGCATCGACGTAGCGCGACAGGACGGCCGCCGTATCGCCCATGGTCTCGCCGCGGCCGAGCTGGAGCTCCGACCCGGAGGCGACGATGGTGTCGCCCCCCATCTGGCGCATGGCGACGTCGAACGAGAAGCGCGTGCGCGTGGACGGCTTCTCGAACAGGAGCGCGAGCGTGCGGCCCCTCAGGGTGTCGCGTGGCGTGCGGCCCTCAGCCTTCAGGCGGTGGGCCTCGTCGATGATGGCGCGCAGCGTCTCCGGCGCGAGGCCGGCGAGGTCGAGAAAGTGCCGCGGTGTCATGCGTGGGCGCCGTTCCGTGCCGCCGCCTCGATGTCCGCCGCCGCCGCGTCGAGGCGGGAGGCCGCCTCGCGCAGGTCCTCGTCCGTCGAGACCAGCGGGGGGAGGAGGCGGAGCGTCTGCTCGCCGGCGGGCACCGTGAGGAGCCCGTGCGCCCGCGCCGCCGCCGCAACGTCGCCGACGGGAGGCACGCACTTCAGGCCGAGCATCAGAGCGTCCCCGCGCAGCTCCGTGAAGACGTGGGGGTGCGATTCCACGACACCGGCGAGAAGCTGCTTCGCGAGGCTGCCCTTTCGGCGCACCTCGCCAAGGAAGCCGTCGGAGAGGACGACGTCGAGGACCGCGTTCGCCACCGCGCAGGCGAGCGCGTTGCCGCCGTAGGTCGTGCCGTGGGTGCCGGGGGCGAGGCCCCTGGCGGCCTCCTCCGTGGCAAGGCACGCGCCGATGGGAAAGCCGCCGCCGAGCCCCTTCGCGGAGGAGAGGATGTCCGGCGCGACGCCCGTCGTCTGGTAAGCGAAGAGCGTGCCGAGGCGGCCGACGCCGGTCTGCACCTCGTCGAAGATGAGGAGGAGGCCGTTCTCGTCGCAGATGTCGCGCAGCGCCTGGAGCGTGTCGCGGTCGATGACGCGGATCCCGCCCTCGCCCTGGATGGGCTCCACCATGATGGCGGCCGTGTGCGGTCCGACCCTGGCGCGGACCGCCGCGACGTCGCCCTTCGCCACCTGGTCGAAGCCGGAGAGCGGCTCGCCGAAGCCCTCGAGATATTTCGGCGAGCCGCCGGCCGCGATGGTCGCGAGGGTGCGGCCGTGGAAGGCGCCTTCGAAGGTGATGATTCGCGTCCGCTCGGGACGACCGTGGACGAAGTGGTAGCGCCGCGCGGTCTTGATCGCGGCCTCGTTCGCCTCCGCGCCGGAATTGCAGAAGAACACGCGGTCAGCGAACGTCTCGGCCGTCAGCCGCTCGGCGAGCCGCTCCTGCTCCGGGATGCGGAAGAGGTTCGACGTGTGCCAGACCTTCTCGGCGGCCGCCTTCAGCGTCGCGACGAGGTGCGGGTGTGCGTGGCCGAGCGCCGTGACGGCGATGCCGGACCCCATGTCGAGATATCGTCGCCCGTCCGAACCCACGAGCCAGGCGCCCTCGCCTTTCTCGAACGAGAGGTCGACGCGGTTGTAGGTGTGGAACAGGCTGTTCGAGGTCATGGCGCTCTTCGGCCTTCCTTCCAGTTCTCCACAGATGAGTGGGTGTTGTCGGGGAACGAGCGCGCTTTCTTCCCGATGGTTGGGGAAAAAGCAAGGATCGAGTCCGTGGCGAGTCCGCTCCCGTAGACGGTGATTCGCCAAATCTCTTACGATTCCTCCCATCAAGGCACGGGACTCGCGTGCCCCGCAGCATCCACCGCCCGCCGTCCGGAGGGCGCCGCTCGCCGGCGCGCGGCTGTGGATTCCCTGTGGATCGGCCGTGGACTTCAAGGGGGTGTGCCCGATGAACTGGACCGACGAGCGGATCGAGACCTTGCGGCGCCTGTGGGCGGAGGGGCTCAGCGCCTCGCAGATCGCGACGGCCCTCGGGGGCGTGTCGCGCAACGCGGTCATCGGGAAGATCCACCGGCTGGGTCTGTCCGGCAGGGTGAAGACCGGGAAGGCAAGGCCCGCGCGGGCGGGTGGCGGTGCGGTCCATGCGCCGCGTCCCGTCCCCTCGGGCTCGCGCGTCATGGCCGTCGGCTCCACCGTGGTGAAGGTGGTGGAGCGCGAGGCCCCGGCTCCCCTGCGCGAGCCCGCCGAGGTGGTCCCCCTCCACGGCGGCGTGACGCTCCTCGACCTCAAGACGTCGAGCTGCCGCTGGCCCATCGGCGACCCGTCCGACCCCGCCTTCCGCTTCTGCGGCACGCGGATCCAGCCGGGCGAGACCTACTGCCCCTGCCACGCCGAGCTCGCCTATCCGGCGCGCACGAAGGCGAAGGCGAGGTAGCGCCGGGGCGCCGATCCCTCAGCGGGCGACGAACTGGTCGTTGAAGGCGTAGCCCGCGCCGCGGACGGTGCGGATCGGGTCGCGCGCCTTGCCGCGGTTGATGGCCTTGCGCAGGCGCCCGATGTGGACGTCCACCGTCCGCTCGTCCACGTAGACGTCGCGGCCCCACACACCGTCGAGGAGCTGCTCGCGTGAGAAGACGCGACCGGGGCTCTCCATCAGGAACTCGAGGAGGCGGAACTCTGTCGGCCCGAGGTGGACCTCGCGGCTCGCGCGGTGGACGCGATGGGTGGTGCGGTCGAGCTCGATGTCGCCGGCCTTCAGCACCGCCGAGACCACCTCCGGCTTGGTCCGCCGGAGGATGGCCCTGATCCGCGCCATCAGCTCCGGCGTGGAGAACGGCTTGACCACGTAGTCGTCGGCGCCCGTCGCGAGGCCGCGGATGCGCTCGGGCTCCTCGCCGCGCGCCGTCAGCATGACGATCGGCAGGTGCTCCGACTGAGGGCGGGAACGGATGCGGCGGCAAAGCTCGATGCCGGAGAGGCCGGGGAGCATCCAGTCGAGGATCAGGAGGTCGGGCAGGTCCTCCTGGAGGCGGATCTCCGCCTCGTCGCCGCGCATGCAGCTCGTCACGTCGAAGCCGTCGGCCTCGAGATTGTATTTCAGGAGCAGGACGAGCGGCTCCTCGTCCTCGACGATCATCACGCGTGGCATGGTCAGTCCCTGTGCGACACGTCGTTGGCGGGAATGGACATGGTGCGGTCCGCCTTCGGCCGCGCCTCGGCCGGCTGCTCACCGGTCACCAGATAGTGGATGTTCTCGGCGATGTTGGTGGCGTGGTCGCCGATGCGCTCGATGTTCTTCGCGCAGAACAGGAGATGCGTGCAGAAGGTGATGTTGCGCGGGTCCTCCATCATGTAGGTGAGGAGCTCGCGGAAAATGGACGTGTAGATCGCGTCCACCTCGTCGTCGCGGTTGCGCACGTCGAGGGCGGCGGACAGGTCCTGGCTCGTGAACGCGTCGAGGACGCTCTTGAGCTGCTCGAGGGCGATGTCGGCCATGTGCTCCACGCCCATGGACACACGGGGCGGGTGGGCGCGGCCCTCGATGGCGAGCACGCGCTTGGCGTTGTTCTTGGCGAGATCGCCGACGCGCTCGAGGTCGGAGGAGATCCTGAGCGCCGCCACCAGCTCGCGCAGCGGCTTGCCCTGCGGCCGGTGGCTCGCGATGAGGTCCACGGCGTGGTTCTCCACGTGCCGCTGCATGGCGTCGAGTTGCGCGTCGTCCGCGATCACCGCGCGGGCGCGCGTCGTGTCGATGCGGGTAATTGCCGTGACGCTCTCCATGACGAGACGCTCGGCGAGGCCGCCCATCTCGGCGATCTCGCCGGCGAGCGCCTGGAGCTCCCGCTGTCTGTCGCGCACTGTCTCGGTCACGGCGTTCCCCCTGTGCCGCGAGGGAGCCGGCGTCGTTCTGGTCTCCCCCCGGCGCTGGCCTGCCAAAATTCGGTTGGTAACGTTTCCAACGCGACATGAGATTGCATGCGAAGGCCGGCGGGGCAAGCGCCGCCGGCCTTCGCCCGGACGCGTCAGCCCATGGCGCCCGAGATGTACTGCTTCGTGCGATATTCCTGCGGGTCGGAGAATATCTTCTCCGTCGGGCCTTCCTCCACCAGGTAGCCGAGGTGGAAGTAGCAGGTCTTCTGCGAGACGCGGGCGGCCTGGGCCATCGAGTGCGTCACGATGATGATGGTGTAGTTCTCGCGAAGCTCGGCGATGAGCTCCTCCACCTTCGCCGTGGCGATGGGGTCGAGCGCGGAGCACGGCTCGTCCATCAGGATGACTTCAGGAGAGACGGCGATGGCGCGGGCGATGCACAGGCGCTGCTGCTGGCCGCCGGAGAGGCCGGTGCCGGGCTCCTGCAGGCGGTCCTTCACCTCGTCCCAGAGACCGGCCCTCTCGAGCGAGGTCTGCACCACCTCTTCGAGCTCGGCCTTGCCCGAGGCGAGGCCGTGGATCTTCGGCCCGTAGGCGATGTTGTCGAAGATGGACTTGGGGAACGGGTTCGGCTTCTGGAACACCATGCCGACGCGCGCCCTCAGCTCGACGACGTCGAGGGCGGGGTCGTGGATGTCCTGCTCGCCGATCGCGATCTTGCCCGTGACACGGGCGATCGAGATGGTGTCGTTCATGCGGTTGATGCAGCGCAGGAACGTCGACTTGCCGCAGCCCGACGGGCCGATGAAGGCGGTGACGGACCTCTCGGGAACGTCCGTCGAGACGTCGATGATCGCCTGCTTGTCGCCGTAGAAGACGTCGACGTTGCGGCAGACCACCCGCGGAGGGCGATGGATCGCGTCGGGGTGGCGGATCGTCTCGAACCGCTTGCCCTGGTCCGCGGTCACGATCTCCTGCGCCTTCATCTCGGCGAGCAGGGCAGCCTGTCCGGCGGCAACGGTGCGGGCACGCGCAGCCTCTTCGACGGAGACGTTGCTATCGGTGTTCATCGTGGGCTCCATCACCATTTGCGCTCGAGGCGGTTGCGCAGGAAGATCGCAAATCCGTTCATGACGATCAAAAATCCGAGCAGGACGAGAATTCCGGCCGACGTCAGCGCCTGGAAGCCGCGCTCGGGGCTGTCGGCCCAGATGTAGATCTGCGTCGGCAGTGCGGTCGACGCCTCGAGCAGGCCGCCGGACGCGCCCGCGATGGAGGCGTTCATCCCGATGAGGAGGAGCGGCGCCGTCTCGCCGAGCGCCTGCGCGAGGCCGATGATCGTTCCCGTGAGGATGCCCGGCATGGCAAGCGGCAGGACGTGGTGCCAGAGCATCTGGTGCTTCGACGCCCCGACGCCAAGCGCCGCCTCGCGGATCGACGGAGGCACCGCCTTCAGCGAGGCGCGGGTCACGATGATGATCGTCGGCAGCGTCATGAGGGACAGCACCATCCCGCCCACCAGCGGCGCGGACCTCGGCAGCCCGAAGACGTTGAGGAAGACCGCGAGTCCGAGCAGGCCGAAGACGATGGACGGCACCGCCGCGAGGTTGTTGATGTTGACCTCGATGATGTCGGTGAAGCGGTTCTTCGGCGCGAACTCCTCAAGGTAGACGGCCGCCGCGACGCCCATCGGGAAGGAGATGAGGAAGCACACGAGGAGCGCGTAGAACGAGCCGACGAGCGCGTTCCTGAGGCCGGCGAGCTCGGGGAAGCGCGAATCCCAGTCGGTGAAGAGGCCCCAGTTCGGAACGATCGAGATCATCCCGCGCTCTTGCATCACCTCGAAGGCACGGGCCTGGAAGTCCGTGACGCGCCGCCGGTTCTCCGGCGAATCGAGGTCGACCCGGCCCTTCGCGAGCTGATCGATGATGTCTGACGCCGGGATGCTCATCTCGACCGACCGGCCGACGAGGGACGGGTCGTCCATCACCCTGTTGCGCACGATGAACGGGGTCGGCTGCGTGAACATGGTCGCGACGCCCCGGTAGTTCTCCTCCGCGAGGTCGGGGAACTCCCGGCTGATCGACTGCTGCACCACACCGCGCCAGTCGGAGCCGCGCAGGTCGGCCTCGTCGACGAGCTCGGGGTCGATGTCGAACGTCATCGCGATGCGCGTCTCGATGAAGCCGAGATAGCCCGTCGCGACGAGCGACGTGACGAGCGTGCCGAGGAGCAGGATCGCCGCGCTGATGGCGGCGATCCCGTAGAGGCGGAGCCGGAAGTCCGCGGCGTAGCGGGCCTTCCGGCGCCTCCGGGCACGGTCGGTCTGCCAGAAATCGGCGGCGGAGGTGCGCGCGGCGACGCTCGGGGCTGCCGTGGTGTCAGTCATACTGCTCTCGATATTTCTGAACGATCCGGATCGCCGCGACGTTGAGGCCGAGCGTGCAGATGAAGAGCACGAGCCCGAGCGCGAAGGCCGACAGCGTCTTCGGGTTGTCGAAGGCGGTGTCGCCGATGAGGAGCGTGACGATCTGGACGGTAACGGTCGTGACCGAGTCGATCGGGTTGAAGGTGAGCGAGGCGATGATGCCGGCCGCCATGACGACGATCATGGTCTCGCCGATGGCGCGCGACAGGGCGAGGAGGATGCCGCCGACGATCCCGGGGATCGCCGCGGGCAGGAGCACCTTGGTCATCGTCTCGCCGCGCGTCGCCCCGAGGGCGAGTGACCCGTCGCGCATCGCGCTGGGCACGGCGTTGATGGCGTCGTCGGACAGGGACGAGATGAACGGCACGATCATGATGCCCATCACCGCGCCTGCGGCGAGGGCGGAGTTGGGCGACACGGCAATGCCGAGATAGCCGCCGAAATCGCGCATGGCCGGCGCGACCGTGAGCACGGCGAAGAAGCCGTAGACGACCGTCGGCACGCCCGCGAGGATCTCCATCACCGGCTTGACGATGCCGCGGACGCGGTTCGACGCGAACTCCGTCAGGTAGATGGCGCTGAAGAGGCCGATCGGGATCGCCACCACCATCGCGATCGTGGCGATCAGGATCGTGCCCGTGAACACGGGGATGGCACCGAACGCGCCGGAGGTGGCCACCTGTTCGGGGCGGATCGCGATCTGCGGTTCCCAGCGCGTCCCGAACAGGAATTCGGTCAGGGGCACGCGCGCGAAGAAGAGGCTGCTCTCGTAGACGAGCGAGACGAGGATGCCGACCGTCGTCAGGATCGCGACGAGGGCGCATGCGATCATCAGCCCGGAGACCGTGCGCTCGAAGGCGTTGCGGGCCCGGAAACGTGGCGAGAGCCGCCGCCGGATCACGACGATCGCGAGGATGGCGACCGCGAGGACGACAACGAGCATGGCGAGATCGGCGATCTGCGACCATGCCCTGTAGCGCTCGGCGGCGTCCAGGATCTCGGGGGAGGGGGTTCCGAAGATCACGCCCGACGCGACGTTCTTGATCTCGGCGACGAGGAGGGAGCGCCGGTCGCTCGTGATGCCCTCGGTCATGTTCGGGGGCAGGCTGGCGAGGATGAGCTCGACGATCACGGTATCCTGGAGCGCCACCCACAGGAGCACGAGCACGGCCGTCGGAATACCGACCCAGATCGCGATGAGCGCGCCGTGGTAGCCGGGGAGCGAATGCATCTGTCGACCGGCAGTGCGGTACATCGAACCGCCTGCGGACCGGCCGACGTAGAAGGCGATGAGCGACATCGCGATGATGATGAGGAAGCTGTAGCCGATCATTGAGCGATGCCTCTGCCGTGCTCGCAGTCGTGGTGGTCCGTTCCGGAGCCGGCCGGGCGCCGGCGCGCGCCGTGTCCGTCGTCGTCGCCTTCAGGCGAGAAGCGGGCCGGCCCGCGCCCGATGGCGCAGGCCGGCCCGCCGAGGTCTGACCGACGTCAGCCGGCGTAGCGATCCATGTGGATGCCCTGCTCGACCCGATCCTGGATCTCCTTGCGGCGCTCGTCGGAGAGCGGAATGAGACCGCGCTCGATGAGGAAGCCGTCCGGACCGATCGACCCGTCGTCCACGTACATGGTCACGAACTCTTCGAGACCCGGGATCACGCCGCGATGCGCGTTCTTGATGTAGAAGAAGATCGGACGCGACACGGGGTAGGAACCGTCGCCGATCGTCTCGGGGCTCGGCTGGACGCCGTCGACCGACGCACCCTGGAGGGTGTCCTGGTTCTCGAACAGGAACGAGTAGCCGAAGATGCCGAACGCGTTCTCATCCTGCTGCAGGCGCTGGACGATCAGGTTGTCGTTCTCGCCGGCCTCGATGAACGGGCCGTCGGTGCGCATGCGCTGGCAGACCTCGTCCTTGCGGTCGTCGTCGAGCGCCGCGATCGCCTCGAACTCCTCGCAGCCCTCTTCCATCACGAGCTCGACCCAGGCGTCGCGCGTACCGGAGGTCGGGGGCGGGCCGAACACGGTGATCGGCTGGTCGGGGAGCGACTCGTCGATCTCGGACCAGTTGGTGTAGGGGTTCTCGACGATCTCGCCGTCGACCTCGACCTCGGCGGCCAGCGCCTGGAAGAGCTGCGCGAGGGTGAAGCTCGCCTCCGGAGCATCGACGCTGCTCGCGAACGCGATGCCGTCGAAGCCGATGTTGGCCTCGGTGATGCTCTCGACGCCGTTCGCCTGGCAGAGCTCGTACTCGGACTGCGTCATCGCACGCGACGCACCGGTGATGTCCGCATGATCGACGCCAACACCGCCGCAGAAGATCTGCATGCCGCCGCCAGTGCCGGTCGACTCAACGACGGGCGCCGGATTGCCGGTCGCTCCGGCATACTCCTCGGCCACCGCCTGGGTGAACGGGAACACGGTCGAAGAGCCGACGATGCGGATCTGGTCGCGCGTCTGGGCGTCGGCGCCGGTCGCGATGAGAGCGCCAGCCGCGGCCAGGGCGGCCACGCTCGCGATTGTCTTGAAGGTCACTGTGAAACTCCCTCGAGTTGGGGTCGTGTCTGAGCAGGCGGCTGCGACCCTGTGAAGGCCGACCGCGTGCTGACCCGAGACCTATTTCACTCAGCACACCCTCGTATGTCAGTCAGACAAACTTTTGATGACGGCTCAAGTCCCTGTTTTCACGCAGGCCTTTCTGTCATCGGCCCGTCATCCGTCACAAGCGGGATACGAACCGAGAAGGTCGATCCCGCGCCGAGCTCGCTCCTGACAGTCAGCCGGCCCCGGTGCCGCGCCACGATGTGCTTCACGATCGCGAGGCCGAGACCCGTCCCCTGCCGCGCCCGCGAGGCTTCCACGTCCACGCGGTAGAAGCGCTCCGTGAGCCGCGGGACGTGCTCTGGCGCGATGCCGCGGCCGAAATCCTGCACCGACATCACGGCGAGAGCGCCCGTCCCCGACGCCTCGCGGTCGACGCTGACGACGACGCGCCCGCCCTCGCCGCCGTACTTGATGGCGTTCTCGAGAAGGTTGTCCATCACCTGCACGAGCTCGTCCTCGTCCCCGCGCACGGGCACAGGATCGCGCGGGACGCTCACCTCCATCGCGACGCTGTACTCGCGCGCCATGGAGCGGGCCATCTCCACCGCGTAGCGCACGGTCTTGCCGCAGTCGACGACCTCGGTCGGCCGCACGTGGGCGCGCATCTCGATGCGCGACAGGGACAGGAGCGCGTCCGTCAGCCGCTTCATGCGCTCGGCCTGCTCGCGCATGATGCCGAGGAACTGGTCGCGCGCCTTCGAATCCTCGCGGGCCGGCCCCTGGAGCGTCTCGATGAAGCCCGTCAGTGCGGCGAGGGGGGTGCGCAGCTCGTGGCTCGCGTTGGCGACGAAGTCCTCGCGCATCCTGTCGAGCCGCTGCTGCTCGGTGAGGTCGCGCACGAACACGGCGAGCGCGTTGTGCCGCCCCGCCGCGCCGCCGCCCGCGAGGCGGAAGGGGCTGACGAACGCCTCGAACCAGCGGCTCGTCGGCACCTTTTCCGACCACCGCGCCCGCTCGGAGAGCCCCGTCCGCCCCGTCTTCTCCACCGCTGCGATGAGCTCGGGAACGCGCATCGCGAACGAGAAGGGCGTGCCCGCGGTGAAGATGCCGAACTGCTCCCGCGCGGCCTGGTTCGCCCACAGGATCGTCCCCTCGGCGGAGAGCACGATGCAGGCGTCCGGCGAGGCGTCGAGGATCGCACGGGCGTCGGCCTCGAGGGCGCTCGCGGCTTCCACCTCCGCGGCGGCCGCGGTGCCGGGGCGAATCGCCATGCCGCCCGCGACAGCCACCGCCACACCCGCCACAACGGGACCGAACACGAGACCCGCCACGAGGGCGAGCGCCACGAGCGCCAGGGCCACGATCGGGCCCGACCCGGCGCACCTTCCCATCGACATGACCACTCCGTAACGCGACACATGCGCCCCCGCGACACGCGAGGGGGCGATGAACTTAACGCAAGCTTGACTTGAGAGAAGCCGTCTCAGTCCCAACTTGCGTGAGAATTGCGAAGACCGTGTGAAAGTGAGCAGATGGCCAGAAACGTCAAGCCAAGCTGGGTCCTCTCCGGGAATGCCGTGACGCCGGAGGAGACCTTCAGGAACCGCCGGGCGATCCTGAAGGCCGCCGGGCTCGGCGCCATCGCCGCCGGCGCCGCGACGCCAGCGCATGCGAGCTGGCTCGACCAGATCCTCGGCGGCCGCTCGGCCGAGCCCGACGCGGAGGTGGACCCCACCGGCGACCTCTACCCCGCGCCGAACAACCCGGCCTACACGGTCGAGCGCCCCGCCACGGACGAGACTCTCGTCACCACCTACAACAACTTCTACGAGTTCGGCTCCCACAAGCGCATCTGGCGCGCCGCCCAGGCCCTCGACATCCGCCCCTGGGAGGTGCGGATCGACGGCATGGTGGAGCAGGAGAAGACAGTCGACATCGACACGCTGATCCGCTCCATGAGCCTCGAGGAGCGCATCTATCGCCTGCGCTGCGTCGAGGCGTGGTCAGCGATCGTGCCGTGGACGGGCTTCCCGATGGCGGACCTCGTCGCCCTCGCCCGCCCGCTCTCCTCGGCGAGGTACGTGCGGATGGAGACGTTCCTCGACCCGGACGTCGCCACCGGCCAGCGGCAGAGCTGGTATCCGTGGCCCTACGTGGAGGGCCTCACCATCGAGGAGGCGACCCACCCGCTCACCCTCATGGTGACGGGCGCCTACGGCAAGCCGCTCGAGGAGCAGAACGGCGCGCCGCTCCGCCTCGTCGTCCCGTGGAAGTACGGCTTCAAGTCGGTCAAGTCGATCGTCCGCTTTACCTTCACGGACGAGCGGCCGCAGTCCTTCTGGATGGACGTGGCGGGCAACGAGTACGGCTTCTGGGCGAACGTGAACCCCGAGGTGCCTCACCGCCGCTGGAGCCAGGCGGAGGAGCAGCCGCTCGGCCAGAACGAGAAGATCCCGACCCTCCTCTACAACGGCTATGCCGAGGAGGTGGCCGGCCTCTACTCCGGCCTCTCCGGCGAGCAGCTCTTCTTCTGAGGCGCGATCCCGCGGCATGACCGGTTCCGCCGCCATGCGAGGCGGCCGGACAAGACCCGGCCGCTCCCGTTTCGCCAGTCCGTCCGACGCGCTATCCTGAGCGGCGATTCGGCAGGCGGAGCGATCTGATGGACAGGGCGAGCCCATCCCCCGGGGCGGCGTGCTGACGCTGTGGGCCGTGACGGCGGCCGCGACGGCGCTCGGCGCCGCGGCCGCCTTCCGCTCCGCCGCGGCCGCCCGCGTTGCGCAGAAGGCCCGTGCGGAGCGCTTCCTCGCCGAGGCGCGCGCCGATCTCGCCTCGGCAGCGCTCGTCCGCGGGGCCGCCGGCGCCCTCAGGATCGCCCCCTCCGGCGCAGTCCTCGCCTGCGGCGACGTGCCGGGCGCCGTCCGCGCGGCGTGCGCGGCGGGGGCGACGGGCGATCTCGGCGCAGCGGTCGCGCGCCTCCTCGGGGAGGGGCGCACCTTCCGCCAGACGATCTCCACGCCCGAAGGTCCCTGCGCCGTCGCGGGCACCCTCGAGGGCGGCCACCCGACGCTGTTCGTGGAGCGCCTCGCGAGCGCCTTCCCGGCGGGCGCCGAGAACGGCCTTCCCGCACGCCTCGGGGACCTTCTCGCCGCAGTGCCTCATCCCGCCTGGCTCGCCGCCGAGGACGGCGAGTGCCTGTGGGCGAATCCCGCCTACGCGCGCGCGCTCGGCGCCGAGGGCGCCGCCCTTCCGGACGCCGCCGCCGAGCCGCTCCTCGACGCCAACGCGCGCAGCCGCCTCTCCTGCGCCACCGACGGCGGCGTCGCCCGCGATCGCGTCCAGACCGTGGTGGCCGGCGAGCGGCGCCATCTCGACGTCACCGCCATCGAGCGGGACGGCGTCCTCGCCGCGCTCGCCGTCGACGTCACGGAGGCGACGCTCGCCCTCACCACGCAGCGCCGCGCCCTCGAGAGCCACGCCGCCACCTTCGACCGCCTCGCCACTGCGGTCGCCATCTACGGGCCGGACCGCCGCCTCGCCTTCCACAACGCCGCCTTCCAGACGCTCTGGGGCCTGTCGCCCGCGTTCCTCGAGCAGGCGCCGAAGGAGGAGGAGGTGCTCGACCGCCTGCGCGCGGAGCGCCGCCTTCCCGAGACGGCAGACTTCCGCGCCTGGAAGCGCGACCAGCTCACCGGCTACGAGACCCGCGAGGGCTTCGAGCGCTGGTGGCACCTTCCTGACGGGCAGACGCTGCGCGTGATCGCCAACCCGGGACCGGACGGCGGCGTCACCTACATCTACGAGAACGTGACCGAGCAGCTCGCCCTCGAGCGGCGCTACAACGCCCTCTCCCGTGTCCAGGCAGAGACCATCGACAACCTCGGGGAGGGCGTCGCGAGCTTCGGCCCGGACGGGCTCCTGCGGCTTGCGAACCCCGCCTTCTGGACGCTCACCGGCGCCCCGCCCGCCGAAGTGGGCGACCATGTGCGCGAGATCGCGGAAGGCGTGCCGCCCGAGGCGCTCCCCACCTGGGAGGCGCTCGCCGAGCGCGTCACCGGCCTCACCGACCACAGGACCGAGCTCACCGGCCGCCTCGAGCGGGCCGACGGCCGCGTCCTCGACTACGCCTTCTCGCCGCTGCCCGACGGCTCCACCCTCGCGACGTTCGCGGACGTGACCGATTCGGTGAACGTCGCCCGCGCGCTGGTCGAGCGCAACGTCGCCCTCGTCGAGGCGGACCGGCTGAAGAACGCCTTCATCGAGCACGTCTCCTACGAGCTCAGATCGCCGCTCAACACCATCATCGGCTTCACCCAGCTCCTCATCCGCCCGGAGACCGGGCTCCTGTCGGAGAAGCAGCGCGAGTACGCCACCTACATCTCGGCCTCCTCGGAGGCGCTCCTCGTCATCATCGACGGCATCCTCGACCTTGCCACCATCGACGCCGGCATCATGGAGCTCACCATCGAGCCCATCGACGTGGAGGCGACCGTCGGCCAGGTGCTCGACGGGCTGAAGGACCGCATCGCGGAAGGCGGCCTCGCCATCCGCACCGAGATCGCGCCCAACGCCCGCGCCTTCGAGGCGGACGCGCAGCGCGTGCGGCAGATTCTCTTCAACCTCCTGTCCAACGCCGTCGCCCACTCACCCCAGGGTGGCGCCATCACCATCCGCGCCCGCTCCGATGGGGCCTTCGTGGCGCTCTCCGTCCGCGACGAGGGGCCCGGCATCGCCGAGGACCGCGCCGAGGCCGTGTTCGAGCGCTTCCACACCGCGGCCGGTCCCGGCGGCAAGCGCGGCGGCGTCGGCCTCGGCCTCTCGCTGGTGAAGGGCTTCGTCGAGCTCCACGGGGGAACGGTCGCCGTCGCGCCCGTCGAGGGGCCGGGCGCCGAGCTCGTGGTGCGCCTTCCCATGCGCCAGGCGGGCCGCGAAGAGGAGAAGCGCGCCGCGTGAGCGCCCTCGTCCTCGACCTGCCGGACGAGGCGGCGATGGCCGCCCTCGGCGCCGCCGTCGCCCGCGTGATCGCGCCCGGGGACCGCATCGGCCTCTCCGGCGATCTCGGCGCTGGCAAGACGACGCTCGCCCGCGCGATCCTGCGTGCCCTCGCGGACGACCCCGCCCTCGAGGTGCCGAGCCCGACGTTCACCATCGTGCAGGAGTACGCGCTCCCCGTCCCCGTCCGCCACGTGGACCTCTACCGGGTGGAGGACGAGGCGGCCGTCGCCGAGCTCGGCCTCGGCGAGGCCGACGCGGCCGAACTCGTGGAGTGGCCGCGCCCCCCGCTCCCCGTCACGGTCGCCATCGCCTTCGGGCCGGGGGAGGAGGGCCGCACGGTCACCGTCACCGGGCCTGCCGGGTGGCTCGCCCGCCTCTCCCGCGCGCTCGCCACGGTGCGCTTCCTCGCCGCCGCCGGCTGGGGCGCGGCCCGCCGCGTCCCTCTCAGGATGGACGCGTCGACGCGCCGCTACGAGCGCCTCGCCAGGGATGGGGAGACCGCCATCCTGATGGACGCTCCGGCGTTTCGCCCCGAGCCCGGCTCCTACCCGGTCCGCGCGCGCCTCGCCGACGGCGACATGGACGCATTCCTCGCCGTCGGCGCCCTCCTCCGCGACCGGGGCCTCTCGGCTCCTGCCACCATCGCCGCCGACACTGCCCGCGGCTTCCTCCTCATGGAGGACCTCGGCGACGACAGGATCGCGCCCGGCGGCCTGATGATCGAGGAGCGCTATGCCGCGGCGATGGACGCCCTCGCCGTCTTCCATGCCGAGCGGCCGCCCCACCCGCTGCCGGGGCCGCCGCCGCACACGCCGCCGCGCTTCGACGCGGACCTTGCTGCGGTGGAGGTGGCGCTCTTCCCCGAGTGGTACCTGCGCACCCCGCCGGATCCCGACTTCGTCGCCCTCTGGCGGGAGGCGATCGACGCCCTGCCGCGGGGCGACGACCACCTCGCGCTCCGGGACTACCACTCCCCCAACTGCATGTGGTTGCCAGATCGCGCGGGCGTGGCGAGAGTGGGCCTCATCGACTATCAGGACGCCATGATCGCCCCCGCCGCCTACGACGTGGTCTCTCTCGCGCAGGACGCGCGCGTCGACGTTCCCGACGATGCCGAGGCGCGCCTTCTCGCGCGCTATCTCGCCGCCCGCCCGAACCTCGACGCGGCGGCCTTCATGACCGCCTACCGCATCCTCGGCGCGCAGCGGGCGACGCGCATCCTCGGCGTGTTCCGCCGCCTGAACGACCGGGACGGCAAGCCGCAGTACCTGCCGCACCTTCCCCGCCTTCGCCGCCACCTCGCGAAGAACCTTGCCGCGGAGCCGCGCCTTGCCGCCCTCGCGGACTGGTTCGCCCGCAACACCACCGTCCTGGAGCCCTCGTGAGCGGACCATCCGTGAGCGCACCGCCCGCCATGATCTACGCCGCCGGCCGCGGCACGCGGATGCGGCCCATCACGGCCACAACGCCGAAGCCGCTCGTGGAGGTCGCCGGCAAGGCGCTCATCGACCACGTCATCGACCGGCTCGACAGGGCGGGCGTGCCGCGGTTCGTCGTCAACGTCCACTACCTCGCCGACCTCGTGGAGGTGCACGTGCGCCGCCGCGCCGGCGACCGTGCGGTCTTCTCCGACGAGCGGGCGCGGCTCCTCGAGACCGGCGGCGGCCTCGTGAAGGCGCTGCCAGCGCTCGGCGACGGCCCCTTTCTCGTCGCCAACTCCGACGCCTTCTGGATCGACGGCGCGTGCGACAACCTCGCCCGCCTCATCGCCGGGTTCGACCCGGCGCGGATGGACGCCCTCCTCCTCCTCGCCCCCACCGTGGGCGCCGTCGGCTACGACGGCGACGGCGACTTCGAGCTCGGAACCGACGGGCGCCTCTCGCGGCGGCGCGAGCGCACGGTGGCGCCGTTCATCTACGCCGGGTGCGCGATGATGAGCCCCGCCGCCCTCGCGGACCCGCCCGCGGACCGCTTCTCCCTCTCGCTCGTGTTCGACCGCCTCGCGAAGGCGGGCCGCCTCCACGGGATGCGCCTCGACGGTCTCTGGCTCCACGTCGGGACGCCTAAGGCCGTCGCCGAGGCCGAGCGCGCATACCTCGCGAGCGCCGCGTGAGGGGAGCTGCGGCGACACCCTCCGCCGCCGCGGGGACGCGGTGAGGATCTGGTCCGTCGATCCCGGGGACCCGTTCCTCGTCACGCTCGCCGCGCGGGTGCTCGACGGCACCCTCTGGCCGGGCGGCGTCGTGCCCGACGATCCGCTCGCCCTCGCGGACGTCACCATCTACCTGCCCACCCGTCGCGCCGGGCGCGCCCTGGCGACGGCCTTCCTCGATCTCTCCGGGCGCCGGGCCACCGTGCTGCCGCGCATCGAGCCCCTCGGCGACGCCGAGGACGAGGCCGGCGGCCCCGGCGTCGTGAGCGACCTCGAGGCGCGCGTCGCGCTCGCGAGGCTGGTGCGGCTCTGGGCGCGCCTTCTCGAGGGGGCGCCCGGCGCGGAGGAGGACGCGCGGGTCCTCGTGCCCTCCGCCGGCCCCGACGCCGTGCGCCTCGCCGACGAGCTCCTCGCCCTCATCGACCAGGTGGAAACTCAGGAGGCCGACTGGTCGCGCCTGCCCGACCTCGTGGAGGACGCCGACCTCGCCGGCCACTGGCAGCTCACCACCCGCTTCCTCGACCTCGCGGTGGACGGCTGGGCGCGCCATCTCGCCGAGACGGGGCGGCTCACCCCGGCCGCCGCGCGGCGGCGCGACGCCGAGCTCGCCGCGCAAGGGGTCGCGCGGGCGAAAGGGCCGATGATCGTCGCCGGCTCCACCGGCTCGATCCCCGCGACGCGCCGACTGATCCGCGCCATCGCCGAAAGCCCCCTCGGCGCCGTCGTCCTCCCGGGCTTCGACCGCGAGGCGCCCGCAGAGGCCTGGGCAGCGCTCGAGACCGCCACCGACGCGCCCGGCCATCCGCAGTACGGCATGAAGCAGCTCGTGGACGCCCTCGGCGTCGCGCCGCGCGACGTGGCGCGCCTCGCCCCGCCCACGGAGGGACGCACCACGCCGCACCGCGCAGCGACGCTGCGGGCGGCGCTCCGCCCAGCTCCCCTCACCGGCCGCTGGCTCGACGACCGTGCCGCCGTCGACGTCGCCGAGGCGCTGGCGGGCGTCGCCCTCGTGGAGGCTGACGACGAGCGCGAGGAGGCCGCCGCCGTCGCCGTCGCCATGCGCGAATCGGTGGAGCGCGGCGAGACCGTGGCGCTCGTGACGCCCCACCGCGCGCTGGCCCGCCGCGCCGCCCACATCCTCACCCGCTGGGGCATCGCCGTGGACGATTCGGCCGGCGAGCCGCTGGACGGAACGCCCGCGGGCATCCTCGCCCGCCTCGTCACGATCGTGGCGGCGGACGGCGGGGCGGCGGACTGGCTCGCGCTCCTCAAGCACCGCGACGCCACCTTCGGCCTCGACGAGGACGTGCGCCGGAGGGGCGTCGTCGCGGTGGAGCGCATGTTCCGCGGCCCGCGTCTCGCGCCGGGCGCCGTGTTCGCGGCGATGCGGGACTCCGGCGCGGCCGCCGCGGCCATCGCCGGCCCCGTCGAGGCCGCGCTCGCCCCGCTCCTCCGCCTCCCCGGCCGGGAGGAGAGCGTCGCCCGCCTCGCTCGCGCCCACGCCGACGCGCTCGCCGCCGTCTCCCCCGGCGCCGACGCCACAGCCGACAGGCGCAAGATGGAGGAGACGCTCGAGGAGCTCGCCCGCCACGACCTTCTCGCGATCCCCCCGCGCGACTGGCCGGCGACCTTCGAGGCGCTGATCTCGGGCATCGTCGTGCGCGGCCCTCTGGCGGAGGACGCGGTGCGCATCCTCGGCCCCCTCGAGGCGCGGCTCCAGGCGTTCGACCACGCCGTCCTCGGCGGCCTCAACGAGGGGATCTGGCCCGCCCTTCCCGACGCCGGCCCCTGGATGAGCCGCGGGATGATGGCGGACTTCGGCATCGACCTGCCGGAGCGCCGCATCGGGCTCGCCGCGCACGACGTGTTCGTCGCGGCCTGCCAGCCCCGCGTCACGCTCACCCGCGCGCGCAAGGCGGCGGGCGAGCCCACGGTCGCCTCCCGCTGGTGGCAGCGCCTCGTCGCGTTCGCCGGTGACGGCGCGGATGCGGCGCGCGCGCGGGGCGTGCGCCTCTGCCGGCTCGCCGCCGGGATGGACCGCCGCGCACCCGTCGCCCCGCCGCCTCGCCCGCAGCCGCGCCCGCCGGTGGAGGCGCGCCCGACGTCCTTCACCGTCACCGAGGTCGCCCGCCTCGTGCGCGACCCCTATGCCGTCTACGCCCGCCGCGTCCTCGGCCTCGACCCGCTCGAGCCGCTGGAGCAGGAGCCGGGCGCCGGCGACAGGGGCGAGATCGTCCACGAGGTTCTCGCCCGCTTCGTGCGGGAAGGCCATCACCGCGCACCCGACGCCGAGGTGCGGTTCCGCAGGATCGCGCGCGAGGTGCTGGAGGGCCTTGCCCATGCCCCCGAGGCGCAGGCCCTATGGGGCGCCCGCCTCGCCTTCGTCGCGCCCGCCGTCGTCGCCGCGGAGACGGGGCGGGCGGACCGCGCGGCGCAGTCCCTCGTGGAGGGGAAGGCCGAGGCGGAGCTCGCCCCCGGCATCCTCCTGCGCGGCCGCTTCGACAGGATCGACATCGCCGCCGGCGGCGCCGTCGAGATCATCGACTACAAGACCGGCGCCGCGCCGACGGGCAAGGAGGTGAAGGCCTTCTTCGAGCCCCAGCTTCCTCTGGAGGCGGCCCTCGTGCGGGCCGGCGCGGTGGAGGGCGTCGACCCCGAGGCTCGGATCGCCGGCCTCACCTACGTGCGCCTCGCCGCGGGCCGGGTCGCCGTGGAGTGGAAGACCGTGGCGGGCGATGAGGCCGGGGAGCTCGCCGAGGAGGCGCGCGCCCGCTTCGAGGCGCTCGCGGCGCTCTACGCCGACCCCGCGACAGGCTACCTGTCCCGCGCCCGCGTGCAGTACGCCGCAGCCTTCGACGGCGACTTCGACCACCTCGCCCGCGCCGCCGAATGGTCGGCCGCCGACCGCAACGGCTGACCCGCGGGAGCGCCGGCCGCGCCGGAGCCGCGCGAGGGCAGGGGCCGAACGAACACACCCGCGGTGCCGGCGCCGCTGCGGAGGACGACACGGAGACGACGCCATGACGAAGCCTCTCGTCCCTCCCGAGGCACTCGCCGCGCAGGCGCGCTCGTCCGATCCCTCGGCCTCGGTCTGGGTGTCGGCCAACGCGGGCGCGGGCAAGACGTTCGTCCTGTCGCGGCGCGTCGTGCGGCTTCTCCTGTCCGGCGTGCCGCCGCGCTCGATCCTGTGCCTCACCTACACCAACGCCGCCGCCGCGGAGATGGCGCTGCGGGTCTACAAGCTCCTCGCCGAGCTCGCGACGATGCCCGAGGAGAGGCTTCGTGCCGAGGTGGCAGGCCTCGCCCCCGCCGCCGATCCCGCGGAGGCGGCCGCCCGCGCGCGCACGCTCTTTGCCGAGACGCTGGAGACGCCGGGCGGCCTCAAGGTGCAGACCCTCCACGCCTTCGCCGCGGCGCTCCTGAGGCGCTTTCCCCTGGAGGCGAACGTCGCGGGGTCCTTCCAGATCCTCGACGACGCGACCCGTGCGGAGATGACCGAGCGCGCCATCGCCGGCGTCCTCGCCCGCGCCGCCGCGGATCCTTCCGGCCCGATCGCCGCAGCGGTCGCCGCCCTCGTCCCCCACGTCTCGGACTTCGCGCTGCCGCAGGCGATCGCCGCAGTCCTCGCCGCGCGGCGGCAGCTCATCGGCTGGATCGGCCGCGGCGCCGACCCGGACACGGGCGGCGGCCTCGACGTCGATCCCGGGGCGGTCGCCGAGGACCTCGCCGCCGCCCTCCGCCTCGGCGACGGCGAGGCGGACCGCACGCCCCTCGTCGACGAGGGCTACTGCCGCGCGCTCCTCGACCACCTCGAGGCGACAGGGGCGAGCGCGGACACTGCGGCACGCATCGCCGCCGCGCTCGGCTGCGAGGATGCCGCCGAGCGCGACACACTGTGGGCGGCGATCTTCATGAAGGACGACGGCGCCCCCCGCGCGGCGAGCCGCATCGCCGTGAAGGCCGTGCGCGCCGCCTTCCCCGACCTCGAGGAGAGGATCGCCGCCGAGCAGGCGCGTCTGGAGCGCCTCGCAGAGCGTCGCCGCGCCGAGGCCGCCATCGCCGCCACCTCCGCGCTCCTCGTCCTTGCATGGCCCGCGCTCGCCGAGCTCGAGGCCGAGAAGCGCCGCCGCGGCCTCATCGACTACGACGACCAGATCGAGAAGGCGCGCGCCCTCGTCGAGACCGCCACCGCCGCCGCCTGGGTCCGCTTCAAGCTCGACGAGGGCATCGACCACCTGATGGTCGACGAGGCGCAGGACACGTCGCCCCCGCAGTGGGAGCTCGTCGGCGCCCTCGTGGACGAGTTCTTCGCCGGCGTCGGTGCCCGCGCCATCACCCGCACGCTGTTCGTGGTGGGCGACGAGAAGCAGTCGATCTACTCCTTCCAGGGCGCCGCGCCGCGCCTCTTTGCCGAGAAGCGCGCGCACTACGACGGGCGCGCCACCGCCGCGGGGCTGGCGTTCCACGCGGTGGAGCTGTCCCACTCCTTCCGCTCGGCGCCGCAGGTGCTCGCCGCGGTGGACCGCGTGTTCTCCCGCGAGGACCTCGCCCGCGCCGTCGGGGCCATGCCCGGCGCGGTCGCCCACCGCCCCGTGAAGGCGCTCCGCGGCGGCGTGGACGTCTGGCCGCTCCACGCCGACACGCCCACCGGGCGGCCCGAGGACTGGGACGCGCCGTTCGACGCGACTCCGGACGCCTCGGGCCACGTGAAGCTCGTGAAGGCCATCGCCGACCACATCGAGCTCTGGACCGGGACGGAGGGGCCCGACGGCGGCCCTCCCGTGCGGCCGGGCGACGTCCTCGTCCTCTCCCGCAAGCGCGAACCCCTCGCGACGCTCATGAACCGCGAGCTGAAGCTGCGCGGCATCCCCGCGGCCGGCGCCGACAGGCTCGACGTCACAGCCCACATCGCGGTCAGGGACATGGTGGCGCTCGCCCGGGCGTGCCTCACCCGCGACGACCTCTCGCTGGCCTGCGTCCTCAGGAGCCCCCTCTTCGGCTTCAGCGACGAGGCGCTGTTCGCAGTCGCCCACGGGCGCGACGGGAGCCTCCTCGCCGCCCTCGAGCGCGGCGACGAGGCGGCCCGCGCGGCGCACGCGACGCTGACGCGCTGGCGGAGGATGGCCCGGCGGATGCGCCCCTTCGACTTCTTCTCGGCGATCCTCCTCGGCGAGGGCCGACGCGCCGACTTCTCCGCCCGCATGGGGTCCGAGGCGGAGGACGCGCTCGACGCCCTCCTCGACATCGCACTCTCGTTCGAGAGCCGCGGCGTGCCGGCGATGGAGACCTTCCTCCACCGCCTCGAGCGGACGCAGGAGGAGCTGCGCCGCGCCTCCGACGGAACCGAGAACGCTGTGCGCGTCATGACGGTGCACGGCGCGAAGGGGCTCGAGGCGAAGATCGTCTTCCTGGCGGACGTCGGCAGCCGCATGGGCGGGGGAAACCGCGGGGCATCCGTGGTCGCGCTCCCCTGCGGAATGCCGGATCCTTCCGGCGAGGTCCTCCTCTACTGCCCGTCCGCCGACCACAGGCCCGGCGTCGTGAGGGACGTCCTCGCCGAGCGGGCTGCCGTGGAGGCCGAGGAGCACTATCGCCTCCTCTACGTCGGCATGACGCGGGCGGAGCGCCATCTGGTGGTCTGCGGCAGCTATGGATCGCAGGCGCCTCAGAAGGGGATGTGGCACGGCCTCGTCCGCGAGGCGCTGGCGCCCGACTGCACCGAGTTCGACCTTCCCCGCCACGACGAGAAGGCGCTCGCATGGCGCCTTCCGGAGCCCGGCCCCCATCCGTCGGAGGCGGCGCAGGATGCGCCCCCAGTGCCCGGTCCGCCGCCCGCGTGGCTCTCGGCGCCCGCGGTCCTCCCCAACACGACGCCGCCTGCCGTCATTCCGTCCGAAGGCGAGCACGAGGCGGCCACCGGAACGCTCGCCGCCGCCCGCCGCCCTCTTCCCGCCGCGCAGTACGGCGCCATCGTCCACGCCCTGCTGGAGCGCGAGGACTGCGCTGCGGCGATGGCGGGTCACGTGCGGCGCATCCATCCCGACCTTTCCGGGGCGGACGTCGATGCCATCGTGGCGGAGGCGGGCGCCGTGCTGGCTCTCCCGGAGCTTGCCGCGCCGGTGGTGCGGCGGGAGGTGGACCTCTTCGGCGACGTCCTGTTGAACGGGGAGGTGCGGCGGGCGCTCGCGCGGATCGACCGCCTCCAGCTCCATCCCGGCAGGGCGCTGGTGGTGGACTTCAAGACCGACCAGCGCGTGCCCTCCGAGCCCTTCGGTGCGCCGGAGGCCTACCGCCGCCAGCTCGCCATCTATCGTGCCGTCGTTCGCGGCGCGCTTCCCGCGGTTCTCGTGGAGACCGCCATCGTCTGGACCGCCGCAGCACGCTTCATGCCGATGGACTCCGCCCTGCCACGAATCGCTCCGGCGTGACGCCTGCGGAGGGCGGTTGCAGGGTGCGCAGCTTGACGCTCCATGTGGCGGTCCATAGGTAAGCTTTCGATCACAGGAACCCGCAAAGGTGTGGCATGGCACCCGCTAACGTGACGGACGCGTCCTTCGACGCCGACGTCCTCAAGGCGACGGAGCCCGTCGTCGTCGATTTCTGGGCCGAATGGTGTGGCCCCTGCAAGATGATCGCGCCCGCTCTCGAGGAGATCGCGGCCGAGATGGACGGGAAGGTGAAGATCGCCAAGCTCAACGTCGACGAGAACCAGAACACGGCGATGCGCTACGGCGTCCAATCGATCCCGACGCTGATCATGTTCAAGGACGGTCGGCAGGTGGCGACCCAGATCGGCGCAGCGCCGAAGGGCAAGCTCGTCGACTGGATCAACGCGTCCATCTGACCCCGGAGGGCCGGAATGGCTGACGACACGAACCGCGGCGCACCCGAGGGTGCCCGCGACGGCGACTCGCTCGTCCCCGAGGCGGAGGAGATCCTGGGTCGCGAGCCGGGTGCGCAGCCGCAGCCCGAGGGCGCCGAGGCCGGTCCCGGAGTCCCGTCCGAGGCCGAGCAGCTGCGCGCGGAGGTGGAGGAGATGCGCCAGAACCTCCTGCGCGCCCTCGCCGACGCGGAGAACGTCCGCCGTCGGGCGCAGAAGGACGTGGCGGACGCGCGCACCTACGCCGTCACGAGCTTCGCCCGGGACCTCCTCAACGTGCGCGACAACTTCCATCGCGCTCTCCAGACCGTGGAGGGGATGGACTCCGAGAGCCTGCCGCCCGAGCTGAAGGGCCTGCTCGAGGGCGTCAGGATGACCGAGCGCGAGCTCGGCACCGTGTTCGAGCGGCACGGCATCACCCCGGTCGATCCCGCAGGCCAGCGCTTCGACCCCAACCGCCACCAGGCGATGTTCGAGGTGGAGGACCCTTCGGTGCCGTCGGGCACCGTGGTGCAGGTCGTGCAGCAGGGCTCGATGATCGGCGACAGGATCCTCCGGCCCGCCATGGTCGGCGTCTCGCGGGGCGGCCCGAAGCCCGGCGAGAAGAAGCCGGAGGCCGAGGGCGGGGAGAGCGCGGGGGCTGCCGGGGACGGAGAGGCTGCCGCGCAGGACGCTGGGTAGGCCTTCTGCGGTCCTCCTCCTCGAGGGGCCGCTCTCGCCGCTCTACCGCCTCGTCGGCGATCGCCTCCGCGCGGCGGGGGTCGCCGTCCACCGCATCAACCTGTGCCCCGGCGACGCGGTCGCCTGGGGCTTCGCGCCCTCCGTCCTCTATCGCGGGCGCCTTGCCGACTGGCCGGCCTTCGTCGCCGCTCACATGGAGCGGCACGGGATCGAGGCGCTGCTCATGCACTCCGAGCGCCGTCCCTACCACAGGGAGGCCGCGGCGGAGGCCCGGGCGCGGGGGATCGACGTCATCGTCACGGAGCTCGGCTACATCCGCCCGGACTGGATGACCATCGAGCGGGACGGCAACTCCGTCGATTCGCTGTTTCCGGCCGATCCCGACGCCATCCGCGCCATCGCGGCGAAGGTGCCGGCGCCGGAGCCCGGCACGTTCTACCCGCGCGAGCGGCTGCGCGAGACGTTCGACGACCTCGCGAACAACCTTCCCAACGTCTTCCTCTGGTTCCTCACGCCGCACTATCGACGGCACGGGCTCTATCACCCGTTCGTCGCCTACAGGCGCTTCCTGTGGCGCGAGGCGCAGGCGGGGCGGCGCAACAGAGCTGCCCGCGCCGTGCGCGATCGCCTGGCGCCGCCATTCTTCCTGTTCGTCATGCAGACGGACACCGACTTCCAGATCCGCGCCAACTCCCAGTTCGAGAACATGCGCGAGGCGCTCGCCTTCACGTTCGCGTCGTTCGCGACCCATGCGCCGGCCGATCTGCGGCTCGTGGTGCGCAAGCATCCTGGCGACCTCGGCCCCGTCCACTGGGCGGCGGAGGTGCCGAGGCTCGCCCGCGCCGCGGGGATCGCGGAGCGCGTCGCCTTCACGGACGGTCTCGTCCTGAGGGACTGGCTCGCAGACGCCGGCGGCGTGATCACCGTCAATTCCACCGCGGGGCTCGACGCCATCGTGGAGGGGGTCGCCACGCACGCGCTGTCGCCCGCCATCTACGACGTGCCGGGCCTCACATTCCAGGGATCGCTCGACCGCTTCTGGACAGAGGCCGAGCCGCCGGACCCTTCGCTCGTCGTCGCATTCCTGCGGGCGCTCGCAGGCTCCATCCAGGTGCGCGGCAGCATCTTCTCGCGCGCGGGTACGAGGGCGGCGGCCGACGCCATGGCGGAGCGCATCCTGTCGGGAACCGTCGGCGTCCCCGGCGCGACCTGCGGACCGCCTCCCCGTCACGCGCGGGCGCGCGCACTCGGCATCCGCCAGAGCATGCCGTGCCGCTTCGGGTGCGGAGATGGTGGTCTGTCCTGTTGACGTGGGTGGGGCTCTCGAGCGGGTGCGTCCGCCTGATCGAGAACCGATTATGGCGCACCGCGCCCCTCATCGGGCGTCGGGGTGTTCCGTCCCGCGCCCCGTGGCCGGGCGTGCCGAGGTCCCGAAGGCGCCCGGCCGCGTCAGGCGCCAGGCGTCGCGGCCGGGGTGGTGGCCGTCACCGCCGCCCACTTCTCGCGCGCCCTGTCGTCGGAATCCTTCGCGTCCACCCACGGCCCGAGCGTGCCGTCGGCGAGGTGCTCGCGCTTCCAGAACGGCGCCTCGGTCTTGAG
>Ga0076929_100401_pt1 | contig 43824 bp, 39 predicted proteins | sample HotLakConUCCSL28_FD_87104 | JGI IMG/M metagenome (GOLD analysis project Ga0076929, IMG submission 87104) | Hypersaline microbial mat communities from Hot Lake, Washington, USA - Hot Lake Consortium UCC-SL28 (version 3) (version 3) | ecosystem: Environmental > Aquatic > Thermal springs > Hot...
GCCTCGGCTGCGTTCTATCAGCTGCTTTCGCGCAAGCTCGCCGCCGGCGATCCGGCGGATACCTCGATCACCTATATTGCCGTGACGGGATTCCTGCTCACCAGCCTGCCACTGCCCTTCATCTGGCAGACACCGGGGAGTGTCCTCGACTGGGTGCTCTTCGCCAGTCTCGGTTTCTTCGGAGGCTTCGGACATTATTTCCTCGTGCGGGCCTTTGAGGTGGCCCCGGCGCCCTTCGTCTCGCCCTTCAACTATCTCCAGCTCGCGGGGGCGGTGCTGCTGGGATGGGTGGTGTTCGGGCAACTGCCGGATCTGTTCGTCTGGATCGGCTCTGCGACAATCATCGGCAGCGGCATCTACATTCTCTATTCGGAGCGGGCAAAGGGCATACCCGTGCGCACGGGGCCGTTGCGCTAGGCGGGCGGCGCGGGGCCCATCGGATGCACCGGGCCCAACGCCAGACGGGCCCATCCGGTGATCGACGAAATGAACGCGTTGCGGGGTTGGCCCATGGCGAGGGGGCGGCCACGATGCGCCGACAACAACAAACAACCGCCGCCTTCCCGTCGATGCCGACAGCACGGGCGGTACCACCAAAGTGAGGACGCTCATGGCCCACCTGCTCGGCTCTGCGCTCGATCTGCGCGATGTCACGATGAGAAACCGCATCGCGATCTCGCCGATGTGCCAGTATTCCGCCATTGACGGGATGGCGAGCGATTATCATTTCGCGCATCTCGCCCGTTTCGCCATGGGCGGCGCCGGGCTGGTGATGGTCGAGGCCACGGCCGTGACGGCGCAGGGGCGCATCACCCATGGCTGCCTCGGCCTGTGGGAGGATGACCAGATCGCGCCGCTGGCGCGCATCGCCGATTTCATCCGCGGTCAGGGCGCCGTCCCGGCGATCCAGCTCGGGCATGCCGGGCGCAAGGCCAGCATGCAGCGCCCGTGGTACGGCAATGGCCCGCTGAACGCGGATGATGGCGCGCGCGGCGATCACCCCTGGGAGATCATCGCAGCGAGCGCCATCCCCATGGATGAGGGCTGGCTGACACCGCGCGCCATGGAGCAGGCCGATATGGATGCGCTGATCACGGCCTGGTGCGAAGCGGCGCAGCGGGCGCGCGAGGCCGGTTTCGACGTGATCGAACTCCATGCCGCGCACGGCTATCTGCTGCATTCCTTCCTCTCGCCGCTCACGAATCGCCGCAATGACGCCTATGGCGGCGACCTCGCCGGGCGCGCGCGCTTTCCGCTCGCGGTGGCGCGGGCCCTGCGTGAAACCTGGCCGGCGCATCTGCCGCTGTTCACGCGCCTGTCCTGCGTAGACGGAATCGAGGGCGGGCTCGAGATCGCCGATACGATCTGGCTGGCGCAGCAGTTGAAGGAGATCGGCATCGATGTGATCGACTGCTCCTCCGGCGGACTCGCGGGCTCGGCGACGGCTGCGCGGGTCAAGCGCGGGCCGGGTTTCCAGGTACCGTTCTCGGAGGCCGTGCGCCGCGATGCGGAGATCCCGACCATGGCCGTGGGGCTGATCACCGAGGCAGTCCAGGCCGAGGCGATCCTCGCCGCCGGCCAGGCCGACATCATCGCCATCGGACGCGAGGCGCTGGCCAATCCGAACTGGCCGCTCCAGGCCTTGTCCGGGCTCGACGGCATGGCGCCGGAGAGCTACCGCGCCTGGCCGGAGCAATCCGGCTGGTGGCTGGAGCGGCGGCGGCGCGGGATGCTCGAGAGCGCCAGCTGAATCAGGAAACGATTTCCAGGGAGGCTATCATGACGGGTCTTTCACCCGTGGCGCCGGATGCGATTCCGCCAGTCGAGGATTGCGTATTGCGCGACATGCTCGACAGCCGCGCCGCCGCTTATCCGGAGCGCGACTGCATCCGCTTCTGGCATGATCGCGAGACGCCGGTTGAGACCTGGAGCTACGCGCAATTGCGCGCGCGGGTGCGTATTCGCGCCTGTGCGCTGACAGAAGCCGGGGTGAAGCAGGGCGACCACGTCCTGTGCTGGATGGGAAACGGGCCCGATCTGCTCGTGACCTGGTTCGCCATCAACTATCTCGGCGCGGTCTATGTCCCGGTAAACACCGCCGCGCGCGGCAATCCGCTCGCCCATATCCTCGACAATGCCGATGCCGGGCTGATGATCGCCCATCCCACGCTCGTGGCGCGGCTGCGGGATGTCCCGCACGGAAAGCTGCGTCAGGTGCTGGTGACGGGGCAGGGTGATCTGCCGGATGACATTCCCGGCCTGGCCATCACGCCCCTGCGCGATCCGGACGGCATCGACGAGGCAGCGCTTGCGCTGTCGCGTCCGGTCAATCCCTGGGATGTCCAGGCGATCATGTATACTTCCGGCACAACCGGCCCGGCCAAGGGCGTGCTGTTTACCTATGTGCAGCACTACACGATGGGTCCCGAAGCCATCGAGGGGATCGACGCGGGTGATTGCTGCATGATCGCCGGGCCGATCTTCCACTGCGGCAGCACACTCTACGTCCATGCCAGCCTCGCCAGGGGCGCGACCATGGCGATGATCCCGGAATTCCGCACCGCCGATTTCTGGCCTGCAATCCGCGATACGGGCGCGAGCGTGGTGTTGCTTCTGGGCGTGATGGCCAATTTCCTGCTCAAGGCGCCGGCCGATCCGCAAGATCGCGCGCATCCCCTCGCGAAGGTCTATATCGTGCCATTCGGAGAGGATGCGCCGCGCTTCCGTGATCGCTTCGGCAGCGCGCTCTACACGGTCTACAACATGACGGAGATTGCGAGCCCGCTGATTGCCGGGCCGGGGATCGAGGAGGCGGGGCTGGCCGGGCGGGTGCGCGCGCCATTCGAGCTGCGCATCGTGGACGGGAACGATATCCCCGTCCCGACCGGACAGGTGGGGGAGCTGGTGATCCGCTCCCATCGCCCCTGGGCGCTCTTCGCTGGCTATTATCGCAATCCGGAAGCCACCGCGACGGCAATGCGCAATGGCTGGTTCCATACGGGCGACGCGTTCCGCCGGGATGAATCGGGTCGCTATTTCTTCGTCGATCGGATCAAGGACGTGATCCGGCGGCGGGGCGAAAACATCTCCTCTTTCGAGCTCGAAGCCGAGATCACGGCGCACCCGGCAGTGCGCGAGGCCGTCGCCGTGGCTGTCCCGAGCGCGGAGAGCGAGGACGAGGTGCTCGCCGTGGTGACGGCGGTGGAGGGCGAGAGCATTGATCCGGCGGAGCTCATCAGCTATCTCGCCGAACGCGTGCCGCACTACATGGTGCCACGCTATATCCGCATCGCCTCCGACCTGCCCAAGACCGCCAGCGGCAAGCTGCAGAAACACAGCCTGCGCGGTGAGGGCGTCACGGGTGATACCTTCGACCGCGAGGCGGCGGGGATACGGCTCAAGCGCGAACGGCTGTCGTGAGGGCTGAAGCCGGAAGGCTCATTTTCCGGCATCCTTTTTCAGCCAGCGGAACAACTCGTCTACCCGCGCCGCCTTGAGCGCATCGCCGTCGCGGTTCGACCAGTCGTAGATGCCCTGCTTGTTGGCGAAGCCGCGTGCGCCGCCCTCGACCAGTTTCGTGACGGCCGGCGCCGGTTTCGGCGACGCGTCGAGATGCGGCAGCAGCGAGACCGCGAAAGCGTGCAGCGTGTCGAGACCGCCGAGCTCCGCCGATTCGATCGGGCCGGTAATCCCCAGCCGCCGCCCGAGCGTCTGGCGCACCACCGTGTCGATCGCCTCCGCTGAGGCGATGCCCTCCGCCCACATCGCCCAGGCTTCGCGCAGGATGGCGAACTGGATACGATTGCCGATCATGCCCGGCGTCTCGCGCTGCATCAGCACCGGCTCCTTGCCGGCTTCACGCAACAGCGCCATGGTGCGCTCCGTCGCCGCCTTCGCGGTGACGGGGGAGGGACAGACCTCGACCACGGGAATCAGCGTCGCCGGGAACCAGAAATGCGCTGCGAGCACGCGTTCGGGGCGCTTCACCTTCGACGTGAGCGCCGAGGCCGGCTGGCCGCTGGAGGAGGCGAGCACCACATCGTCGGGGCAGACGTCATCCAGTTTGGCAAAAAGCTCCGTCTTGATCGCGAGATCCTCGGTCACGGCCTCCATCACGAAATCGCAGGATGCCGCATGGCCGGGATCGGCGGACGAGGAGACGCGCCGATGCGATTCCTGTGCGTGCTCGGTCGTGATCAGCCCGCGTGCGGCGAATTCGTCGATCTGCTTGCCGACCACTTCGAGCGCCGCCCCCGCACGCCCGGAATCGCGTCCGATCATGATGACGCTCTTGCCCGCCATGGCGAAGACGGCGGAGATGCCGGTTCCCATCAGCCCGTTGCCGAGCACGGCAATCGTCTCGATTGTCTCGCGCATGTCTTTCCTCCCCTGATTGAACGCTTCCCCATCCGGCTGCTCCCGGAATTGACGTAAGGTTAGCCTCGCCTTACGGTTGCGTAAATGTGCAAATTCGCGAATTCGGCGGGGTGCGCGCATTGCAAGGCCACTTCGGCAGGGGAGGGCGAGATGAGCGATCGGATAACGGCGGATTTCCGCTTCGCGCCCTGGTGGTGGGAAGCCGCGCCTCCTCCGGAGCCACGCATGGATGCGCCGGCAGGCGCCTATGATCACGTCGTCATCGGCAGCGGGTTCACCGGTGTCGCTGCGGCCCTGCATCTGGCGCGCGGCGGGCGCAGTGTGGCGCTCCTCGATGCCGAGCGAATCGGCGCCGGCGCCTCACGCCGCAATGCCGGATTCATCGGGCGCGTGATGAAGAAGAGCTTCGGTGATATCGCTGATGCGAAGAATGAAGCCTACGCGCGCAAGACCTATCAGGAGCTCCATGCGGCCTATGAAGGCGTCTTTGCTCTTGCGGAGGCGGAGGGTATTGCCTGTCATGCGACACGCTGCGGGCGCTTCATCGGCGCCACGGCGCCGGGACATCGCGTGTATCTCGATGCGGACCTTGCGCGACTGAAGACGGCGCTGGGGCATGATTTCGAAACCCTCGCCCCCGAACGCCAGCGGGAGGCGATTGCAAGCGACCATTATCACGGCGGTGTGGTGATCCCCGATAGCGGCTCGATCCATCCGGGCCTTTTGCATCAGGGGCTGCTCGACCGCGCCATCAAGGCCGGCGTTGCGGCTTTCGGCGAGACGCCGGTTACGGAACTGCATGAGGATGAGGAGCGCGTGCGCGTGCTCACGCCGAAGGGTGAGATCGTGGCGCGGGAAGTCGTGCTGGCGACGAACGGCTACACGCAGCATCCCGGCTGGTACAAGCGCCGGCTCGTGCCCTTCCGTGCCTTCATGGCGACGACGGAGCCGCTTGATCCCGCGTTGCTCGATGAGCTGATCCCGCAGGGGCGCACCATCATCGATTCGAACACCAATATCGATTTCTTCCGCCGTGCGCCCGATGCGCCGCGCCTCGTCTTTGGCGGCGCGACGGCGGAAAATCTTGCGGACGAAGCCGCCATCGTCGCGCGGATGCGCAAGATCATGCTCAAGGTCTTCCCGCAGCTGGGGGATGTGCGCCTTTCGCATGTCTGGGACGGCTATTGTGCCGGCACTTTCGACATGAAGCCTCATGTCGGGCAACGCGGGCGTGTGCATTACGCATTGGGCTACAATTTTGCCGGCGTGGCACTGGGCTGCCGTTTCGGCAAGAGGATCACCGACCGGATTCTCGGAAACGAACTCGCCCCCAGCGTCTTCGACGGCACGGCCTTCCCCACCATGCCGCTCTATACAGGGCGACCATGGTTCATCGGCGCGGCCATGCGCTATTTCGCCTGGCGCGATGCCAGCCTCGCCAAACGCTGGGACAAGACGGCGCAAAAGGTGGCGCAGAGGGCAGCCTGAGGCCGCCGCGCCTCACGCCACCCGCTTCCCCTTCACCCAGGTGCCGCGCACGACCGGGGTGCCGTTCACCTTGCGAAATCGGATCACGTCGCCACGCAGGCCCGGCTCCAGCGCGCCGCGATCGGTGAGGCCTGCGGCGCGGGCGGCGTTGCGGGTGACGGTGGCGATGCCGGCCGGCAGATCGCCGCTCGCCTGCGCGAGCCCGATTGCACCCATCAGGAGCGAGGCGGGGATGTAATCAGAGGAAATGATGTCGAGCAGGCCCGCCTCGGCAGCCTCCAGAGCCGAGACATTGCCGGAATGCGAGCCGCCCCGGATCAGGTTCGGCCCGCCCAGCATCACCGCGATGCCGTGCGCGCGGCAGGCGCGGGCGGCTTCCAGCGTGGTGGGGAATTCCGCAAGCCCCGCACCATGAGCGGCGGAAGTCGTGACATGATCCGTCGTCGTATCGTCATGGCTGGCGAGAATGGCGCGGAGCCTTTTCGCCCCTGCCACAGCCGCCGCCTCGTGCGCCGCGCGCACGCGGTTCCCCAAGGCCTGGCGCTCGGCGATATAGGCCTCGAAGTCGGTGGGCGCGATGCCGTGCTTGCCGACCATATAGGTGCGCAGGCGATCGAGATCGGCGAATTGGCGCTGGCCGGGCGTGTGATCCATCATGCTGACGATGCCGACGCGGTCCTCGGGCGAAAACTCCGCGATCTCGTCGGTCAGCGTATCCGAGCAGATCTCGGCGCGCAGATGCAGGTAGTGGCTGATGCGCAGCGCATCTTTCGCGACCATGGAGAGAATCTCGGTAGCCATACCGCGCGCATAGGGTTTGTAGCCCGCGCGCACTTTCGGCGCCTTGTGCTCGGAGCCGATGCGAAGCGCGTCGAAGACGGTGGTGATGCCCACGCCGGCGAGCTCCGCATCATGGGCGATGATCGCGTTCATATGCGGCCAGTCGACGCCGGGACGCGGGGTCATGTGGCGCTCGAGATTATCCGTATGCAGTTCGATCAGTCCCGGCGAAACGAAATCGCCCTCGCAGTCGATGGCGCCGGGCGGGTGGCTCGGACCTGGATCGATCGCCGCGATCACGCCGTCGCGCAAGACGATGCTGCCGGTGACCACCTCACCGGGGAGAATCAGGCGGGCATTGCCGAGGATGGTTTCGTGAACGGTTCCTTGCACGGGGGATCTCCGGATCGTGCTGTTGTCGGCGGCTGAGGCGTCGTCGGTGATGGTGTCGAGAGCGGCGAGGAAACGCGCCACGCCGGTCGTGAGGCCGCGGTCATTTTCCACGATATGCGCGCCGGGCGGTGTGGGAAAGCGCCCGCGTGCGAGCCGTGCGGCAATCTCGTCGCGCGTCTCGCGCCCGCGCGCGGCGAGGCGCTGTGCCAGGGTCTCGTCGCTTGCGGTGATCACCACCACCGCAAGCGATGGATCATGCGCCTGAGCGGCTGCGAGCGCTGCGCGCGAGCCGTTGAAGATCAGGGTGCGACCCTCGTTCAGGGGAGCGAGCGCCGCGCGCGGGATGCCGTAGGAGAGCCCGTGGGCCTGCCAGTGGAAAGCGAAATCGCCGCGCGCCAGACGCTGCGCAAATTCCGCCTCGTCCACTGCTTCGTGATCTTCAGCCCCCGCATCGGCGGGGCGGGTGATGACGCGGCGCACGCGCCGCAGATCGGGGCGCTGCGTGAGGGCTGCGTCGATCAGCGCATCCTTGCCGGCGCCGGACGGGCCGACCACGGCGACGAGGCGCCCGGTCGGTGGCGTTTCGTCCCGTATCCGCCCCGTCATTGGCCGAGCCTTTCGGGCGCGGATCTTGCCGGCGTGAATCTCCCGACATCGATCTCCCGGTCGCAGACCCGCGCCCGTGCATCCGCATCGTGGAAAATCCCGAGGATGGCCGCGCCGCGCGCCTTGGCCTCCATGATCAGTTCCAGAACGGTTTCGCGATTGGCCGGATCGAGGCTCGCCGTGGGTTCGTCGAGCAGAAGCGCGGGCCAGGGATGGACGAAGCCGCGTGCGATATTGACACGTTGCTGCTCGCCGCCGGAGAAGGTCGCGGGCGCAAGCTGCCACAGGGACTGCGGAATGCGCAGGCGTTCCAGCAATGCGCCGGCGCGTGCGTGGGCCGTATCCGCATCGACACCGAGCCGCCGCAGGGGTTCGGCGACGACATCAAGCGTGGGCACGCGCGGGACCACGCGCAGAAACTGGCTGACATGGCCGAGCGTCTCACGCCGCAGGGCGAGAATATCGCGCGGCCGGGCGGTTTCGAGCGCCACCGCGCCGACGCGGATCGTTCCCGCCTCGATGCGGTAATTGCCGTAGACCATGCGCATCAGCGTCGATTTGCCCGCCCCCGAGGGCCCGGTCAGCGCGACGCATTCGCCGGGCACGACGCAGAGTTTTGCGCCGCGCATCACGCAAAGCGAGGCGCCGCCCTGATTGTGCAGGGTGAAGCTCTTCGAGACGTCATCGACGCTGATCATCGCGCATTCCTAGACCTGCAGAACCGAACTGACCAGCAATTGCGTATAGGCGTGCTGCGGATCGTCGAGCACCTGATCGGTGAGCCCGCTCTCGACCACATATCCACCCTGCATCACCATGAGCCTGTCGGCGAGAAGCCGCACCACGGCGAGATCGTGGGTCACGATCACGGCAGAGAGGCCGAGATCGCGCACCAGCCCGCGCAGCAGATCGAGCAGCCGTGCCTGCACGCTGACATCGAGCCCGCCGGTCGGCTCGTCCATGAAGACGAGGCGCGGGTTGTTGACGAGGCTGCGGGCGATCTGGAGGCGCTGCTGCATGCCGCCGGAGAAGGCGCGCGGGGGGTCGTCGATGCGGTCACGCGCGATCTCGACCCGCTCCAGCCAGTCGAGCGCGGCTTCGCGGATATCGCCGTAATGGCGCTGTCCGCGCGCCATCAGCGGCTCGCCGACATTGCCCCCGGCGCTGACGCCCATGCGCAGGCCGTCGCGCGGATTCTGATGAACGTAAGCCCATTCCTCCCGCGCGAGCCGCCGCCGCCCGGCTTCCGACATGGTCGCCGGCAGATGCGTCTCGCCATGGCGATCGCGGTAGCGGATCTGCCCGGCATCGCTTTCGAGATGACCGGCGAGGCAGGAGAGCAGCGTCGACTTGCCCGAGCCGCTCTCGCCGACAATGCCCATCACCTCACCCGGCCAGAGCATGAAGGATACATGGGCGCAGCCGATGCGGCTGCCGTAGCTTTTCGTCAGGTCATCGGTTTCGAGAAGCGGCGTGCTCATTGCGGCAGCTCCGCGTCGCCATTCTCCGCGAAGGGCGCCGCCATGAGGCCGCGATGGCCTGCGTCGCGGCGCTCCCGGCAATAATCGGTATCCGAGCAGACGAACATGCGCGTGCCGGCATCGTCCGTGATCACTTCGTCGAGATAACTATCGCTCGCGCCACACAGCGCGCAGGGCTGGTCGGGCTTCGAGGCCTTGAAGGGGTAATCCTCGAAATCGAGGCTCTCGACCCGCGTATAGGGCGGCAGCGCATAGATGCGCTGCTCGCGCCCGGCGCCGAAGAGCTGCAGGGCGGGGCAATCGCCGAGTTTGGGATTGTCGAATTTCGGGATCGGCGACGGGTCCATCACGTAGCGGCCCTCGACCTTGACGGGATAGGCATAGGATTTGGCGATCTCGCCATGGCGGGCGATATCCTCGTAGAGACGCACATGCATCAGCCCGTATTCCTCCAGCGCGTGCATCTTGCGCGTCTCGGTCTCGCGCGGCTCCAGAAACCGCAGGGGCTCGGGGATCGGCACCTGGTAGACCAGGATCTGATCCTCGCGCAGGGGCGTTTCCGGGATGCGGTGGCGGGTCTGGATGAGGCTGGCCTCGGCAGTGCGTTCCGTTGTTGCGACATCCGCGACGCGGGCGAAGAAGGCGCGGATCGACACGGCGTTGGTCGTATCATCCGCGCCCTGGTCGATCACCTTGAGCGTATCCTCCGGCACGAGGCACGCCGCCGTCACCTGCACGCCGCCGGTGCCCCAGCCATAGGGCATGGGCATCTCGCGCGAGGCGAAGGGCACCTGGTACCCCGGGATCGCGACCGCCTTGAGCAGCGCGCGGCGAATCATGCGTTTGGTCTGTTCGTCCAGATAGGCGAAATTGTAGTCGCTCATGCGCCGCTCCCAACATGCGCCAGCGCCTCTCTCCGCAACTTGCGGATCAGTTCGAGCTCGGCCTGGAAATCCACGTAATGCGGCAGCTTGATATGTTCGAGAAAGCCGCTCGCCTGGATGTTGTCGGCATGGGCGAGCACGAATTCCGCGTCCTGCGCCGGCGCGCCGCCATTCTCCTCGCCGAGCTCGCGCCAGCGCAGGGCGCGGTCTACCAGCGCCATCGAGATCGCCTTGCGCTCGCCGCGCCCGAAAACCAGCCCGTAGCCGCGCGTGAACTGCGCAGGTTGCGTCTTCGAGCCGGTGAACTGGTTCACGCACTCGCATTCGCTCACCGTGATCTCGCCGATCTCGATGGCAAAACCGAGCTCGGGAATGTCCATCTCGACGGCAACAGTGCCGATGCGCAATTCGCCCACGAAAGGGTGATTGCGGCCATAGCCGCGCTGGGTCGAATAAGCCAGCGAGAGCAGGAAACCCTCATCGCCCCGCGCCAGTGCCTGCAGGCGCAGGGGGCGGCTTGCGGGCAGGGTGAGCGGGGCGCGGGTGAGATCGGGCGGGGCGGCCTCGTCTGAGGCGGCATTCTCGGGCTGGATCAGATCCTCGCGGGCGAGGATGTCGGCGACATGCGGGGTATCATCCGCGCCCGGCTGTGGCGTCGCCTGGGGCTGTGACCTTTCGGATGTCGCGGCTTCGGCCGCCAGTTTGAAATCGAGAAGACGGTGCGTGTAATCGAAGGTCGGACCGAGCACCTGCCCGCCAGGCACATCCTTGAAGATCGCGCTGATGCGGCGCTCGCAGCGCATCGCCCCGGTCGCGATCGGGCGCGATGCGCCGAAGCGGGGCAGGGTGGTGCGATAGGCGCGGATCAGGAAGATCGCCTCGATCGTATCGCCGCGCGCCTGCTTGAGCGCGAGCGCGGCGAGATCGGGATCGTAGAGCGAGCCCTCCGCCATGACGCGATCGACGGCGAGCGCCATCTGTTCGCGGATCTGGTCGATGCCGATTTCCGCAATCGCCGGATCTCCGCGCCGCTCGCGCGCGAGCCAGTCATGCGCCGCCGCGATGGCGCGCTCGCCGCCTTTCACCGCCACATACATCAGCCCGTCTCCACACGTGTCGTACGCGGCAGCGCCGCAATCGCATCGCCGCTGGTGAAGATGAAATCCAGCCCGCGTGGAAAATGCCGCGCATTGGCGATAAACGCATCGATCTCCGGTAGCGACAGCTGCGCATGCGTGCGGATGCCAGGGCCGGTCAGCCGCGCGCCCATGGCGGTGAGTGCGGGCAGTTCGACGATCAGCGTGGCCGAGCGGTCGGGATATCCGTCGCTGCCGAGAGGATAATCCGACAGCGGTGCGAGCGCCTCCCAATCCCCGAGGGCGAAGGCGGCGTCCTTGCGATCGCTGATCGGTGCGCCGGTATGAAAGCGCAGGTAATTGCGGATCGGCGCGCTGTCGCAGGCGCCGGCGAGATAGACCGGCGTGGTCTCATCCGCGAGCGTCAGGAGCACTGAAGCCGCCGCCGGGGAGAGGCCGGGCGGCGGGCTCACGCCGGTGATCCGCGTAATCCGCCCAGGGCGCGCCATGGCCTGTAGCACGTCGCGGAAGACATGTGCCGCGTCGATTGCGGGCTGCGCGAAGCCTCCGGACAAAGCTGTGGCATCCATCGTCATTCTCCCCGCACCATGGTGAAGAAGGCGACCTGCGTCGCTGCCGCCTGCGATGCCCGCGCGGATCGCGTCTGCGCCTCGGCGGCGGCCAGCGGCTTCAGAATCGCGGCATCGACCCGCGCCGCGAGGGGGCCGGCCATCAGCGCATCGACCATTGCCGCAATACGCGCTTTCTCGCGGTCGCGCCCCTGCACATAGCCATGGCCGATCGTGCCGCAGGGCAGGCGCAGGGAGGCGCGGGTGACGGTCATCTCGCCGAGATTGAAGGGATCGCCTATGGCGCCGGCGCGCCCGCGCACCATCACCATGCCGGTCTCCGGTCGGCGCAGCCAGGTGATGCCGGCTTCGTCGGCATGGGCCGCGCCCTCTGGGAAATCATGCCACAAAGCTGCGAGCGCGCCGGGCCTGCTGCGGGCGAGCAGGCCCATCCAGTCCTTGCGTTCCCTCGGATGGTTCGGCGCACTCATGGGACCTCGCATCAGGATGAAACGTCTCGCCGTCCAGACACTCGACAACTAGACAACCATACAAGTATCGTGGAAACGCACTTCCCGCAAGCGCCTTAATATGAAACTTTCACGACATGGATGAGACAGGGAATCAGGCCGCGCTCTGGGCCAGCATTCGCGATGCGCTGGAGGCGGATCTTGCGGCGGGGCTCTATGCGCCCGGTGACAAGCTGCCCAGCGAGGCGCAACTCGCCGCGCGGTTCTGCGCCAACCGGCACACGGTGCGGCGTGCGCTCGCTTCCCTGGCCGAGGCGGGCATCGTGCATGCGCGAAGGGGCGCCGGCGTGTTCGTGACGGCGCGTCCGACGCGCTACCGGATCGGGCGCCGCACGCGCTTCCATCAGAATCTACATGCGGCGGGGCTGCATCCCGAGAAGCGGCACGTCCGGCTGGAGACGCGCCCGGCGGATGCGCGCGAGGCGCAGGCGCTGGACCTTGCGCCCGGTGCACCAGTGCATGTCTGGGAGGGCGTGAGCATCGCCGACGGCACGCCGATCGCGCTGTTTCGCTCGGTCTTCTGCGCGGCCCGCTTTCCCGCCCTCAAGGAGGCGCTTGCGCAGACGCATTCGGTGACGGCGGCACTTGCGCGCTGTGGCCTCGACGATTACACGCGGCGTGAGACCCGGCTTTCGGTCAGTATTGCCGACGCCATCAAGGCGCGCCATCTCATGCTCGATCCCGGTGCGCCGCTATTGCGTACCGTCGGGATCAATGTGGATCCTCAGGGCCGGCCCGTCGAATACGGGCGCACCTGGTTTGCCGGCGAGCGGGTCGAATTGCTGGTGGAAGATGAGGAGCGCTGACGGCGCTGGCTTTCGCTTGTCGAAAAGTTCACCTGGTCAGCTCAAGCCGCAGCAGAGCCGTTATTGCGTCCTTTTGCCGGTTCAGGATACCGCTCCGCCGCCCGCCCGAATTGCCGGGAAAGGCGTTCCTTCGGCGGCGCCGCAGCATCGGCGGGGGGGGGCGGCGGATAAGGCTTCCTCGATTTCGAGCCCAACAGCAAGACGACCTGGGTGCGGTTCGTCACCTTGAGTTTGCGCATGATCTGGGTGAGGTGCATCTTGACCGTATTGTCGGACAAACCGAGTTCGGCGGCGATGACCTTGTTCGCTTTGCCCTCCATCACGCCGAGGGCGACTTCGCGTTCGCGTGGGGTCAATCCTTGCCATTCCGCGGCATGGTCCTCTCCATTGGCTTCAGAGTTTTCCTGCTGGGGGCCGCGCAATCCACAAGCCGCGCCGACCATGAACAACAGGGCATCGAGGGAGGGGGGCAGGTTGACCGTATCGGCAATGCCGATATTCGCGACACCGTCCAAGGTCAAAAGAATGATCGGTGTCTGCGGAAAGGCAGCCCGCAAGGAATCCGAACCCAGTTCGGAATGCAAGTGGCTTGCATCAACGACGAGAAGGTCATGAGCATCCGGAGCCAGGGCCGTCGCGCTCTCGGTACAGGATGCATGGCTGAGGTTCAGCATACCGTAACGCCGGCGAATTTCTTCAACAAGACATTCACGTACAATCTGAAGACGGCTGATGACGATCAGTCGACCAGGAAAATGCGCATTATGACTTGCTATTGAATCGAAACTAAAACACTTCATCGCTTCCCCCGCAAGCTGATTACTTCGCCATTGAAGAAAAATCGATTAATTTGAATCATCCTAAAACATTCAATTTAGAGAGTCAATTTTTGACGTTGAAAACTTTCAAAAAACAGCAAATGGGTATTTTAAATTGCTTTCTCTGGAAAAATTTCCTTGAAATCGATTATTTTAGTAACACTATAACAGTTCTTCACTCCTCCCTGAATGCCCTCGCCATGCTGTCCTTGACCGGTTGCAGCAAGTATTCGGCGAAGCTGCGCTCGCGCGTCTTGATATAGACCTCCGCCGGCATGCCTGGCGTCGGTGCGAAATCGCTCACTTTGGCGAGCGAGCGTGCATCGAGCCTGATCCGGGCCACGAAGCCGTCCTGCCCGGTCGCCTCGCGCCCCAGTTCCGCCGGCAGCGCATCCGCCGAGACGTAGGTCACGCGCCCTTCCACCATCGGCGTCGTGCGCTTGTTGAGCGCGGTGAGGCGCACCGAGGCGCTCTGCCCGATGCGGACGCTGTCGATATCCTGCGGGCGCACGCGTGCCTGGATGACGAGATCAGCATCAAGCGGCACGATCTCCGCGACCGGGCTCCCGGCTTCGATGACACCGCCCGGCGTGTGATAGCGCATCTTGACGATGATCCCGTCCTCCGGGGCGATGATCGCGCTGCGCTCGACCATGTCCGCAGCGGCGCGCCGGCGCTCGCGCACGTCCTTCAACTCGGCTTCGACCTCCTGCGATTGCTCCACCGCGACCTTGGCCGCAGCGTTGCGCACGGAGAGGATCTGCTCGTTGATGCGGGCGATGCGCTCGCGCGAGTCACCCATGTCACCCACCAGCCGCCCGACCTCGCCATCGAGGCCGGCCTGTGCGCGACGCAGGGCGAGCACTTCCGGGCGGCGCACGAAGCCGTCGCTGAGGAGCTTCTCCTTGCCTTCCAGCTCTTCGGCAATGATGGCGATCTGCCGCTCGATCGCCGCGCGCTGCGCCTCGGCACCCATGATGCGCTCGTTGAGCCCGTCGATGCCGGCAGAGAGCGTGGATATCTCGCTTTCCACATGCCGCCGGCGGGCCTCGAAGGTCTCCGTCTGCGCCGCGATGATCTCGGCGATATCCGGATCCGCCTGCGCTTCGGCGAGCAGTGCTTGGGAGAAGCTGATGCGTGTCGCACCGGCGATCTCGGCATCCAGCCGCGCCTCAATGGCCGCGAGGCGCGCCGCGCGCAGATCGAGCCGGCGCAACTCGGCTGCGGCGGCGGTCTGATCGAGGGTGATGATCTCCTGTCCCTTGCGCACGAGATCGCCCTCGGACACCAGAATCCCGGCGATCACGCCCCCTTCGAGATGCTGCATGATCTTGTTCTGGCCCGACGCCACAAAGTAACCGGTGGAGACGACGGCGCCGGAGATCGGTGCGGCGATGCCCCAGACGCCGAAGACGGAGACGAAGACCGCAATCACCGCAATCCCGTAGAAGATGGCGCCTCGCGTGCTGCGGGGAATGTCGGCGCTCCAATCGTCCATCATGGCTCATTCTCCCGGTTGCGGGCCGCTATCGGGCCGTTTGTCGTTCCTGCCCTGACCCTGCGGCTTGCCACCCTGATCGGGACGCGGCGCGACGGGCTTCGTGGTGGAGAGCCGACGCAGGATCTCGTCACGAGGCCCGAGTGCCTCGACGGCGCCGTTGCGCAGGACGAGGATCTTGTCGACGCTGCGCAGGAGCGCGGGGCGCTGGGTGATGGCGATGACGGTGATGCCGCGCTCCTTGGCACGCCCGAGAGCCCGCGCGAGCGCCATCTCGCCGGGCGTGTCGAGGTTGGAATTGGGCTCGTCGAGGATGACGAGGCGCGGATTGCCGAAGAAGGCCCGCGCGAGCCCGATCCGCTGCTTCTGCCCGCCCGAGAGCGGCGATCCGTCGATCGAGACGAGCGTTTCGTAGCCCTGCGCAAAGCCGGAGATCATCTCGTGCACATCGGCGAGCTCGGCGGCGGCGAAGATCGCGGCATCATCGGCGTCAGTGCGCATGCGCGCGATATTGGCCTTGATGGTGGCGGGAAACAGCTGCACGTCCTGCGGCAGATAGCCGACGCTTTCGCCGAACTGGCGCGGATCCCAGTTGCGCAGATCCATCGCATCGAGCCGCACCGAGCCCGCCGTCGGCGTGATCGCGCCGACGAGCATGCGCCCCAGTGTCGACTTTCCAGCACCGGACGATCCCACCACCGCGAGCGTCTCGCCGGGCTCCAGCGAGAAGCTCACGCCGTTGAGGATCACCTGCTTGTTGGGTGGCGGCACATAGAGCACGCGTTCGACATCGAGCCGGCCTTTCGGATCGGGAAGGCGCAGGCGCGGCTGGTTCAGCGGCGTGGTGTGCAGGAGCGAGCGGATGCGCTGGAAGGCCGAGCGGGCCTGCACCAGATGACGCCAGCCCTCGATCGTCCCCTCCACCGGCGAGAGCGCGCGCGAGGCGATGATCGAGGCGGCGATCACCATGCCGCCGGTGAGCTGATCCTGCAGCGCAAGAAACGCCCCCCAGCCGAGGATCGCGACCTGGGTGCAAAGCCGCACGAATTTCGACAGGCCCGTCATGGCGATGTTGCGATCCTGCGCCGAGACCTGCGAGCGCAGGGATTCGGCGGTATCGCGCCCCCACAGCCCCACGCCTTCCGGAATCATGCCCATGGCATTGATCACCTGCGCATTGCGCGCCATCGAATCCGCCTGGAGATTGGCGCGCCCGGCAAAGGCATTGGCGCGCGCGAAGCTCATCGCCGTCAGTCTCTGGTTGAGCCCGGCCACGGCGAGCAGCGCCACGCCGGTGGCGGCGACGATCATCCCGAGATCGGGGTGGATCAGGAAGATCACCAGCAGATAGATTGGTGCGACCGGGGCATCGAGGATGTTGAGCAGCACGCCGCCGGTGAGGAAGGAGCGGATCTGCTGGAGATCGGGCAGCACCTGGAACTCGCGAATCGAGCCGCCCTGCGCCGCCTTCGCTGCCGAGGCGAGAACCGGCGAGCCGAGCCGGCTCTCGAAATCCACCGCCACCCGCATCAGCATGAAGCGGCGGATCATGTCGAGCACCACATGGGCCAGCAGCGCGGCGACGACGATCGCTGTGAGCATGATCAAAGTGTCGATGCTGCGGCTTGACAGAACCCGGTCGGAAATCTGGAAGAGATAAATCGGGATCGACAGGACGAGGATGTTCACGAAGAAGGAGAAAACGACGACGACCCAGAGATTGCGGCGCACGCCTGCAAGGCCGCGTCCGAGGATATCGCGGAAATCGCCGCCATCGCGCCGGCTCTCAAGTCTGGGCGTGCCACCACCGCCACCACCACCGCCGCCGGTCTCCTTCGGCGGAGGCGGCTTGTCGCCACCCGACGCGTCGCGCTTCAGCGGCAATTCGCGGATATTGTCGTGATGGCGATCAGGCGGAAGGGGGGCTTCGCCACGCATTTGCTCGCGGCGCATCTCTTCAGGCGAAGACGGCAGAGGGGCAGCCAATGCCCCGCCGGCTGCGAGCGCGCGGATTTCGGCCACCCGTAGCCGGATATCCTGCTCAAGCGCATTCATCACCGCCTCCTGGCTGTCGGATCCCTGCGCCGGATCCGGCGCAAAACTGTTGCCGAGCTTGTTCATGGTGCCCCCCGGTGTTGAGCGTCTTCTCCCTCGATCTTCTGCGCGCTCAGGCCATCACCGACCCGAACGCGTCCTCATGCTGGAGCGCCACCGACGGTGCCGGTGCGACAGAGTCCTCCTGGACCAGTTCCTGATCCAGAAATGCGATGAACTCAGTGGCGAGAATCTGCGTGTCGCCCTCGCCATTCCCTTGCGCGATCATTGGCTCGCCGCTGTCATAGGCGATGTTGGCCTGGTACAGCATCAGGTCCTGATAGACCTCGCCGCCCGCTTGTTGGGCGTGGAAGGCGCCGAAATCGACGATGGTGGCATTGTTGACGAGCATGTTGCCGCCAGTGACGACCTCGCCCTCTTCCTCGCCGGTCATTGCGATGAAATCCCGATCCGACAGCATGTTGACCTGCCAGAGCACCGAGACGTCGTACCAGTCGCCCGTCACCACGAGGATATCGAGCTGCCCTGTCGCGGCGCCGGAGATCCCGGCAAAAGCCTCCATGCCGGGATCCTCGCCGGCGGCGAGTTTCGCGAAGAGATCGGCTGCATCCGGGTCCACCCCCGTCCAGTCCTGTTCGCCGCGCTTGTCGATGCGTGCCTCGTTGGAGACGGTATTGGGTTCGGAGTGATGTTCGAGAGCGGTCCCGCCGGGCGGGCCGAACAGGGCGGTGATGTCATCATCGGCGAGGATGTTGATCTGGCCGATGAAATTCAGCGCGTAATAACTGCCCGTCACCACGACGAGATCATAGCTCTTGCCGAGATCGACGAGCCGCGCCGCATTGCCCTGGAGATTGCCGCCGAAGCCCATCATCGACCAGGCATCGGTGCCGCCCCAGGATATCCGGTCGCCGTCATCGGCGAGGTTTTGCTGGAACAGCGTCTTGACGTCGAAAATGTCCTGATCGGCGATATCGACATTGACGGTGAGCCCGTTCGGATTGAGCCCGGTGGCGGCAGGCAGCGTCACCGGATTGTGCGACACGATCGCCAGATTGGTGATCGTGTCGTCATGTCCCGGATCCTTCATCGCCGACTGGATCGCGCCGTTCATGGCCACGATGTCGGTATTGGAATGCACGTTGATCTGCATGATGGCATCGCGCTGGAAGACATCGCCCATCACGGCGAGCGTGCGCGCGGGGATGAGCGCGTCGATCAGCGCGGCTTCATTGACGAGCACATTGCTGCCGCTCGCCGCCGCCGTGCCGAAGGCATCGGGGGCCGGGCGCGCCATCAACTGGATCTCCGCGCCGGTCTCGGCGTCCGGATCGAGCGCGCCGGAGAGCGAAAGTGTGGTCAGCGGCGATTCCGGCGCGTCATCGGCCTCGATGCGCGCGCCGTCGCGAAAGACGCCGTCGCGCGGGGCCGGTGCGGCGGTTTCGTCCGTATCACCAGCATTCTGCGCCGCGAAAGCCGTCTCGGCCTCACCGACGAGGAAGGCGGGAAAGGATATGCCCTGCCCCGGCAGATCGCTCGCCCAGACGGGCATCGCGTCGCGCGCTTCGCTCATCATCTCCGTCAGCACGAATGCGCTCTCCTGAGCGATGCGCGTGTCAGTGAGGAGATCGATGGCAAGCAGCGTGTCGATATCGGTGAGCGCATTCGATTGCGCGAGCTCGACGAGACGGCTGTCGCCGCCGGAGCCGAAGCTGATCTTGTAGAGCGGGCCGGTATCGCGGCTCATGAGCATGAACGCCCCGGTTGCGGCACCCTGAACGCTCATCACGAAGGGCATCAGCGGGCCGAAGAAGGCGGGTAGCGGCAGAAAGGAGGCGAAGTCGCGTCCTTCGAACCATTCACTCATGAAAGGCGCGCCGGGGCCGCCCTGGAAAAGGTTGATGCGGATCGCCGCAAGATCGTCGGCGGGATCGCCCGGAGGCGCCTCGATCCATTCCGCAGGGTCCTCGTCGAAAGCGAGTGCCGGCAGTGGCGGCGTCTCGCCCGCGAAATCCGCACGTTCGGCATTGATGGTCTTGAAGATCTGCAGATAGCCTGCGAAATGCCAGATGAGTTCGGTGGTGACGATCATGCTCATGGCGGCCTCCCGGTCCGGGACGCATCCCCGCACGCGCGGCGCGCGCGGGGATGCAGATCAGTATCGGGCGCGGATCACGCGGCCAGATCGTCGCCGGCGGTCATCGAGGAATTGCCGCCCACGACCGAGGCATCCAGAGCGTTGAACTGGATGTTGTTGCCCATCGCGATGGAGAGGTTGAAGGCCTCCTGGCCGACCATGGCATCGGCATCGCCGACGGCCTGGAAGGCCATGTCCTCGGCGGAATCGACCCCGAAGCCGTCCTTCGCATAGATACCGGTCGCCTCGCCGCCATTGGCGTGCGCGTGCTGGCCCCATTCGCTGTTGCTGTTCAACGTCGGATGGTGGAGCGTATCATTGTCCATGATCTCGCTGATCTGGTTTGAAGAGAAAGCGAGATTCATGCCGTCGCCCTTGAGCGCGTCCTTGATGGCGCTGATGGCGTCGAAGGTCGACCCCTCCACCGCGATCATGCCATCGACCGAGCTGTCCGTCGATTCGTTCAGGCTGTCACTGATCCCGACATCGATGCCGACATCGGTGTTGAACGAGTCGTCGGCATTGCTGGACTGGTCGATCTCGTTGAAGGAATTGTTCGCCGTGCTCGACTTGTCGTTCCCCATATCCTCCATCGCCACATCGACGGAATTATCCGACTGGTCGTTGAAGGAATCCGTCACGCTCTTGTCGTTCTGGGCATCCTGCAACACGGTGCTCGTGCTGTTGTCGGAATTGTCGTTGTAGGAATCCTCCAGCTCCGTGGTGGTGCTGTTGTCGGACTCGTCGTTGAACGAGTCATCGACCGAGTTATCCTCGCTGGAGACATCGGTGCTGTTGAACGAGTCGTCGATATCCTCGTGATCGAGATCGAAGCCGAGCGCAAAATACTGCGAATTGTCGGCATTGTTCGTGTTGTCCGAATTATCCGAATTGTCCGTCGCGTTGAAGGAACCATTCGCATTATTCGTCGTCGACTGATCGTTCAGGCTGTCGTCGATATCGACATCAAGATCAGCGTTTTGCGACTGATCGACGTTCTGGGTCTGATCGATATCGGTGTCCGTCGAGTTATCGTTGAAACTGTCGTTATAATACTCGTTTTCGGACTGGTTGTCGTACGCGTTGTTCGCGTTGGTCGCATTGAAGGAATCTTCAGCGCTCGCGTTGAAGGAGTCGTCAATGCCGTGCGGATGATTGCTCATGACGTTCATTCCCTTTCGGTTATGCTCACGTCAGCCCAAGGAGCCGGGTTGCGCGAACGCGTGGCGTCCGCACAAGAAGACATGAGGCCGTTGCTGCGAATAAGCCGGACCAGGACCGGGGGTGGCGCCCGGTACCTGGTCCGGCAGTGACCGGCAAACAGACGAGCTCGTTCGAGCACCGAAGCGACTTCGGCGGTCGAGGGGGCGGTGAGCCTGCAGTTCACAATTGGTCACTTGCGCATTCAGTCTTCCCGAGCTGAATGCAGGGGAAGTGTCCCGCTAACAGGGTTAACGATCAATCTACCGAATCCGGTAGTACCGGGCCTTCAGCACCGCTCTGATCTCAAGATTTCTCTTAGTAAGCTATCGTACACAGCCATAATTCGATTGGGATTTCAGTTGCTTGCCAACGAATTTCGCAATTGGCGCGACGTGTTCCGCAAACTGCATGATCAAGGTATACGCATTCACACTAAGTAAAATTGTTACTAAAAATATAAATACATCGCCAATAACCCTTCTCTGGTTGCCGTTCCGCGTATGACTGCTTATGCCGGTTTTGGCGTATTGTTAAAATTCCGTTGCCCCCCCCACGTTTCAGACACAATCAGGCGGATCACGCGGAGCGAGGCGTGACGAAGCCGCCGAGGAACCGCTCAGCGGTGGAGGGTGTCATGGCGTCGGGAAAAGAAACCGGTATCGATCTGCGCGCAGGCGCAAAACGTAATTCGCGCAGCATTCTCGTTACCGGTGGCGCCGGTTTTCTGGGGTCCCATCTTTGCGACCTTCTCTTGCGGCAGGGCCATCAGGTCATCAGCCTGGACAATTATTTTACCGGTTCAGTCACCAATCTCGGTGATGCCTTTGAAAGCGCGCGTTTTCGTGCGGTCGAACACGACATCACCCTGCCGATCCCGGAGGAGCTGCCGCGTTTTGACGAGATCTACAATCTCGCCTGTCCGGCATCACCGGTTCATTACCAGCTCGATCCGCTGAAGACGGCGATGACCTCGGCGATGGGGGTCTGGAACGTCATGGCACGGGCGCGCCAGGATGGTGCGCGCGTGTTTCATGCCTCCACTTCGGAGATCTACGGCGATCCGACCGTCCACCCGCAGACGGAGGATTATCACGGCAACGTCAATCCTATCGGTCCACGCGCCTGCTACGACGAGGGCAAGCGTTTCGCCGAGACGATCCTCACCGATTTCAGCTGCGCCACGGGTTTTCCGGTAAGGATCACACGCATATTCAACACCTACGGACCGCGCATGCACCCGCAGGACGGGCGGGTCGTGTCGAATTTCATCGTGCAGGCCCTGCTCGGACGCGATCTCACCATCTACGGTTCCGGGCGGCAGACGCGGTCATTCTGCTTCGTTGATGATCTCATAGCCGGTTTCGACGCGTTGATGCACGCGCCGGCGGCGACCGTGGAGCCGGTCAATCTCGGTAACCCGCATGAGGTAACCGTGCTTGAACTGGCTGAAATGGTGCTCGACATGATCGGCGGGCGCTCGCGCATCCTGCGCTTGCCGCTTCCGATCGATGATCCGCAGCGACGCAAGCCGGATATCACGCGCGCCCGCAATCTCCTCGGCTGGGAGCCGCGCGTATCTCTCTCGGAAGGGCTGGCCGCGACCATCCGCTATTTCGACGAGCGGCTCACGCGCGAGGAGTTGCGCTTGCGCCGGTCCGTCAGTGCGGGCGTTTTCGATTCCTCGATGACGGCGTTCTGAGCCGCGTCTCGTTCATTTGCCCGTTCTCCGGGAAGACCGGGGGTCGTCAATCCATGGGGGATATCATGCAGATTGCCATTCTGGGCGCCGGTTATGTCGGTCTGGTTTCCGCTGCATGCCTCGCGGATCTCGGGCATCACGTCACCTGTATCGACATCAACCGCGATCGGATCGAGGGCCTGCAGCGTGGCGAGATCCCGATCTACGAGCCTGATCTCGCTCCTATCGTCGTGCGCAACACGGAAAATGGCCACCTGCGCTTTGCTGCGGACGCCGCCGGCGCACTTGCCACGGCGCAGGTTATCTTCATCTGCGTGGGCACGCCGCCGCGTGTGCAGGATGGCGAGGCGGATCTCGGCTTCGTCTTCGAGGCAACGCGTGATATTGCCCGTTACGCCCGCGACGACGTCGCCGTCGTGACCAAATCGACGGTCCCGGTCGGCACCGGCGATCTGATCGAAGGGCTGATCCGGCGCATGCGCCCGCATCTGCATTTCGGCGTGGTTTCCAATCCGGAATTCCTGAAGGAAGGGGCGGCTGTTGCAGACTTCATGCGCCCGGACCGGATCGTCGTCGGTGCCGAAGAGCAATGGGCCGGCGACCGGGTCGCACAGATCTATTCCGAGCTCGCCCGGGCGGGCGCGCCGATCCTGCGCACGCGACGCCGTTCTTCGGAGGCGATCAAGTACGCAGCCAACGCCTTTCTGGCCATCAAGCTCTCCTTCATCAACGAGATCGCTGACTTCTGTGAGGCCTGGGATGCGGATATCGACTCCGTTTCCTTCGGAATTGGCCTCGACCGCCGTATCGGCCCGGATTTTTTGCAGGCAGGGCCCGGCTATGGCGGATCATGCTTTCCCAAGGACCTGCGTGCGCTCCTGCACAGCGCCCGCGAGCGCGCCGTTGGACTGCGCATGGTCGAGACGGCCAGTGCCGTCAACGAGGCCCGCAAATGGTCTATGGGGCGGCGGATCGCGGCGGCGGTTTCAGGTGGGCTTCACGAAACCCGCGTCGCGCTGCTCGGCCTCGCCTTCAAGCCGGAGACGGATGATGTGCGCGAGTCACCCGCTCTGGCCGTGGTCAATGCGTTGCTGCGTGCCGGTGCGCATCTCCATGTCCATGACCCCAAGGGCATGAAGGCCGCGCGCGGGCTGATCGAGGGTGTGACCTTCGCCGAAACGATCCGGGATTGCCTTCGCGACGCAGAGATTCTCGTCATTGCCACCGGCTGGGAGGACTATGCGCGGCTTGATCCGCATGCTGTCGCGGACCTGATGGCAGGCCGCCTCGTCTTCGACCTGCGCAACGCCCTGCCGGCCTCTTCCTGGCGCAAGGCCGGCTTCACCCTGCGCCGTATTGGCGAGGCCGCTCCGCCCGCCACGATCTCCTTCACGGCAAGGCCGGGCCCCGATCGTTCGCCAATGCAGGCGGTCGATTGGGATGCGGTCCGGCATGAACGTCATCGCGAAAAGGGTGCCGGGCACGCGCGCGGAATGGCAATGATGAAACCAGCGGAATGAGACGTGGCGTGACCCCGGGGGCGGGGACGGGATCTGGATGAGGTGGCGGCAATGGCAATCGGGGACGGCATGGGGATTTTTCGCCGGGAGGCGGGCGCGGCTGCACCAGCCGGGTCGTCACCTGCGCTCGTCCCTGTCTTCCACGGCTGGCGCAAGGCCGTCAACCTCGCCGGAATCGGCTTGTGGCTCGCTGCCCTGGCTTATTTCTGGGTCTGGTGGTTCCAGCCCGGGCATATCCATACGCTGGGACGATGGCTCCTCGTGACCTTCATTCTCGGCTGGATCACGCTGATGCCGTTCTACTACATTGCATTGTTTGCCCGCGCCCGGCTGTGCGCGACCGATGCGCGCGCGCTTCCGGGCACGCCGCGCGTCGCAATGGTGGTGACGAAGGCGCCGTCGGAACCTTTCGCGATCGTGCGCCGCACGCTCCAGGGCGCGCTCGCCCAGCGCCTCCCGGACGAGCGGTTCCGTTACGATGTCTGGCTGGCCGACGAGGATCCGTCGCCGGAGACGCTCGCCTGGTGCGCCGAGCACGGCGTGCAGGTCTCCTGCCGCAAGGGCATTCCCGAATACCATCGCCCGCAATGGCCACGGCGCACGCGCTGCAAGGAAGGCAATCTTGCTTATTTCTACGATACTTACGGTTATAACCAATACGACTTCGTCGCCCAGTTCGACGCCGACCATATCCCGCAGCCGGACTACCTGATCCACGCCCTCGCGCCGTTCACCGATGAGGCGGTCGGTTATGTCTCGGCGCCGAGCATCTGCGATACCAATGCGGGAGAGAGCTGGGCGGCGCGCGGGCGGCTGCATGTCGAGGCCAGCATGCACGGTGCGCTTCAGACCGGATATAACGGGGGCTATGCGCCGCTCTGTATCGGCTCGCATTACACCGTGCGCACCGCCGCCTTGCGCGAGATCGGCGGGCTGGGGCCGGAACTGGCGGAGGATCATTCCACCACGCTGATGTTCAACGCCCATGGCTGGCGCGGCGTGCATGCGGTTGATGCCATCGCCAATGGTGCGGGACCGGAGAGCTTCGCTGATCTCGTGGTGCAGGAATTCCAGTGGTCGCGCAGCCTTGTGACCATCCTGCTCGGCTGGTCGCCCAGGCTCATTCCCCGGCTCGATGCGCGCCGGCGCTTCCAGTTCGGTTTTTCGCAGCTCTGGTATCCGATGTTCTCGGTGATCATGGGGCTGACGATCTTTTTGCCGATCTTCGCCCTCGTGACCGGTAAGCATTTTGTCAACGTCACCTATGCCGATTACTTCCTGCACATGCTGCCGCTGGCGCTGGTGCTCATCCTGCTCGCCTTCTGGTGGCGCGCGACCGGGCTGTTTCGTCCCGCACACGCGCCGATCTTCTCCTGGGAGGGGCTGGCCTTCCTCTTCCTGCGCTGGCCCTGGGCGCTGATGGGGTCGCTCGCGGCTTTGCACGCTCATCTGCGTGGGCGCCCGGCCGATTTCCGGGTGACGCCGAAGGGTTCCGCGAGCGCCGATCATCTGCCCTTGCGGGTGATCATGCCCTATTGCGTCATTGCGCTGGCATCGGGCTGGACGGCCTATGCCGTAACGGATCCGGGCAGCGCGGCGGGGTTCTACATCTTCGCGCTCGTCACCGGCGCGATCTATGCCGGCCTCACCCTGCTCGTGCTCTGGCGCCATGCGCGCGAGAACGGGCTGGGCCTCCTGCCCGGCGGCTATGCGGGCGTCGTGATCGCCGCCTGCCTCGTCGCGATGCTCTCCGGGCTTTATGCCGCCGCCGAGCGCAACGGCGCCAAGGGCCTGCATGCAATATCGCTCGGCATCACGGCCTTCACCCTCACCGAAATTCGCTTCACGCCGTCCGGCGCCGGACGGGGAACCGAACCCAGCATTCACTTCAACCCGCGCTGGCGCGGATTCGGGGGCGAATAAGCATTCCTACGCAGCAAACGGAAGGAGAATTCAGATGAATACCTGGAGAAAATCAGATAATATGACAACTGGTGGCGCAAAAATCCTGAACAGCCGTGGGGGCATTCAAGGAGAAGGCGCGATGTACAGCGTATCTGATCAACTGACGCGCAGGGGAATATTGCGCGGCACCGCAGCAGCAGCGATGGCTGCAGCGTTTACCCCGATAGCAACCGCAACGCGCCCGGCCATGGCACAATCTGCGGCCTTTGCCGGACGGGATCTGTTGCGCGACAAGCGCCCCGTCCTGCATGAGAATGGCACGCTGTTCGGCGCTTACGATCCGTACGGGGACTTCTCGGAAGAGGACGGGCTCGCCACCGAGCACCTGTTCCTGCCCTGGGAAGATCTCGAGCTCGATGGGTTGGACATCGCCGATGACTATGCCCGCGAGCGGGGACGCAAGATTCTGATCACCATCGAGCCATGGTCCTGGGCGCTAGACTGGAACGTGACTGAAGCCGAGCTGCGCGATCTCATCCTCGGCGGGCAGCGTGACGAAAACATGCGTGCAATCTTGCGTGCCGTCTCCGATTTCCGCAGCCCGCTGATCATTCGCTGGGCGCAGGAAATGGAAAGCACCACGGGTCGTTTCTCCTGGCAGAACTGGGCGCCGGCCGATTACATCGAAGCGTATCGGCGCATGGCCGCGATCACCCGCGAGATGCTGCCGGAAGCGCAGCTGATGTGGTCGCCCAAGGGCGAGCCGGCGCTGGTCGATTACTATCCGGATGACGATGTCGTGGATATCGTCGGTCTCTCCGTCTTCGGCCTCGATGAATTTGACGAAATCGAATACGGCGGTCCGCGCACTTTCGCCGAAAGCCTGCGTCAGGGCTATGATCTCACGGTTGGATACGGCAAGCCGATCTGGGTCGCGGAACTCGGCTATGAGGGGCAGTTGCCGTACCTCGAATCCTGGGCGGATGATGTCACCCGGTCCTATGACGAATTCGCGGAGCTGCGCGAGGTCATCTACTTCAACGATCAGGAAGTGCATCCGTGGCCTCATGGTCTCGGTCTGCCGAACTGGCGCGTCATGCGCGATCGTCCCATCTACCCCGTGCGCCGTTGAGGAATGTGTCATGATCATCAGGTCACTCAAGCGAGCGGCTTTGCCGCTTACCGCAGTTGCCGCGCTGTTTTTCGCCGGATGTCAGGATATGGGACCGGGCGCACAACGTGGCACCAGTGAAATCGCGCGCGCTGCGATGGCGGGCGAGCCTTTGGGCGTACGCGAGATGCACCGCATCTACGCCAATCGGACCTGGATCTGGGATGACGGGGCGGGCTTCCTCGATGGCCGCACCCGCACCTTCGTCGCCTGGACGGGGAGCGGGGCGGATGCTTCCTATGCCGATGGAAACTGGTATATGACTGAGACGGGCAATCTGTGCTTTCGTGCGAACTGGGCCGCCGTCGATGGCGACGGCATGGCGGCGACCTGCTTCGAGCATCGCACCGACGGCGCGCGGATCTTCCAGCGACGCCAGCCCGACGGCGAATGGTATGTCTTCGCCAACAGCCCGATTCAGCCCGATGACGAGATCCGCAAACTCCGTCCCGGTGATGCGGTATTCTCGCGCTACGAGCGCAACAAGGCCGAAGTCGCGCGCCAGCGCGACGGCTGACGTCGCTGATCGGGCAAGTCCCGCATGGCGAGAGCGTCGGGCATCAGCGGGCGGCGAGACGCTGCAATGCTGATGCCTGGGCCGCACGCCATTGCGCCGGCGTCACCCGCCAGTCCGGAGATCCCAGACCGAAGGGCCAGTGATGGGGTTCCTTGTCATTGAAATAGACCACGGCACGCAGGGCGCGAAACCGTTCAGAACCTGCCAGCGTCTCGAACAGCGAACGCATCCAGGTCTCACGGTAGGTCCGGTTCCCGGATATGCCGAGCTCGGCGATGATCACCGGCTTGCCGAAGCGCGCCGCGCGGTCGTATTTCTCGCGGAAGGTGGCGGGGAAATCGCGCACGCCGCCGTGGAACTGTTCGTCATAACTCTGCAGGCCCCAGAGCGAGACTCCCACGAAATCGACATGGGCCGAACCGGGGTAATAGGCGCCCATATTACGTTCGCCGATCGGGCTCCAGACGTAGCGCGCCTCCGGCGCGAAGCTGCGGCACTGATCGACGAAATGGCGAAACGCCGCCTGGTAGCCGCGCGCGTCGCGGCGGGCCCACGGGTAACGGCCCGTGGGATTTTCCATCTCGTGGCCCCAGCGCACGAGGACGCGCCCGTCGAAATCACCGATCGCGCCGCAGATTGTGGAAATCTCCTGGCGGAACTCGCCGCGCAGGATTTCCTGGAACAGACGGTCGCCGCCATCGCGCCAGTTCGGCGCTCTCGTGAAGGGCTCCACGGTGACCATCATGATCCGCCCGCGCGCCCGCGCCTGGTCGAGCCGCCGGCGGAAATCGCGCAGATCAAGTGCCTGCCAGAACACGAATATGTGCTCGATGGCCGGCTGATCATCGCGGGCAAAGCCGCCATTGGGGTCGTAGATGCCGAAGGCGACATGGTCGAGTGGAGAGGCATGGGCGTCGCCGTAAGGCGTGGCCGGTTCGGTCATCGGCGCCAACATAACGATGAGGCAAGCAAGCAGAAGGCGTTGCAAGCACAGGTGTGCCGGGCGCAACCGGGCGAGGACGGGCATGGGGCCACCTTTGCGAATCGTCATTCGGCGAAGACTGCCGATACGTTACGACTGCAATCCTGGTGGCCAAGTCTGAAAAAAGCGGAAAGAACATCACGCGAGATTTATCCACCGAAAAGTCATGTGTCGAAGAGGCACAGCCACAATCATGAATTTACGAGGGGCTCATGAGCACGGTACTGGTCACAGGTGGTGCCGGCTATATCGGAGCGCATACCTGCAAGGCGCTCGCAAGTGCCGGCTATCGCCCCATCGTCTACGACAATCTCGTCAGCGGCCATCGCGAGGCGGTGCGCTGGGGCCCTTTCGTCCATGGCGACATCGCCGATCGCGCCGCTCTCGATGCCGCGATCCGGACATATCGTCCGCAAGCGGCCATTCATTTCGCGGCCCATGCCTATGTCGGCGAATCCATTGCGGATCCGGGGAAGTATTATCGCAACAATCTGGCGGGTTCCCTGACGCTGCTAGAGGCCTTGCGGGACGGCGGCGTGGGCCATTTCGTGCTGTCGAGTACCTGTGCCGTCTACGGTGAGCCGGCAGATCTGCCGATCACGGAACAGACCCCGCCGCGTCCGATCAACCCGTATGGCGCCTCCAAGCTGATGGTCGAGCACATGCTCGCCGATTTCGAGCGCGCGCATGACCTGCATTGGCTGGCTCTGCGCTACTTCAACGCGGCGGGTGATGATTTCGACGGGGAAACCGGTGAGGATCATGATCCCGAGACACGACTCGTGCCGCTGGCGCTCGATGCCGCATCCGGTGGGCCGCCGCTGACCGTGTTCGGGACCGATTACGCCACCCCGGACGGGACCTGCATCCGTGACTACATCCATGTGGTGGATCTCGCGGACGCGCATGTCCGTGCGCTCGCGGCGCTGCAGGCGGGGCTTGCGTCGCAGCCGATCAACCTGGGCGCGGGACGCGGCATGTCGGTGCATGAGATCATCGCCATGGTCGAGGCGATCACGGGAAGCCGTGTCGACCTTCGCCGCGGACCGCGCCGCGAGGGCGATCCGCCGGTGCTGATCGCCGATGCGCGGCGTGCGCATGAGCTCCTGGGGTGGAGCCCGCGCTACAGTGATCCGGTGCGGGTCGTGGAAAGCGCCTGGGCCTGGCATTGCCGCAAGCGCGAGCGGCTCAGTTGACGGAGCGCGATCCGCTGCCGCGAAGATAGCATGTCGCCGTACGCCCGAACCCGCTCGGCGTACACAGATAGGGTGCGCGCCCCAGTGGGCGACGCCCGATTCCCGCGCGATTGCGCGCCTTTTCGCGTGTCTCGACGGCGCTACCCGCCTGTTCGTTGCGTTCGAAGAGGCGCATCTCCTGCGGCGAAACCCAGTCGCTTGCCGAAGCCGTGACGGTCATGGCCGGAGCGCCCATCAGCAGGGCTGCTATCAGAAATGTGGTGCGGAAGGATCCCTTCGCAGGGAATTTACCGTCGCGCAGGGCGTTACCCGCACGATGAAAGACGGTGTCGAAAACTGCCATACCGAGACATCCTCTCCGTAATTTCCGGCGCATCAGCGTCGCGGACGTTACGGCAGGAACGACCGCCCCGGCATTCCCGCCATCATGGCAGCAAGAGCCTTACTGCCGTGACGGAGAGTGAGCGCGCAATTCCTTAACGAAGAATTGCCGGGGCGGCAAGAAACCAGATTCGCCGGTGCGGTTGAGTGCTGGAGCGGCAAATGGCCTTTGGTGTGGTGTATTTGCAGGGAACCCGGAAGGTAGCCTTGTTGCGATTTCTGCCTGTGTTTTCGACACCAGGGCCTGCCCGCGCATGGCCGCTGCATAGAGTGGTGCCAGGCACAGATCGGCCCAGCGTGCGGCATCGTGTCGCCAGAGCACGGCCATCATCGCCCGCCAGCGGCGGCGGCGCTCTTCGATATCCATGGCGAGCGCCCTCGCCAGTGCCGCCGCCATGCCGGTGAGATCATGCGGATCAACGAGCAATGCGCCCACGCCGAGCTCTGCAGCGGCTCCGGCCTCACGCGACAGAACGAGCACGCCTGGGTCCTGCGGGTCCTGTGCTGCCACGTATTCCTTGGCGACGAGGTTCATGCCGTCACGCAGCGGCGTGACCAGCGCGACACGGGTGCGGCGAAAGGCGCGGGCGAGGCTGTCGCGGTCGATGGCCTCGGTCAGAAGAACCGAGCTCTCCGTCCCGTAGGCGCTGACGATGGCCTCATGGGCGGCGCGCACCCGCTCCTCTTCCGCACGATAGGCGGGGATCGTCTTGCGGCCCGTGGGGGCAACCTGGATCAGGCCCGCTTGTGCTGCACTGGCGGGGTGCAGCCGCTGAAAAGCCTCGTAGACGCAAAGCCGCTCCGCGATTCCCTTGCTGTAATCGAGCCGGTCCACGGCGATCACGGCCTTTCGGGCACCGAGGCGCGCAAAGGCCTCGGTGAGGCGCGGATCGATATCCTCCCGGCGCGCCGCCGCCCGGGCGAAGGCCCCGGTATCAATGCCGACCGGGGCGACCAATGTGTCCACCTTCCGGATCGCGATCGGCGCCGGATGCGTGACCGCGTCGTCACCGCCATTCGGCAGCGCCGCCATGAAACGCTGGAGCCGCTGCTCATCAGCGCGGGTCTGCAGACCGATCCGGGTGAAGGCGGCGAAATCTTGCGCCATGGAATCGGCTACCGGTATTTGCGAGAGAGCCTCCACCTGCGGGAAGGGCGTGTGCAGGAACAGCCCGACGGGCCCCTTCCAGCCACGGTCACGCAAGGCGCGGGCGAGCGGGATCAGATGGTAGTCATGCACCCATATCACATCCGAGGGCTGCGCCATCAGCATGATTGCATCAGCGAACCGGCCGGAGATCCTGCGGAACGCTGCAGCATCCGCGCAATTGAAGCGCACCAGATCCGGGCGGTCATGCGCCAGCGGCCACCAGACCTGATTGGCGAAGCCGCTATAGTATCCGTCATAATCATGCTTGGGCAGATCGAGGCCAACATAGGAGACGCAGCCGATCTGTCGGTGGTGGCGCGTAAGGCTGTCGCAACGCGAGAAGAACCCGCTCCAGCCCAGCCAGATCCCGCCACGGGCCGCCAGCGCGCCGGCGATGCCGACGGTCATGCCACCGACGGAAACCTTGCCGGTCTTGGGCGCGCCCATGCGATTGGATACTACGATGAGCCGCATTTTCATCCCCATTATTGATATTTTATTATGATTTTCCGATTTTTTACTTGAATTTGATTATATTGTTCCTTTAACTAGGCTGCAATCCACCCATTCCGGTGTACGTAATTCAACCTTCGCCGCGCGCTGATTCGCTCACGCTCGCTGTGAGGGTCGCGGCAGGGGGGCGTATTGCCCGGGGCGCGGGCACGGGATGGGGCAAAAACCCGCGCCACGTCTCGCATCACCCTGCACGATCTGGTAAACCGCTGGCCGGTTGACCTCCAGACATGACGGCTGCGGATCGCGAGGACGAGGAGCATGGACAGGAATCCGACGACACATTTCGTGATCATCCCTGATACCGAGGGGGTGCTCGGTCGCAGAATCGTGGCTTATCTCATCGATTTCGTGGTGATCCTCGCGTTCATGCTGGTGCTCGGCATCGCGATTCTCATTCTGGGAGTGGTGACCTTCGGACTCGGCTGGTTGCTGTTCGCCATTCTCGCTCCGGGTGCGGCCATCCTCTACACCGCCTTGACCATGGGTGGGCCGATGAGCAGCACACTCGGAATGCGGTTTTGCGGGTTGCGGGTCGTGGATGCGGAAACACGAGCCGGAATCGACCCGCTGCGCGCCGCCGCGCATGCCCTTCTGTTCTATTTCGTCGTGACCACCTTCGTGATCTGGCTGGTCGATGTGCTGATCGGCCTGTTCCGGCAGGACCGGCGTCTGGGCCGTGATCTCGTGGTCAATCTGGTGGTGGTGCGTGCCGAGATCTGAATTTCCGGCAGTCGTGACGGCACCGCTTCGCAGGATATTCGTGGTCCGGCGCGAATTCGTTCGGGAATTCCCATTGTCGAACCCGGCCCCGGTGTTATCTTGCTAAAGGGAGGGACAACGTGACCGGAGCCGCACCAGCGTGACCAGCCATTCGCGCGATACCCCGCAGTTTTTTCTCACGTCGCCAACGCCCTGCCCGTATCTCGACGGCCAGGAAGAGCGGAAGGTCTTCACGCATCTGGTCGGTCCGCGTGCCGGTGAACTCAATGACGTGCTCACCCATGGCGGCTTCCGCCGCTCGCAGACCATTGCCTATCGTCCGGCCTGCGAAAATTGCCGGGCCTGCGTCTCTGTGCGTGTGCCCGTGGCCGATTTCGTGCCCAGCGCGAATATGCGCCGCATCATCCGCAGCAACCGGGACCTGATCGGCGAAGACCGGCTGAACCACGCCAGTTCCGAGCAATATGCACTGTTCCGTCGCTATCTCGAGCATCGCCATACCGATGGCGGGATGATGGACATGTCGATGCTCGACTACGCCATGATGATCGAGGACAGTCATATTGAGACCATGGTGGTGGAATATCGACGTCGTGGCCCGGATTCGCGCATCAACGGTCGCGGCGAAGGGCCGCTTCTGGCGACCTGCCTCACGGACGTTCTCGCGGATGGCTTGTCGATGGTCTATTCCTTCTTCGATCCGCACGTATCCGGTCGCAGTCTCGGCACCTTCCTGATCCTTGACCATATCGAGCGGGCTGCGCGGATGGGGCTTGCCTATGTGTATCTCGGCTACTGGGTCGAGGGTTCGCCAAAAATGGCCTACAAGGCGCGCTTCATGCCACAGGAGCGCCTGACCGGGACTGGCTGGACGCGCGTCGAGGCCTGAAACTCGCACTTGCCGATGGGTCTTTCCCGCGTTGACCGTTGCAGTTGAGCATCCATAAATATGCGCAACTTCTGACATAAGGCGACGCCGCAGACGTGGCGGTCGCGTCTGCGATTCGTCCTCGAGGTCACATGAGCGAAAACGAGCGTCGTATTCTCCGTCACGCCCGGGACCCTTATCTGTTCCGACCAGTCACGTTCCGCAGCGTCGAGGCGCGTAACCGGATCATGATGTCGCCCATGTGCCAGTACAGTGCCGATGACGGCCTGCCCAATGACTGGCATTTCGGCCATCTCGCGGCGCGCGCCGCCGGCGGTGTCGGCATCCTTTGCGTGGAGGCGACGCATGTCTCGCCGATCGGGCGGATCACACCGCATTGTCTCGGCCTGTGGAATGACACGCAGCGCGATGCGCTGGCGCGGATCGCATCACATGTGGCGAGCCTCGGCGCGGTACCGATGATCCAGCTCGCGCATGCCGGACGCAAGGCCTCCGTCAGCCAGCCCTGGACCGGGACGAAGCCGCTCGCGATTACTCAGGGCGGCTGGGAGACGATTGGCCCCTCTCCGCTGCCGCAGACACCGGATGCGCCGCCGCCGCGTGAGATGGATCAAGGGGATATCGACCGGGTCGTCGAAGAGTTCCGTGACGCTGCGCGCCGTTCGCGCGAGGCGGGTTTCCGCATCGTCGAGGTGCATGCCGCCCATGGCTACCTCATCCATTCCTTCCTCTCTCCGCTGAGCAATCACCGCAGCGATGCCTATGGCGGTTCGCTCGAAAACCGCGCGCGGCTGCTCAATCAGGTGATCGACGCAATACGCAGCGAATGGCCGGCGGATCTGCCGCTCTTCGTGCGTATTTCCGCCACCGACTGGGTCGAGGGCGGGCTCGACCTCGCCGCCGCGATCACGCTGTCGCGGATGCTGGCACAGCGCGGGGATGTCGATCTGATCGATTGCTCGTCCGGCGGTGTCGATCACCGCCAGGTGATCCGGCCCTATCCCGGTTATCAGGTCCCGTTCGCCGAGGCGATCAGGCGCGAAGCGGGTATCGCGACGGGCGCGGTCGGTCTGATCTCCGCCCCCGAGCAAGCTGAAGAAATACTTGCAGGTGGCCGGGCCGATCTGGTTATCCTCGGTCGGGTGCTGCTCTATGATCCGCACTGGGCCTTGCACGCGGCCACCCGGCTCCGGGCCGGGCACGTCGCCTGGCCGGTGCAATACGAGCGCGCGAACATCTTCTGATCCGTCGGGGCCGCAGGAGCGACAGCATCCTGCATTCTGTCATTCGGGGTCGGGGCAGAGGGGCAGACGAGGAAGGCGGGTATCATGTTCGATATGCGCGACGCGGAGATCGTGCGCGAGATCGTACGCTGGGGCGGCTTCCGGGCCGCTGCGGCGAAGCTCAACCTGACCCAGTCTGCCGTCTCCGCCCGCGTCTCGGGGCTTGAGGAGAGCCTCGGCGTCACCATTTTTGATCGCCGCCGTCACGGCGCGCAGCTGACGCCGCAGGGCAGGGCGTTTCTGGAGCAGGCCGAGCGGCTTCTGGCGATGCGCAACCAGATCGTCGCCGGCTTCGTGGAGCAGGCCGGGTTTTCCGGCACCATCCGAATCGGTGTTGCCGAGACGATCGTGCATACCTGGCTCGCCGGCATGCTGACCCGGCTGGCCGAAACCCTGCCCGACATGCGCCTCGAACTGTCCGTTGATACCTCGCCCGTACTCGCCCGCAAGCTCACCGATGCCGAAATCGACGTCGCCGTGATGATGAGCTCGCTGGTTCCCCCGCTCGCCGTGCGCAAGCGTGTCTACCGGTGTCCGCTGGCCTGGTACGCTGCCCGGGATTACGCGCTCGACAAGCGCGTTCTTGGTATCGACGATCTTGCGCGCCATCCCATCATCACCTTCTCGCGGGGTACGCTGCCCCATGCGGAGCTGGAGCACAAACTGCCGATGACCCGGCTGCCTGCGCCACTTCTTCATGCCTGCGCGTCATTGTCGACGACGCTGCATCTGACCCGGGCCGGCTTCGGGATCGGCCTCCTGCCGGAACCCATGGCGGCAAACGATATGGGGGAGGGGACGCTGCGGCGCATTTCCGTCAGCAAGGAGGCGGCGATGTCGGATCTCACCTTCGACTTCGCGCACCTGCCCGATCAACCCGGCACCGTCATGGAGGGCCTGCGGCATGCGGCGCAGGAGGCCATCGCGGCGATGGGTAAATGATCATTTTTTATGATCATAACTATAAATTTTTGATCGATTGACGCGAACAAAAAGCTCTGGAACACTTTTCCTTGTAACGTGCATGTGGTGACACGGCCAAAGGCGGCACCGGAAAAGGCGCGACGGGGAACGACATGAGCAGAATCGACGACCCGGCGCAGCTGCGCCGGATGATCCGTGACAAGTCATTCGACAGGCCGACGACGGGCCAGGCCGGCGGCTACCTGCAGGGTAATCTCGTGGTCCTGCCCAAGCGCCTTGCCGATGATTTCCTCGGCTTCTGTGTGAACAATCCCAAGCCATGCCCGCTTCTCGGCGTGTCGCGGCCCGGTGATCGCGGTATCGTCACGCTCGGCGAGGATCTCGATATCGCGACCGATGTGCCGTTCTACCGGGTCTTCTCGCAGCAGGGGCGGCGCGACAGGGTCGCCGACCTCTCCGATGTCTGGCGTGACGATCTCGTCTCCTTCGTCATTGGCTGTTCGTTTTCCTTCGAGGAATCGCTGCAGCGCGCCCGCATCCCGGTGCGCCATATCGAGGCCGGGCGGAATGTGCCGATGTATGTCACCAATATCGAGACCCGTGCCAGCGGCCCCTTCCACGGCCCGCTCGTCGTCTCCATGCGCGCCTTCGCACCGGCGGAGGCGATCCGCGCGATCGTGCTGTCCGATCGCCAGCCGCTCGCCCATGGCGCGCCGGTGCATATCGGCGATCCGGCGCAGATCGGCATCAAGGATTTCGACAATCCGGAATTCGGCGACCCGCCGGTGCTTGAGCCAGGCGATATCCCCGTCTTCTGGGCCTGCGGCGTGACGCCACAAATGGCGATCCGCAATGCCGCGCCCGACATCGCGATCACGCACGAACCGGGCCACATGCTGGTCACGGACGTGCCGGCCGAGGGAGCATCCATCGGCCTCAACGCGGCTCATTGAGGGCCGCATCCACAGGGGAAAAGGAGTTCAAACATGAACCGATCGCTTAAAACCAGCCTTCTTGCCGGCATTGCCGCCTTCGCTTTCGGCAGCGCCGCGACCGCGAATGACCTTGACGAGGTCACCTTGTCAGTCGTCGGCTCGTGGAGCAGCCTGCCGCTCTACCAGCAGTTCGAGGCGCCGTTCTGGACGCAGACGCTGCCGGAAATGTCCGACGGACAGATCACGGTCGAGATGACCACCTTCAACCAGCTCGGCTCCAGCGGTGGGGATGTCTACCGCCTGCTCAGTGACGGTGTCTTCGATGTCGGCATGACCGTGGCCGACTACACCGTCTCAGACGCGCCCGAACTCGAGGCACTGGACGTGCCGCTGATCGCAATGGATGCCGATACTGCAAAGGAGACCGTGGATGCGGCGCGGGAATGGGTCGCCGATTCCATGCGTGAGCGCTTCGATTCACAGCTTCTCGCCATTGCACCCTATCCGCCGCAGATCGTCTTCTGCCGCGACGAGGTCACCTCGCTCGCTGATCTCGAAGGCAAGCGCGTGCGCGGTTCGGGCCGCATGACCACCCAATTCCTGGAAGCTTTGGGCGCCGAGGGTGTCAATATCGGTTTCGGCGAGGTCCCCGGTTCGCTTGAGCGCGGTGTCGTCGATTGCGCCATCACCGGCGCCGGTTCCGGTTACAGTGCCGGCTGGTGGGAGAGTGCAACGCATCTTCTGGTGATCCCGCTGGGCGGCTGGGACCCCGTCGTGACCGCGATGAACCTGGAGCGTTGGGAAAGCCTCTCGGAAGAGACGCAGACCTTCATCCAGAACGCGATCACCACCGAGTTCGAGGAGCCGGCCTGGGCCGATGCGCAGGGCGCGCTGGAGCGTGACATCGCCTGCCTCACCGACGGCGAATGTGCCGCTGGCGAAAATGCGGGCATGATCCTGGTCGAGGCTTCCGAGGAGGACATGGCGACTGCCCTCGAGGCCCTCACCACCCGCGTTCTGCCCGATTGGGCCGAGCGTGCCGGTGACGAGTGGGTGACGCGCTGGAACGAGACGGTCGGCCAGGTGGTCGATATCGAAATCTCCACGAACTGAGCGGGGAATCCGTCATGAGCGAACGACGTGCGCAATCCTGGCCGATGCGTGTCTTCGGCCTTCTGAGCCGGATGAATTATGCCATCGCCCTGATCGGCGGCGTCGTTCTGCTCGCGACCGTGATCTTCATCCTCGTCGATATCTTCCTGCGTCAGTTCGCAGGCAGGGGGCTCGGCGGCTCGGATGAGATTTCGGGCTACGTCATTGCAGGCGTTGCTGCCTGGGGCTTCTCGTATGCGCTGGTCGAGCGTGCGCATGTGCGCATCGACGTGTTGACAGGGCGGCTTCCGGCGGCGGGCCGCGCGATTTTCGACCTTGCCGCCGCTGCCTCCCTGACCTTCGTGGCAGCGCTGGTCACATCCTATGGCTGGCGCGTGTTCTATCGCTCCTGGGAGAGCGGTTCACGCGCGAATACGCCGCTCGAAACCCCTCTCTGGATCCCGCAATCGATCTGGCTCGCCGGCTGGGCCTGGCTGACGTTGATGGCGGGTATCGTGAGCATCTGTGTGGCTGCGCTGATGCTGATGCGGCATTTCGATACTGTGCAAACGCTTGGCGGTATCGGCTCCGAATTGGAGGATGAGGGATGATCTTTTCCGTCGGCGGTGCGCTTCTGGGGCTGCTTGCCCTCTCCCTTCCAGTAGGCGTCGTGCTCTTCCTGCTCGGTTTTGGGGTGGATTACTTCTACTCGCCGTTTCCGCTGATACGCGGTCTCGGAGAGCGCGTCTGGTCCTCCTCGGACAGCGGTCTGCTGATCGCGATCCCGTTCTTCGTGCTGCTCGGCGAGTTTCTCGTTCGCGCCGGTATCGCAGAACGCACCTACCGCGCGCTCGATTCCTGGTTCTCCTGGCTGCCGGGCGGCCTCATCCACGCCAATATCAGCACTGCGACGATGTTCTCCGCCACATCCGGCTCATCGGTCGCGACGGCAGCGACTGTGGCGACCGTGGCGATGCCGCAGGCCGAGAAACTTGGCTACGATCAGCGCCTGTTCGCCGGCGCCATTGCAGCCGGCGGAACGCTGGGGATCATGATCCCGCCGTCGATCAACCTGATCATCTACGGCTTTCTCACCGAAACCTCGATCCCGCGCCTCTTCCTCGCGGGCCTGATCCCGGGTCTGCTGCTCGCGCTCGGGTTCATGGTGATCACCGCGATCCTGTGCAAGCTCTACCCCTCCCTCGGTGGGCCGAGCCGCAGTGCGACTTGGGGGGAGCGTTTCTCGGGGCTGAAGCATCTGGTGCCGTTGCTGCTCCTGTTCGGCGTGGTGATCGGCTCGATCTATGTCGGCTGGGCAACGCCCACGGAATCGGCTGCGATCGGTGTCGCCATGGCCGCGCTGATCGCCGCCGCCAATCGCGGGCTCACCCTGCAGGTGGTCATCGATTCCCTGATCGGCACCGTACGCACCACGGCCATGGTGATGTTCGTCATCGTCGGCGCCTATTTCCTGAATTACACCCTCGGCGCAGCCGGGCTCGGGCGCGAGCTGACCGCTCTGCTCGACAATCTCGGTCTCGGCCCTTACCAGACCCTCTTCGTCATCATCGCGCTCTACATCGTTCTCGGATTCTTTATCGAGACCATGGCGCTGATGATCGCGACGATCCCGATCGTGGTGCCCGTCGTGGTCGGGCTCGGTTTCGATCCGATCTGGTTCGGTATCCTGGTCATCGTTCTGGTCGAGATGGCGCTGATCACTCCGCCTGTCGGGCTCAACCTCTACGTCGTGCAGGCGGCGCGGGCTAAGGGGCGTTTCTCGGATGTGATGATCGGCGCCTTCCCCTATGTGGTCGGGATGTTCATCATGATCGTGGCGCTGATCCTGTTCCCGCAGCTCGCCCTGTTCCTGCCCGGATTGTAGGGCATCCTTCACCGCTTTGTGGGTGGCGAACGATCACGCCACGCATCCAGCCAAAAAGAAAACACCTGGAGCCTCTCGTGAGCGTAAACTTGCAATTCGACACCGGTGATGCCGGAATGAAGGTGATCACCATCGACAATTTCGTCGTCGCCGGCTGGACGGCGCGTGACCGGGCTGCAGTGGAGCATCATATCGCGGAACTCGCCGCACTCGGTGTTCCCGCGCCCTCCCGGGTGCCGTTATTCTATCGCCTCTCGGCGCAATTGCTGACGCAGGCAGAGGATGTCGAATTTCTCGGCGAAGAGGCTTCCGGCGAAATCGAGCCGCTGCTCCTTGATGATGGCGAGACCCTCTGGCTCGGGCTCGGCTCCGATCATACCGACCGCAAGTTGGAGAGCGTCTCCGTCGCCTTCTCGAAGCAGGTCTGTGCCAAGCCGGTGGCGCGGCAATTGTGGCGTTTCGAGGAGCTGCGCGATCGCCTCGACGATCTCGCACTGAGCTCCTGGATACGCGATGACGACGCCGCCGAATGGCAGCTCTACCAGCAGGGCACACTTGCGGCGATCCGCCCTCTGGCTGACCTGATGGCGACATCGCCCTTCGCGCGCGGCGACCGTCTGGCGCCGGGCACCGCGATGATGTGCGGGACGCTGGGCGCGCAGGGCGGCGTGCGCCCGGCCGGCCAGTTTCGTATGGAGCTGGCCGATCGCGTCAGCGGGCATACGATCAGCCATGTCTACCGCGCGAAACCGCTTCCGGTCGTCGCCTGAGCGGCTATCTCATCGCCATGGCGGGCATTGTACCCTTGACAGGGCGAACCGTCGCGGTACCTCGCAGAGGCTGTCCCGTGGTCGTTCTTGCGGAGGATCGCCGTGTCATATCGGTCGTTATCGTGTGTTGTTGCCCTGTTTGTCGCGTCGCTGGCCGTGCCGGTCTCCGCCAGGGCTGACACGGCACATCCAGCCGAGACGGTTTCGACCAGGCTCTACGAGGTGCGTGTGGAGACGCTCGCATCCGGGCTCGAACATCCCTGGAGCCTCGCCTTCCTGCCCGACGGCGCCATGCTTGTTACCGAGCGCCCCGGCGCGATCCGCCTCGTCACTCCTGATGGCCGCATCTCGGATCCGCTCGCCGGCGCACCGTCGGTCGCCGACATCAATCAGGGCGGTATGCTCGATATCGCGCTCGACCCGGACTTCGCGGAAAATCGCCTCGTCTACATGGCCTATGCCGAGGAGCGTGATGACGGTATCGGGCTCGGCGTTGCGCGGGCGGTGTTCGACCGGGAGGCCGAGGCCTTCGAGACGCCGGAGGTGATTTTCCGTCAGATGCCAGTCGTTTCGGGCGGGCGCCATTTCGGTTCGCGGCTCGTTTTCCATCCTGAGGGGACGCTGTTCATCACCGCCGGTGATCGCGGCTCCCATTCCGAAGAAGCCCAGGAGCCGGGCAATCATATCGGTGCGATCATGCGCATCAATCCCGATGGCTCGATCCCGCCGGGCAATCCGCATGACAGCATGCCGGGTTGGGCGCCGGAAATCTGGTCGATCGGCCATCGCAACGTCCAGGGCGCCGCCATGCGTCCGGCTACGGATCAGTTCTGGGCGCATGAACACGGTGCACGCGGGGGTGATGAGGTCAATCTGATCGAACCCGGGCTGAATTACGGCTGGCCGGCCATTGCTTACGGGGTGCATTATTCCGGCGCACCGATCGGTGTCGGCACGCATGAAGCGGGGATGACGCAACCGGTCTTCTACTGGGATCCGTCGATCGCACCCTCCGGCATGGCTTTCTATGACGGTAATGCCTTTCCGCAATGGCAGGGCGATCTCTTCGTTGGCGCGCTTGCCGGCAGGCTCCTGTCGCGCCTGACGTTGGCCGGGGATGCCGTAATCGCTGAGGAGCGGATGCTGAGCGGGCTCGGCGAACGCATCCGCGATGTGCGCAACGGGCCCGATGGTGCGCTTTATCTCCTGACCGATGCTGAAAACGGGCGTATCCTGCGTCTCGTGCCAGCCCCCTGACGACGCGGGAAAACGCGTCACAACCGCGAGACACCATGGATCCCGTTACCCATATGACGCTCGGCGCCGCTGTCGGTCATTTCGTCGGCGGTCGCCGGCTCGGCTGGGTCGCTCCCGTTGCGGGCGCGGCGATTGCGATTCTGCCCGATCTCGACGTCTTCTGGCCGCTGCCGGAGCGGGCGGTGGAATTCTACACGGTACATCGCGGGCTCACGCATTCGCTGTTCTTCGCACCCGTCATCGGCGGATTGATCGGCTATGGCGCTTCGCGCATCCATCGCGCCGTGCGGGCCCGGCGCGGGCGCGCCCTCGCGGATGATGATGCCCGCAGCGTGACGAAGACATGGGTGGTGCTCGCAATCCTCGTCCTCTTCACCCATGTGCTTAACGACTTTTCAACCGTTTACGGCACCCAGCTCTTTACCCCCTTCAGTGACCGGCAATTCGGCCTGCCCGCCGTGCCGGTGATCGATCCGGTCTATACGCTGATCATGCTCGCCGGGCTGTTCATCGCCTGGCGACGAGGCTGGTCGCGCCCGCAGGCGCGCGGCATGACGCTTGGCGCGCTGGTGCTGTCCACCGGCTATCTCCTGCTCGCGCTGGCCCAGAACGAGCGTGCCCGCGATCTGGTCTTCGCCGATCCCGGCGCGCAGGAACGCATCGTCACCGATTACGAGGTGACGACGACCATGTTCTCGCCCTGGCTGCGCCGGATCGTGACGCGCGAGTCCGACAGCCTGCATGTCGGCTACGTCTCGACGCTCAACCCGCGCGCCATCAACTGGACCCGTATCGCGCGCGAGCCACGGGCCGAAGCGCTGGTCGATGCCGCGCTCGCCACCCCGGAAGGGGCGATCTATCGCCGCTTCGCGCGTGGCCTCATCCACCCGCATATCGTGGAAGGCGCGCAGGGTGATCTCTATCTGCGCATCGGCGACATGCGCTACGCCTCACCGGGCGCGGCCCTGCGCGGAATGTGGGGCGTGGAATGGCCGCTCTCGGAAAGCGCGGACGGGCTCGTCATTGCCGGTGAGGGCCTGCGCTTCATGCAGCGCTCGGAAGCGAATGCGCATGTGCTGCGCGCCCTCTTCCAGGCCAAGGCGGGGCAGGCTAACGACGTGTTCTGAGTGCGCGGAGCGGCCTCAGCCGGGCTCGCGCGCGATTGCCTGTGCGACCTTGTCCTCCAGTTCCTGTGCCACGGCCTGTGCCACGGGATCCTCCGCGACCGCTTCGGGGCGAGCGGCGGCGCGCAGGGCGGCGATATGGGCATCAAGGAGCGCGGCGGGCGGTTTCGCGACGAAGCCGATCAGGCGTGACAGCGAGCCGGCGATACGCCCGATCAGCGGCTGGCCGATATCAGCGGCGCAACCGCGCAGATCATGGGCAGCGCGCAGCAGGCGTTCACGCGCCTGAGCCCGCGGTCTGGCGCGCCACGCGGCGTGATGCTCGGTGAGCCGATCAAGAAAAGCCGGCAGCTGCGCGCGATGCTGACGGCGCACCTGTTCGAGGGCGCGCTCCGCCCGGCTGATGGCGGGCGTGGCGGCACGGTCGTAATCGCTGTCCATCACCAGCGCCTTGCGCGCGAGGCGGTTGGGATTGGCCACGATCTCGACCGTCTCGGCCGTCTCGGCCTGATCGCCGGGTTTGCGTGGCGCGGGAATGATCTTCATGCCTGATCCCCCGGATGACCGGTCATGCCGTCATCGTCTTCGCGCGCGCGCCGCGCCTGCCGATCGGGGCGCTGCGGGCCGAAATAGCCCGGTGCCGCCACGAAGGGCCGCTGATCGACCGCGAGGCCGAGCAGCTTGTCGTAGAGCACGCGCGGCGTCACCGGCTTGACGAGATAATCGTTCACCCCCGCATCGCGCGCCGCCAGCACCCGCGCCCGCTCGGCATGCGCGGAAATCATCAGGATCGGCACGAAGGGGTCGGGGCTCGATTCACGATCGCGCATCCGGCGCGCCACGGCCAGCCCGTCGGGTGCGGGCATCTCCCAGTCGAGCAGGACGATGTCGGGGCACTCTTCATGGAACAGGGCGAGCGCGGTCTCGCCATCCGTCGCCTGATGGATCGCCTGCGTGCCGAACGCTTCCAGCATCGCCACGAGGGCGGCGCGCATATAGGCATTGTCCTCGGCGACGAGAATCGAGAGACGATCGAATTCGAGGCGCATGCCGTGCTCCCGTCAGACCCCGAACTGCTCACGCAGGATCCGCTCGTCCAGAGAGTGTCCGGGATCGTGCAGCATGACCAGATCGAGGGAGCGATCCATCGAGATTTCCACATGCGTGACGTCGCGAAACTCCGTGTGGTCGGCGACCGCCGCGACGG
>Ga0076929_100402_pt1 | contig 43769 bp, 36 predicted proteins | sample HotLakConUCCSL28_FD_87104 | JGI IMG/M metagenome (GOLD analysis project Ga0076929, IMG submission 87104) | Hypersaline microbial mat communities from Hot Lake, Washington, USA - Hot Lake Consortium UCC-SL28 (version 3) (version 3) | ecosystem: Environmental > Aquatic > Thermal springs > Hot...
AGCAGGTTGAGGCCGGAATAACCGGCGCCGAAATCGTCGATCGCGGTCTTGAAGCCCATCTTGCGATAGCTCTCGACAATCCGCGTCAGATGTTCGGCATCGGCCACCGCCTCGCCTTCAGTCAGTTCGAAAATGAGGGAATCGATCGGATAATCGACGCGGGCCGCGGTCTCCAGCGTGGTGCGGATACAGGCTTCCGGGCGGTAGACGGCATTGGGCAGGAAATTGATCGAGAGGTTCGACGCCTTGCGGGGCAGGTCGAGCCGTGCCGCGAGTTCAAGCGCCTTGACCCTTGCAGCCTGATCGAAGCCGTAACGGTTGGTTTCGTCAACCATCCCCAATACGGTTCCGGCCCCCTCTCCAGCGGGACCGCGCACCAGCGCCTCGTAGGCGAAGACGGCACCGCCGGCGCGGTCAATGATCGGCTGAAAGGCCATCGAGAACGGCGTCTGGAAGGCATTGCCGTCGCGGCAGGCACGACAGATGGAAGCTTGATTGCCCAAGATACCCATTCCGGGAAAATTGCGATACCATTTACCTTGCCGATCACCGGTTAACGAACGGTACGTGGCCGTAGCACGACGAAGGCAATAATTGCTGCATTGCAATGCAATCGCTTCTCACACCAAAGTTGCATTTCACAAGAAAACGCAGAGAATGCGGAATCAGATCAAAAGAACCGTTTTATCCGGGGGGATAATGGCTTTGGATGGCGAAACGACCATCATCATTGCGGATGATCATCCGCTTTTTCGCGGCGCGCTGCGCCAGGCGATCATGCGCGCATGGCCCCATGCGGCGATCCGTGAAACAGGCGATCTCGACGGGCTCTTCGCCGGGTTGCGCCAGGACGACAACGTTGATCTGATCCTGCTCGATCTCGCCATGCCGGGTGCGCAGGGTTTTTCCGGTCTGATCTATCTGCGAGCGCAGCACCCGGCGATCCCCGTGGCGATCGTCTCTGCCAGCGATGACGCGGCGAATGTCCGCAGGGCGCTGTCCTTCGGCGCCGCCGGCTTCATCCCGAAATCGCTCGACAGCGAGAAGATCGCGCAAGCCATCGCCGTGATTCTGGCTGGCGAAACCTGGATCGAGCCGGATCTGACGGCTCATGGCGAGGATGACGAGACAGCCGCCATCGCGCGCAGGCTCGCGACTCTCACGCCACAACAGGTGCGGGTGCTGATGATGCTGTCGGAAGGTCTGTTGAACAAGCAGATCGCCTATGAGCTGAACGTCTCCGAGGCGACCGTGAAAGCGCATGTCTCGGCGATTCTCCAGAAGCTGGACGTCGATAGCCGGACACAGGCGGTGATCACAGCGGCCAAGGTCGGTGCGGCATCCGATCCCGCCAGCGCCGCCTGATCCGACCGGAGCCTGCCGCCTTACTCGGCAGCCTCCAGCATCATCGCCTGCAGTTGCGCATCCTGGTGCATCTCGATGAGATCCTCCAGCTCGTTCAGAAGCTCCGTCAGCGCCTGCAATCCCTGTTCGCTTTCGGGCCAGGTTTCGATCAGGCTCGGCGCGAGCGCCATGAATTCCTCCACACTCAGCGCTTCATGCGGGGTCTTGGCATAACGGGCCGCCATGGCGGCATAGACCTGGCCACCAACACCGAGATCATAGGCATCCTCGCTGCACAGATAGCCTGCCGGCGCGACCAGCACGACGGCCCGGCGCCAGGCGGCGATGATGCACGACTTGGTGTCGCGCAGGCGCATCAGCAACACAGCGCGCGGATCCGCCATGACACGCGCCATGCGATCGAGCACGTCGAAAAGCGCGAGACTGCGCTGGCCATGCGGGTGCTCCATGGCATAGCCGAGCATTTCGACATCGAGCATGGCGGGGTCGAGCGCGAAGGTCCGGCGCAGGGCGTCGGCAGCATAATGGCGCCCCCCGAGGAATGCCGCGAGGCGGTCGGCCGAGGTGGTGCCCAGCGCATCCTCGATCTGATTCACCGGCACATCGAAACACGCGCCGAGTGCCGTCAGGAATACGGTGAGCCTGGAATTGTCCTCGGATGGCCTGGACGACAGGGCCGGAGCAGAGGCTGTATCGACAGATTGTTCGACCATGGCTGTTCCTCTTCAGCGATCGTTTCGATGTGAAGCATCGCCAAGGATCGGCAAAGAGTCAAATAAAAATAATAAAAAATCATTAAGTATGCACAAAATGAATATCTATAAGGTTAATTACTGCCTTACCCACATAATTCGCGCAATCCAGTCAATATCGGGAACGGGAACGACGCGGTTGGCGTGATCAACATTGAGCGAGCGCAGTTCGACATTCTGAAGCGTGCGCCGTTCCAGCTCCTTGGCCATGACCTCGCCGTTATGCAGGCGCACCACGACCCGGTCGCCCTTGCGGATCGCGGCATCCGGCGACACGATCAGGATGTCGCCGTCACGATAGAGCGGCTCCATCGAATCGCCGGAGACCTCGACCGCGAACAGGCGGTCGGGCCCGCGATCGGGAAAGGCGATCTCCTCCCATCCTGTCCCCGCAGGCATGCCGTCTTCGGTGAACAGGCGCCCGGCCCCGGCCTGGGCCCAGCCGACCAGGGGGACGCTCATATGCGCCTGCTGGGCCTGCGGATCGACCAGGGCGACGAAATCGTGGATGCTGGCGCCGGTAGCCGCCAGAATCTTGGCGATCGATTCACTGGACGGCCAACGCTCGCGCCCATCGGCGCTGACCCGCTTGGACTTGTTGAAACTCGTCGCATCGAGACCCGCCCTGCGCGCAAGCCCGGAAGCCGACAGCCCATGCTGTTCCGCCAGGCGATCAACCGCGTTCCAGATCTGGCCATGTGTCAGCATCGTCATGTCCCCGGATGCAGATCGGACACGCCGTGCCCGCTCATAAGAACGTGTACCTATTTTAGGAATAGTAATAAATAGCGGCGCATGACGCAACGGATTTTCAGATCCATGCAGCAGCCGTTGAAACGCCTGATCGCGCCGGAGCCCAAGCTTGCCAGCGGGCCCGGGCAGGCCTATAAGCCGATTCCCGGATGCCGGGTGTCCGGCGGATGGGAGGCAGCATGGGCGAACACAGCACCATTATTTTCAAGATCGCACCGCGCAGCCTCTGGCGCGAGGCCGAGGCGACGGGGCGTTTCCAGGGGGCGCCCGTTGATCTCGCCGACGGCTTCATCCACTTCTCCACCGCCGCACAGCTGCGCGAGACCGCTGCGAAGCATTTCGCCGGGCAGGATGACCTTCTCCTGATCACTGTTGACGGCGCAAGGCTCGGCGACGCCTTGAGATATGAGCCCTCGCGCGGCGGTGACCCTTTTCCCCATCTCTATGCTCCCCTCCCCCTCGATGCCGTCATTTCCGTCGGCCCCCTTCCACTCGGCGCCGACGGATTGCACGTGTTTCCGGAGTTGCCGGCATGATGGGAGCGCTGTTCACGCTGGCGCGCCCCTTCCTGCACGCACTCGATGCCGAAACCGCTCACCAGGCCTCGATTCGCTCTCTTTCGCTGCTGCCCGCCCTGGCGCCCGCGCCGGATGATCCGCTGCTTGCGGTAGAGGCGTTCGGCCTGCGCTTTCCCAATCCGGTCGGGCTCGCAGCCGGCTACGACAAGCAGTGCGAAGTACCCGACCAGCTGCTCGGTCTCGGCTTCGGCTTCGTCGAGTGCGGGGGCGTCACACCGCTTCCGCAAACCGGCAATCCGCGCCCGCGCGTCTTCCGCCTGCCGGATGACGGGGCGGTGATCAATCGGCTCGGCCTCAACAGTGACGGCCTCGCCGCCTTTGCCGAGCGGCTGGAGCGCCGGCGCAGGCGGGGTGGGATCGTCGGCATCAATCTCGGCGCCAACAAGGATTCGGGCGATCGCATTGCCGACTACGTCACGCTGGTAACGCGGCTGTGCGGGCTTGCGCAGTTCCTCACGGTCAACATCTCCTCGCCCAATACGCCGGGCCTGCGCGATCTTCAAAGCGAGGCCTTTCTCGACGAATTGCTCGCCCGCTGCATCGAGGCCCGCGATGCGACCGACGCCGCTGCGGGCACGCGCACGGCCCTGCTGGTCAAGATCGCTCCCGATCTTGACGAAGATGCGCTGGACCGGCTGGTGGCGACGGTCCTGGCGCGTGGTATCGACGGGCTCATCGTCTCGAATACCACGACAGCGCGCCCCGGGACCCTGCGCGATGCTGGGAAGGCCCGTGAGGCGGGCGGTCTCTCCGGGCGTCCGCTCTTCCTGCGCGCAACACAGGTGCTGGCCCAGGCTTCCCTGCGAGTCGAGGGCCGGGTTCCGCTGATCGGGGTCGGAGGTGTCGATAGCGCACAAAGCGCCATCGCCAAGATTCGCGCCGGCGCGAGCCTCGTCCAGCTCTATACTGCGCTGGTCTATGCCGGCCCGGGTCTCGTGGGCGAGATCAAGCGCGGTATTGCCGAGCATCTGCGCGAAGCCGGCTGCGCCAGCGTGGCAGAGCTCGCCGGACGTGATGCGGCAGCGATCGCCCGGGATCCGCAGACCGTGTTGCCTCGGAGATAGACCGAGCTGCGGCGTGGATGCGCCGTGAACCCTTTCTCAAGTGCTCATCGGCACGATTCCCCGACCTCGCGCGTTGGCCGTGGGACCCGCGAGGCTGATGAGGAAACGCGAGGAAGGCGAACGCCATGCAAGATGAGACCGACAAGCCCAACGGCGCCCATATCGCATCCCCCTCCTACAGGCTGGCCGCCCTTGATCCGGATTTCCTGCTCGGGGATTCGATGCGCGGCGTGCGCTTCATGCTCGAATACGCCAAGGCCGAGCAACTTTTGCGGGAATGGGGCGTGCGCTCCACCATCGTCGTCTTCGGCAGCGCCCGGGTGCGTGAGGACGGGCCCGGGCGCCAGCCGCACTGGCATGCGCAAGCACGCGAATTCGGCAAGATCGCGTCACAACGAGGCGGCGCACTGCATACGGCTGCGCAGCTGCGCGACAACGTGATTGCCACCGGTGGCGGCGAGGGCATCATGGGGGCGGCCAATCGCGGCGCAGCCGATGTGGGTGCGCCGTCGATCGGCTTCAACATTACCCTGCCGCGCGAGCAGGAACCCAATCCCTGGGCTACACCGGAGCTGACCTTCCGGTTCCATTACTTTGCCATCCGCAAGATGCATCTGGCGATGCGCGCCAATGCGCTGGTGATCTTCCCTGGCGGCTTCGGCACGCTGGACGAATTGTTCGAGCTGCTCACCCTGGTCCAGACCGGCAAGGCGCCGAAACTGCCGATCGTGCTGGTTGATGAAGTTTATTGGCGGGCTGTGATGAATCTGGACGTGCTGGCCGAGCACGGCATGATCAATCCCGCCGACCTGACGCTGTTCCGCTATGCCGACGATGCCGAGGCCATATGGCAGTTGCTCGTCGAAGCCGGCCTGAAAGCCCATACCGGCCCGCTGGCATCAGAGGAACTGAGCGGTGGGCTGACCTGAATGAAAAAACCCGCCGAAAGGCGGGTTTCTCCACAATCGCCTGACTGGACGCAAGTACCAGTCACTCCTCGTAACCGTAATGCTCGACGAGATAATCCATGACGGTGGCGCGCATGTCATCCGGCAGGGGTGCCATGCCCTGGCTGTCGACCATCCAGTCGAGAATCTCGTCCCAGACGCGCCGGGAGAAATTGGAGCTCTCGACGATGGCGAGCGAATGGCAGCCCTGGCAGGAATAGAACACCAGGTCCTGACCCTCACCCGGTGGCAGACCGCCAAAATCCTCGTCCTGGGCCATGGCCGGGCCCGATGCGAAAGCGAAAAGGAGCGCCGCCGCAGCGGCGCCCAGGATCCCGTAACGGGTTTTCTTCATTGACGACTCCAATCAGACCGCAACGACGCCGATGCGGTGGCAGGAATTGTTGAGATAGCCGCGCGGATTCCAACCCGGCACGACCATGGGCTGCATGCGACCCTTCTGATCGGTCGCCCGTGCCCAGACTTCGTAATAGCCCACGCTCGGCGCCTTCACATCGGCGCGCCAGCGCTGCCAGGAATACTTGTTCGGGGCGGGCATGACTTCGGCGCGCTGCCATGTGGCGCCGTAATCGATCGACACCTCCATGTCGGTCACCCAGTCGTCACCGGCCCAGGCATGGCCGCGCACCTCGAACGGACGCCCGGCCGGCACTTCCGTCATGGTCTCGGGGAAGCTGATGATCGACTTCACGGGCATCGAGCCCATCACGACCATATCCTCGTCCGGAACATCATCGCCCGGCGCAACCGGGGTTCGGGGCACACGGTAGGACATGCCGGTCATCTTGGAGCCGTCATGCTCCCGGTCGCGCACCCAGATCCGGGTCAGCCATTTCTGCGAGACCGAGCCGGCCCAGCCAGGGGCGACGATGCGTACCGGATAGCCATGAGCTGCCGGGATATCCTCACCATTCATCTTGAAGGCGACGATGGTGTGCGGGTCCATCATCTTGTCGATCGGGCCACCGCGTGAAATCGGATCGAGCTCGGGATTGCCCGAGAGGTGTTCGTCATACGAGTAATGCCCCGTATAGACGGCGCTCTGCGTCAGGCCCGCGCGCCGCAGGATGTCGGAGAGGCGTACACCCGTCCATTCGGCATTGCCGATGGCGCCGACGGACCACTGGTTGCCACGCGGCGACGGGTTGAAGGCCGAACGCCCGTTACCGCCGCATTCAAGCTGCAGCCTGAGCGTCACATGCTCGAAATCATTGACGAGATCGTCATAGCTCAGTTCCAGCTCGTTCTCGACCTCGCCGTCGATCTTCAGGCTCCAGTCGGAGAGCGCGATCTTGTCCGGCAGCGTGCCGTTGTTGCGCACGAAGAAACGCTCGGCCGGGGTGACGTCGTCATCCAGCATATGCGCCGGGGTTTCCATATTGACCGGGCGATCGTTGAGCACGGTCATGTCGCCGTCCTTGCCCTCGAGGCGGAAATCCTCGACCGAATCGGCAAGCGCTGCGGGAATCATCCCGGCCGGCATGTTCTGGCTGAAGGGGATGCTCGAGCCGACGGCGGCGCCCATCGCGGCGAGACCGGCGCCCTTGAGAAAGCCGCGGCGATTCGAATCGGGAACGCGTCCGAAAACGAGCGCATCCGCGCGCTCGGGATCCTGCTCGTAGAGCTCGCGAATTCCCCGTTCTTTTTTATCCGTCATGAAGATTCCTCCGTTCACATAACTAGAGGTTGTTATGCTCGTGATTTGGCATGCGACATATTCGCATCCGCGAATATACTGTAGCTGCGTGAAAGGGCACTGCCTAGACGGATTTTCAGGTGTAGCGGATAAATTGTTGCTGCGCTGCGTCAAAGATCATCGAATTATTTCGCAATGCGGAACGAATACAATACATTTGCATAAAACTCGGCTATTCTGCCGGCGCGCGCGAAGGTTGCGAAAATGTCCCGTCATGGGCGTCGCGGTCAGCGAACTCCTCTTCCAGCGACCGCGCATAGGCGAGTTCCCTGTCCAGCCGCTGCTGCTCTGCGGCGCGGGGTTTGGAGAAGCGCGCGAGCATCGCATAGGCGATCGGTGTCAGGAAAAGCGTGAACAGTACGGAGAGAATCAACCCGCCAACCACCACGTAACCCAGCGCCTCGCGGGCTTCCGCACCGGCCCCCTCGGAGAGGATCAGCGGCACACCGCCAAGCGCGGTGGAGAGCAGGGTCATCATCACGGGCCGGAAACGCACGATCGCCGCCTCGCGCGCCGCATCCGCGACAGCCGCCCCGCGATCGCGCAGCTGGTTGGCGAATTCGACGATGAGGATGCCGTTCTTGGCCATGAGACCGATCAGGATGACAAGACCGATCTGGCTGTAGATATTCAGCGAGCCCCCGGTCATCGCCATGGCGATCAGCGCCGCGCCGAGGCCGAACGGCACGGTGATCATGATCACCACGGCACTGATGAAGCTCTCGAACTGGGCTGCGAGCACCAGCAGCACGATCAGCAGCGCGAAAACGAAGGTGAGCGCGACCCCGCGCGAAGTCTGATCGAGGGTTGCCGCCTCACCGAGAAACTGGATGTTCATCCCCTGCGGCAGGCTTTCCGAGGCCACCGCCCGCACATCCGTCATGGCGCGACGCAGATCATAGCCCGGCTCCAGGCCGGCATTGATCGGCACGGCGCGCATCTGCCCCTCGCGCTGGAGCGTCGGCGCGACCGCAACCTCCTCCAGCGTGACGACCGAAGAGAGCGGCACCAGCCGGTTGTCGCGGGCGCGGATGAACAGGTTTTCCAGATCGCCCGGATCGCGGATGACGTCGTCGGGGCCGCGCATCTGGATCGCGATGCTGCGGTCGGCCACGCTGACATCGCCGACCCGGCGCCCGTCCAGCATGGTCTGCAACGCGAGCGCAACATTTTCCGGCGTGAGACCGAGATCCGCAGCGAGGTCGCGATCAATGCTCACCGACAATTGCGGCTGGGTGACGTCGAAGGAGACGGAGGGGTTGGACAGCTGCGGCACACGGTCTTCGAGCGCGCGGATGAGCTCTTCCGCAGCGACCGTGATCCCTGTGAAATCGGAACCGCGCACGGCGAATTGCAGCCCCTGGCCACCGCCACGGATGCGCAAGGAATTCGGCGTACGCACGAAGGCCTGCACGCCGACGATATCGGCGATGGAACGCCGCACCTCCGCCGTGATCTCGGCCTGGCTGGCCTCGCGGTCGCGCCAATCGCTCAGCGGGGCTATCATGAAGGCCGTGTTGGAACGGCTACCCAGCCCGACGATGGAGAGCAATCCCTGCGCATCGCCGCGATCGACGATCGGCTGGATGCGCTCCTCGATCTCGGCGGCCTTGCGCGATGTATAGTCGAGATCCACGCCCTGGGGCGCACTGACGAAGAGCAGCAGGAAACCGCGATCTTCCGGCGGGGTCAGCTCTTCCGGCAATTCGCGGAAGGCGACGACGGAGGCGAGCGCGAACACGCCCGCGAGCACGAGCACGACCAGCGGCGCCTTCAATGCCATGGTGAGCAGGCGTCCGTAGATCGCGGCAACCCCGCTGCCGAAGCGCCCGAGCAGATCGAACCGGGCGCTGCGCGCTTCCTCCTCGGGCGTACGTTCGCCGGATTTGAGCAGCCGCGAAGAGAGCATCGGCACCAGCGTCAGGGCCACGAAGGAGGACAGCATCACCGCAGCGGCGAGCACGAAACCGAATTCCGAGAACAGGGCCCCCGCCGTCCCGGGCAGGAAGGAGATCGGCACGAACACGGCGGCGAGCGTGACCGTTGTCGCGATCACGGCGAAGAAGACCTGGCGCGCGCCGAGCACGGCGGCAGCACGCGGGCCCATCCCCTCCTTGCGCCGGCGTTCGATGTTCTCCAGCACCACGATCGCGTCATCGACCACGATCCCCGTGGCCAGAACCAGGGCGAGCAGGGTGAGCACGTTGATGGAGAAACCCATCAGCCAGATCGCGGCGAGCGTGCCGATCAGGGCCACCGGGACGGTGACGGCGGGGATGGCTGTGGCGCGCACGGAGCGGAAGAAAAGCAGGATGATGGCGATGACGAGAAGCGTGGCGATCACCAGCGTGAAGGCAACCTCGGCAATGGCGCTACGAATGAACACGGCCTCGTCGGAGCGGATCTGGAGCGTCACGCCGTCGGGCAGGGCCAGCGACAGCTCATCGACAGCGGCCTGGATCCCGTCCGATATCTGGATGGTGTTGGATTGCGCCTGGCGCAGGATGCCCAGCGCGATGCCGCTCTCACCATTGGCGCGCAGCACCGTATCGCGATCGGCCGGAGCAAGGCGCACATCCGCGACATCGCCGATGCGTGTCTGCGGGTTGATGAAGGTATCGGCGATCGCTTCCACCGTCCGCGCGCTCGCCGCCGCCTCGACGAGCAATTCCTGTCCACCGGAGCGAAAGGTCCCCGCCGGCTGATCGACGAGGATGTCGCGCAGGGTGCTCTGCACATCGTTCACGGCAAGCCCGCGTGCGGCGAGAGCGGAGGGGTCGAGCGTCACCTGGAATTGCGGCGCGCGCAGCCCCCAGATCTGCACATCGGCGACCCCCTCGACGGCCGCGAGCCGGTCCGCGATCTGGTTTTCGGTGATCGCGGTGAGTTCCTCGATGGGCAATGTCTCGGAGATCACCGAGAGGCGGATGATCGCCTGACCGTCAGAATCAGCCTTCACCACGGCCGGCTCCTCGGCATCGGCCGGCAAGCGCCGGCGGATCGCGGAAACCGCATCGCGGATATCGGCGGCAGCGACATTCATGTCGACATTGTCGGAGAATTCCGCCGTAACCTGGCTGCGCCCGCGCCGGCTGTTGGAGGAGAGCGAGACGAGACCCGGCACACGGGCCACCGCCCCCTCGACCACGCTCGTCACCTGGCTGTCGACGGCCTCCGGCGTTGCGCCGGGGAATTCGGTACGCACCGTGACCACGGGCCGATCGACATCCGGCAATTCGCGGATCTGGATGCCGAGATAGGCCGCCATTCCGGCAATCACGATGAGCAGGCTCATCACCGTGGCGAGAACCGGCCGGCGCACGCACAAAGCCGCGAGATCACCGCTGCGTTCGCTCATCGAAGCCATGGCGCCCATCCTTCTGCTCAGCTGCGACCGGGATCGGCCTCGTGATGCTCGGCAATCGTCACCGGCGCGCCGTCACGCAGGCGCTGGACACCTTCGAGCACGACGCGATCACCGGGCGTGAGATCGCCGTTGACCAGCGCCCGCGTTTCGCCACGCTCCAGGATTTCGACATCGACACGCTGCGCACGATCATCGACGACGCGCCACAGATAGGAACCGTCACGATCCCATTGCAGCGAAAGCAGCGGCACGGCAGTTTGGAGCGCGCCCTCGAAAACCGTCTCGACCAGGAAGGAGAGTCCGGGCCGCAGGCGATCGTCGCTGTTGTCGATGGCGGCGCGGATGGTAAGCGTGCGCACCTGCGGGTCGATGCGTGAATCGATTTCGGCGATGACGCCTTCGAACCGCTCGACCCCGAAGGCGATGCTCGTCGCCTCCACCCGGGCACCGGGCTGCGCCTGCGCCGCGAAGCGCTCCGGCAGGGCATAGCGGATCAGGATCTCGGATCGATCATCAATATTGGCGACTTCGGTCGTCGCGGTGACGCGATCACCGATCGTGACCTTGGGGATGCCCATATAACCATCGAAGGGCGCGCGCAGCGTGCGCCGGTCGAGATCAAGCTCGGCGCCGCGCAATTCGGCTTCCGCAGAAGCAACGCGGGCCCGCGCCTCCTCGACCTGCACGGTGGAGACGGCCTGGTTCTGCGAGAGGCGCTCGAAACGCCCGAGCTGGTCGCGGGCCTGTTGCAGGGCGATCCCCGCCTTCTCGACGGCGATCGTCTCCTCGCGGGCGTCGAGACGCAGAAGCGGCTGGCCCTCCGCGACGCGGTCGCCGGTGGTGAAAAGCATCTCGGTGACGAGACCTGCCGTCGGCGCGAACAGCGAAACCGAGCGCAGGGCCTCCGCCGTGCCGACGGACTGCACCCGCCGGCTCGACACTTCCTCGCCGACGCTCGCCGTGATCACCTGCTGCGGCCCGCCCCCGCCACGCCCCGGCGGTCCGCCCCCGGGAGCCCCGCCGCGCGCTTCCTGCTGGTCATCGGCTTCAGGCAGGAGACCGGCCCGCTCGGCAAGAGGCCGCAGCGGCGCCGGAAAACTCGCCGGCGCAAGCCAGGCCCAGCTTGCGAAGGCCATCGCCAGCGCAGCACAGGCCGCGATCAACTGCTTCCAAATCGCCATGCACGATCTCTGCCTTGCCCGATTCGCGAGAGCCGGATCGGAAAATCATCAAGCCGCCTTGACCACAGGACATCCGGGCCGATGAGGCGCTGCCTCGTCATACGCGCCTTATGTAACGCTGCGATACCGGCAAGACCAGAGCAGGCGATGCAAGCTGCGTTTGCAAACGCGTTGACACGCCGCCTTCGCAAGGGACCAGGCCGAAGCCTCTCACGCAACATGCGCTCAAACGGGCAGGCGCCGGGCCGGTCGCCGTCAGCGAGGCGCATCCCCCTGGCGCACCACCAGCACCGAACAATCGGCATGGCGCACGACCCGCGCCGCATTGGGGCCCAGAAGATAATCCTCCAGCCCCAGCCGATGCGCACTCATCACGATCAGATCCGCCTTCACGACCCCGGCATAATGCAGGATCTCCTTGTAGATCACGCCGTGGCCGACGATGTGCCGACGCGTGATCTCGTCCGGGAATTTCTCCTGCGCATAGGCGTGCAGCTGCTTGTCGGCCTCGGCCAGCGCGCCCTGCTCGAATCCCTTGGGAAAGAAGCTGCCGACGAGCGACATGCCGAAATCCGGAACGACCGTGATTATATGCACCCGCGATTTGAAGGCGCGCGCATATTCCACCACGGTCCGCACGGCATCTTCCTCGTCTTCCGGGTGGCCGAGATCGACCGCGAGAAGGATATCCTTGTACATCAGTTCGTCCTCCGGTTCGCCCTCAGGCCGTGGCCGCCTCGCCGGCATCAGCCTGTGTGGCGCGCGCTTTCCTTGCCGCTTCCTTGCGCTTCAAACGGCGGCTCTGCAGCAGATAGACCAGTCCGAAGAGCCCGAAGGCGGGAATGTAGAACCATTCGTCCATGGGCTGATCCGCTGCGGTCTCCACCGCCGTCAGAACCACCGGATTGTCGGGATCGTAGAAATCGACATTCTCCAGCGTGCGACCGGCGAAGCTGCGCGGGTCAAAGGGCTCTTCGAGCACGACGCGATCCTCCTCGATCATGGCCGGCAGATCCGTCGCCTGACGATAGCGCATCTGCGGATCGTCGATGGCCGGCCCCAGATCGAAGGCCAACAGCTGCTCCTGCATCGATCCGTCGCGGAAGGAGGGGCCTTCCACGCGCAGACGGATGACGGCGTCATCGGGCAGATCGCCGACCACTTCATAGAGCTGCGCCGGTTCGACCTCCTGCCAGGGCGGCACGACCTGATCCATGAAGAGACCGGGCCGCAGCAACAGGAAGGTGACCAGCAAAAGCGCCGCCGTTTCCCACAGGCGGGATTTCACCAGGAAGAAGCCCTGCGTCGCGGCGGCGAAGACCAGCATGGCGAGCGTGGCCTTGATGAAGATCCAGATTCCGCCGATCCAGTCGACGCCGATCAGGAGAAGATCGGTGTTGAAGACGAAGATGAAGGGCAAAAGCACCGTGCGCAGGCTGTAGAAGAAGGCGGTGAAGCCGGTCTTCAGCGGGTCGCCGCGCGACACCGCCGCTGCGGCAAAGGAGGCGAGCCCCACAGGGGGCGTCACATCCGCCATGATTCCGAAATAGAAGACAAAGAGATGCGCGGCGATCAGCGGGATCAGGATCCCGTTGGCCTGGCCGAGCTCGACGATGATCGGCGCCATCAGCGTGGCGACGACGATGTAGTTCGCCGTGGTGGGCAGGCCCATGCCGAGGATCAGGCTGATCAGCGCGGTGAAGACCAGGATCAGGAAGATGTTGCCGCCCGAGAGCGTCTCCACCACCTCGCCCATGACCTGGCCGAGCCCGGTCAGCGTCACCGTGCCGACAACGATGCCGGCCGCGGCGACGGCGCAGGCAATGCCGATCATGTTGCGCGCGCCGCCGATCAGGCCCTGGACCAGTTCGTCGAAACCGACCCGCGCCTGCGCGCTGATCTCGCCGGAATGCAGGCCCCGGAACAGCGCCTTGATCGGGCGCTGGGTGAGCAGGATCAGGATCAGGATCGCAACCGCATAGAAGGCCGAAAGACCCGGCGACAACTGCTCGATCATGATGAACCAGACCAGCACCACGATCGGCAGGATGAAATGCAGCCCCGTCACCGCGACTTCGCTGGCGATGGGCAGCCTCACCACCGGCGCGTTGGGATCGTCGATCTCGAGATCGGGCTTCGTCGCGGCGAGCCAGAGCATGGCGAGATAGGCGAACGCCATCAGGACGAGCACCACCGGCGCCGAGATTCCGGGTATCGCCGTCTGCACGAAACGGATGCCGAAATAGACCATGCCGGCGAGAATCACGATCGAGGAAACCACGATACCCATGCGCAGCAATGCGACCTGGAAGCTGCGGATCACGGGCTTGGGCAGGGTCTGCATGTCCGCCTTCACCGCCTCGAGATGCACGAGGTAGAGAAGCGCGATGTAGGAGATCACCGCCGGCAGGAAGGCGTGGGTGATCACCTCCGTGTAGGGGATGCCGACATATTCCACCATCAGGAAGGCGGCGGCCCCCATCACCGGCGGCATGATCTGGCCGTTGACCGAGGAAGCGACCTCGACCGAACCGGCTTTTTCGGAGGTGAAGCCGACGCGCTTCATCAACGGGATGGTGAAGGTGCCCGTGGTCACGACATTGGCGATCGACGAACCCGAGATCACGCCCGTCATCATCGAGGCGAGCACCGCCGCCTTGGCCGGCCCGCCACGCAGATGGCCGAGCAGGGCGAAGGCGAGCTTGATGAAATAGTTGCCCGCCCCCGCTTTCTCGAGCAGGGAACCGAACAGGACGAAGAGGAAGACGAAGGCGGAGGAAACGCCGAGACCGACGCCGAAGACACCGCCCGGCGAGAGCCAGAACTGGTCCATCGCCCGCTGGAACGAGGCGCCGCGCCATTGGATCAATTCCGGAATCCAGGGAGACGAGCCGAAGAAGACATAGGTCATGAAGACGATGCCGACGATCATCAAAGGCGGACCGAGCGCCCGACGCGTGGCTTCGAGCAGGACGAGCAGGCCGATCCCCGCCGCGACGAGATCCTGTGTGATCGGCAGGCCCGGGCGGCGCGACAACTCGCGATAGTTGAAATAGATGTACAACGCCGCGCCGGCGGCGACGATGGCGAGGATCCAGTCGATCAGCGGCACCCGGTCGCGGTCGCTCGAAGCAAAGGCGGGATAGGCGAGAAAGGCAAGAAACAGTGCAAAGGCAAGGTGGATGGACCGGATTTCGGCGGAGTTCAGCGTGAACTGAACCCCGGTCCATGTGGACAGCGTGAAAGGCAGCGGCGACGCTATATAGAGCTGGAACAGCGACCAGGCCAGCGCGACGCCGGCAATCACATAGGCCGTAAAGCCCTGCGGTGCCCGCGCGCCGCTGTCGTTCGAGGCGACGAGATCCTGCAGATCCTTGTCATTCAGGCCTGAACCGGCCTGCGCGGGTTGATCCTGCCCGGTCGCGCCACCGGCAGCCTGCCCCTGAGCCCCGTTGCTCATGCCGAAATTCCCCTCACCTCTCGTTGCGGACGCCGCCACGGAGCCCGCATTCCCCCGAATGATTATTCTGCTGTCGGATTATACGAATGACATGTGCCATTCACACGGGAAAAAGCGTGCATGAAAAGGTTTCGCACTGAAAATCGGCGCTGTCCGGAACCGGGGCGGCGCGCACGCCACCCCGTTTGTCGCAATCGCGGACGCGGCAAACGCTCCGCCTGCTGCGAGTCGATACCTGATCAGTCGATCAGGCCCTGCTCGCGGAAATAACGCTCGGCGCCCGGATGCATCGGCGCGGACATACCCTGCGTGGCCATGCTCTCGGCGTCGAGATTGGCGAAGGCCGGATGCAGCGAACGGAAGTCGTCGAGATTGTCGAAGACCGACGCGACGAGCGTGTAGACCACGTCGTCATCGACATCGGCCGAGCTGACGAAGGTTGCGCCGACACCGAAGGTCTGCACGTCTTCATCCGTGCCGCGATACATGCCGGCGGGGATCGTCGCCGGGAAGTAGAACGGAATCTCGTCCACCAGCGCCATCAGCTCATCGTCATCGGCATTGACGATGCGTACGTCACAGGTCGAGGTGACTTCCTGAATCGCGCCGGAGGGGTGGCCGACGGTGAAGACGAAGGCGTCGATGTTGTTGTCGCACAGAGCTTGCCCCATTTCGGCCGGTGCGAGTTCCGATGCGAGCGCGAAATCGTCCGTGCTCCAGCCCTTGTGCTCCATCACGACTTCCATCAGCGCACGCTGGCCGGAACCGGGATTGCCGATATTGACGCGGTTGCCGAGCAGGTCGTCGAATTCATTGATATCGCTGTCGGCACGCGCCACGATCGTGGCGGGCTCCGGATGCAGCGAGAAGACCGCGCGCAGGTCCTCATGCGCACCACCTTCTTCGAATTGCGCCTCACCATTGAAGGCATTGTACTGGACGTCCGACTGGGCGACACCGAATTCGAGATCCCCGCCACGAATGGCGTTGATGTTGAAGACCGAGCCACCAGTGGATTCCACCGAGCAGCGGATGCCATGCTCGCTGCGGGTCTGGTTCATCAGGCGGCAGATCGCGCCGCCGGCCGGGTAATACACGCCGGTCACAGCGCCGGTGCCGATCGAAATGAATTGCTGCTGGGCGAGCGCGCCGGAAGGCGCTGCACCGAGGGCCAGGGTGAGGCCGGCTGCAGCGACACCGAACTTGAGTGTGGATTTCAAGGACAACATTTTTATTTCCTCCACGTTGATTTCATCTGGCGGCAGGCACGAGCACCCCGCCGGGGCGCCGGCGACGCGGGAAATCCCGCCTGTTGGCAAGCGCCTCAGGTTGCGACTTTGGCGCGTGGAAGGCTTCTTGTCCAGCCTTGTGAATGTCGCGCCCAAGATGCATTCAATATATTTTAAGTTGTGTTTTATGCAATAAAACATCGGAGATTCTTCACATCCACTCAACTCCCAAGAAATCTTTGACGGCAATACAGATAATATTTGAAATAAATAATCATTTATATTCCACATTAAAAAGCAAAATTGCGCGAATAAGTGGAATCTTAATGTTTTGGCCGTTGAATCGCAACCGTCAAGTTGCCGTTGCAGCGCCATCGGCACGTTCTGAATCGGCTGCTTCCGATGCGGCCACGCAAAACAAGCAGCAATACGATCGTATTCACGTAGAGGAGCTTTCACATGCAGCAAATCATCAAGACCACGCTGGGCGTCTGCTTTGCCGCCGGCCTCGCTTTCTCGGCCCATGCCGGAGAAGCTCCGATGGAAATTTCCGGCGCCACCACGGTCGATGCCGAAGGCGTCATCACCCTGATCGAATCCACCCCGGACCTCGTCATCCTCGATAACCGTTCGGTGGCCGATTACGACGCGGGCCACATCGAGGGCGCGATCCGCCTGATCGATACCGACATCACCGGCGCCGCTGATCTCGCCGCCCACGTCCCGGCAATGGATAGCCCGGTCCTGTTCTACTGCAACGGTCTGAGTTGCGGGCGCGCGGCCAATGCCGCCGAGATGGCGGTTGATTACGGCTACACGAATGTCAGCTATTACGCGCTCGGCATGACCGAATGGCGCGATCTCGGACTGCCGCTGGTCACGAACTGATCATCACGATGCGATAACGGCCCGCCGGCCATGACGGCGGGCCCCTTTTGCGTGTTCCCTTGAACGGAGTCTCCCAGCATGTCTTCGCGCCGGCTTTTCAGGCAAGGTATGTTCGCGCGCATGCTGTCCGACCATGGACGGCTGCTCTCCATCCTCGTCATCGGCGCCCTGCTCAACGGCATTGCGGCGCTCGCTGTGATGCAATACGTCACCGATCGCTACGAGCACGCCGTCAGCGCAGCCAATGCCGAACAGATCGGGGCACTGTTCAACCGCTATGTCGATGATGCGATCTGGACCGACCATGCGGCCACGGTCGAGTCGCTGGCCGCCGAAATCGCGCAGGAACAGAGCCTTCGCGAAGGCGTGAGCGGCGGTGACGGCGCAGCTCTGGCCGCGGCCCTGCCGCAGATGCTGCGCCGCGATACGGTGACTTCCGGGGCCGTGGCCATACGCGGTCTCGCAACCCTCGACGCCGATCTCACGGCTTTGGCCACGCATGACGCCGCCGGCGAGACCGCGATCCCGTCCGAATTGATGACCAAACTCGCCGAGCGCGAAGGCGCGGCGCGGCTGGCCCGGATCACCCATATCTGGTCTGATGACGGCGAACCGCGCATGAGTGTGGTCGCACCCGTGGGCGGCCTGCGTCTGGCCGGTTACCTCGTCATCCATGCCGACCCGCTTCATGCCCTCGCCGAGGCTGATCGGCGCATGGGCATGGCGATCACCTTTGAAAATCGCGAGACCGGTGCGATCCTGGCCCGTCCGGAGAATCTCGCCATGCCGGCCGACGCCGCGACCGACAGCGCGATCATCGAGATTCGCACCCCCGATGGCAATCCGCTCTTCGCCGCCCGGACGATCTGGGATGTCAGCAGCACGGCGCAGACCATGGCGCAGACGCGCAGCCTTTCCTTCACGCTGCTCATCGGCGCCGTGCTCCTGATCGGCGCCGGCATGATCGGGCTCGTCTTCCGCCTCATCCGGCGTATTGCCCGCAAGGAGGCTGCAGCGGCCGAGGCAGCGGCCCAGGCCGCCATGCGCGAGGACGAGGCGCGTCGGGAGGCGCAGGCCCAGATCCAGGCGCGCGCCGAGGAAGAGCGCCGCGACACGATGCTGCGCCTGGCCGATTCCCTTGAGAGTTCGGTTGCCGCGATCGTCCAGTCCCTGAGCGGTGCCGCCATGCAGATCGCCAGCAATGCCGATGGCATGGTCGCCCTCTCGGGCCGTACCGCCGAGCGCGGACGCGAAGCCGGCGAGGCTTCCGAGCGGGCGGGTGCGGATGTCAATTCCGTCGCCTCTGCCACGGAGGAGTTGACCGCCTCGATCAGCGAGATCGGCGAGCAGGTCTCGCAAGCCGCCGAGATCGCCGGCAGCGCCGTCGATGAAGCAGGCAACGTTTCCGGCAAGGTCGAGGCCCTGGGCGAAGCCACCAGCCGCATCGGCGAAGTGGTCGGGCTGATCAACGAGATCGCCGGCCAGACCAACCTGCTCGCCCTCAACGCGACCATCGAAGCCGCCCGCGCCGGTGAAGCCGGCAAGGGTTTCGCTGTGGTGGCGCAAGAGGTGAAAAATCTCGCCGCTCAGACCGCGAAGGCGACCGAGGAGATCAGCGCCCAGATCGCTTCCGTTCAGGGCGCCTCGGTGGATGTGGTCGATGCCATACAGGGCATCACCCGCACCATCCGCGAGATCTCCGGCATCTCGACGACGGTCTCCGCCGCCGTCGAGCAGCAGCGCGCCGCAACCTCGGAGATCGCCCGCTCGGTCTCGACCGCGGCGGACGGGGCGCAGAGCATTTCCGCGAGCGTGGCCGAAGTCACGGGCGCTGCCGGCGAGACCAACGGCAAGGCTGGCGAACTGCGCGCGGCTTCGGGCGAACTCACCGAACAGGCCGAGCGTCTGCGCAACGAGATGAGCGCCTTCCTCGGCCATCTGCGGGCGGCATGACTCTCCGCGCGCAACACCGCAATTCGGTAACATGCGAGCCCCGGGGGTAGTTTGGCCCGGGGCTTGCTTTTATTTTGGCAGATCAATCGCCATATTGGCGTGATGAGATTGATGGATGCGAGAAGAGGCTCGTCCGGCATGTCCGTACAGCGTGTGCTCAAATCGGCGGCTGTGTTCTTCGGCTTCAAGCCGCTGCGTCAGGGTGTCTGGCCCGACCTCGCCGATCTCGGTGCAGTCGCCCTGCTGGTTCACGTGGCGCGGGCCGATGGGCGTTTCAGTCCTGCGGAGCGCCATCGTCTGGAAGCGGCCACCCACGCGCATTTCTGCGAATCCGCGCGTGAGGCGACGCATCTTGTCAGACGCGCTGAAGCCCTTGATGATGAGGGTGGAGACGTGAGCGCCCTTCTCGACATGATCGGTCGCGACGAGGATGCCCGTCGGCGGGTTCTCGTTCTGGCCTTCTCGGTCGCCTCGGCGGATGGCGCAATGCAGGAGATCGAGGAGAACCTCGTCTGGCGCGTTGGTAGCCTGCTCGGCTTCGACGACGCCGCCATTAACGCCATCAGGGAGACGCAGACACCATCGCCATGATCGCACCAGACCCGGAAAAATCCCCCGTTCTCATCGTCCTGCATCAGGAGACCTCGACGCCCGGTCGCGTCGGACGCCTGCTCATGGAGCGCGGCTATCCCCTCGATATTCGCCGCCCCCGCTACGGCGATCCGCTGCCCGACACACTCGCCGGTCATGCCGGCGCCGTGATCTTCGGCGGGCCGATGAGCGCCAATGACGAGGAGGATTTCATCCGGCGCGAGACCGACTGGATCGCGGTGCCCCTGAAGGAGCGCAAGCCCTATCTCGGTCTGTGCCTCGGCGCGCAGATCATGGCCCGGCATCTGGGTGCGCGGGTCTATGCGCATGAGGAAGGGCGCGCCGAAATCGGCTATTATCCGCTGACACCGACCCATGCCGGACTTGCCGTCGAGAAGCGCCTCGGCACGCCCTGGCCCGGCCATGTCTACCACTGGCATCGCGAAGGTTTCGACTGCCCGCCGGGCGCGGTGACGCTGGCCACCGGCGACGATTTCCCCGTCCAGGCGGTGCGTTACGGACCAGCCGCCTATGCCTTCCAGTTCCATCCGGAAGTCACCTACGCCATGACTTGCCGCTGGACCACGCGGGCGCATGAGCGCATGAAGTTGCCCGGCGCCAAACCGCGCAAGGAGCATCTCGAAGGACGCCTGATCCACGATCCCGCCGTGAATGTCTGGATCAACAATTTTCTGGATTACTGGCTTGCCGGCGGCTGTGACGACGAGGCCGGTCGGCATGGCGCGCCGGCCTTCATCGATCGCGCCGCCGCGCAATCGTTGTGAGCATGGTTCCTTGAGGTGGTTACCGGACGACGCGGGGGAATGACGCCTCCCGGCAATCCTTCACAGCGCGGCTCAGCGCGTCATTCCGCGATCAGGGTCTCAATATCCTGATTGATCGGCACGACGCAGTCGCAGACGCGCAGATTGACGCGCGCTCCGACTTCGATCTGCTCGGCCGGGCCACTGATCACCAGCAGTCTGCGCTCGCCTTTCCTGACCCAGTAGAGCTGATCATGGCCACGGTATTCGCGTCCGATCACCTCGGCTTCGCCCTCTTCGTGCGGCTCCAGCAGGATCTGTTCGGGGCGCACGGCGAGATCAACCGTGCCACTGACGGCCTTCGAGAGTTCCACCCGCCCGAACGGCGTCTCGGCGCCAAGCCCCTCGGCCTTGCCGGTGACGATGTTCGAGCGACCGATGAAGCTCGCGACGAATGAGCTGACCGGGTGGCGATAGATCTCGTCCGGCGTGCCGATCTGGCAGACCTTGCCCGCTTCCATCACCACGATGCGGTCGGCCAGCGCAAGCGCCTCTTCCTGGTCATGGGTGACGAGGATGCCGGCGGAGCCCGCTTCCTTCAACAAGGCACGCACTTCCTGGCGGGTCTCGACCCGCATGGCCGCATCGAGATTGGAAAACGGCTCGTCCATCAGGACGAGAGACGGCGCCAGCGCGAGGGTGCGCGCAAGCGCCACGCGCTGCTGCTGGCCGCCGGAAAGTTCGTGCGGCTTGCGCTTCGCAAGATCCGAGAGCCCGACGAGCGCGAGCATCTCGCGCACGCGGGCTTCAGCCTGCCTCCGCGGCTGCCTGTTGAGGCCGAAGCGGACATTCTCGAACACGTCGAGATGCGGAAACAGGGCGTAATCCTGAAAGACGAAACCGATACCGCGCTTCTCCGGGGGCAGATCCGTGATGTCGCGGCCACGCATGAAGATGCGACCGGCATCGGGCTGCTCGAACCCGCCGATCATGCGCAGGGTCGTGGTCTTGCCACAGCCTGACGGACCGAGCAGGGCGAGCAACTCGCCCTCATAGACATCGAGCGTCACCCCGTCCACGGCAGCGCGCTCACCCGCACGGAACAGGCGTTTGAGCCCCTCGATGATCATCAAAGGCGGACCGCTGGCGCCGGCATAGGCCGCGCCGCCGATCAGACCGGCGGGACACGTCTGCGCGGATGGGCGGATACCGGATGCATCCATGACACGATGTCCCGGCTCCCCTTCCGACATCCCGGATACGGCGCCCGCAGCGCCGGTGCCGGTCTCGCTCGACTTCGCATGCGCACGCGCAGCCGCAGATCCGGATATCGTCGCGTCCAAGGTCGCCCCCAGGTCATTCATCATAATTCTCCCGCTTTCGCATCCCGGCGCGCCATGCCGCCTGCGAAAAGGGCCGATCTTCACCGAGTTCGAAGTCGGCTGATCGGCAGCATCGGATCTTGCACACGGGAAACCGACCGCCACGACGGATTCTGGTACAGACCGAAGCACCTTATGAGCTAGAGCTTCGGGGGCGCAGCGTCAATCAGAATAAGCAAACAAAATCAGTAGTTTGGAAGCATTCCAATTTAGAGCCGAATCGTTTGTGGTCGCGATCGCCGTTACATCCGGGGGCGGGGCGGAAAAACGGTGTTGGACCATTTGCGCACGAACCACGCCATTGCCCTGTGGAACTGAACGCCTAATTCCTGTATGTTGTGCTGCAACAATGCGGTGTCGGCGCATCCCGACTCATCCGCCGGAGGTTATGATACATGGATCTCGCGTATTTCTATTACGAGGCCGGGCACATCCTGCTCTCACCCGCCCGTGCCGCAAACGACGCGACCCGCCTGTTCTTCAAGAATCCTGCCAATCCACTGAGCTACACGCCCTATGGCAAGGCGATGGCGGCAGGCTGTGAACTGTTCGAGCGCACCACCCGCCGCTACGGCAAGCCGTCCTTCGATCTCGATACCACGCAGATCGGCGATCGCGAGGTCGCGGTACATGAGCGCGTGGTCTGGCACAAACCCTTCTGCAATCTTCTGCATTTCGACAGGATGTTGCCGCGCGGTGTCGGCCCGCAGCCCAAGCTGCTGATCGTTGCCCCGATGTCGGGCCACTATGCCACGCTGTTGCGCGGCACGGTCGAGACCTTCCTGCCGACGCATGACGTCTATATCACCGACTGGGTCGATGCCCGCGAGGTGCCCCTGAGCGAGGGCAGTTTCGATCTCGACGACTACATCGACTACATCATCGACATGGCTCACCTGCTCGGGCCGGATGTCCACATCATGGCCGTCTGCCAGCCTGCCGTGCCCGTGCTCGCTGCCGTGGCGCGGATGGAAGCGATGGAGGATGATTGCGTCCCCTCCTCGATGATCCTGATGGGTGGCCCGATCGATACCCGCAAATCCCCCACCGCCGTGAACGAGGGCGCGCAGGAACGCGGCACCGAATGGTTCCGCCGCAACTGCATCGTCAAGGTGCCGCCCCCCAATCCGGGCCTTTGGCGCGACGTCTATCCCGGCTTCTTCCAGCTCTCGGGCTTCATGGCGATGAATCTCGATCGCCATATCTCGGCGCATTGGAACATGTTCAACCATCTCGTCGAGAATGACGGTGATTCCGCCGAGAAGCACCGGGAGTTCTATGACGAATATCTCGCCGTGATGGATCTCACCGCCGAGTTCTATCTGCAGACGGTCGAAACCGTGTTCGTGCAGCATGCCCTGCCCAAGGGCGAGATGCTGCATCGCGACGAGAAGGTCGATCTCGGATCGATCCGCCATTGCGCCATCATGGCGATCGAGGGCGAGAATGACGATATTTCCGGCATCGGCCAGACCAAGGCGGCGCTGGAGCTCACGCCCAACCTGCCCGATTCGAAGAAGACCTATCACCTGCAGGAGCGCGTCGGCCATTACGGCGTCTTCAATGGCGGGCGCTTCCGCCGCGAGATCGCCCCGCGGATCTGCGATTTCATCGAATCGCATGAGGGCAATGTCGCCGCGGCGCCGGCTCCGCGCCGCAAGCAACCGCAATTGCGCGCCGTGCGCTGATCAATCCACGACCAGCCGCCGGGACAGGAAATGCTCCCGACCCGGCGGCTCGGCCTTGTCAGGGGCCCTCATAACTGCCATATCGCGACCGGGAGGTTGGCGAGGGACGTTTCACTCGCCAACCGGGTCAGGTCCGGAAGGAAGCAGCCCTAACGAGACCGAGCGGGTTCTCGTCCAACCTCCCACCTGTTTCCCCGGCGGATTCGGTGCCCGGAACTGTTTCGGCTTGAGCCCGGCCCTCGCCTCGTGTCCAATAGGCGCATGAACGAATTCGATCCCGGTGTGACAGATCCTTCCGGCGAAGCCGAGCCGGCGCTCGCCGGCCTTGAACCGACGCGCCGCGACGATGCCGCCGGCTACCGTGTCCTCGCCCGGAAATACCGCCCGCGTGATTTCAACGACCTCATCGGCCAGGAAGCCATGGTGCGCACGCTCTCGAACGCGTTTCGCACCGGGCGCATCCCCCAGGCCTGGATGCTTACGGGGGTGCGCGGCGTCGGCAAGACGACGACCGCACGCATTCTCGCGCGCGGCCTCAATTATCAGCGTCCCGGCCATGCGGACGGCCCGACCATCGATCTCGCCGAGCCCGGCGAACATTGCGAGGCGATCATCGAGGGCCGCCATATCGATGTGATGGAGATCGACGCGGCCTCGAACAACAGCGTCGAGAATGTGCGCCAGATCAACGATGCCGTGCGCTATTCGCCGGTCACGGCGCGCTACAAGGTCTATATCATCGACGAGGTGCACATGCTCTCGGGGGGTGCGTTCAACGCTTTCCTGAAGACGCTGGAAGAGCCCCCGCCGCATGCGAAATTCATCTTCGCCACGACCGATATCCACAAGGTCCCCGTCACCATCCTGTCGCGCTGCCAGCGCTTTGACCTGCGTCGCGTGGCTGTCGATCAGCTCGTCGCCCACCTCACCCGGATCTGCGGGCTGGAAGGCGTCAGTGCCGATCCCGAAGCGCTGAAGGCGATTGCCAGAGCGGCAGAGGGGTCGGTGCGTGATTCGCTCTCGCTGCTCGACCAGGCGATTTCCCATGGTGCCGGCACGATCACACCCGACACCGTGCGCGACATGCTGGGGCTGGCCGACCGCGCCAGGGTGATCGATCTGTTCGAAGCGGTGATGCGCGGCGATATCGTGCAGAGCTTTGCGCTTCTGGCCGATCAATACGGTGCCGGGGCCGATCCGGCCGCGATCCTGCGCGACCTCGCGGATTTCACCCATCTGCTGACGCGGTTGAAGCTCGTCCCCGAAGCCGCACAGGATCCCGCCCTCAGCGAGGCCGAAGGCAAGCGGGGGGCACAGATGGCGCAGGATCTGTCAATCCGGGTGCTGTCACGCAACTGGCAGATGCTGCTGAAGGGGATTGCCGAAGTCGAATCAGCCAGCCGACCGATCGCGGCAGCGGAAATGGTCCTGGTGCGCCTCGCCTATGCAGCAGATCTGCCGACGCCCGATGAGGCATTGCGGATGTTGCGCGACGGCGGCGGCAACACCGCGTCACCGTCCGGATCCTCCAGCCAGCCGGGCAGCGGCTCCGGACCTTCCGCCATGCGCCATTCCGACGTGAGCGGACAGGCCAATGCTCCGGGCACGCAGTCGTCGCAGGATGGCAGCTCCTTCCAACGCGGCGAAGAAGACGCGCATCACGGTTCGGGTGGCGCAAGCGCGCCCCGCGCCCCGCGCGCTGCCCTGCATGCCGTGGCTACTTCGCCAGAGGGCGCACGGCATATCGACACCACATTGCAACCGGCTCGCGCCGAACCCGCGCCCGCAAGCGGGCAAGTCCTGCATCTCGCCCGCTTCGAGGATCTCGTCGCCCTCGCCGAGGAAAACCGCGACATCCTGATGAAGGCGGCCCTGGAGCGGGATGTACGCCTCGTGCGTTTCGAGGATGGCCAGATCGAGTTCGCCCTCGCCGAGGGCGCGCGCCGCGATCTCGCCCCGGAACTGATGCGCAAGCTGGCGGAATGGACCGGGCGCCGCTGGATGGTCGCCCTATCCTCCCAGCCTGGAGAACCGACCCTGCGCCAGCGCCTCGAAGCGCGCGAACGCGAAAAGCGCCAGAGCGCTGCCGATCATCCGCTGGTGCGCACCGTGCTCGACGGATTTCCCGGAGCACGCATCGTTGATGTGCGTGCTCGCGCAGATGGCGATCAGGATGAACCGCTCACTGCAGAGGCGGCTCCCCCTCCACCCGATGACCCGGATCATGACGACGAGTTCGGCCATGAGGATCTTCTGTGACGTCACAGACGCCATAAAAAGCGTCGTTTCGCCAGATGCGGCATGGTGTACGGGCTACCCGACCCGACCGGGCCCGTTCCTCTTCTCTCCCGTGTCGCCGTTGCCGTTGCCGTTGCGCAATGCCGAAGCGGGGCGCTCGTCTCGCCCCTTGTCGTAGCGCAAGGCCGGTGGCGCATCCTCACGGCGGCGGCGATTGGCGAAGCGTGAGCGCGTCATGATGCCTGCAAGCCACCACGCAGCCGGGAGGGCGAGGACGACTGCCACACCGAGCATGACCGGATAAGCCCCCATCGTTTGCGCGGCTCCGGGCAGCAGTGGCAGAAATGCCTGCACGAGCGCAAACAGAATTCCGGTGACTGGCAGAAAGACGATCGCAGCCACAATGAGACGCGTATTCATCTCGAACTCCTTTTCAAGAGTTCAACGCATCAGATACGGTGAAGTTCGATCGACCACGGCGCTTTCGGGCGCAAGCCGCTTCAGGCGACGGCAGAGGCGATATTCGAGGTGATGCGCGCGCGGCGGGAATCGTTGCGCGCAAGGGCCTGCCGACGCAGGAGAACGGTCGCGCGGGCGGCAGAAACGGGTTTGGAATACAGGTAGCCCTGCGCCATCTCGCAGCCCCGCCGGGTGAGGAAATCCGCCTGCGCCTGCGTCTCCACGCCCTCCGCCGTGACGTCGAGCCCGAGCGCCCGACCGAGGCCGGTTACCGCATCGACGATCGCGGCATCATCGGGATCGTTCTCCAGATCGCGCACGAAGGACTGGTCGATCTTGATCTCGTGCACGGCAAACTGCTTGAGATGGGTGAGGGAGGCGAAGCCGGTGCCGAAATCATCGAGCGCGATGCGGATGCCGGCATCATGCAGATGCCTCAGAGCCTCGGCCACATGCCCGCCACCCTTGCCGAGAAATACGCTCTCGGTCACCTCCACCGCGAGGTAATGTGCGGGAATGCCGGCCCGCTCCAGCATGTCCGGCAGGGCTTCGGCGAGGCCGCACTGGCCAAAATCGGCCGGGCTGAGATTGATCGCGACGGGCCCCGGCGCGAGCCCGGCATCAAGCCAGGAGTGAAGATCCGCAACGACCTTGCGCGCCATGGCCCGACCGATTCCCAGAGCCAGCTCGGGCTCGTCGAAGGCGCTGGCGAAAGCGCCCGGCGCCAGGATCCCGCGCACGGGATGACGCCAGCGCGCAAGCGCCTCGAAGCCGCAGATCCGCCCGCTCGCGAGATCGATCTTGGGCTGGTAATAGGGCAGGATCTCGTCACGCTCCAGCCCGATGCGCAGATTGCCGGCGACACTGGCGCGCTCCACTGCGGCGGCGCGCATGGCAGGGTCGAACAGGAGCACGCCGGTATCATCCGCCGCCTTCGCGGCCACGAGGGCCGTCTGGGCCTCCCCCAGCAACTCCTCGGCCCCGTCCTCGTGCGTGCTTCGCATGGCCACGCCGGCGCGTGCGCGGCAGATGACGATCCCCTCCGCGCGGTAGATGTCGCGCCCGGTTTCCGCGATCAGGCGATCAGCGATGCCGCAGGGGTCGCATGCTGCCGCTTCCTGTGTGAGCAGGATGCCGAACTCGTCTCCGCCCAGACGCGCGATCATCCCCGCCTGGCCCACAACGGAGCGTATCCGCTTTGCCGTGTCACGCAGCAGCGCATCACCGCCCTCATAGCCGAGCGCCGCGTTGACCCCCTTGAAATCGTCGAGATCGAGAAGGATCACGGCCAGGGGTGCGCGCATCTCCGCCCGCACCGTGGCGCGATCGGCGATCTGCTGCTTCACCATTGCCATGAAATGCGCGCGGTTGAACAGGCCGGTCAGGGCATCATTCCGGGCGGCCCGGCGCAGTCCATCCTCGGCGACCTTGCGGTCGGTAATGTCATGCGTGACGCCGATGATACGCCGCCCGCCTTCCCCGTCAGGGACTTCCATGCCGCGCGAGGCGAGCCACATCATGTGCCCGGCGGGGTGCCGGAAGCGGAACTCCTGCATGCTCATGCTGCCACCCGGTGCATAAGCTTCCCGGAACAGCTGATGATGGTGTTGATCGACGGCCTTGCGATATCCCGCGACATCATCCGGGGCCAGGCCGAACAGATCGCGCGCATTCTCCGAGCGCTGTGTGAGATCGCGCGCGGGATCGTATTCCCAGGCTACCATGCGTGCCGCAGAGAGCGCCAGACGCAGGCGCATTTCCGAGCGTTCCAGACGCTCCTGGGCGAGGTAGCGCTCGTGATCGTCCGAGGCCTTGCCGACCCATTCACGCGGGCGGCCTTCATCATCGAGCACAGGAACGACACGCCAGCGCGTCCAGCGATACTCGCCGCTGGCAGCCCGCACCCGGCAACTGCCTTCGAAGGCGTCGTTGCGGGCCAGGGTCGCACGCATCGCCGCCATGAATGCGCGCCGGTCCATGCGGCAGATTCGTCGCAGCCAGCGATAGCCGAGGAAGGCACCCCGGGTCAGACCCTGGAAAGGACCCGAGAGGGAGATGTCGCAGACGCGCCCGTTGAGGTCTGACCGCCAGACGATGGCCGCACTGGCGCGCAGCAGGGCTCGCAACCGCGCCTCGTCCTCGCGCCAGCCATCCTCGGGCTGCGTCCGGACCGGATGCGTCCGAGGCGTGCGCGCGGTTTTCTCGCTATGTGCGCGTTCGCTCATCTTTCCCCGGATGCCGGAGGGTTGAGGCGGCGCCGAAAAGGACACCGACATTTTGCCCCGGCCTTCACGCGAATGTTCTGTGCAAGGCCCTGAACAAGCGGTTAAGACAGGCGATCGAACCATGATGTTTATTTTAGATAGTGAATCAAATATATATACAATTAATAGATGATGTATTCACTATTTCTAATTATCAAATCACGAATATCGCCACGTTCATCAACGAATTCGGAGGGTGATATCCTCCAGCGGCAGCCCGTCGATCCGGCTCCGCCAGACCTCGCCGGCAACCACCGGAAAAGCCCGTGTGACGGTGCCCGTCGAGACGACATCTCCCGGCCGCAAGGCCCAGCCATGAGGATTTCCCGACATCCCGCGCGCCAGGTGGCGCAAGACGGCGAGGGGGCCGCCGAGGATGTCGCCCGCCCCACCCTCGTCCATCTGCGTGGAATCCCGTTCGAGCCTGATGCGGAACCGCTTCAGGCGCTCACACCAGTCCTGTGCGTCCCGCGCCGCGACGGGGACGAAAGGTCCATGCCGATAGCTCCCGTGCAAGGCGCAGCCCGCCACCGTATCGGGAGCGGAAAAGCGCCAGTCGGCGAAGAGCGACTGGACGATCTCGAAGCCATGCGCGATCCCGTCAATGCAGCGAAGCAGGTCCGGATCGTCCATATCCGCGTCGGGGACCTGCGCCAGGCGCAAGGCGATTTCCGGTTCGATGCGCGGCTCGCAGAAGCGCGCAGCCTCGCATTCTGCCAGCCCGTCGACCGCCGCGACGAGACCGCTTTCGTAGATCGGCCCCCAGATCGGCGCATGCACGCCGTATTCGTCCCAGATCATCCGGTTGGTGAAACCGACTTTCCAGCCGACCGGACGCTCCCCGCGCGCCACGCGCAGGGCGACGACACGCGCGGCCACGGCATAGCCGTCACCGAGATCGAAACCGGGAACCTGCACGGACGGGCGCGGGATCTGGCGAACCGTATCGAGGGCGGTCAGGATGCCCCGCGCGAGGGTTTCGGTATCCGGTGACATGTGCATGGCGTCCTCCTTTCATCAGCCTGCACAGAGGCCCGCTTGCGGGCAAGGTCCATGGCCTCGCGAAGGCCGCTTCCGGCTGCAAGATCGTTCGCGCATGCGCGCACCTTTCCCGGGCCGCGCAGTGAGGACCTTGCAGCGAGGGCGCCTGCGCGGTAACGCTGAATCCTCACAGCGGCAGGGATAATTGACCATGATCATCGCTCTCGACGGCGCCAGCCTCACCATCGCCGATGCCGCCCGAGTCGCACGGCCGGATGCGCAGGGCACTTACGCGCATGCCGAGCTCGCCCCTGCCGCCCGCGAGCGCATCGCAGCGACGCGCGCCCATATCAACGCGACCTGGATGCATGACGATGCGCCGCTGATGTACGCCTTCAACACAGGGGTCGGCCTGTTCAAGGACCAGCGCGTCGCCATCGCCGACATGGCCGAGTATCAGAAGAAGACCGTGTATGCCCATGCGACGGGTGTCGGCGAGCCCTTCGCCGAGGATGTCACCCGCGCCATGATGCTGATGCGCGCCAACGCCTTCGCCTCGAATTATTCCGGCCCGCAGGTCGAACTGGTCGAGCGGCTGCTCGCCTTCCTCAATGCCGGCCTGCATCCGGTGATCCCGCAGAAGGGCTCCGTCGGCGCCTCGGGTGATCTGGCGCCGCTCGCCCATCTCGCCGCTGCTTTCTGCGGCTTTCCCGAGGCCGAAATGACCTGGCGCGGCAAGCGCCTGCCGGCCCGCGAGGCGATCGCCCAGGCGGGATTCGAGCCCGATATCACGCTCGGCGCGAAGGATGCGTCGGCCCTGATCAACGGCTCGACCACGTCGCTGGCGCTGGCTGCCCTTGCCGCGCACGATGCGCGGCGCCTGATGAAGACCGCCGATATTGCGCTGTGTCTTTCGCTCGAGGCCATGCGCGGCGAGCTCGCCGCCTTCGATCCGCGCCTCCAGCGCGCCCGCCCCCATCCCGGTCAGATGAAGGTGGCCCGCAACATCCTGCGTATTCTCGACGGGACGCAGCGCTGCGCCGAGGCCGCGCGGGACGTGGTCTTCCCGGAGGAAAACCGCGCGCCGGGCACCCCCGCATCGCCGCGCGTGCAGGATGTCTATTCCCTGCGCTGCGCACCCCAGGTCCACGGCCCGGCCAATGATGCGCTGGATTATGTCGAGGGGCTGGTATCGGTCGAGCTCAACGCAGCGACGGACAACCCGCTGATCGTCGATGACGGCGCCGGCGGCTATGTCTCGCTCTCGGGCGGACATTTCCACGGCCAGTACATGGCACAGGCCATGGATGTGCTCGCCATCGCCATGACCGATCTCGGCGCCATCAGCGAGCGTCGCCTCGCGCGGCTGATCGATCCCGGCATGAGCTACGGCCTGCCGCGCAACCTGCTCGCCGGAAAGCAGGGGCTCAATACCGGCTTCGCCACGGTGCAATGCTCCATGTCGGCGCTGGTGATGGAGAATCGCGGCCTCGCCACACCGGGCTCGGTCGACAGCATCCCCGGCAAGAGCAATGCCGAGGACCATGTCTCCAATTCCACCTGGTGCGGGCGCAAGGCGCGCGCCATCGTGGAGAATGTCGAGCAGATCGTCGCCGGCGAATTGCTGATGGCGGCGCAGGCGCTCAGTCTCGTGGCGGAGGTCGCCGAGGGCTACCCGCTCGGCAAGGGCTCGCAGGCCGCGCTGGACGCCATCCGCGAAACCATCCCGCCCGCCCTCGAGGGCGATCGCTGGTACGCCCGGGAAATGGGCGACGCCCTCGCCCTGGTGCGCTCGGGCGCGGTGATCGAGGCGGTCGAGAACGCGATTGGCCTGCTCGAGTGATGCGGCCTGTCGGGGAAGCCGGCAGGCGAAACCCTCAAGCCAACGGAGAGATCGCATGCGCATCTTCGTCCTGACCGGAGCGGGCATATCGGCGGAAAGCGGACTGGGCACATTCCGAGATCCCGGCGGGATCTGGGAACGTTTCGACCCGATGAAGCTGGCCACGCCGGAAGCCTTCGCGCGTGACCCGGACACCGTCCACGCCTTCTACAATGCCCGCCGCGAGAACCTGCGCGCTTCGCAGCCCAATCCCGCCCATGCCGCTCTCGCGCGGCTTGAAGAGGGTCTTGCCAAGATCGGCGGGGAGCTCTTCCTGTGTACACAGAATATCGACGACCTGCATGAGCAGGCGGGCGTTCGCCGCGTCCAGCACATGCATGGTGAATTGTTCAAGGCGCGCTGCACCGCCTGCGGCGCCGTGCATGACTGGCGCGAGGATCTGGGGCGCCGGCATGCCTGCCCGGCATGCAGCACCAGCGGCAGCCTGCGACCGCATATCGTCTGGTTCGGCGAAATTCCCTTCGGCCTCGACGCGATCGGCGCCGCCTTGAGCGAGGCCGATCTCTTCGTCGCTGTGGGAACCTCCGGCTCGGTCTATCCCGCAGCGGGATTCGTGCAGGAGGCGCGGGCCATGGGCGTGCGCACCTGCGAGCTCAATCTGGAACCGTCGGACAACGCCCGTATCTTCGATGAACGCGCCTACGGGCCCGCAAGCGAAGTCGTCCCCGATTTCGTCGAACGGATCCTCGGGCAAGTCGGCTGAATCCGCGACATGCCGCGTTCAGAGTCCTACTCGCTTTCGGAAACCCTGCGCGGCGAGCCCCATTCCGCGAGATAGCTGTTGGTCTCGTCCAGAACGAAGTGACGCGCGGATTCGAGGTCATAGCCTTCCGCCAGCAACGCGTCGTAATCGGTGAGGACGTGCCGGATATAGGCGACCATGGCGAGCCAGGCGGCATTTTCCGGCGAGGCCTGGCGCAGGCCGCGGCTGTCTTCGGCATGATCGAGAATGGCCTCGCGTTCGAAACGCGGAAGCCTGGGGGCGAGCCGTTGCAAGGCTTCGGCGACGCGAATGCGACGATCGCCCGGACTCGGCGCGGCGGATTCCGTCATCGGATCGAGACGGGTCATGGCCCTTTCCTCCCCTGCACCCCAGAGGTCGCCGGGCGTGTCCCCGCCCGTTCCGGCCTTCCACTTGAGTGTGCCATTGCAGGCCCTCCTTGTGAAGCCGGGTCGAACGGCGCCCTGCGTCGCACGGGAACCATCAGGCCGCCCCGGCATTGGCTCGGCAACAGGATTTCGTGCCGATATTTACGGCACGTTTACCGTGACGGTGGAAACGGAACCGGCTTTTGCCCCGTTTACCGCCCGTTCAGGGACCGCGCGCCAACCTTTCGACAGCGTCGGCAGGGCATTGCAGCGGAGAGGGTACGTGATGACGGTGGATGTGATGGTGTTGCAAAGCGGAGTGGCTCACGCCCGGAGCAGCGCAAACCCTGCCTGCACGCTGCGTGTCGACTGCCGGGGCACGGATCTGCCCGGATACGGCTTCGATTTTCCCTGCCCGGATCCTGCTCATGGCGCGGGGGCCGCCTATGGGGATGGGGGCCACAGCCCTCAACGCAGGGCATCGCTTTCCGCTGCATTCGCCGTATCGAGCGGGCTCGTCCTCGGCATTGGCTCTGTGTTCACCTCGCTTCTGCTGCTCGCAAGCTGAACCGGAAACCATCAGGCCGGTAACCGGCTTTTTGCGGGTCCGGCGCGAAAGAGGCTTTCGCGCGGCGGCGATCCGGGTTATTGAACGGCAAAGTTCACAAAACGTTCGATTGCCGCCGTGCCCGGATCCCCACCTCCCGCTTCCCCCGCCGCAGCGCCACAAGCGCCTGCCCGGAGGCAATCCGGCAACGTCTTCCTGGTCGCGGCCTGGATGGCGGGCACACTGTTGTCGTTCTCGACCGTTGCGGTCTCGATCCGGGAATTGTCGGGCACGATCGGCGTGTTTGACATTCTGGCTTTGCGCAATATTGCCGGGATCATCATTTTGCTCGGCGTCGCCATCGCCTATCCTTCCCTGCGCCAGAGCTTTCGCCCGCGCAGGATGGGGCTGCATCTGCAGCGCAACGTGATCCATTTCTTCGGGCAATATGCCTGGGCGCTCGGCGTCACGCTGTTGCCGCTGGCCATGGTCTTCGCCATCGAATTCACCACCCCGGCCTGGGTGGCCTTGTTCGCCTTCCTGCTGCTGGGCGAAAAGCTCACTGCGCCGCGCCTGATCGCCATCGCGCTGGGCTTCATCGGCATCCTCGTGATCCTGCGCCCCGCCCCCGGCTCCCTCGATCCGACGGGGCTGATCGTACTCGGCGCCGCGATCTGTTTCGCGCTCACCACCATCGCCACCAAGCGCCTGACCGGCACGGAGAGCACTTTCGCGATTCTGTTGTGGATGAACGTGATGCAATTGCCGATGAATTATCTCGGCGCCGACAAGCTGTTCTTCCTGCAGATCCCGGATCTGCCCCTCCTGCCGCTGATCGGTATCTGTGTCGGCGGGCTCTCGGCGCATTTCTGCCTCACCAACGCCTATCGCCACGGCGATGCGGTGATCGTGGTGCCACTGGATTTCCTGCGCCTGCCCCTGATCGCGCTGATCGGCTGGCTGCTCTATACCGAGCCGCTCGATCCGTTCATCTTCGCCGGCGGGGCGCTGATTCTGATGGGCATCCTGCAGAACCTGCGCGCGGAGCGCAGGCGCAATCTGGCCGCACGGGCGGCGCGCGTGGCGATGAAGGAAGAGTGAAGGCATGTCGTGGTCGGCCCAACAGGATGGCGCGCTCAAGGCCGTGTCACGCTGGCTCGACGCTGGCGGCGGGCAACAGGTGTTTCGCCTGTTCGGCTATGCCGGCACCGGCAAGACCACGCTGGCGCGCCATATTGCCGAGGGTGTCGATGGCGAGGTCGCCTTCGGAGCCTTCACCGGCAAGGCGGCATCCGTGCTGCGCGCCAAGGGCTGCGCCGATGCCGGCACGATCCATTCCATGATCTACCGCTCGCGCGATAGCGACGAGACGGAAGGTCCCTCCTTCGTGCTCAACCGCTCGGGTGCGGCAGCCAAGGCGGATCTGATCGTGATCGACGAATGCTCGATGGTGGACGAGGAGCTCGGGCGCGACCTGCTCTCCTTCGGCAAGCCGGTTCTGGTGCTCGGCGATCCGGCGCAGCTGCCGCCGATCAAGGGCGGCGGCTTCTTTACCGAGGCCGAGCCGGATGTCATGCTGACAGAAGTCCATCGCCAGGCGTCAGACAATCCCATCATCCATCTGTCGATGCAGGTGCGCGAGGGCGGGCGGCTCGACTATGGCAGCTACGGCGAGAGCCGCGTGATCCGCCGCGCCGAGATCGACCAGGGCGAGGTGATGAAATCCGACCAGGTGCTGGTCGGGCTCAACCGCACCCGGCGCAATTACAATGGCCGCATCCGCGAATTGCTCGGCCTGCGCGACCCCCTCCCCGCTGCCGGCGAGAAGCTCGTCTGCCTGCGCAACGACAAGTCCAAGGGCCTGCTCAACGGCGGCACCTGGCTGGTGGAGGCCATGCGCGGCGTCAAGACCGACCGCAAGGGCGAATTCATCCGCATGGATCTCAAGCCGGAGGATGAAAGCCGCCGCCATGCGGTCGAGGTGAAGGTGCTGCGCGCCTTCTTCGAGGGGGGCGAGGAGGATCTGCCCTATGTGATCCGCCGCGAATCCGACGAATTCACCTATGGCTACGCGCTGACCGTGCACAAATCGCAGGGCTCGCAATGGGACGACATCGTCCTGTTCGACGAATCCGGCGCCTTCCGCGAAAACCGGGCCCGCTGGCTCTATACCGGCCTCACCCGCGCCGCGCACCGCATCACCGTGGTGCGGTGACGGGGCGAGTGCGGCGAGAAGACTGCGCTCCCCTCTCCCTCCATGGAGAGTGGAGTTGCGGGCGCGCCCTTCACGAAGCACCCAACCGCTTTCCCTCTCCTCAGGGGTCGAACCCGCGCACCGCATCATCGCAGTGCGCCGATCCATGGGCCCGTGGGCGCACCTGCCTTGATCCAGATCAGGGCATATTCCTGCCCGCTGGGTCATCCATGGGGCAACGATCACACGCAAGCAGCGAATGGAGCTCGCCCCATGGATTATCCCGCCTATATCAAGCAAACCCGCGACCGTTCGCGCAATCTCAACCGGGCCATCCCTGACACCATGAAGGGCTTCGGGGCGCTGTCGACGGCGGTGAAGGAGGGCGGTACGCTCGGGGTGAAGGAAAAGGAATTCGTGGCTTTGGGGATTTCGGTCGCCGTACGTTGCGAGGCCTGCATCGCCTTTCACGTCGATGCCCTGATGAAAGCCGGCGCGAGCCGCGAGGAACTCGCCGATGTGCTCGCCATGGCGATCCAGATGGGCGGCGGCCCCTCGGTCATGTATGCCGGCAAGGCGCTCGAATGCTGGGACCAGCTTGCCGGCTGAAACCCGGTCGGAAACACGCGTCCGGTGATCACGGGACGCGCAACATGCGTGATCACGCGGCGATATCCGGCATTGTCCGGCTTGACGCTGTGCCCCGCAGAGGCGACACGTCTTCCCGACGGCATTGTTTCGAGGGATCGCGATGGGCGAGGCGCATGCATTTTATGAATTTGCGATGGTTCTGGCCCTGGCCTCCGCCCTGGGGCTCATCGGCCTGCTCCTGAAGCAACCCCTCGTCGTCGCCTTCATCGCCACCGGCATCATCGTCGGCCCGGATGTGCTCAATCTCGTAACGGAAGCAGAGGCCGTCGATCTTCTGGCCGAGATCGGCATCGCGGCCCTGCTCTTCCTCGTGGGCCTCAAGCTCGACGTCCATATCGTGCGCAAGCTCGGCGCCGTCTCCGTGGCGACGGGGCTCGGCCAGGTGACCTTCACCGCCGTGTTCGGCTTCCTGATCTGCCTGATGCTGGGGCTCGATGTCATCACCAGCATCTATATCGGCGTGGCGCTGACCTTCTCCTCGACGATCATCATCGTGAAGCTGCTCAGCGACAAGCGCGAGGTCGATTCGCTGCACGGGCGCATCGCCATCGGCTTCCTGATCGTGCAGGACATCGTCGTGGTGCTGGCCATGATCACGCTCTCGACCATCGGCGTCGGGGTCGGCGGATCGCAGGCGGGGCTCGGCATCGGCGGCGTTCTCGGCGCCGGTCTGCTGCTGGTGGGCGCCGTCGCCCTGTTCATCCGCTACATCGCCGAGCCGCTGATGAGCCGGATCGCACGCATGCCGGAACTGCTCGTCACCTTCGCCATTGCCTGGGCCGTCCTGTTTGCCGCGATCTGCGACTGGATCGGCCTCGGCAAGGAACTCGGCGGGCTGCTCGCCGGTGTCTCGCTGGCCACCACCTCCTACCGTGAAGCGATCGCCTCGCGGCTGTCGAGCATGCGCGACTTCCTGCTGCTCTTCTTCTTCATCAATCTCGGCATGGGGCTGAGCCTGAGCGCGCTCGGCGACCAGCTTCCGGCGGCGGTGGCGCTCTCGCTCTTCGTGCTGATCGGCAACCCGCTGATCGTGATGGCGATCATGGGCTATATGGGCTACCGCAAGCGCACCGGGGTTCTGGCCGGCGTGACCGTGGCGCAGATCAGTGAATTCTCGCTGATCTTCATGGCCATGGGCGTGACGCTCGGCCATGTCTTCGATGCGGCGGTCGGGCTCGTCACCCTGGTCGGCCTCGTGACCATCACGCTCTCCACCTACATGATTCTCTATTCCCAGACGATCTATGGCTGGATCGAGCCGTGGATCGGCATGTTCGAGCGCGCGAATCCACATCGCGAGGATCACAGTGAAAGCAGCAAGAGCGCGTCTTACGACATTATCCTGTTCGGGCTGGGGCGCTACGGCACGCAATTGTCGCGCGTCATGCATGATGCGGGGGCGAAGGTGCTGGGCGTGGATTTCGACCCGGAAGCCGTCGCCGCATGGCGCAGGAACGGTCTGCCCGGCCTCTATGGCGATGCCGCCGACCCGGAATTCGTCATCGGCCTGCCGCTGGCGCGGGCGCGCTGGCTGATCATCGCCACGCCGCATATCGGCCCCTCGGTGACGCATGAGGATGCGCGGCTGATCCTGATGGAAGAGGCGCGCAAGGCCGGGTTCAGCGGCAAGGTCGCGATTCGCGGGCACGGCCCCGAAGACAAGGCCATGCTCGAGAAAGCCGGTGCCGATCTCGTGCTCGACCCCTTCGCCGATGCCGCCGTGCGGGCCGGCGAGATCGTCGGCTTCTGTCGCGAGGAGGTTCGCCAGGGTGGTGATATCAAGGGCGATGAGGTGAAGACACCTGAGGTCCCTGCCTGATCGACGGGCATCGCGCCTGTATTTTGAGCAGCCCTGCCGGCAAAACGCAGTTGCCGGGAGGGTGACGTAGCGCAATGCTCAAGCCCGATGCTGATGACCCGTCCGCCCTCCTCTCCGCGCCTGCCGCGCATGATTCGCGCCAATGGCGGCGTACGCCTTGCGATCGGCGCCGATCCGCGCCGGGGCGGGACGCCGATGCGCATCGCCGAGAGCGGTGGCTACCGGGTTCGCTTCCCGCGCGGGCGCATCTGCGAGGGTGTGTTCATCAATACCGGCGGCGGCATGACCGGCGGCGACCGGCTCGGCATAGGCGTCACGCTCGCTGACGGCGCCGAGGCGACACTGACCACACAGGCCGCCGAAAAGATCTATCGCAGCGATCACGACGATACCGAAATCACCGTCTGCCTCGATCTCGCCCCCGGGGCCGGCCTCGCCTGGCTGCCGCAGGAGCAGATCCTCTTCGACGAGGCTCGTCTGCGCCGGCGTTTCGAGGTTGCCATGGCCGCAGATGCGCGGCTGATCCTGCTCGAATCGACGATCTTCGGACGCACTGCCATGGGCGAGAGCGTCAAGGCCGGGCGGTTTCGCGATTCCTGGCGGGTGCGCCGGGCGGGCCGGCTGATCTTCGCCGAGGAAGTGCGGCTGGAGGATCCGATCGCGCAAACACTCACCCGTGGCGCGGTGGCCGGCGGCGCTCATGCCTTCGCCACCTGCCTGATCGTCACCCCCGATGCCGAGATCCGGCTGGAGGAGGCCCGCGCCTGCCTCGCGGAGGTACCCTGTCCCTGCGGTGTGAGCGCGCTCGACGGTTTTCTCGTGGCCCGTTTTCTCAGCCATGACGCGCAGGCCCTGCGCGGGGCGCTGATCCGTTTCGTCGAAGCCATGCGCGGGCAGATAATGCCGCGCAGCTGGATGATCTGAGGAGAAGATCGATGCAATTGTCACCGCGCGAGAAGGACAAGCTCCTCATCTCGATGGCCGCCATGGTAGCGCGTCGGCGGCTGGAGCGGGGGGTGAAGCTGAACTATCCGGAAGCAATCGCGCTGATCACGGATTACGTGGTCGAGGGCGCGCGCGACGGGCGCTCGGTGGCCGATCTGATGGAAGCGGGCGCACATGTGATCAGCGCCGATCAGGTCATGGACGGCATCGCCGGGATGATCCACGACGTGCAGGTCGAGGCGACCTTCCCCGACGGCACGAAGCTCGTCACCGTGCATGACCCGATCCGGGGCGCGAGCGGCGCGCTGAGCCCCGGCGAGGTGACCACGCCGGAGGGTGATATCGAACTCAATGCCGGGCGCGAGACGGTGATGCTCAGCGTCTCCAATACCGGTGACCGACCGATCCAGGTCGGCTCGCATTACCATTTCTACGAGACCAATCCCGGCCTCTCCTTCGAGCGCGAGAAGGCGCGCGGCATGCGCCTCGACATCCCCGCCGGCTCCGCCGTGCGTTTCGAGCCGGGCCAGACCCGCGAGGTGACGCTGATCCCGGTCGCGGGCGATCGCAAGATCTATGGCTTCCGCCAGAACGTGATGGGAGACCTGTGATGGCGCCCGCAAGATCCGCCGATGCCGACGCAGCCCGCATCCTTCGTCCTCCTCTCGCCATGCCCCGATCGGGCCGACATATCGACTGATCCGATCGCATCCCGGAGCCGCTCTCATGCCCTACCGCATTCCCCGCGCCGATTACGCAGCCATGTTCGGCCCGACCACCGGTGACACGGTGCGGCTGGCCGATACCGATCTCGTCATCAAGGTCGAGCGCGATTTCACCAGCTATGGCGAGGAGGTGAAATTCGGAGGCGGCAAGGTGATTCGCGACGGGATGGGCCAGAGCCAGCGCACCCGCGCCGAGGGCGCCGTCGATACGGTGATCACCAATGCCACCATCATCGACCATTGGGGGATCGTCAAAGCCGATATCGGCATCAGGGACGGGCGCATCGCCGGCATCGGCAAGGCTGGCAATCCGGATATCCAGCCGGGCGTCGATATCATCATCGGCCCGGGCACAGAGGCGATCGCGGGCGAGGGCAAGATCATCACCGCCGGCGGCTTCGACGCCCATATCCATTTCATCTGTCCGCAGCAGGTGGAAGATGCGCTGATGTCGGGGCTGACCACCATGCTCGGCGGCGGCACCGGGCCTGCAGACGGCACCAACGCCACCACCTGCACGCCGGGTTCCTGGCATATCGCGAAGATGCTCGAAGCCGCCGACGGGCTGCCGATGAACCTCGCCTTTGCCGGCAAGGGCAACGCGGCCCTGCCCGGCGCGCTGGTCGAGATGGTCGAGGCGGGCGTCTGTGCCATGAAGCTGCACGAAGACTGGGGCACCACGCCGGCGGCGATCGACAATTGTCTCTCAGTTGCCGATGAATACGATGTGCAGGTGATGATCCACACCGACACGCTGAATGAAAGCGGCTTCGTCGAGGATACCGTGGCCGCCTTCAAGGGACGCACGATCCACGCCTTTCATACCGAGGGCGCCGGCGGCGGTCATGCGCCGGACATCATGAAGGTGGCGGGGCTTGCCAACGTCATTCCCTCCTCGACCAATCCGACGCGCCCCTTCACGGTGAATACGATCGACGAGCATCTCGATATGCTGATGGTCTGCCACCATCTCGACCCGTCGATCCCGGAAGATCTCGCCTTTGCCGAGAGCCGCATCCGCAAGGAGACGATCGCGGCGGAGGACATCCTGCACGATCTCGGCGCGCTCTCGATCATGGCCTCCGACAGCCAGGCCATGGGCCGCGTCGGCGAGGTGATCACCCGCACCTGGCAGACCGCCCACAAGATGAAGACCCAGCGCGGCGCGCTCGCCGAGGATGTCGGCACCGGGGCGGATAACTTCCGGGTCAAGCGCTACATCGCCAAATACACCATCAACCCCGCCATCGCGCACGGCATGGACGCGCATATTGGCGCGGTGGAAGTCGGCAAGCTCGCCGATCTCGTGATCTGGGACCCGGCCTTTTTCGGCGTGAAGCCCAAGCTCGTGATCAAGGCCGGCACCATCATCGCGGCGGCGATGGGCGATCCCAATGCCTCGATCCCCACGCCGCAGCCCGTGCATTACCGCCCGATGTTCGGCGCCTTCGGCAAGGCGCTGCAACGCACGAGCTTCACCTTCCTCTCGCAGGCAGGCATCGACAAGGGCGTGCCGCAGGCGCTCGGACTGGCAAAAACCTGCCTGCCCGTGCGCAACGTACGCTCCGGCATCTCCAAGAAAAGCATGATTCACAACGATGCCACGCCGCAGATCGCGATCGATCCGGAAACCTATGCGGTGACGGCGGACGGGGAACTGCTCGTCTGCGAACCGGCGAAGGCGCTGCCGCTGGCGCAACGGTATTTCATGTTCTAGAGCACCATGCCGTCAGGTCGGGCGCTCCAATCAGGATCAGTCCGCGCCGGCCTTGCCCACGCTTGCCAGAAAACGCGCGGTGATCGTGATATCCGCCTGGGTCAGGCCATGGCTTGCGGGCAGGATCTCGAGGCTGACGGCGGCGCCGGCTTCGCCCAGCGCTGACGCAAGTTCCTGCGAACGCGCAGCCGGGATCAACGGATCGGAGGCGCCGGCCAGAATCAGCACGGGTTTGTCGGCAAGCGCTATTCCCGGTGCTTGCGGAAACGGGCGCATGACCCGCCACAGGGCCGCACCCGCGAGTCGATCCGGGGCGAGCCAGAGCAGGGATGCCGCGATGTTGGCGCCGTTGGAAAAACCCAAAGCGACGGGCCGGGTCAGCGCATAGGCCTCGCAGGCCTGATCGATGAAGGCTGTGAGCGCCTGCGTCTGCGCGCGCAGATCCGCTTCGTCGAACACGCCTTCAGCAAGGCGCCGGAAGAAGCGCGGCATGCCGTTTTCGCTGACGTTTCCGCGCGGCGACAGGATCGCGGCACCCGGCGCGATCTGAGCGGCCAGCGGCAACAGATCGCGCTCATCGCCACCGGTGCCGTGCAGAAGCAGCAGCGGCGGCGCCTGTTCCCCGCCCTCCGAGGCCGGCACGAATATGTGCCGGAAGCCGAAAGCATCGCTCACCTGTGAACTGGAGGGTATCGCATTCATCACGCGTCCTCCCGCTCCAGCGAGGGCAGCCTCGCCGCGATCGTCTCGCGACGCGCTTCGAGGCCCGGTGGCAGCTTCAGGCTCTCTCCGAGATGACCCGGATCCTCGTCCACGGCGAAACCCGGACCGTCGGTGGCGATCTCGAACAGCACGCCGCCGGGTTCGCGGAAATAGATCGAGCGGAAATAGTTCCGGTCGCGCTGCTCGGTGGCTTCGATCCCGAAACGCTCACGCAGGGTCTGCGCCATCGCCGCCTGCGCCGCATCGTCGGCGGCGCGGAAAGCGACGTGGTGCACCGATCCGGCGCCGAGACGCGGACGGGTGCCGTAAGCGGATTGCGCGATCTCGACGGCGGTCAGCGGCGAATCGCTGCCGGCGAGGCCGAGATAGCCGGGACGCGCTTCGCTGTGGCGAAAACCGAGCACGTCGCGCAGGATGGCGGCCGTGGCTTCCGGATCGGGCACGGCGAGGGTGACGCTCTCGAAACCGCGCAGCGCCTGCGCCTCATCGATCCCGGGGACGGTCCAGGCCGGCTCGTCCTCGGCGCCCGCGACGCCGATAATGGCGAAAGCCATACCGTCGGGATCGCGAAAGGTCAGGGCGCGGCGTCCCTGGCGTTCGTCTTCGGCGCAGGCGACGCCATGCGACTCAAGCCGTTCGCGCCAGAACCCGATCGCCCCTGCCGGCGCGCGAAACGCCGTCTCGACGGTCTCGCCGTCACCAGGGCGACCGGGCGCGATATGGGGCCAGGGAAAGAAGGTCAGCGCCGAACCGGGGCGCCCCGCCGCATCGCCGTAATACAGATGCCAGGTGGAAGGATCATCGAAATTGACGGTGCGCTTGACCAGACGCTGGCCGAGAATGTCGGCATGGAAATGCCGGTTGCGCCAGGGCGCGCCCGCCATCGCCGTGACATGATGAATACCCGCGACGCTCATGGCCGTCTCCCGAAGCGTGGCGCCCATGCGCCTCAACTGATGCTCTACAGATCGTCAGCCGATTGCGCATCGGTAAGCAGAGCAAGCGAAATCTTGCAAAAATGCAAGATGTGACCCGCGTAATTCACCCGGAGCTTGTCGAAGCCGCAAGGACGGGCGACAAAGGCGTGTCCGGGAGCACCTCCCGCAGCCGGCGCGCGCGGCGTGGCGGGATCCGGTCGATTTCGAGCCCTGTGAAGACATGCAAGGTATCGAGATCGGTATCGATCACCGCGTGATCCGATACCCGGCCGCCCAGCCCGAGATATGAGCGCAGGAGCGGCGGAAGCGCCGCAAACGCCTCACGGGGATCGCCTTCGTGATGGCGCGCCCTTTCTGCAAAAGAGACGATGCGCGGCGCCTTGATGCCCGGCATCCAGTGCGCCGGAGCCTGATAACGGGCGGCGAGCAGGTCGAGTGCCGCAGCATGCGCTGCATGGGAGGCGCCCGTGAAGGAGCTGCAGCCGAACAGGAGGCCGGCATCGTACTCATCCACGACATTCGCGACCGCACCCCAGGCCAGCCGCAGGATCGCGGGATCGCGCCAGCCCGGACGTGTGCAGAATCGCCCCATCTCGATAACCGGTGCACCATAGTTGCGCAGCGCGGAGAGATCGTAGAACTGCGCCGTGTAACTGCGCCCGATCTCCTCCCCGCAGTGCAGCGGCAGCAAACGGAAACACGCAACGAGCGTTCCGCTGACCTCGTCCTCGATCAGGAGATGCCGGCACATGTCATCGAAGGCATCCCGATCGAGCCCGTCGGGGCGTGGGCGCGCACCGGGTCGGTTCGCGATGAAGGCAACGTGGCGCAGTTCCTGGGCACGCACGAGATCGGCGTGGTCCTCGGCGAACCGGATCCGGTAATGGCTGCGGTGGA
>Ga0076929_100403_pt1 | contig 43706 bp, 43 predicted proteins | sample HotLakConUCCSL28_FD_87104 | JGI IMG/M metagenome (GOLD analysis project Ga0076929, IMG submission 87104) | Hypersaline microbial mat communities from Hot Lake, Washington, USA - Hot Lake Consortium UCC-SL28 (version 3) (version 3) | ecosystem: Environmental > Aquatic > Thermal springs > Hot...
CAGGCTCCGGAACCACCGGCGGATTATAACAGCTGCTGCAACCACTGCCACCCCCACCTGAATCACCGCTTGGTGTACCTCCACCTCCAAAACCTGTATAGCTAAATGATGTCCCTGAACTCCCACTGCAGCTAGTCACACCGACCATTCGCTCAACAGTTGTGGAGCAAGATCCTCCCGCACACACGCGGTAACCCACAGGGAAATAGGTCACTACGCAGCGAACATCATATTTGGAATAGTCCAATTTTTTGTCTCCTTCATGGGCTTTGTATTGGTAGCTGTGATCCAAAACACCTTCTAGAAACTTGAAGCCAACAAAAAAGCGCTCATCGTAAGTAAATACTTCCAAACTCCCACTCCAAAGGGGAGGAATGCTATTGTAGCTAATATTTTCAAAATCGGCAATCGAGCCTTCCCCATCTGGATAGTAGCGGGCGATCACCGGATCGAAGCGATGCTCGGTAGGATGACTGATAAACATAATATTTTGAATCACCAGGTCTTCTACATTCCTATCGGGGAAGCTGTCAAGCATACTGGCAGGGAAGTACTTTGTTGCATTAGCCAAGCTAACTTCAAAAACTTCACGTCCATCCGGAAAGTAGTAGTGATGAAATTGCTCCCAATCGGGTTCTTTTTCGAAAAATGGGAGGATCAGCTCCTGAGATTCAGTTCGGTAATTAGTGCCTTTACTGGGAATTCGAAGTTTTGTTTTATTAGCTTCAAACCAGCCCCGGACTTGAGCCGTCTGTGAAGATTCACTGAGCCCGATGGTCGGGTTTTCTGGTTCGGGAATACAAGCAGATAGCATCATGGATAATCCAAAAATCAGTGCTAAACCGGATTAAGCTATGTTTTTGTACTTGGGGGGGGGCAAAAGTGTTTTTCATAATTTTTAGCTTAGTTGATCGATTAAATGATAAATCAATCTAAAACTTAAAATCTAATTATCAAAGTCTGAAACTTAAAAACCCCAAATCTTTAGACTTGGGCTATTCTTGATTCTAAACACCCCAGTGATTGTCTGCACTCACAGAATTCCCCAATCCTTTTGACTCTGGATATTTATAAAAGTGAAGATGCAGCTTCTGGAGAAGCAGCATAACCAAAAAAACAGCGGCCAATAACCGCTGTTTTTCCATTGTAAATACCTCTAAATCAATCTAATCCAGGAAGCAATCCTTCCTTTACCCAATAGAAGTTGGGTTCTTGTGCTAGAGCTTTCTCCCAAACTGCCTTGGCAGCTTCTTTTTGCCCATTTTCTTGATGAATAAGTCCCAGCCAGGCAAGATTATCCAAGTACATCCAATTGTCTTCTATCCCTTGCTTTTCGAAGTTTGCATTAGACTTTTCAAAAGCCCGCCGAGCTTCTTCCACATCTCCTCCCCACATACTTGGGGTGAAATATTTATTGCTTGCATACAACTTCAGGACGATGGGACTCTCAGGAGCCTCTTCCATGGCTTGTTCTAGGAGTTTGGAGCTTTTGCCACCCAGCTTCATGCCTTTGAAAGGGCTGAAGGCAATCTGAAATCCATATAAGCCGGATAGCAAAGCCTTCGCTTCTGCCTGATGGGGACCTGACTTCTTGAGTTCATCGAGACGCTTTTCCAAGCTTTCTGAATAGGCATCGAAAAGATCCTCATCCTCATCAGCCATCGATGCATTCAGCAGGCCATATTCTGTGAGTGCCCATTGCCACTCCGCCTCAGAAGATGGATTCTTTTGCGCCTCGAGCATGGCCATAGCTACATTTTGTTTCCATTGCTCCTTGTTGGCCTCCAAGTAGGCCCGATAGTTCATCTTTCTGAGCTCTTGGGGATAGCCCATAGCCATTAAAGTGATCATTAGGATGGTTGCGAAAATTTTAGAGTTCGTTTTCATGATGTAAATTGGTTTATGTTATAAACTAAATTGAGAAAATTTTTTACTGTATATAATTTTTAAGGTTATCCACATAAGCTTCAAAGGCTTCGATTCCCTTTTTGGTGATCTTGCAGGTCGTGAGTGGACGCTTCCCACGAAATGATTTTTCTATCTCTATATACCCGGCCTTTTCGAGTTTATCCAGTTGCACACTGAGATTTCCAGCGGTGGATTCGGTTTTTTCTTTGAGAAAGGTAAATTCTGCCTCCTCCACACTGATCAGCAATGACATCACTGCCAGACGCAATTGAGAATGAAGAAGTGGATCTAAGGGCTTAAACACGATTTTTGAATTTGCTTTTTAACAAATAGCCAGGAAAGAGATATCCCAACACCATGGATACTCCTGCAACAAGGTACTGCTCATCAATGGGCATCAAAAATCCGACAATCGCACCAAGGAACAAAACCAGTCCTCCCAATTTTACGGATTTGTCTTTGATCAATGCTCCGGAGCAGAAAACTCCAATTCCTGCCAGTACTAGAATGACGGGACTATGATTGAATCCCAAAGTTCCCATAAAAGCCAAAACGATAATCATGGCAGAGAAGACAGTAATCCACAATTGCCCAAGCATATCATCCAAGTGAGATTTTAATCGGGCCTTTCTTCTTTCCCGATAGGCATGCGTAAAACTCCAAATAATTGCAGGAATAATCGCCAACCAGACCACATAGGGCATTTCAAAACCGAACTTTGCCAATCCATAGTGGCCAAAATTGCATATCGCAATCACCCAGCCCCAAAGTAAAAACTGGAAACTCCCGTCTCCGGCTGCTTCTTTTTTGGCCTTTTGGATCATTTCCGTGATCAATGCCAAGGACTCAGAACTGTTGAATTGTTTTTCCATAATTGTTTTTTACTTTCCTAACGATACAAACATAAATAGGTTTACAGTATAAACCAATTTATTTTCAAAAATTTTCTCATAAAAATTTTAACTTAGGCTTAAATCCAGCCAAAAAGACTATGAAGAATATTTTTGACCAAGCCGTTTCAGATGAACTGACCGCAAGAATAGAGGCTCTGAACCCCGATTCTCAGCCTTTATGGGGTAAAATGAGTGTAGATCAAATGCTTGCCCATTGCTCGGTGGCTTATGAAATGGCCTACACCGATAGGCATCCCAAACCCAATGCGTTGATGCGCTTTTTTCTCAAAACTTTTGTCAAATCGGGAGTAGTCAATGAAAAGCCTTATCCAAAAAATGCCCGAACTGCACCTGTATTTATTATTGCCGATAGACGGGATTTTGAAAAAGAAAAAAGCAAATTGATCAGCTACTTACAGAAAACTCAAGAACTCGGTTCTGAGCATTTCGAAGGAAAGGAATCTCCTTCTTTTGGAGCAATGACCGCTCAGGAGTGGAATAATCTATTCTATAAGCACCTCGATCATCATTTAACTCAATTTGGGGTATGATACAGCCCGGTAAATCTATTCGGACTTTTATTGGCTCGAAAAACTTCAGTGAAAGCTGTAAGTTTTATGAAACCTTAGAGTTTGAATTGCATCAGCATGGAAAAGGCTTTGCCTACGTTTCTATTAGCCCTGGAATCGGCTTTTACTTACAAGACTATTACAATAAAGACTGGTGTGAAAACACTATGGTTTTTTTGGAGGTCGATAATCTGAAAGCATATCTAGCCAAAATCAAAAGTCTCTATCTACCTGATAAATTTCCAGGAGTCAAGGTTTCTGAAATCCGAAAAGACAGTTGGGGTGATGAGTTTTTTATTCATGATCCTGCAGGAGTTCTTTGGCACATAGGAGTATTCAAAACCTAGAGAATCAATCCTATTCAAAATTTATCACTAAAGAATCAGGTTTTCTTAATATAATTGATTAATTTTCTGATAACTAACCCCTAGATGCCATGAAAAATCTACTTGTTACGCTAATCTTATTTGCCACTTATTCGGTAGCAACAATTGCCCAAGAATCCATTGATTACTCCGAATTCAACAAGTTTCTTTCCAAAAACCTGCGATATGCTCAGGAATTTCGTGCCGAAAAAGTGCAAGGACCTATCACGCTTTTGCTTTCCCTCGATGAAAACGGAGATTTCAAAAAAGCACCGAAATTGGTGGGAGGAAGCGAAACCCTGGCTCAGGAAGTGTTTCGAACTTTGGATTTGATGGAAGCCAAAGGAACGGCTAGCTTGATGCCGGAAGAAGTATTTGGAAAAGAATATTTGTTGACGGTTCAGTTTAAAATGATAGAAAATCAAAACACTGGATTTTACATTCCGGAGCGCTACAATACTGAAAGTAAAATTCTTGAAAAATTAAACTCCCAAATCCAAGAAAACCCCTATTTCGCTAATTTCTATGAGGAAAGAGCTGAGTATTTTCAAAATACAGGACAAAGCCTACTAGCTGAATTGGATCTAGAAAAAGCTAAACTTCTTAGAAATAAAGAACTGACCAATATTGTCGTGGTAGGTTATGAAAGCAGCCACAAAAAATCTTTAATAGGTGAATAAATTCAAGCTAAATAGTCATGAGAAATATCAATCTTTTAATCCTAATCTCATTATTCATTTTCTTCTCTTGCCAGAGTGAGAAAAACACCGAAACCGTGAATGAGGATTTTCCGGAAACAATCGAAGTACCAATCAACCCCACTCCCGGTGACAACTCCATGAACGCATTGGATTGGGAAGGCACCTATGTGGGGACACTTCCCTGTGCAGACTGCGAAGGAATAGAAACAGAATTGACTATCAACTATGATGGCACTTATAGCTACAAAACCACCTATCTGGGAAAGGAAACAGAAGCCGAAGAAGTCACAGGCACTTTTCAGTGGGATGAAAACGGCTCTGTCATTACCCTTGCGGGGCTAGATGGGGCTCCCGGAAAGTACAAAGTAGGAGAAAACCGCATTTGGCACCTGGACATGGAAGGAAAGCAGATCGAAGGAGACCTTGCAGATCGTTACATCCTTACCAAGCAATAGACTATTTAAACCGGACGATTTTTCCGTGAGCTTTGGAGGTCATCTCATGTGGGATGGCCTCTGTTATTTCCCGGTAAAGGAGCTCCACCAATTTTTGCTTCAGAAAGCTTCTATTCAGGATAATACTGACCTCTCGAGTTGGGGACTGACCTTTGAATGGTCTCAATCTACTTTTTTCCTCCGGTGAAAGATCATGTGTCGCCAATTCAGGAAGAAGAGTAACTCCTTTGTATCGGTTGACCATATTTCGCAGACCTTCTAGCGAACCACTTTCATAGTGAAAGTTTTCTGGTCCGCTGGCCGTCTGATCACAAAAATTGATCACCTGATCCCGAAAACAATGTCCTTGCTGCAGCACCCAGAGATCACTTGATTTGATCTCGGCAGCGGTAATTTCTTTTTTATCCAACAAGGGATGGTCCTTGGACAGGTAGGCATAAAATTTCTCGTAAAACATCGGCTTTTCCACGATGCCATTCTCATCCAGAGGTGTCACGATGATTCCCAGATCCAGTTCATCGTTTTTCAGTTGGCGCACTACCTCCTCAGTGACCATCTCCTGTACTTCGAGCTTCACGTTGGGGTATTTTTCCAAAAAACCTCTCACAAACAAATGTAATAAGTAGGGGGCAAGCGTAGGAATGATGCCCAGTTTGATAGTGCCGGAAATATCACCCTTGAGTTGTGCGACCAATTCATAAATACCCTTACTTTCTGAGACGACCCGCTTGGCTTGGGCTATTATTTGTACTCCGATTTCTGTCGGTATGAATGGCATTTTACTCCGGTCAAAAAGAATCACCTCGAGCTCCCGCTCCAGTTTGCTCAACTGGGCACTTAGCGTGGGTTGAGTTACGAAGCAAGACTCCGCTGCCTGTCCAAAATGCCGATGCTTGTCCACCGCAATCAGATATTCGAGTTGCTGTATAGTCATAAGTCTAAAATATGATATTCTAAGTTAGAAAAAGTACAAAGAGTTCAATCAAAATCATCGGATTTGATCTCTTTGATCATAGATCGCCTTTTGTCAAAAAGAACAGGATTTTATAATGGGATTGATTAAATTCCAAATCAATAACCCTTTAAACCTAAAATCATGGCTATTTCCAGAAGAAAATTTTTCCTGACCAGTGCATTGGCTGGTGCAGGTCTCAGCTTTGCACCAGGCTTTTCTTTCGCTCATTCCAAGCGGTCCAATTTCCAAAAGACCATTCGCCTGGGGTTCATTGGAGTTGGTCGTCAAGCCATGGGGCTTCTCAATCGATTTATGCAGTTACCGGAAGTAGAAGTTACGGCAGGTGCTGATGTGTATGAAGTGAAGAGGACACGATTTGAAGAGCGGGTAAAAGCGGCTTACGCTGCCCGAGGAACTCAGCCCTTGAGCTTAAAAGTATATGAAGACTACCGGGATCTTTTGGCGAGTAATGAAGTGGATGCTGTAGTGATTGCCTCTCCTGACCACTGGCATACCAAAATGGCTATTGATGCCTGTCGAGCCAAAAAGGATATTTATCTGGAAAAACCATTGACTTTTACCGTTTATGAAGGCCAGCAATTGGTCAAAGCAGTGAGGCAAAATGGGACGGTATTGGCAGTGGGTAGCATGCAGCGCTCAGCAGTCAATTTCCAAACCGCCGCAGCACATGTGCAAAAAGGAAGCCTAGGTGAAATCAAGGAAGTGTTGGTTCATGTGGGTGAAAATCCATTTCCCAAACCATTCGATCTCAATCCAGAAACAGTTCCAACAGGATTGGATTGGCAAGCATGGCTGGGACCCTTGCCCGAATTACCTTATCACCCAAATCTCAACCCGCCCATTTCTCTTGATCCCGTAGAAAATGAAAAACTTTGGGCCGCTTGGCGCTGGTTTAAGGAAACGGGGGGAGGGTTGATGACTGACTGGGGTGCCCATATGATTGATGTGGCACAATGGGGTCTTAACCAAGACCGAAATGGGCCAGTGGAGGTGATTCCACCGATGGGTGAAAATCCACTTACTTATAGATTTGAAAATGGAACTCCTATGAAAATCACCTCTTTTGACGAAGGAAGACAGGGTGTGAAATTCATTGGAGAAAAAGGCTGGATTAAGGTTTCAAGAGGAAATTTTGAGAGCTCACTTTCAGAAATCAGCCTAGAGAAAAAGGATGAAAATTTCAATTACACTCAGCACTACATTGATTTCATCGAATCCATTCAGCGGCGTAAGGACCCGATTGTTCCGGTAGAGATTGGACATAGTACCTGTACATCTTGCACCATTGGAAATATCGCCAAAGAATTGAACAGGCCACTTTCTTGGGATCCCATCGCTCAAAACTTTGAGGATGACTTTGAAGCCAACACCAAGCTTCACTACACCTACCAAAACGGTATTTCTCTGAGCTAATGAGGCTTTTTAAATCAATTTGAATGAATAAGAATCTATTTCTCGCCCTAATTGGTATTCTAATTGGATTTGGCTGCCAAACTTCTCGAGAAGAAAAAGCGATCCAACTCTCAGAGCTGAGCATATCGGAAATTCATGAAGCCTATCTTTCGGGAGACTATACTGCTGAGCAATTGACCAAAGCCTATTTGGAGAGAATAGATAGCTTGGATGAGGGCATCAATTCTATCACGGTGATTAATGGGGAAGCTTTGATTCAGGCAAAGGCCTTGGATCAAGAGCTGAAAAATACTGGGAAGCTTCGTCCACTCCACGGGATTCCGCTTATCGTCAAGGACAATATCAATACGAAAGGGCTTCCGACCACCGCGGGTTCACTGGCCTTGAAAGACTTCATCCCCGATAAAGATGCTCCTATCATTGCGAAACTGGTCGATGCTGGAGCCATCATTTTGGCAAAATCAAATATGGCCGAATGGGCGTTCTCACCTATGCATTCAGAAAGCTCCACCTTTGGCACAACCCGAAACCCCTACAATCTGGACCATGTCCCCGCAGGATCAAGTGGCGGAACGGGAGCGGCTGTGGCGGCAAATTTTGGAACAGTTGGTCTTGGAACTGATACCGGAAACTCCATCCGTGGTCCTTCCTCACATAATGCTTTGGTAGGTTTCCGCACCACATTGGGCTTGATTTCAAGAACTGGCATCGTACCCCTTTACCTTCGAAATGATGTAGTCGGTCCCATGTGCCGCACGGTAGAAGACGCGACCCGAGTCATGGAAGTCATGGTAGGGATCGATCCAAAAGATCCACTGACTGAGTATTCCAAGGGAAAAGCTGAGGTAGATTATCAGCAGTTTTTGGTCAAGAATGGGCTTGAAAATGCTCGAATCGGCGTGCTAGGAGAGCTAACTGGAGAAATGGATTCTGAAATCTCCGGATTATTTGAAAAGGCCATATTAGATCTAGGAAGGCTGGGAGCCGAAGTCATTGACCCCATTGTCATTCCTAACTTTGCTGAGCTACGGCAGAATCAGTGGTGTGCTACTTTTGAGGAAGATCTTGAGGCTTTTTTATCTGAATATGTGAAAAATGACAGTATTCAGACTTTGGAAGACATCATTCGTATTGGTTCCAATTCACAGTTTGCCATGGACCGATTAAAAATGATGGCAGGGAATTCCGGAAGATGGGGAATGGAAGAAGAGGATTGTGGAAATGCCTATGAAGACCCACGAAGAATCGCTTTTCGGGAAGCTATAGAAGCGGTCATGGATTCTCTTCAGTTGGACGCTATTGTTTACCCTTCTTGGAATTATCCGGCGGCAAGAATCGAACGCTTTCAGGAGGAATACCGCGGAGATAATAGTCAAATCATCTCCCCCCATACCGGTCAGCCAGCATTTACTGTTCCCATGGGCTCTACCAAAAATGATCTTCCCGCGGGGCTTCAGTTTTTGGGTAGAATGTACTCCGAACCCACACTGATCAGACTTACCTATGCCTACGAACAGGGCACAATGCATAGAAAGCCTCCCAAAATATCGGAGCCCAGAAAAGAATAATTAAGTTTTTTCAATTAAATTGAGTCAAATTGAAAATAAATGAACTCAATATCTGATTTAGCTTATCTGCTTTACAGCAATTCAAGACTGTTGATCCAAAAAATCCAATTGAGCCTGGATGAAGTTGGGCTTACCTACACCCAATACCTAACCTTGGCCGTACTTTGGGAACAAGACGGACAATATGTAAATCAAATCGGCAAAAAATTAGAATTGGATTCAGGTACTTTGACTCCACTTTTGAAAAAACTGGAAGCTCAAAACTACCTTAGACGAATCCGAAGTGAAGAGGATGAGCGAAAAGTAAAAGTAGAGCTAACCTACCCCGGAAAAACTTTACAAGGAAAAGTAGAAGAACTGTTGAAAGTCTTTTCTGAAGAAATTGAATTGATCAGTGATCCTCAATTGGAAAAATTGAACAGTTCATTATCCGAAATGTTATCAAAATTAAAATCACTTGATTAATCACATATGGAAAAACTAAACATTGATTACACGGCAGTAGCCATCAATACCGGAGGAAGAAAGGGTCACGTCCGAACCGATGATGGAAAATTAGATTTTGACATATCCATGCCAAAGGAAATCGGTGGAGATGGAGAAAAAACAAACCCTGAGCAGTTTTTTGCGGCAGCTTATGCTTCTTGCTTTGGTGGTGCTCTTGGAGCAGTAGCTGGAAACACAAGTCTCCGGGATTCTGAAATCAAAGCCAAAGTACACCTAGGAAACTATGGGCCTGGAAGCTTCGGCCTAGCGGTGGATATTGAAGTTAAAATTCCTCATGCTTCATCACTTGAGGAGGCTCAAAAGCTAGTTGAAGCTGCCCATCAGGTTTGTCCTTATTCCAAGGCAACACGAGGAAATATTGAAGTGAATGTGAAAGCTGTAGAATAAATTCACTGAATTCATTAACACAAAAAGCCCGCTGAAATTGAATTTCAGCGGGCTTTTCGATTTTATATCTATTCTTTTTTATTTGCCTCTTTCTCCGATAGAGATCATTGCACATCTGAAGCCAATATGATTGGTAGCAGAATCTTCATGCATAAATCTTCTAGTACCTGGTGCTAACCAATAAGTAACATCTCTCCAGCTTCCGCCTTTATAGACTCTCATTTCGTCAGTAAGCATGGTCACCTCATAGTTTTCTTCTTCATCGCCGTACCCATCTTTTCGAAGTGGATTAAGATCATCAGCATCTTGGTAAGTCAATGGACGGTACACATCATATACCCACTCATTCATATTACCAGCCATGTGGTACAATCCGAAATCATTTGGAGCCATGTCATACACGTTGGTAGGAAGGATTTCGCCGTCATTTCTTTGATTACCGGAAATACCACCGTAATCCCCTCGCCCTCTTTTAAAGTTTGCAAGGAAATCACCTTGTTTCCCTTTACGCTTCACATTGTAAGGATTACGAACGCCACGACCATCCCAAGGATAGATTCTTCCATACTCCTGATTCTCATCAAGGTACTGGGTTCCGATCATTGCTTTGGCAGCATATTCCCACTCAGCCTCTGAAGGAAGACGGAAATCAGCCATAGCTACTCCTCGCTCGATCAATTGAGATTTGGTAAAGGTAGAATCGATTTCTCTTTCTTTTCTGATCAGTTCTTGGACGTAATCTGTTCTCCACTTTGAGTATACATTTGCCTGTGTCCAAGACACACCGGCTACCGGATAAAAATTAAATCCAGGGAACCGGAAGTAGTAGGACTGATACATGTCATTGAATGAAAGAGCTCCACCCCATACATCTTCACGAGGCTCCAACTTCTGCATTGAGTCTGCACTCACCTTACTCTTCATATCGAAAAGAAACTCACGGTAATCGTTGTTCGTGATTTCTGTTTCATCCAAATAAAAGTTTGCGACAGTCACCGTTCGCTCCAAGTTGTCACGGAAAGCCATGACATCTTCTTCTTGAGAGCCCAATACTGCCCGACCTCCTTGAATGAATTTCAAGTTTGGCCCAGGGATTTGCTCAGCATTTTTTGCTACAAAGAACTGGGTAGTATCATTTTCTTCAAATGAAAACTCAGCGCCTGTTGTAGCACTTTTTTTACCAGGCTTATTTGCCGTACGACGACCATAGCCAGGAGTTTTGTTGCAAGAAGATAAGACTGATCCTCCTACAATTAAGAAGGCGGCAGCCCACAATCCCCAAGGTTTTTTAGTCAAATGCATATAAAGAGAAATTTAAATCAAATTTAGGATGCTAATATAGTCCCCTTTCCAAGGACTTCCAATCTTTCAAATCCGTACAAAGTCTTCGAATTAAGTCCTTTGCGTCTAATCGGAGCTGAAACGACAAATTTTGGGTGCGAAAGTGCAATATTTATGCCAGTTAAATTTTTGTAAAATTAGCTTTCTAGCATGTCATTTAGCCACTTTTGACCCTTTGAAATGCTCGAAACATCCGAAATGGTAAGAATCAAACGATTCTTATACTCTTTTATTTTAAAGTATTTCGAATTAGACTGAGCAAATTGCATGATTTTCAAGAAGGTAGGTGAAGAGTAGAAATCCCCTCTATCCGATGGAAGCAAATGACATTTCATCTGCCCATTTTTCATCACGAGCTTCTCTATTCCCAGCTTTTCCGCTTTCCATCGTAATCGGACGGTTTCCATCAAATCATTCACCACATCCGGAACAGGCCCAAAGCGATCGTGTAACATTTGGGCAAACTGAGCCAGCTCTTCCTCATTTTTGATCGAGTCTAGCTTTGAATAAAGACTCAATCGCTCGCTGATATTGGCTACATATTCTTCAGGAATGAGGAGCTCCAAATCTGTCTCAACCGTACAGTCCTGAACCAGCACTTTTACCTTTTCTTTCAAATCCACCTCGAATAGGGCAGCAAACTCATTTTCCTTCAACTCCTGCACAGCCTCATCCAGGATTTTATGATACATCTCAAAGCCCAAATCTGTGATAAATCCACTTTGCTCGGCACCCAGAAGGTTTCCGGCCCCGCGAATATCCAAGTCACGCATCGCGACCTTAAAGCCATCCCCTAAATCTGAAAACTCTTCCAATGTCTGAAGCCGCTTTCTGGATTCTGGAGTCAAACCTGACATGGGTGTTGTCAGCAAGTAGCAAAAGGCCTTTTTATTGCTTCTTCCTACCCTTCCGCGCATTTGATGCAGGTCACTCAGTCCAAACATGTGCGCCCGATTAATGATGATGGTATTAGCATTTGGGATATCCAGACCGGACTCAATAATATTGGTGGAGATCAGCACATCGTACTCATGATCGATAAAATCAACCATGATTTTCTCCAGCTTTTTACCATCCATCTGACCATGAGCTCCCACCACTCTCGCATCAGGAACCAGCTTTTTGATCAAATTGGCAATGGAGTCGATCTCCCCAACCCGATTATGCACAAAAAATACCTGACCTCCTCTTCGCAACTCATAAGCCACTGCATCTCGGATGATCTCTTCCTGAAATGAATGAACCTCCGTCGTCACCGGCTGCCTATTTGGTGGGGGCGTAGAAATCACCGATAAATCCCTCGCTCCCATCAGAGAAAAATGCAAGGTCCTTGGAATCGGAGTAGCCGTTAGAGTCAGTACGTCTACATTGACTCTCAAATTTTTGAGCTGATCTTTTACACGTACCCCAAACTTCTGCTCCTCATCAATAATCAGCAGTCCCAAATCTTTGAAGACCAAACTCTTATTGACGATTTTATGAGTACCGATGAGAATATCAATTTTGCCGGACTTGACTTCTTCCATAATTACTTTGGTCTCCTTGGCCGTTCGGAATCTATTGATATAATCGACCGTCACCGGAAAGCCTGAAAGCCGCTCTTTAAAGGTATGAAAATGCTGCATGGCCAAAATCGTGGTAGGCACCAGCACAGCAACCTGCTTCCCATCATTCACTGCCTTGAAAGCAGCCCGAATGGCTACTTCCGTTTTACCAAATCCCACGTCCCCGCAGACTAGGCGATCCATGGGATAGCTTTTTTCCATGTCAGTCTTGACATCCGCGGTAGCCAAAGCCTGATCTGGGGTATCTTCGTAGATAAAGCTACTCTCCAACTCCACCTGCATCACAGCATCTCTCGAAAACGCAAAACCAGGCGCTGATCGTCTTTTTGCATACAGGGCAATTAAGTCCTTGGCAATATCCTTCACCTGCTTTTTGGCTCGTTTCTTCTTGTTTTCCCACTCTGGCGAACCGAGCTTGGACATGGAAGGTACTTGACCCTCCTGACCTGAATATTTCGAAATCTTATGCAGTGAATGAATATTCACATAGAGCAAGTCATCGTCCCGGAAAACCAGTCGAACTGCCTCCTGCATTTTGCCACCTACTTCTACTTTTTCCAAGCCTGCAAATCGCCCTACCCCATAATCCACATGGACCACATAATCCCCGGGGTGAAGCGCTTTCAATTCTTTTAATGTAAGTGCCTTCGATTTACTGGCTTTTTTGCGTGAGCGGTATCGGTGAAATCGCTCAAAAAGCTGATGATCGGTGTAGCAAATCAGTTTGTTTTGACGGTCTTCAAACCCTTCCCGAAGGCCCAAAATCAAGGTTTGTACCTGAAGAGTAGGGTCCAACTCAGCAAAAATCCCCATGAGTCGGTCGATTTGCTTGGAGTTTTCTCCGGTGATAAGATTGGTCAAGCCCTGCTTTTCATTTTCCGCCAGCGTCTCTACCAAAAGGTCAAAATTCTTATTAAATGAAGGCTGCGGCTTGGAATCCCAGGCCAGTTTCTCAGAGTTTTTCAGATAGAATTGCTTCCCAAACTCAATCACTTTAAAGCCTTTGACCTGCTTGATAAAATCCTCTCCCTTTTCAAAAAGATCCTCTGGCTTGAGTACGGTCTTCGTCTGATTGGTTTTGGCCAAAATCTGATCAAAAGCCACTTCTGCCCGATGAAAACACTCTGTCATCACATCCGCGGTCAGTTGGTAATCTTTGATCCAAAGGTTTGCCTTCTCAGGTAAGAAGCCCAAAAATGACTGTCGTACTTCTTGAAGTAATTTAGTCTGCGTATTGGGAATCAGGGATAATTGATCCACTGAGGCGATCGAGAGTTGAGATTCAGGATCAAAGGTTCGAATGCTTTCGATTTCCTTCCCAAAAAGCTCCAAGCGATAGGGATGCTCATTAGAGAAGGAAAAGACGTCCAAAATCCCTCCACGAATAGCAAATTGCCCAGGCTCATACACAAAGTCAGTCCTCTCAAAATCGTAGCTATGGAGCAATTCTGCCACAAATTCCATATCCACTTGCTCTCCTACTTTTGCCTGAAATGTGTTCTCTTTGAGCGAGCGCTTGTTAATCACTTTTTCATAAAGGGCCTCTGGATAAGTAATGATGATTTCATCCTTTTCCTGCCCTTCCAAAACGCGACTCAAAATCTCTGATCGCAAAAGGACATTTGCGTTATCTACCTCCTCGTACTGATAGGGTTTTTTGAAGCTTGAAGGGAAAATGGGAAAATCTTCCTTTCCCAAAAGATTCTGAAGATCTGTATTCAGGTAGGCGGCCTCCTCCTTGTCTTGGGCGATGATCAGGTGAAAGCCACCCAATCGCTGAAAGATGGTGGTAAAGACCACCATGTCCAGGCTTCCAGACAAGCCTCTAAGTTGAAAATTGGCTTGCTCAGCATGGGCCAGTTTTTCACTAAACTGTCTCAAAAATGGATCTCCGTGATAAATCGAAAGGAAGGAGTCTCTATCCAAGGTGTAAGGGTAAATTGGTTTGTGGACACAAGTTAGCCGTTTTCATTTTTTTCGGCTCTCAAAAACGATATTTCATGAACCTAAGCCCGTTTAAATTGTTTTGCAGTCGATGAGTGTTACTTCTGACAATAAAACCTGGTTCCAGCGCATTGAAGACATGCATCCCTACGAGACACTCTTGTATCTGGGCATGTTTGGTAGTGGCTTGATTTTCCTCTTCTTGACTGTGGCCTTTCTTTTTTCCGGATTGGATCAATTGGGAGGAATGAATAAAAAAATTCCTGTCTCATTTCTGATTTCAACCTTTTTGCTAGTAAGTAGCGGCTACACAGCCACAAGAATTCGAATATATTTTCAGGAAGAGAATGCCGAAAAAGTAATCCGAGCCTTGGGAGTTACCTTGCTTCTGGGACTGCTTTTCACCAGCCTGCAAATCACCGGTTGGAAGGAATTACAAAGCATGGGAATAGATTTTCAAGGGATTCCCAGTGGTAGCTTCTTGTATGTGCTTTCGGGAATTCACGTTTTTCACCTTTTGGGAGCCATGATTTTTGCAGTGATTCTTTGGGCTCAGCTCCGAAACCGGAAAAATGATGAGGTGAAGCGTCTCATTCTTTTCACCAACCCTTTCGAAAAAATGCGACTTCGCCTATTCACCGTTTATTGGCAATTTATGGACGGAATTTGGCTGATTTTATTTCTCCTATTTGCTGTCAGTCTATGAATCTTACTATCGAAACTGCCGTCAGACAAGACTACCTCAAGGTCAAAGAAGGTTTTGACGAAAAGCTATTCACGCGTCTGAGTCCACCATTTCCACCAGTCAAATTGATCAAATTTGACGGTTCCCAGAAAGGAGATGTGGTTTCATTAGAACTGAATTTTTTACTCTTCAAGCAGAAGTGGACCAGTTTGATTACAGCCGATCAAACGAATGAAAAGGAATTCTTTTTCGTGGATGAGGGTACAGAATTACCTTTTTTCCTAAAAAAATGGACCCATAAACACCGAATCATCAAAAAAGGGGATCAAAGCATCATTCGGGATGAGATCGAATACGAAGCTCCGTTTAAGATTATGACTTGGCTACTCTATCCGGCACTTTGGGGACAGTTTATGTATCGAAAACCGATCTATAAAAAAATCTTTGCCTAAAGCTCGATGGCGTTGAGATTTTCGCAATTTTCAATCTGACAATCGCCATAAAGCACCAAAGAGTGCGAAGTGATTCCCGATTGAAATTCCTTGCCGATGATCTCCTTAATTTCGTTGATCTTGGGGTCAGAAAACTCCCGGATTTTACGACATTGATTGCAGACATGATGATCATGATGCTTGTAGGTAAGAGCCTGTTCGTAAAGAGCCACCTTATCTTTGAACTGATGCTTAACAGCTAAGCCGCTTTCGACGAGAAGATCCAAGGTATTGTAAATAGTGGCCCGGCTAATGGTATAGCCCTTATTACGCATTTTCAGGAAAAGCCCCTCCACATCGATATGCTCATCCTCGGGAAGGAGGTATAACTCATCAATTACAGAAAACCGCTCAGGAGTCTTTCTGCTTCCCTGCTTACTCAAGAAATTTTCAAATATCTTCTTAGCTTTTTCTATCAGCGCTGTATCTGCCATCTTTTGGTAGGATCTAAAAATTAAAGATGCGGGTTTAGGTTTTTTTTGACAAATCTCTACTTGCGCTTTGACTTAATTTGGGTTCAGTCTAATTAAGGATTGAAAAGCCGAACAAAGCACGGGGGATTATTCGTTACTAGGTTGAAACCGATTGAAATTAAAGTACTAACTTAAAAAACCACCCGATCCAAGATAAATGAAAAGATTTCTCTTTCTGTTCATTTTGATTTATTCCATTGCCTGGGAAGCGCAGTCGCAGATTCCTGGCTTTTTCATGAAAGAGGACAAAAGACGGGTGATTTTGCCTTTTTACGTTTCCAATAGCCTGATCATCGTACCCGTCTCCATCAATGGTGCCTATCCCGTGAATTTCCTCATTGACACAGGGGTACGGTCCAATATTTTGTTCAGCAAGGACCTTGGAGATGCGATGGGACTGAAGTACACGCGGCGACTGAATCTGATGGGTGCGGATGGATCCGAGCAAATCATGGCCCAGGTCTCTCCTGTCAATTATTTGGATTTGGGGCCCATCGAAGGAATAGCACAAAGTCTATTGGTATTGGAAGAGGATTTTTTGGAATTGGAGTCTGTGGTGGGGGTACCAATTTATGGGATCATTGGCTATGAATTTTTCAAATTTAATCCTGTCAAAATAAACTACGACGATGAGCGGATTGAATTTTTTCGGGAAGGAGCTTTAAAATGGCGCCCACCTTTTTACACCAAAAAAGAACTAAGCCTCCAATCCAGTAAACCCTACATCAATGCCAAGGTCAAACAACGAAACGGAGAGATACTTGAGGCCAAACTGCTCATCGATACCGGTGCCAATCATGGCCTTTTACTCAATCAAGAAACATCCGAGAAAATCAAGATTCCAGAACTCAATCTCGAAACGGAACTGGGACAAAGCCTGGGAGGTACACTCTATGGAAATATCGCCCGAGTAGATTGGGTAAAGATCAATCATCTCACTCAGCGTGATGTCATGACTTCCTATCCTGAAGAAACGGCCTTCAGCTACATCATTCAAGAATCCGGCAGGTTGGGGAGTTTGGGATCAGAAGTTCTGGGTAGAATGCGAATCATTCTGGATTATACACGGGGTAGGGCCTTTTTCAAAAAAGGAGACACCTATTACGTTCCCTATGAATACGATATGAGCGGGCTGACCGTGAAGAAAGTTCCTAGTGACAAAAAACGCTTTTATATAGGCTCTGTGAGAAAAGGGTCCCCGGCAGAAGAATCGGGTATCCTTCCTTTTGACGAAGTACTGAGTATCAATAAAATTCCCGTGCTCATCTGGGAGCTTTCAGAAGTAGTCAAGCTGCTTCGTGAGGAAGAGGGAAAGGTGATTGAATTCGAAGTGAGAAGATATTTCGATGATACGCTAACCAAATATGAAGATTTCACGTATCGCATTGAGCTTAGAAAACAAATTTAAGTGATTTTCCAAGGTGAAAATTTTGGTTACTTTTGGAAATAAAACCTAGCAATTTCAAAACTTAATGATACTATGAAAAAACTATTAATCCCGATTGCAATTCTGGGTGTTTTGGGAATTTTTATCTATACCAAAGCTGTCGGAACGTATAACAGTTTCGTGACTACCGAAGAACAAGTCAACGGACAATGGGCTGAAGTAGAAACCCAATACCAGCGACGTGCTGACCTGATTCCAAACTTGGTCAATACAGTCAAAGGATATGCAGACTTTGAGCAAGAGACCCTGACGGGTGTCATTGAAGCACGAGCCAAAGCAACCTCCATCAATGTGGATGCAAATAATCTAAGCCCTGAAAACCTTCAGCAATTTCAGCAGGCTCAAGATCAACTATCCGGAGCACTAAGCCGACTTTTGGTAACTGTAGAGCGCTATCCGGATCTGAAAGCCAATCAAAACTTCCTAGAACTACAGGCGCAATTGGAAGGTACTGAAAACCGGATCGCCGTAGCCCGAAGAAACTTCAACCAAGAGGTGGTGGCCTACAATCAAAACTTGCGGGTTTTCCCCAACAATATCTTTGCGGGCTGGTACGGATTTGAGACTAAAGGGACTTTCCAGGCTTCCGAAGGAGCTGAAAATGCACCCAGCGTCCAATTTTAAGATTTAGGAATGCCAGAAAAACTCTTTTCAGCAGAAGATCGCAAAACTATCATCGCGGCCATCCAAGAGGCAGAAAACAATACCTCCGGTGAAATACAGGTCCATATTGAAAACCATTGCCGAATAGATGTTCTAGATCGGGCGGCGGAAGTATTTGAAACATTGAAAATGCACCAAACCAAAGAGCGGAATGGAGTGCTTTTCTACTTGGCTGTACTGGATCATAAATTTGCCATTCTTGGTGATGGTGGAATCAATGCGGTTGTCCCTGATGACTTTTGGGAAAAGATCAAAGACCACATGGCTGGACTCTTTCGAGAGCAAAAATTTACCCAAGGACTTATCGACGGCATTTTGATGGCCGGAAAAGAACTGGCTGCACACTTCCCCCATCAAGGGGATGATGACGAAAACGAACTACCGGATGAAATTTCTTTTGGCTCCTAAGAGCCTCCCCATATTTATTTTATTTCTTCTCATTCCAGGCTTTTTGATCGGGCAGGATTTCCCTCCTGCTCCCAATCCTCCTCGTTTGGTCAATGATTTTACACAAACGCTCAGTAGCGCTGAGGTAGCGCAGTTAGAACGTAAACTGGTCGCTTACAATGACAGCACCTCTTCTCAGATAGCCATTGTCATGATCCGGTCCGTGGGTTCATATGATATCTCCGATTATGCCTTTCAGCTAGGTGATCAATGGGGTATCGGAGGAGCTGAAAATGATAACGGACTTTTGATTTTGGCAGCGATGGATGACCGAAAAGTCTTTATCGCTACCGGATATGGGCTTGAAGGGGCAGTTCCTGATGCCTTGGCAAAGCGGATAGTCAGCAACTTGATTATCCCCAACTTCAAGATGGAGAACTACTACGCCGGGCTGGATCAGGCCACGGATATGATCTTCAAATTGGCTTCCGGAGAATACGAAGCTGAGCAGGTCATGGAAGACGGCAATGAAGGAGGAGGAATATTCGTCCTGCTTTTCTTTATCATCATTTTTGTAATCATCCCATTGATCCGAAACCGTCGCGATAATGACAATCACATGGGCGGACGAGGCGGAGGCGTAGACCTCTGGACTACCATCATGCTGGCCAATCTGCTAAAAGGTAGCGGAGGTGGAAAATTTGGCGACTTCTCTAAAGGAGGAGGAGGATTTGGCGGCTTCGGTAGTGGTGGAGGCGGAGGCTTTGGCGGATTTGGAGGAGGAAGCTTTGGCGGCGGTGGTGCCGGTGGGAGTTGGTGAGAGAAGGTTCGAAGGTTCTGGGTGCAAGGTTACAAGGTTGGGGCAAAGACTCTAAGTTCCACTTCAAAATCTACTCTGCTGCTCGTAAATCGTACTTCGTAGATAGGATTGGAAGGTGGGAAAGTTGAAAAGTGATCAAGTAAGTCAAAGACAGTCGATTTCCAGTTCAAATTCTACTTTGCCGCTCGTTCTTCGTACTTTGTATTTCGTAAATCATTAGTCCTTCTTCATTCGACATTCATCATTTGCGATTGGCATGATAAAACTCTAATTCATTATACCGTCAATCTTTCTGCCTTAATTCATAGATATAATAGCACTGATACTCTTTTTCAGTCTCATGGAGCTCAGCCTGATCTGCGTATTGTAAATACTTTCCTTCACCTACATTTATTTTTAGGCTTCCTGGTAGCAACCATGGAATTTCATTTCCCATGAGTTTGCCATTCTTGATAAAATAGTAGTACCTTTTTTTAGCAGGTAACAATTCCTCTACTTCTGACTTATTCTCATTTTGGGCAACAATTTTCAAATCGTCCCCTGTTCGATAACCCACCAATACTTCGTTTCCATATCCCATCATTTCGTCAAAAGCCCCTGCAAATTTCACATTATCACCTCTAAATTCTTTGACCCTGGCTAAATTGGCTTCTGCCATAGGCACCGAGCTAAGTACATCCGGTTCCAGCCTAGGCAACTCAATCGAGTTGGCTACCTGAAATCCCTGTTGAGGATCTATCTGATACAGCGTAGAGCCACCATATAAGATGGTTGAAATCAACTTAGATTTTTCATCAGAAAAATAAACTGGTTTGTCCATAAAAGGATAAAATTCCCCCAAGCGAAACTCATCGCCTTCTTCTAGTTTTCCTCCAATAAGTACTTGACCTGAGTTTACATTTATAAGGTGGACAAGATTTAATGTATCAAAATAATCCGTCGGGTATTGAGTCAAATAGCCATCATTAAGATTGGCAATTGCCCAATTCTCTTCATCTGAAAAACGAAAGGTGCTAAGGTTATCGAGTGCTGAATGGATCATTCTTACTCTTGGGTTTTGCTCGTATGGGTAACTTCTCAGAGGCTTCAGGTTCAAATCATATAAAAAGGCCTTTTTGTCAGATAAAAATAAAATCTCATCCCCAATAAAACCTGCTCTTAATAAAACCATCCCAAAAGCATCGGGACCTTCGGAAAGTTTATTCTCTGCCACAATATCACCAGAATCATTCACCACAAAATAATGCCCTTCCAGACTTGCTTGCTTCACCAATAAATAGAGTCCCTTCTCATGATGATAATCCATCACCTGGACAGTCTCCAAGATATCGAGGACAAGGGAATCTACTTTTACGAATTCATAATCAATGCTTGAAGAGGCAGGTTTTTCTTTACATGAGAGCATCAATAAAAACCCACAAGCAAATACAAAATATCGAAACATGTAATAATTATATATTTAGCAAATATACGTAAAATCAATTACGTTGGGCGGTAATTTCGCTGAAACTAGAACCGCTTATTTTGGGCGAAAATTGAATCTAAGTATGGTAAGCTTGAAGAAAACTTTATTCCTTCATTCGATATTTTCAGATATACTCATCATCTTTCGAAGATCGGGGTGCTCTAAAGTTGGATGTTGGCAAAGTTCGGCAAAGACTGTCAATTCCACTCTGCTGCTTGTACTTCGTATTTCGTAATTTCAAATCACATTTCAAAAATAGATAAATCTAAAATCCTTATGGCAAATCGAATCATTTTCACGGCCGAGGCACCCGCTCCCATTGGTCCTTATTCACAGGCAGTTTTGGCAGGGAATACACTTTACGTCTCTGGCCAAATTCCCTTGGATGCTGAAAGCGGCGAACTGATCAATGAAAATATTACTGAGGAAACTCACGCCGTCATGAAAAACCTAGAGGCCGTGCTTCGGGCTGCTGGTTTTGGCTTTTCTGACGTGGTGAAATGCAGCATTTTCATCAAATCCATGGATGATTTCGCTACCATCAATGATGCATACGGACAATACTTCAAAACCAATCCACCTGCACGGGAAACGGTAGAAGTCAGCAAACTGCCAAAAAATGTCAACGTAGAAATTTCCTGTATTGCAGTAAAGCACTGAATTCGTTAACCCTTGGCAATCGCTCTTCCCATTCCCCAAAAAATCAATTTATGGATGGGAAGAACGAGGTGCCAATAAGCCTTTCCCCATTTATTTTTTGGTAGAAAAGTAATCGTTTGCCGCAGTTGATCGGCATCTAGACTCCATTCGAGCAAGACTTTTCCCGGCAATTTCATTTCTGCCTCTAGCAGCAATCTTCCACTTTTCTCATCGACTTCCCGTACCCGCCAAAAGTCCAAGGAATCGCCAACCTTCAGCCTTTTTGGGTGAGGCCTGCCTTGGCGAAAACCCACTCCTCCAAACATCCCATCGATCAGCCCACGAAACTTCCAAAGCCCAGTCAAAAAATACCAGCCGGATTCCCCTCCGATCCGCCAAAGTTTAGCTTGAACCGCTTCCCGAGAGCCTTGAAAGGGAAAGCGCATGACTTCCCGTATTTCATTTCCACTTTCCATTTTGACGAAATTTTGAAGAGAACCCTTAATTTTATAACCTAAGTTCTATCTGATAGTTAAGAAAGTATGACCCTCATTCCCTTTTTCAGCGAAACGCTTGTCAGTTCCTACTCCAAGGAAGAGGTGATGGAGCATATTTCGAAAAAGACCCTGGAGGTTAATTTTCTGGATAAAAGCATTTACCTAAGACCCAAGCACATTGCTTTCAACGGGATAGTGGGAAAAAATACTTTCCGCATCTCCAAGGTGATTCAACGAAGCAATACCTTCCTCCCGCTGATTCTTGGAGAGGTCGAAGACACTCCTCGTGGATCCATCCTCTTTCTTCGCTACAAGCTATTCCCCGGAGCCCTCTTTTTTGTCCTGTTTTGGAGCTTTATTCTGCTTGGATTTTCGGCATACTACTTTGGGCTGCAGCAGGATATTGTAAACGGAAGCATTTGCCTGACATTGGCAGGCTTGAATTATGCTTTGGCTTTATTTTTTTTTCACAGGCAGGTAAGAAACTCGCGTGAAGATTTTCACGAATTAATCAACCTGCAAATCAAGGATTAAATCCGCAAGTGGTAGGGAAAAAGCCCATTAGCGATTAATTTAGCAGCGTAAAATTTACAACACAATAAACCATAGATCATGAGCATCCGAATCGAGAAAGATACCATGGGCCCGGTAGAGGTTCCTGCAGATAAGTACTGGGGAGCGCAGACCCAACGGTCCATCAATAACTTCAAAATCGGCGGAGAGAAAAACCGCATGCCGATTGAAATTATCCGTGCTTTTGCCATCCTAAAAAAGGCTGCAGCCCAAACCAATGCCGAACTAGGGGTACTGGCGCAGGATCGAGCCGATGCTATTTCTCAGGTATGTGATGAAATTTTGGAAGGAAAACTTGACGATCAATTCCCGCTAGTCGTTTGGCAAACCGGATCGGGCACCCAATCCAACATGAACTCAAATGAGGTGATCGCCTACCGTGCACATGTACTACTCGGAGGTTCGCTGGAGGATGAAAAGAAAAAAATCCATCCAAACGATGATGTAAACAAGTCTCAGTCATCCAATGATACCTATCCAACGGCCATGCACATCGCTGCTTACAAGATGGTCGTGGAAACCACCATTCCTGGGGTACAAAAGCTTCGCGATACCCTCGATGCAAAAGCGAAAGCATTTAAGGATGTGGTGAAAATCGGTCGTACCCACTTCATGGATGCTACCCCGCTTACTTTGGGACAGGAGTTCAGTGGCTATGTAGCCCAATTGGATCATGGATTGCGAGCTTTGAAAAATACCCTGAGCCATCTATCAGAATTGGCATTGGGAGGTACAGCGGTAGGAACAGGGCTGAATACGCCAAAAGGCTATGCAGAACTAGTTGCGAAGAAAATCGCTGAATTCTCCGGTCAGCCATTTGTAACGGCCCCAAACAAATTTGAGGCTTTGGCAGCCCATGATGGCATGGTCGAAGCACATGGAGCGCTTAAGCAATTGGCAGTATCCCTGATGAAAATTGCCAATGACATTCGTATGCTTTCCTCCGGTCCTAGATCAGGAATCGGTGAAATTTTGATTCCGGAAAATGAGCCTGGATCTTCTATCATGCCAGGAAAAGTCAATCCAACGCAGGTAGAAGCGCTGACTATGGTAGCCGCACAAGTGATGGGAAATGACGTTGCCATTTCCATCGGTGGATCCAATGGTCATTTCGAACTCAATGTGTTTAAGCCAATGATCGCAGCTAATTTCCTTCAGTCAGCACGATTGATCGGAGATGCCTGCGTTTCCTTCAATGATAACTGTGCCATTGGCATCGAGCCAAACACCCCAATGATTCAGCGTCACTTGGAAAATTCCTTGATGCTTGTAACCGCTTTGAATCCGCATATCGGCTATGAAAATGCAGCGGCCATTGCTAAAAAAGCCCACAAAGAAGGCACGAGCCTTCGGGAAGCTGCCATTGCTTTGGGTCTATTGACTTCCGAGCAATTTGACGAGTGGGTGAAGCCTGAGGATATGATTGGTAGTTTGAAGTAGGGAGTGGGGAAGTAAGTGGTAAATAGTAAGTGGTGAGTAGTCGTGAATACTTCATTATTCGAGATTCAGCATTCATCATTCGATATTTTTAGTATTTCCCACTTTCTAGATCTTAGTCTTACACAAGAAGGAAGTGAATGGTAAGTGGTGATTAGGTTGGAGGGTGTAAAGGTTGAAAACTGTGTCCAAAAGTCCGAATCCCACTCGAAAAATACACTGCACTGCGCGTCTCGCAAATCCCTCTGAGTGATTTCCAATCCTTGAAAATTCTAAAAAACCAAAAAGAGCCCTTTCATGATGGAAGGGCTCTTATACTAATTATCTACAGTAGGTTTATTGTCCTTGTCCCAATGAATAGCCTCTGACTCCATCAAATAGGTAGAGGTTTTCTGTTTTGATGGTATCTACTCCTACCTCTTCAGCTTTGGCAAGTACCTCCAAAATATCCTTTTTGCTAGGAGTAGCACCTTCTACGGCACTGTATCGGCATCGCCAGTGGTCGGTACAGAAAGTTTCCTCAAATCCCTGAGGCCATACCTTCACGCCCCGGTTGGTGATCATGGATAGCTTCAAATTATCATTGTTCATTTTCTGCAGCTCCTCAGCGATCTTTTTCGGGTCGGTACCTTCCCAATGCACAAAAACATCCACCCCAACCAATTCCTTTTTGGCTCGTGGGGCTCTGACGTGACGAGGAATGTTGATCAAACCGCTATTCTTCAATTCGACTTTCTTCAGCGTTTTGGGCTCTTGGCCTAGGTTGGCAATGACCGCCTCGGCAAACTCCTTGGTACCCACCTTTTGAGTACTGACACCCTCCTTGAAGATATCATAAGTATGAATCCCGTCTTCCATGGTCTTCAACCAGGCATTTTGCACCTTTTCTGCTATCTCAGACTGACCGATATGCTGCAGCATCAAAATAGCTCCCTGCAAAAGACCGGATGGATTGGCTAGGTTTTGACCGGCTCTACGAGGGGCTGAACCGTGGATCGCTTCAAACATCGCATGGTCATGACCGATATTGGAAGAACCCGCCAAGCCTACCGAACCGGTAATCTGAGCAGCCACATCGGAAAGTACATCACCATACAGATTTGGCATCACGATCACATCAAAAGCCTCCGGCGTGTCGGCCATTTTAGCCGCACCGATATCGATGATCCAGTGCTCGTTTTCTATTTCAGGGTATTTGGCTGCGATCTCGTCAAATACTTTGTGAAACAAACCATCGGTCTGCTTCATGATATTATCCTTGGTAAAACAGGTAACCTTCTTTCTGCCGTATTTTCGGGCATATTCAAAGGCGTAAGTGACAATTTTTTCACAACCCGGACGGCTAATAAGCTTCAGACACTGCACCACCTCATCGGTCTGCTGATGCTCAATTCCCGCATAAAGATCCTCCTCATTTTCCCGAATGATAACCAAGTCCATATTCGGGTGCTTGGTGGAGATAAATGGGTGTAAACTCTTACAAGGTCTCACATTTGCAAAAAGTCCGAGCGTCTTTCGGGTAGTAACATTCAAACTCTTGTAACCGCCTCCCTGAGGGGTGGTGATTGGCGCTTTCAGAAAAATCTTATTTCTACGAATAGTTTCCCAGGCCTCATCCGAGATACCTGCGGTGTTTCCGGCTAGGTAAACCTTTTCCCCTACCTCAATTTCATCAATTTCAAGTTTGGCACCAGCTGCTTTGATAATCATCAGCGTGGCATCCATGATCTCAGGTCCAATACCATCGCCCTTGGCTACAGTTATTCTTGTCATAAGTCTTTGTTTTTTGTTACCAGCTATAAATTAGAAAATCAATATACTTGAAAATCTGCGATTTATTAAGCCCGATGGTCAAATTGTAAGGTGGGCAGATTTAAAATCCTAGGGCAATGGAAATACAGTGGAAATATAGCTCGCAAGCGAGCTGAAATACATGGAAATATATCCCAGTCGAAACGCAGTTTCCTGACTTTCTGCCTTTGTGAGTGTCACCACTCAAAAAACATGATTCAGATCTTTCAGCAAAGAGGAAACAGAAAATTCAATTCGCTGTTTTTCAAACATTTACGAATTTATTTTGGTTAAATTTACAGGAATTAAACACAATTTCACTCTTACCTTTTATGCTGGAGTTTATACGCTCTTATCCACTTTACATCCCTTTTATTATTTTGAATATTTATGTGATCTACAAGGTCATCCAAATGGTCATGGGCAATGATTCGGGAAATCGCGATGATGATCAAGATGGAGGAATTTCGGGAAATGATGATCCGGATTTAGACTTACCGCCAGGCGTATCTCTTCCCCAAAAGGAGTCGAGCTTGACAGTTTAGACAGGAAATAATAGAAATATTCGGATTGAAAATATTAGGGTACTGGAAATACAATAGAAATATAGCTCGCAAGCGAGCTGAAATATTTTTCCCGAAAACACGCATAGTCAAGTGCACTTTTGGAAAGAAATATCCTAGCCAGTTGGGGAAAGCGACACAAGCTGAGAAATACCGTGGAAATATGGCTCGCAAGCGAGCTGAAATAGGTTGAAATATATTTCCCGAAAACACTCAAAGTCGAGTCTACTTATCGAAAGAAATATCCTAGCCAGTTGGGGAAAGCGACACAAGCTGAGAAATACAGTGGAAATATGGCTCGCAAGCGAGCTGAAATAGATTGAAATATATTTCCCGAAAACACTCAAAGTCGAGTCTACTTATCGAAAGAAATATCCTAGCCAGTAGGGAAAAGCGACACAAGCCGAGAAATACCGTGGAAATATAGCTCGCAAGCGAGCTGAAATAGGTTGAAATATTTTTCTTGAAAAGAAGCATACACTATCAAATGCCGTAGGCATGAATAATTTTCTAGCCAGCCATTTCAATGGCTGGAAAAAAGCCAAAAGATTCCCAAAAATGCCGTAGGCCTGCCTGGTCGGACAGACAGGCATGGCCGATTTGTCAAGAAAATTTTCTGATATCCAATGCTGCTTTCGGAAAAGCAGCATAACCGAAATTCCCGGATTGAAAATCCTACGGTAGTGGATTCGAGATTGCAAATCTCGAATAGCGGAAGGTGTGTCCCTAGTCTTTCGCTAGTGTAACACGGGAATATAATTCGAATGGGCGCGGGGGATGACACAGCCGCGAGCCAGCGTCCGGCCTTGTGCGGTGGAAGCTTTGCTGTGTCTTGACCTTTTGGTTCTTTTGGGTCAAGCCAAAAGAACGAAGAGAAAAGTGATTGTTTTATACTAAAAAGGCGGTTTCTAGCTTTGCAAATAGCTGGTCCAATAATTTCCAAATTGCTAAAAAACATAGGATACCTTATTGAAAATCAGCAGGTAAGTAAATCCCGAGACTTGCCCTAAGATGTGCTGATATCCAATGCTGCTTTCGGAAAAGCAGCATAACCGAAATTCCCGGATTGAAAATCCTACGGTAGTGGATTCGAGATTGCAAATCTCGAATAGCGGAAGGTGTGTCCCTAGTCTTTCGCTAGTGTAACACGGGAATATAATTCGAATGGGCGCGGGGGATGACACAGCCGCGAGCCAGCGTCCGGCCTTGTGCGGTGGAAGCTTTGCTGTGTCTTGACCTTTTGGTTCTTTTGGGTCAAGCCAAAAGAACGAAGAGAAAAGTGATTGTTTTATACTAAAAAGGCGGTTTCTAGCTTTGCAAATAGCTGGTCCAATAATTTCCAAATTGCTAAAAAACATAGGATACCTTATTGAAAATCAGCAGGTAAGTAAATCCCGAGACTTGCCCTAAGATGTGCTGATATCCAATGCTGCTTTCGGAAAAGCAGCATAACCGAAATTCCCGGATTGAAAATCCTACGGTAGTGGATTCGAGATTGCAAATCTCGAATAGCGGCCTGATGGTAGCATAAAGTATTTTTCTATCATTTCAGACCAAATATTCATCTTTGAACCTTTATTTTGTACCAAGCATTGGATAAAAGAGGGGGATATGGGTGTGATATGCGTCTAGCTCCTTGAAGATCATCTATAAACCTGTAAAATGGACATCAAATTCATCAATCGAGCCACCAAGGAATTGGTAACCGAAAGGCCGCCCGGGGAGGATATCCTGCGATTTCTCTATGGCAATCCGGTTGGTGAAGCGCTTGTCCTGCCCATTGCCAAGCAGAAGTTTATCTCGGACTGGTACGGTAAAAAAATGGACAGCCCCAGCTCCGTAAGCCGGATCGAACCTTTTATTCGCTCGCTGAATATCGACATGAGCGAGTCCGAAAAGCAAATCAATGAATTTACCTCCTTCAATGATTTTTTTTACCGCAAGCTCAAATCCGGTACACGCAAAATAGAAGCAGGGCTGGTTTCTCCCGGGGATGGAAAAATCTTGGTTTTCAAAAAGGTCTCTGAGGTCAAATCCTTTTTCGTCAAAGGTGAGAAATTTACCCTTGGAGAGTTTCTGGAGGATGAAAAGCTGGCAGAGGAATACCAAGATGCGGCTATGGTCATTTTGAGATTGGCGCCGAATGATTACCATCGCTATCATTTTCCTTACCAAGGCATCCCTTCTGCCTGTCATGAAATCGGAAAAGATTATTACTCCGTCTCTCCGATCAGTTTGGAGAAAAAGTTTACCCAGGTATTCACCAAGAATAAACGGGAAATTTGCCGATTGAAAACAGCCGGAAAGGGTGACATACTGATTATCCCCGTGGGGGCGACCATGGTCGGGAGTTTGAATTCTACTTTTACGCCTGAGTCACCCATCGAGAAGGGCGAGGAAATGGGTTATTTCGCCTTTGGAGGGTCTACGATTGTGCTGCTGTTTGATGCCAATAGCTTTGAACTGGACAGCGACTTGGTGGAAAACACCCAAAATCACTTGGAGACGGCCGTCAGAATGGGTGAAAAAATTGCCATTGATAAAATTTGAAATACAGTGGAAATATAGCTCGCAAGCGAGCTGAAATAGGTTGAAATATATTTTCCGAAAACACCCAAAGCCGAATCTACTTGTGGAAAGAAATTTCTTAGCCAGTTGGGGAAAGCGACACAAGCCGAGAAATACCGTGGAAATATAACTCGCTTGCGAGCTGAAATAGGTTGAAATATTTTTCTTGAAAAGAAGCATACACTATCAAATGCCGTAGGCATGAATAATTTTCTAGCCAGCCATTTCAATGGCTGGAAAAAAGCCAAAAGATTCCCAAAAATGCCGTAGGCCTGCCTGGTCGGACAGACAGGCATGGCCGATTTGTCAAGAAAATTTTCTGATATCCAATGCTGCTTTCGGAAAAGCAGCATAACCGAAATTCCCGGATTGAAAATCCTACGGTAGTGGATTCGAGATTGCAAATCTCGAATAGCGGAAGGTGTGTCCCTAGTCTTTCGCTAGTGTAACACGGGAATATAATTCGAATGGGCGCGGGGGATGACACAGCCGCGAGCCAGCGTCCGGCCTTGTGCGGTGGAAGCTTTGCTGTGTCTTGACCTTTTGGTTCTTTTGGGTCAAGCCAAAAGAACGAAGAGAAAAGTGATTGTTTTATACTAAAAAGGCGGTTTCTAGCTTTGCAAATAGCTGGTCCAATAATTTCCAAATTGCTAAAAAACATAGGATACCTTATTGAAAATCAGCAGGTAAGTAAATCCCGAGACTTGCCCTAAGATGTGCTGATATCCAATGCTGCTTTCGGAAAAGCAGCATAACCGAAATTCCCGGATTGAAAATCCTACGGTAGTGGATTCGAGATTGCAAATCTCGAATAGCGGCCTGATGGTAGCATAAAGTATTTTTCTATCATTTCAGACCAAATATTCATCTTTGAACCTTTATTTTGTACCAAGCATTGGATAAAAGAGGGGGATATGGGTGTGATATGCGTCTAGCTCCTTGAAGATCATCTATAAACCTGTAAAATGGACATCAAATTCATCAATCGAGCCACCAAGGAATTGGTAACCGAAAGGCCGCCCGGGGAGGATATCCTGCGATTTCTCTATGGCAATCCGGTTGGTGAAGCGCTTGTCCTGCCCATTGCCAAGCAGAAGTTTATCTCGGACTGGTACGGTAAAAAAATGGACAGCCCCAGCTCCGTAAGCCGGATCGAACCTTTTATTCGCTCGCTGAATATCGACATGAGCGAGTCCGAAAAGCAAATCAATGAATTTACCTCCTTCAATGATTTTTTTTACCGCAAGCTCAAATCCGGTACACGCAAAATAGAAGCAGGGCTGGTTTCTCCCGGGGATGGAAAAATCTTGGTTTTCAAAAAGGTCTCTGAGGTCAAATCCTTTTTCGTCAAAGGTGAGAAATTTACCCTTGGAGAGTTTCTGGAGGATGAAAAGCTGGCAGAGGAATACCAAGATGCGGCTATGGTCATTTTGAGATTGGCGCCGAATGATTACCATCGCTATCATTTTCCTTACCAAGGCATCCCTTCTGCCTGTCATGAAATCGGAAAAGATTATTACTCCGTCTCTCCGATCAGTTTGGAGAAAAAGTTTACCCAGGTATTCACCAAGAATAAACGGGAAATTTGCCGATTGAAAACAGCCGGAAAGGGTGACATACTGATTATCCCCGTGGGGGCGACCATGGTCGGGAGTTTGAATTCTACTTTTACGCCTGAGTCACCCATCGAGAAGGGCGAGGAAATGGGTTATTTCGCCTTTGGAGGGTCTACGATTGTGCTGCTGTTTGATGCCAATAGCTTTGAACTGGACAGCGACTTGGTGGAAAACACCCAAAATCACTTGGAGACGGCCGTCAGAATGGGTGAAAAAATTGCCATTGATAAAATTTGAAATACAGTGGAAATATAGCTCGCAAGCGAGCTGAAATAGGTTGAAATATATTTTCCGAAAACACCCAAAGCCGAATCTACTTGTGGAAAGAAATTTCTTAGCCAGTTGGGGAAAGCGACACAAGCTGAGAAATACCGTGGAAATATGGCTCGCAAGCGAGCTGAAATAGGTTGAAATATATTTCCCGAAAACACTCAAAGTCGAGTCTACTTATCGAAAGAAATATCCTAGCCAGTAGGGAAAAGCGACACAAGCCGAGAAATACCGTGGAAATATAGCTCGCAAGCGAGCTGAAATAGGTTGAAATATTTTTCTTGAAAAGAAGCATACACTATCAAATGCCGTAGGCATGAATAATTTTCTAGCCAGCCATTTCAATGGCTGGAAAAAAGCCAAAAGATTCCCAAAAATGCCATAGGCCTGCCTGGTCGGACAGACAGGCATGGCCGATTTGTCAAAAAAATTTTCTGATTTCCAATGCTGCTTTCGGAAAAGCAGCATAACAGATATCCCGGATTGAAAATCCTACGATACTGGATTCGAGATTGCAAATCTCGAATAGCCGAAATAGTAGCAGTCAGGAGACTGCATTAGTTAAAGCACAAGTCCTGAGACTTGCGCTAGGATTGGGTAGGTAAATCCTGAGACTTGCCCTAGTGTAACACGGAAACTTAATTAGAATGGGCGCGGGGGATGACACAGCCGCGAGCCAGCGTCCGGCCTTGTGCGGTGGAAGCTTTGCTGTGTCTTGACCTTTTGGTTCTTTTGGGTCAAGCCAAAAGAACGAAGAGAAAAGAAGATGGTTTTTCCTCAAAAGGCGGTATTTAACTTTGCCGATGTCTGGTCCTATAATTTCCGAATTGCTAAAAAAGTTAGGAGACCTTATTGGAAATCAGCAGGTACGTAAATCCTGAGACTTGCCCTAAGATGTGCTGATATCCAATGCTGCTTTCGGAAAAGCAGCATAACAGATATCCCGGATTGAAAATGCTGCAATATTGGATTCGAGATTGCAAATCTCGAATAACTGAAAAACCAACCATCCGTTTTTAAAATATAATCGAAATAAACAAAACTTATTTCGGTTATTTCGTTTATTTGTATTACACACAAATAAATGGAAATGAATAGTATAGAAGAAATCAAACGACCAACAAAGGAAGAACAGAAAGCTGCGCTTAAATCCTATGATGCTCTGGCCTCCACCCTAGAACAAATTCACTCTGATTATCCTGAAATAGAGATCGAGGAGACAAATGAGCGCATCAAAATCCCTCTAAATGCGCTAAAGCTTTTAGCAAAAATCCTAAAAGAAACGAGCCAAGGAAGGCCCATTTCAATAGTTCCAATTGCCACTGAAATCACAACTCAAGCTGCAGCAGAATTACTGGGTTGCTCAAGACCTCATTTGATCAAACTTTTGGAAAAGGGAGAAATCAAGTTTACCAAAGTAGGCAAGCATAGGCGAATCAAGTACCAAGATGTCATCGAATACCAGAAGCAACTGAAAGCAAAACAAAGGCAGCTGTTAGCGGAAATCATGCAAGCTGACGAGGAATCCGGTTTATATGATTCATAGTTTACGGTTTACATGCGTGCTTGATACGAATGTCATCTACCCGATTGACATCAGGGATTTGCTTTTTTGGTTCGCTTCCTATGATCTTTTTACACCAAAATGGAGCAAGCATATTTTTTCAGAATGGGAAGGTGTTATGAAACGTAAAGGAATACCAGAAGAAGAAATCAGAAAGAGAGTTTTAAAAGCACAAAAAGCATTTCCTGATGCATTGGTCGATAATTATGAATCCCTGGTTGACTCACTCACATTGCCAGATGAAAAAGACCGGCACGTACTCGCAGCAGCCATAAAAACGAACGCCAATGTGATCGTAACCAATAATATCAAGGATTTTCCTAATGAATACCTAAGCACTTTTGGACTGACAGCCAAAACTGCTGATGACTTCCTGACGGACACCATAGACCTCAACCATGAATTGGCCATTTCAGCATTCAGAGCACTAGTGCTGAATAGAAGAAATCCAAACCTAGACGAATTTGAAATTTTGGATCGATTGAGGAAGAATGGACTAGTAGAAACAGCCAACTACCTCCATGCACTGTTGTAAAAAACCAAAGCATAACAAAGACCATCGCCAGACTTATCAAGACATTTTTACCACAGAGAAAACGGAGGATTGAAAATCCTACGATACTGGATTCGAGATTGCAAATCTCGAATAGCCGAGTCTCCTCGCACAGTTGTCCTGCGTCTCCAGACGCTGGATCCTATGTTGGACTGCTGTCCTGCGTCTCCAGACGCCGGACCATACATCCTTACGCCAGATCCATAACTCCCATCAACACTTTCAAATTCTCTCAATTTATGTCCGAAAAATTCAAAAAATACCCAGTTTATGGTATAGATTCTTAGTTTGAAATGCTTTTCTTTGGGAGAGAGAGTGGGAGATTTTTGGATGAATTGAAAATGGGTAGGGAAAAGGATAGGGGGACAAGCGGGATTTTCATTCATCTGTCCAGGCAAATCCTACAATCTTTAAGCCCTCTTTCGATGATTTTATGAAAGAAGGATAAAAAGAACATCTGTATCGGCTATTCGCCGGATTTGGGTGGTTCATGGAGTCAAACCAACTTGTATTATGAAGAAAGAGTTGATATCTGAACTTATCGAAAAATTTGAAGATGCCTGCTACAATCTTGACGGAATTGAATGCTGGAGCAGTAGGGAGCTCCAAGAAATATTAGGTTATTCCGATTGGAGAAACTTCACCAACACCATTCAAAAAGCAGTAAAGTCCTGTGAAAACTCAGGAGAAAAGGAATCAGATCATTTCGTTGGTGTCACCAAAATGATAGAAATCGGAAAAGGCGGACAACGAGAAAATCAAAAATTACCCAGTTTATGGTATAGATTCTTAGTTTGAAAAGCTTTTCTATGGAAAAGAGAAGGGAGAGAGTTTTTCAAATCAATTAAAATCAGATGGATCAGCAAAGCTTAAATTAGACTTTGGAAGATTTGGGATAAAAAGAGAGAAAGGTGCATTTATGCACCCAAAATAGAGGGATAAACACACTAAAAGTGCATAAATAAATAAGTTATGCCAAATTTTAGAACGACAATATGATTGCAAAAAACATAGACATTACAATTCCACTTTTATGGGGTGAAGAACATTTCATCAAAAATGAATGGGGGTATATAAATTATCTTGTCGGTCCTAATGGCACAGGAAAGTCACTATTAGCAGAACAAATAAAAGCTCGTTTTAATGGAGGAGGCTTCACACCTCGATATTTGAATGCAGAGCGACTTGTTGGATTAGAAAAACAACAAGAAGGGAGATTTGGAGGAGGACAACTTCACCGTGGATTTGATATTACGCATTTAGAAGACTATAAGAACAGAGCGGAAAACACAGGTTTATCGTCATCTGCGATTATTATCCTAAAACAAAGACTTGACATAAGAATTAAAATTGAAGCATTACTATCAGATATTTTCGGAAAGACAATAAGACTGGTGGAAGAGGGTGGATTTTTGAAGCCCAAAATGCAAAATATAAAGGCTGGTGCAGAGTATAATCTTAGTGAAAGTGAATGTCATGGATTAAAAGAGCTTATTACTTTGTTGACTTTTTTATACGACCCGACAAAAAACTGTATAATATTTGACGAACCAGAACTACATCTTCATCCTCAATTTCAATCATTCTTTTTGCAGGAGATACGAAAGATTGCAGGAAATCCAATTGAAGACCCAACAAAAAAAATATTTTTTATTATTACTCATTCGCCTTATTTCATTGACCTAAAATCTTTAGATGACTTAAAGAATATACTAGTTTGCCATTTGAACAAGGTTCCGACCTATGTCAATGAACTCGATGCTGATGACCAGTTTATTTTGAAGAAATTTTTGCCGAGATTTAACACACATCACAAGCAATTTTTCTTCTCCCCAAATCCTGTTTTTGTTGAGGGATACACAGACCAACAAATCATTTCTATATTATTTGAGAAAATAGGAATAAATATTGGTGCTTCCGGCTCTTGTATTATTGATGTTGGAGGAAAAGACGAACTTGGTGTTTTTTACAAGCTTTGTAAATCTTTAAAAATTAATTGCAGAATAATTGCTGACTTGGACGCAGTTTTTAGAGGTCGATTAAGAAGAGTAGTTTGTGAAGATGAACGTTCGCAAACCTATATCCAGCAACAAGGTATTGGAGCAAATCTTTCAAATGAAATTGGTGATATTGAAACACAATTAAGTTCAATAGCTACTAGATTACTATCTCAAGAAACTACAATACCACACCTTGTAGAATTAAAGGCAAAACTAGGTTCACTAACTCCAGAAGAAGAACATACAAAAAGAGTATCAACATTACTTGCCATTTCAAAACACGAAGCGGACATAAGAACTCTTTTAGATGCCCCGAACATTGCTATTCTTAATTTAATAATAGGACGAAACAATCAAATTTTCAATGCCTTCAAGGCTTGTAAAACATTCATATTTCCTAAAGGTGAAATCGAACATTATTACACTCAATCTACAATTGACTTTTTAAATATCACAAATAAAGACGTTTGGTTTCATACAGAAAGGGATTACTTACTTCAGGCTAGCTCAACTGAAATAGAAGTAAATTATCAAAATCTAGTCACCATTTTAAAGGAAGCTGTTCCAATTATTGAAATTGAAATCAAGAAACACATAAAGTTTGAAATATTTGAGTGGATTCATAAGGTTCAGACAGGCATTGCAAAGAAAGAAGTAAATAATGCTGATGACCTTACTAGAAATGCCAAGGTGAATTATACTTTGTACAACCAAATTTTGGATTTACAATCGTTGACAATAAACGAAGACCGAACTTTTAATTGTCAAATTATGATTAAAGAGACATTAACAGGAACTCCAATAGAAATAAATTTTAACCAAACGACAAATGCTCACAACTTCGACATATAGAAAAACTGGGCATAACAGCACCTACCCAAAAGTGGCGGTTCAGTGGTTAAATCAAGCTTTGTGCTTCTATCAAAGTTCGTGCTTGGTTGACAGTGAAGTGCTTCGAAATCGCCACCTTCGGGTAGCTGCAAAACGTTGTACGCAAGCTGAAAAAAGAAAACTATGGAAGACAATATGACAAAAATAATCATAGCAGTAGTTGCCTTAGTGACCGCAATAATTGGCGGTGCACTGATTTCAATTAATAAATCAAGGAAACGAAACTCAAAATCAAGTCAAGACAACATCAGTATCAAAGGCAATAAAAATAAAGTAATAGGTGGAGACGACAACTCTAAAAACTAATGGTAAAAAGGACTAATCAAAATAATGCGAACATTGAAGGTTCGGGAAATAAGATTGTTGGAGGCGATGATAAATCCCAAACAAATAATTTCTATGGTTCTAATGGGAAGCTCTCATCATTATTTGAAAAACTTAAAGCTAGTGTTGATAATAGTGAGGAAATAGAGAAGATATCAGATGATTTAAAAAGATATACAGCTCGCAGAGATACAGTTGGTTTAGAACAGAAGTTAAAAAATGCGAACAAAAGTTATTTGTATGAAGACTTTGCTTGGCTAAAACAAGAGTTTCATAAAAAACTTGTTTATTATCAAAATTACGAGCCAGCCCAAGAGATTTTTGCGTTTATTTTGGCTATTGTACTTGAAAAGTACATTCATTTAATCAAACCAATGTTGCGAGAGGGTATTCCTGAAAGAGAGATATTATCAACAATATCTAGAGACGTTGTAAAACCTATTTTAGATTTAATTGAATCCGAAGGATGCGATGACATTATTGGTTTGTCATCAACAGAAATACAAGGTATGTTTCATTATTTAACAGGTAATTGCCATATAAATTGGGAAGTATGATTGTCTATCAAAAAGCATTTGACTTATACCACACAGTTTATCGAATGATTAAACTATTAGCTCATTTTAAGCACGATGGATTGATTGAAATAGACAGACTAAGGATTTGGGATTATTATTTACTATATCCAAATAAAATGGACAAAATCCGTTTGAAACGAGAAGAGAAGGATGTTAAACAAATAATACGAAATTTTATTTTGAAAGAAGACAATCCATATGAAATAGTTATCAATGATAGAAAAATGTTTGAAAAGATCAAACCTTACCAAATGACAGCTATAAAATGCCTTGCTTCTTATGGGATTATAAATAAAGATTATCTACAAGAAAATAGAATATCGAACGTCAATAAAGACATATTTTCTGATTACAGCGAAGATTTTAAAAATTTAAGTGTTCAAGAAGAAAATGCAATTAAGCTTTTAACAAGTCATTTCTATCAGATTTCATTATTTGGAATTGACGGCTTGAAAAGTAGAACCGGCTTATTAGAAAGTAAATACGATGCGTAACAACCTCTTTTTAAATAGAATGAAAATTTACACCAGAAATGGTAAAATCGCCTATGATGAAAAGTTTCATAGAGGAGTAAATATTATAAGAGGTAATAATAGTAGTGGTAAATCTACTATCACACATTTTATGTTCTATGCTCTTGGTGGAGCTTTCAATGATTGGGTTAAAGAAGCAAAAAAATGTTCATACGTTATTGCAGAAATTGAGATTAACGGTGCTATTCTAACCCTTAAACGTGAAATAAAACTTAACAATTTTGGCAAGGCAAATAAAACAGAGGGAATGTTCATTTATTGGGGAGAGTTAGAATTTGCTGAAAAAGAAAGTGAAGGATGGCAAAAGTTTAACTTCAACACTACGGACAACAAGAAAAGTTTTTCTAATGTGTTATTTGAAAACTTAAACTTACCAATTGTCAAAGGCGACAATAATATCACCTTTCACCAAATTTTACGACTACTATATTTAGACCAAGATTCGCCAACTAATTCATTGTTCTATTACGAAGAATTTGATACGACATTGACAAGAGAAACCGTTGCAGATTTACTGCTTGGCGTATATAGACAAGAACTCTATGACAAGAAACAAAGAAAAGTCGAAGCAGATAAAGAATTAGAAGACATTAAAAGAGAAATTAAAGTTATTAAACGTTTTATTCAAAATCCTTTTGACTTAATACCAAGCAATCTAACACAAAGAATTTCAGAAAAAGAAAAAGAAATTAGTGAAATTGAGAATGAAATCATTCGATTAAAAAATGAAGAAAATAAAGTCCGATTTACCAAAAATACAAAGCTCGACTTTGAAAAACTGAATGAAGAAACTATTTATCAAAGAAAAAAAGTTAAAAATTCGGAACAAAGATTAAAGAATTCTTATTACGAAATCGAGGATACTGAGTATTTCATACAAGCACTTAAAAACAAACTCAAAGCCTTAAACAAGTCTATATTAACAAGAGACCTTTTAGGTAATTTTCCAATTCAGAATTGTCCTGAATGCTTATCACCAATAGAACCTATTGAAAGTACCAATGTATGTAAATTGTGTAAAACGGATATTGACGATAGTTTTGGAATTACCCAAGCAAAAAAAATCGAACAAGAGATTGATTTTCAGATAAGAGAATCGATAAATCTCATATCTATTAAAAAAAGACAACTACTAGAATTAGAAGCTGAACTAGAATCAGATAAATTAAAATTGTTCCATTTACAACAAAAAGTAAATAGCAGTATTAATGATGTTAAAACGGTCAGACAAGAAAAACTAGACCAACTATATGTTGATAAGGGCTTTATAGAAGGAGAAATAATTCAACTGCGTACCCTTTATGAAAACGCAGAGGTTTATCAAAGTTTAATTAAGCTACAAACGGAATTAGAGCAGGAAGTAGAGACTTTAAAATACTCTATTGATAAAATAACAATAGAGCAAGAAAAACTTAAAATTGAGATAAAGCAAGACATTGAGAAAGAAGGTACATACTTATTGAATAATGACCTAAAAAGACAAGAAGACTTCTATCAAGCAAAAGAGTTTCACATTGATTTCAGAAATAATATGGCATATATTTCTGATAAAGACGCAAAGTACTCTGCAAGTTCGAGCTTTTATCTTAAAATTTCAGCTAGATACTCAATTTTTCTAGCATCACTTAGTATTGACCAAATGAGATATCCTAGATTTATTTTCTGTGACAATATGGAAGATAAAGGAATTGAAAAAATAAGGGCAGAAAATTTTCAAAGAATACTTGTAGAAGAGGCGGAGAAATTTGAAACAGAGAAATATCAAATGATATATACGACTTCCTTCATCCCTGACGAATTGAATATCGAAAAATATACAGTTGGAGATTTTTACACTGAACAAAATCCAAGTTTGAAAAATGTTTAAAAAAGCCAGCGTACAACATTGTATAAGAACAATAGTGGGTGAAGTGGTAAAAGCAAGGTCTGTGCATTTAATAAACTTTTGTGGTGGCGGACAGGTAATCGCTTCGAAAGCCTTACGTTTCTTAGCCGAGACCGTTACCCTCCCTCTCCAAGAAAACATTAAATTGAAGAACTTTTAAAAGACCCAGAGCAAATGGAAATAAAAAAATTGAAACCGAGGAAGGCGCTGAATAAAGCCTTTCTGAAAGTAAAACCTATCAGGGCTGAAATCGAAGGTTTCAAGACCAATCTAATCCAACTGCTCGACAGAACCAATGATACAGAGTCCGAAGAGTTTCATAAAAATCTCGTCATTGACTTCCTCAAAAAGACCTATTACGACCCAAATCACTTTATCAATACCAAAGGGAGAAATGACCTGGTAATCCATAACGGAGATAAAGCCAAAAGTTCGGTTGGTGTAATCATCGAAACGAAAAAGCCGACCAATCGAACCGAGATGGTTTCCACTGAAAAGCTAAACGCAAAGGCTTTTCAAGAATTAGTACTCTATTACCTCCGAGAAAGAATCACCCAAAACAATCTCGAAACCAAGCATTTGATTATCACCAATATCAATGAATGGTTCATTTTTGACGCAACGACCTTCGATCGACTCTTTGCCCAAAACAAGAAACTAGTGAAGCAGTTTCAGGATTTTGAAGGAGGAAGACTGGCTGACACCAAAACCGACTTTTTCTATAAGCAAATTGCTGAACCCTTTATTGACGAGATCAAAACCGAAATTGAATTCACCTACTTCAATTTGCAGGATTATCAAAAGCCGCTTCGAAATGAGGACAAGTCGGACGACAATAAGTTAATTGCTCTTTTTAAGCTTTTATCTCCAGAGCATCTTTTAAAGCTTCCCTTTACCAACGACAGCAACAGCCTTGATAAGCGATTTTATAGCGAGCTGCTTCACATTATCGGGTTGACGGAAATCAAAGATGGCAGCAAGAAACTAATTGAACGAAACAAGCCTGGTCAAAGACATACCGGAACCTTCTTGGAGGATGCTATAATCCAGCTGGACAGTTTGGACAAAATCAGCCGCTTAGAAAAGCCAAGCCAGTTTGGAAAAGACCAACAAGAAAGACTTTTCAATGTTGCGCTTGAACTCTCGATCACTTGGATCAACCGGATCCTCTTCCTCAAATTGCTGGAAGCCCAATTGATCACCTATCATAAGGGAGATAAGTCCTATTCCTTTCTAAACCTTGACAAGGTCAAGAACTACGACGACCTAAACAGCTTATTTTTTCAGGTATTGGCGAGAAAACACGATGAGCGAAACGAGGATGTAATCAAAGTCTTTGAAAAAGTCCCCTATCTCAACTCTTCGCTTTTTGAGCCAACTGACATTGAACAAGACACGCTTTTCATCAGCAACCTGAGAGACGACAAGACGATTCCAATCATTTCGTCTACTGTCCTCAAAGACCAAAACGGGAAAAAACGAACGGGAAATCTCAATACACTTGAATACCTGTTTGAATTTCTGAATGCATACGACTTCAGCAGTGAAGGCTCGGAAGAAATTCAAGAAGAGAACAAGTCGCTGATCAATGCTTCTGTTCTCGGTTTGATTTTCGAGAAAATAAACGGTTACAAAGACGGTTCATTCTTCACGCCAGGTTTCATCACGATGTACATGTGCCGTGAAACCATTCGTAAGGCGATTGTTCAGAAATTCAACGATTCCAAAGACTGGAAATGCAAAAACCTTGAAGACCTTTACGACAAAATTGAAGATAGAAAAGAAGCCAATGAGATTGTAAACAGTCTGAAAATTTGCGATCCGGCGGTAGGTTCCGGTCACTTCTTGGTGTCTGCACTCAATGAAATGATCGCCGTCAAAAACGACCTGAAAATTCTGCAAGACCGAGAGGGAAAACGACTCAAGGAATATCAGGTAGAGGTGGTAAATGACGAACTCATTGTCACGGACGAGGAAGGAGAACTATTCGACTACAATCCAAACAGCAGAGAGAGTCAGCGTATTCAGGAAGCGCTTTTTCACGAGAAGCAAACCATCATTGAGAACTGCCTTTTCGGTGTGGACATTAACCCAAATTCGGTAAAGATTTGCCGATTGCGTCTATGGATTGAGCTATTGAAAAACGCCTACTATAAAAATGCCACCGAGCTAGAAACTCTACCCAATATTGATATCAACATTAAGTGTGGCAACTCCTTAGTCAGTCGCTTTGACATTGATGCTGACTTGAAACAAGCCTTAAAGAAAAGTAAATGGTCGATTGACAGCTACCGAATAGCGGTAGACACCTACAGAAATGCTGGAAACAAGGAGCAGAAAAGAGAAATGGAGCGATTGATTTCTGACATTAAAAGTGATTTTAAGACAAATATTGATACTCCATTTAAAGGAAAACTTTCAAAAGCTAGAGGAAAAGTAGATAAAATCGCAACTGAAATTAACACTCAAAAACAATGGGGGTCAAAAGTGCCGAGTCAGTTATTCAATGATTTAGAAACAGCGATTAAGTCACTAAAGAAACTCGAAGAAGAAAGAGACGAAAGAGAAAATAATCAAATATTTGAAAACGCTTTTGAATGGCGCTTTGAATTTCCAGAGATTTTGAATGAAGACGGTGATTTTGTGGGTTTTGATGTAGTAATAGGGAATCCTCCCTATATCTATAACAGAGATTTAGACAAAGCACAAAGAGAATTTTTCAAAACCAAGTATAATCAGGCAGATGACTTGTATGTATATTTCACTTATGAATCAAAAAAAATTACTCAAAAAGGAGGGCTTATAACTCTGATTACACCAAACACTTATTTCACCCTTTCCTCCAGACAAAAGTTTAGAGAAATTCTTTTGAAAGAAAACTATCAGAAATACACATATAGCGGATTTTGTTTTGAAGACGCATATGTAGAGACCATGATTCTGGAAATTGGAGGTAGCCACAAAAATAACACTAAAATGGCGTTTGTACCTAATCCAAATGATTACATTAATTATGATTCATTTACTTCAGATTCAGATCTATACGAAAACAATATTTTTAAAAGGTTTTTCATACCTACAAAAACAAATTTTGAAATTCATAATAAAATAAACAAAAAGCTTAAAGAGATTAGTAATAGATTTTCTAAACAATTAACAGGAAAAAAATCTAAAGAGGAAGAACTCAATAAATACCTATCAAATCTTAAAGAATCTGACCTTACTTTACTAGGACTTATTTCTGAAGGTGAGCAAGGTTTAGTAACGGGAAACAATAGTAAGTATATTGCTCAAATTGTGGATAATTCTAAAGACTCTGATAGAATTAATGAGAAGTTCCTAAAAGAGCTAAATAAAAATGGTTTTAATAATCTTTCCATAGATGATCTAAAGAAGAATATTGATTATTATTATGAGCAAGCAGAAGAAATTAAAAGAAAGAGATCCAAGCCTGATATTTTTGGTAAATTTTTTATTTATAAGAAAAAATTTACCAATGAAGTGTTGCCGTTTAGTCAACTTACCGAAATTGAAAAATTAGAGGGAACAAAATACGAGTCTTGGGTAAATTATTATAAAGGAAACTCTGAGGGATTGACCTGGCGATTACCGTTTACTGAAGCTATATCATGGTCTAATCAATCAGTTAAAGAGCTTTCCGAAGGTAAAGTGACAAATTCAAGATGGCAAGGGCACAATTATTTTAAAAAAACAGGGTTTGCTTGGGTTGATTATTTTACTTCGAGAATAAAGTCATTTTTTGTTAACGAGGGAATTTACTCGAAAAATATAGTTAAACTTCATAGTACTGTTAAAATCGTTCCTGACAAATATGTGGTTGCATGCTTAAATTCAAAATTTATCTCATATTATGTTAAGAATTTCATTACTTCTACTCATACACTACAAATCAACGATGGGAGATTGATCCCAATAAAAGTACCTAAAGAAGATGAATTAAAGGAGGTCATCAATGTAGTTGATAAAATTTTGGAGATTAAGGAAAAAGACTCAAAAGCTGAAACATTAGAACTTGAAAGAAAAATTGATACTTTGATTTATAAACTTTACAGCATAACAGAAGAAGAAATCGAGATAATTGAGAGTTCTTTATGATCACCGCAATCATTATATCAGGCATTCTTGTCATCTTTATCATTGGATTTGTTCAGGTCTATAACCGACATAACCGAGTTGTAAAGAAAATTGACTTTGCGGGTGAATACAGGAACAAATTTGTTGATTTTGCTAACAAATATTTCAAAACTCATGACGATTGGAGTAGGTCAGGTGATCTTGATAATGAGCTTTATATTTGGCTCACTGGAAATTCCGGTCGATATTGACCCCTGTTCCGGGGATATTGACCCCCCTCTAAAATGGTTTGGTATTGGATAGACC
>Ga0076929_100408_pt1 | contig 42529 bp, 40 predicted proteins | sample HotLakConUCCSL28_FD_87104 | JGI IMG/M metagenome (GOLD analysis project Ga0076929, IMG submission 87104) | Hypersaline microbial mat communities from Hot Lake, Washington, USA - Hot Lake Consortium UCC-SL28 (version 3) (version 3) | ecosystem: Environmental > Aquatic > Thermal springs > Hot...
AATTTCGGCACCGGCGTCGATCATATCGACGTCGAGGCGGCGCTTGCGCGCGGCATCACCGTCACCAACACGCCCGGCGTACTCACGGACGACACGGCCGACATGACCATGGCACTGATTCTCGCCGTCGCCCGCCGGATCGCCGAGGGCGCACGCATCATTCCCGACGATATCGACTGGGCCGGCTGGGCGCCGACATGGATGCTGGGACATCGCATTACCGGCAAGCGACTCGGAATCGTCGGCATGGGACGAATCGGCACAGCCCTGGCCAGGCGGGCGAAAGCTTTCGGCCTGTCGATCCACTACCACAACCGCCGCCGGGTCGCACCCGCGATCGAGGAAGAGCTGGACACGACCTACTGGGATTCCCTCGACCAGATGCTGGCGCGCATGGATATCGTTTCGGTGAATTGCCCGCACACACCGGCCACCTATCACCTGCTCTCCGCCCGCCATCTGAAGCTGATGAAGCCGGAGGCGATCCTCGTGAACACGGCCCGCGGCGAGATCATCGACGAGAATGCCATGGTGCGCCAGATCGAGCAGGGGGCACTGGCCGGAGCCGGTCTCGACGTGTTCGAGCACGAGCCGGCGGTGAATCCGCGCCTCGTCAAGCTCGCCCGTGCGGGCAAGGTCGTGCTCCTGCCGCATATGGGCTCGGCCACGATCGAGGGGCGCATCGACATGGGCGAGAAGGTCATCGTCAACATCCGCACCTTCATCGACGGGCACCGCCCGCCCGACCGGGTCCTGCCCAGCATGCTGTGAAGACATGCCGGCGTGATCGCGGCTGCGCGCCGGAGCGCAAAACGCACGAGGACCGGTCGAAAGGCTTGCAATCATGCGTCCGAGCACGTATACGCGCGCACATCCCACACGCGGAGCAGCGTCGGCGGCAAACCCGTCGCCGCGCAAACCCGGTGGCCTCCCTGCTCAAGGGTGGTTCACGGCTCTGCGGAGGCACAACCGGAGTAGAACACATGGCGCTTCCCGATTTCTCGATGCGTCAGCTTCTCGAAGCTGGCGCCCATTTCGGCCACCAGGCCCACCGCTGGAACCCGAAGATGCTTCCCTACATCTTCGGCACCCGCAACAACATTCACATCATCGATCTGGCCCAGACCGTGCCGGCTTTGTATCGCGCCCTTCAGGCGGTCAGCGATACGGTGGCCAAGGGCGGTCGCGTGCTGATCGTCGGCACCAAGCGTCAAGCCCAGGACGCCGTCGCGGATGCGGCGCGTCGCTCGGCACAGTATTATGTCAATGCACGCTGGCTCGGCGGCATGCTGACCAACTGGAAGACGATCTCCGGCTCGATCTCGCGTCTGCGCAAGGTCGATGAGATCCTCGAAGGCGGCGGCCAGGGCCTGACCAAGAAAGAGCGCCTGATGCTCGCCCGCGAGAAGGAAAAGCTCGAGCGCGCACTCGGCGGCATCAAGGATATGGGCGGCGTTCCGGATCTGATCTTCGTGATCGATACCAATAAAGAGCAGCTCGCCATCAAGGAAGCCCAGCGTCTGGGCATCCCGGTCGCGGCCGTGGTGGATACGAACTGCGATCCCGACGGTATCGCCTTCCCGGTTCCGGCCAATGACGACGCGGCCCGCGCCATCGCTCTGTATTGCGACCTGATCGCCCGTGCGGCGATCGACGGGATCTCCCGCGGCCAGGGCGATGTCGGCGTCGATGTCGGCGCCTCCGAGGCCCCGATGGTGGAAGAGCTTCCGGCGGCCGAAGGGCTTCCGGCAGCCGAAGAGCTTCCTGCGGAAGTCGCCACCAGCTCGGAGCAGGTCGATGCGTTCGAGCAGCTCGCCGCCCCGCGCGGCGCGCCGGACGATCTGACCAAGCTCAACGGCGTCGGCCCCGAGCTCGAAACCACGCTCAACGATGGCGGCATCTTCCATTACTGGCAGATCGCGGCCATGACTGAAGCGGATATCGCGAAAGTCGATGCCGATCTCAAGCTCAACGGCAAGATCACGCAAAACGGCTGGGTCGCCCAGGCGAAAGCGCTCATCGAGGAAGCCGCCGCGTAAGGCTTCGTCATACACGCGTCATCAACGCGTGTTCCGCCTGCAACGCCCGCTTTGTCGCGTGGTCTGCATGCGCGTTCGCGCTGACGCATCAATGTTGATTCCGTTTGTGTAACCCGGCGGCCAATACATGGCGCCGGGTTCCCCCATGATCAGGAAAGGACGAGCCATGGCGAACATTTCCGCCGCTCTGGTGAAGGAACTGCGCGACAAGACCGGCGCAGGCATGATGGACTGCAAGAAGGCCCTCGGCGAGACCGACGGCGATATCGAAGCCGCCATCGACTGGCTGCGCACCAAGGGTCTGGCCAAGGCCGCCAAGAAGGCCGGACGCGTCGCGGCTGAAGGCCTCGTCGGCATCGCCGTTTCCGGTTCGCAGGCTGCCGTGGTCGAGGTCAATTCCGAGACTGATTTTGTCGCCCGCAACGAACAGTTCCAGGGCTTCGTCGCCGAGACCGCAAAGGCCGCGCTCGCCACCGACGGCAGCCTCGAGGCGCTGCAGACGGCGAAGCTCGCCGCCGGTGCGAGTGTCGAGGATACGATCAAGGAACTCATCGCCACGATCGGCGAGAACATGACCCTGCGCCGCGTCGCGAAGGTCAATGTCTCGGATGGTGTCGTCGCTGCCTATATGCACAATGCCGTGGCCGAGGGTCTGGGCAAGATCGGGGTGCTAGTCGCCCTTGAATCGACCGGCGACAAGGAGTTCCTCAACACGCTCGGGCGCCAGATCGCCATGCATGTCGCGGCGGTCAATCCGATCGCAGTCGATGCATCGGGCGTTGATGCGGCCACGATCGAGCGGGAATCGGCGATTCTGCGCGAGAAAAATGCGGGCAAACCCGATCACGTCATGACCAAGATCGTCGAAAGCGGTGTGAAGTCCTACCTCAAGGAAGTCACCCTGCTCGACCAGCCCTTCGTGCACGACACCTCCAAGACCGTGGCGCAGGTGCTCAAGGAAGCCGAGAGCAAGGCCGGCGCGCCGGTGGCGCTCACGGGTTTCGTGCGCTACGCGCTCGGCGAGGGCATCGAGAAGGAAGAGAGCGACTTCGCCGCCGAGGTCGCCGCCCAGGCCGGCGTCAAGGGCTGACGCAGGAGCTGAGCCGTGGGCCGATCGGCGCCGCGATCAAAACTATCTGAAGAGAACGGGGCGCTCGCCAAGGCGCCCCGTTTCCTTTTCCGGCGATACCTTCAGCCCTTCTGCTGCAGCATGCCGGCGATCTCGCGGAACGGATCCTGGCTGCGCGGCGAGGCCGGGTCCTGCCGCAGGGCGTCGTAGAGGCGCGGCACGATCGTCACAGCCTGGTCGAGATCGGGATCGTGGCCGGGCTGATAACCGCCCATCAGGCGCAAGTCCCGCGTTTCCTCGAAGCGTGCGACCAGAGCGAGGAACCGGCGGACCACGCCCTGCTCCTCTGCACTCCAGACCTTGCGGGCCAACCGCGAGATCGAACCGAGCGGATCCATGGCCGGGAAGCGCCCGCGATCGGCGATGGTGCGATCAAGCACGATATGGCCGTCGAGGGTGCCGCGGATATTATCCGCCACGGGATCGTTGTGATCGTCTCCATCGACGAGCACGGAGAACAGCCCGGTAATGCTGCCGCCCCCCTCGAATCCCGGTCCCGCCCGCTCCAGCAGGCGCGGCAGGTCGCTGAAAACGCTCGGCGGAAAGCCGCGTGAAACGGCGGGTTCTCCCGCAGCCAGCGCCACATCGCGCGCCGCATGAGCGTAGCGGGTGACCGAATCGACGATCATCAGGACCTTCTCGCCGCGATCGCGAAAATACTCGGCCACCGCCATGGCGGTATTGGGAGCAAGGCGGCGCATCATCGGGCTCTCGTCTCCGGTCGAGACCACCATCACCGCCTTGGAGCGGGCTTCACCGAGGGTCTCCTCGAGGAATTCGCGGACTTCCCGCCCGCGTTCCCCCACCAGCGCGATCACCACCGTGTCGAAGCCCTCGGCGCCGGCGAGCATGGAAAGCATGGTGGATTTGCCCACGCCCGAACCGGCGAAGATGCCGATACGCTGTCCCGCGCAGAGCGGCGTGAACAGATCGACGATGCGAACGCCCGTGCGCAAATGTCCGCCGACACGGGCGCGATCCATGGCGGGAGGCGGTTCGGCGAAGGGGAAGACCCGGTGATCGCCCAGGGGCAGGGCCGGGCCGCCGTCAACGGGATTGGCCAGCGCATCGATCACCCGCCCGCGCCATTGCGGGTGCGGATGCAGCGATACCGCCTCCATTCGCCAGACCGGCGTGCCGAGATGCGCATCAACAGAGCCCTCGAAAGGTTTCACCGTCGCGCCGCCCGCATCGATCCGCACGACCTCACCGATCTGGTCGCGTCCCCTGATATCGCCGGGCAGCACCACGCGCTCGCCGAGCTTGAGGAAGGATGAAAGCCCGTCCACCCGATAGAAACCCGGCGTCACCGCGCTGACCCGCCCGCCCAGCCGCACCAGCGGCAGATCCTGGGTCGCCCTGGCGATGGCTTCGCCGAGCCGGTCAAGCGCGTCGATGCCGGAGGTTCGGGAAGCCGAAGCGGCTGGCGTCATCATTCGTCCTCCCCGCCATCGGCAGTGTCAGCACGGGGCCAGCCACCGGGATCCGCATGCGCCCCGAGACGCGCCCCGAGCGAGAGGTGGCGCGTGCGCATCGCTTCGAGCACTTCGGGCGGCACGAAATTGTCCTGCGACCGGGCGAGAGCCTTGATGTCCGGCGTGGCGGGCGGTGCCGAACTGTCGGCATCGAGCCGGGTGCGCAGATCCGCCATCTCGTCAGGATCGGCCACATCCGGAACCGCAGCCGCCGGCTCGACCCTGCTCGACGAGGCGGCGCCGGGATCAGAAGCATTCGGCTCTAAGGCCCGGGCCGGCGAGACATGGTCGCGCAGCAGGCTGTGCGCGACGAAGTCGAGCCGGGCGGCCCGCAATGGATCCGGCTGCGCGGGATTTTCCGAAGACGCGCGACTTTCCTGCGCCCCCGCCGCAGTTCGGATCGTCCCCTCGCGCGCGCCGGTCGCGGCCTTGTCGGCGCCGGCCTGCGCGAGCGCCCTCGTGAAATCCTCTTCCGGTGTGTGCAGCGTTTCACGCATATGCGTCAGCGCGGCCACGAGACGCTCCGTATGCGCCCCGCGCGAGAGCACGATGCGGTCGGCGGATGTGGCGGTCGAAGCAGCGACGGGTGAGGTTGCCGAATCGCTCATCGTGTATCGCCGAGGGTCCGGATCGCCTCCTGCAGGGTGCGATCGCTCTGTTCCACGGCGGTCGATGCACTCTCGAAGGAACGGGTGACCGAGATCAGCCAGGTCAGTTCCAGCATCGGATTGACGTTCGAGCCCTCCGTATAGCCCTGCGCCACACCGTTATCGACGAAATCCAGCACGGCCTCGGGTGCAATATCCGGAATCACGGCAGAATTCTCGAAACGCGCCAGCCTTGCATCCTGATCGATGGCGAACAGGCCGAGCGCGCCCATCTGCACACCGTCCTGCGTGATCATGCCGTCCCGCGAGACGACCGGCGGATCGCCGCCGGCATCAAGCTGGATCGGGGCGAGCCCCGCATCGAGGACCGGATAGCCGTTCAGGGTACGCAACTCGCCGAATTCATCGATCTGCATGCGCCCGTCGCGGGTGAAGGCAGGGCCGTTACCGGTATCGATGGCGAAGAAGGCATCGCCATTCACGGCGAAATCGAGCGGGTTCCCCGTCCGTGTCACGCCACCTGCCTGACGCGAGATGTAATTCTCGCCGGCAGTGGCGAAGGCGACCTGCTCGCGGGCGGTGGCGGAGAGAACCGTCTCGAACTTCACCTCGTCGGCGCGGTAGCCGACCGTGGACATGTTGGCGACGTTGCGGGCCAGTGTCTCCATACGCCGCTCGAGGGCGATCTGGCCGGAAAGAGCGACATAGATCGGGCTCTGCATGATCTCAGAATCCTCCGCGCTTGATGGACTGGATGCTGGTCAGGAGATTGATGCCGATCCCCTGCGGTGTCGGCCCGCCGATCAGGATATTGGGCGCGCTTGCCGCAGTGCTCGGATTGTCGAGTTCATGGAGCGCGGTGAAACGCGTAAGAAATTTCGTCAACGCGTCCGGATCCTTGAAATCGGCGATATCGAGCCGGCTCCGGATGAAGTCCGCCTGACGTTCGACATTTGCGCCGCCTGTCTGGGGCGATAGGCCGAGCGCCGTCTGCACGACCTTGAGCAGGGCCGGATCAGCGAGGATTTCGTAGACATTCTCCAGCGCGGGCGCCTTGCGCTCGAAATACAGGGCCAGCCGGACGCCTTCGTTCTGCGCGCCCTGGGTTTCCTCCAGTGTCTGGCGCACGAATTTCTCCACCGTGCCTGATTGCGCGCGCGAGAAGCTCGTCGTCGCGCTGTCGTAGCGCTTGAAGTTGAAGGTCTCCACGAGATCGCGATAGCGCTTGTCGGCGAGGCGGTTGGCAAAGGAATCGCGGTCGTCGATACCTTCCTCCAGCGCCTTGCGGATGAAGGCCTTGGCATAGGCCATGTCTTCGAGGCCGTGCGCCTTGAGCGCGAAACGATAGATCCGCTCGTCGCTCATGAAATCGTCGATCGAGCGGATATTGCCGATATTCTCGTCGTAATAGGCGATGTCGCGCGCCGTCATCGGCTCCTGCGCGGTCCGCTCCAGCGAACGTGGCAGGTCTCGCGCGACGAGATTGAAGGCCAGCGGTGTAGAGAGCATGATCTTCCCTCGCATGCGGCGCGCGATGAGCCTGATGGCCATCGCGATGATGCCGGCACTGTGAGAGAAGAGCCTTGCCTGTAGCTTGCCTTGGCGATGACTTGCGGCGCGCCGGCAGAGCGGGCCGTCCCGCTCACGAGCCGCTCAGGGAGGGTGACCAGGTCGGATCCGAGGCGAAGTTCGGCGTCGGGACCGGCGTCTCGACCCGCCCGGTCACATCGACCATGAAGAGCTGTCCGCCGCCCTCGCCGGGGGGCTCGCGGAAGAAGACGAGATATTGTCCATTCGGCGCCCAGGCGGGACTCTCGTTGTGGTACCCCTCCGTCAGGATACGCTCGCCCGAGCCGTCGGGACGCATCACCCCGATCGAGAACTGGCCGTCCGACATCCGGGTGAAGGCGATCAGATCGCCGCGCGGGGACCAGACCGGCTGCGAATAGGAGCCGTCGCCGAAGGAAATCCGCTCCGCGTCCGAGCCGTCCGCGTTCATCACATAGAGCTGCTGGCGCCCGCCGCGATCACTCTCGAAGACGATTCGACTGCCATCCGGCGAAAAGGACGGCGACGTATCGATCGCGCCTGTCGAGGTAAGGCGCGTCGTGGTGCGCGAATGCAGGTCGATCTGATAGAGATTGGCGTTTCCGCCCTGCTGCAACGCCATCAGGATGGAGCGGCCATCCGGCGAGAAGCGCGGGCTCGAGGTCATGTCGGGGAAATTGCCCACCGCCTGGCGCGCGCCGGTCTCGATATTGAGCACCTGCACCCGCGGCTGCTCGCCGCGTGACTGGGCCATGAAGGCGATTTCCTGATTGCGCGGCGAGAAGCGCGGGGTCACCACGGAATTGTCACCGGGCGTGAGATAGCGCACATTGGCGCCGTCCTGATCCATGATGGCGAGGCGCTTGCGCCGCTCGTCGCGCGGGCCGGTCTCATCGACGAAGACGATGCGCGTGTCGAAGAAGCCCGGGATGCCGGTGATCTCAGTATAGACCGAATCAGACACGATATGGGCGATGCGGCGCCAGGTCGCCGGTTCGGCAAAAAACTGCTGGCCGGAAATCTGACGACCGGTCTCGACATCCCAGAGGCGGAATTCCACCCGCAGCCGACCACCGGTATCCCGCGTCGCCCGGCCCGTGACCACGGCCTGGATGCCGTTCTCGCGCCAGGCGTCGAATTGCGGACGCGCATCGAAAGCGGGCGTGCGCTCGGCGAACCGGCTCTCATCAACCGGGTCGAAATAGCCGGAGCGGCGCAGATTGTTCGCGATGACGCGGGTGATCTCCATGCCCAGATTGCCTTCGCCGGTGAAATCCGTCACCGCGATCGGCATGGGCGTGAACTGGCCACCGCGCACGTCAATAACCAGTTCCGCCTCGGCCGGGCGCATTGTCGCAACCACAGCGAGCAGCAGGACGAGCGACATCACAAGCGGCATCAGCACTCGCCTCATGCGGGCATGCGGCATCGACGAACCTTTCAGCTGAAAAGGACGCAGGGGGATGACGCAGGAAGGATTGTGCATGGCATTCGGTTTCCGGTCGTCCGGGGTCAGGCACGTTGCATGTGCCGGGACACCGGAGGGCGAGAATGGTGCGCGGGCGGAAGTGCTGACGGTCACGGTCAGATCTCCTCACCCGTCGCGCGGATCGAAATTGACGACGAGGACGCGCCAATCATCGTAATGCGCCGAGAATTCGGCGGGAATGCTGAGTGGTGCGCAGCGTCGTGCCGCCCTTGACGCAGCATCCGCCACGGCCTGGAACAGCCTGTCTGACCGGTCGTTCACGACCTCGGGCTCCGCGGCGAGCGAGCCATCCTGGTTCAGGGTGATGCGCAGGGAGGCGACCGGCGGATCGGGCAGGGAGCGCGCCGAAGGCGGCGCCTGCCAGCATTCCCGCAACTGTTCGCTGATCAGGCCTATCAATGCATCGCGGCGGGTGGCGCTCAGACGTCGCGCCTCGCCGCGATCGATACCGAGAGAACCCGTCTCACGCAATTGGGATCCCGTGGCGCCACGGGAAGCCGGCTCCTCCGTCGAGCGCAGCAATGCGGCGATGCCATCGGGATCGAAACGCTCGGCGACCTCGGCCTCGCGGGGTGCGGCCTGCTGCGCGCGGCGTTCGGCGGTTTCCGTTTGCGCGGTTTCGCGCCGGGCGCGTTCCCGTTCCGCCGCGTCTCTTTGTGCCGCGTCTCTTTGCGCCGCAGCACGCTGAGCCGCTTCGCGCTGGGTCCGGGAAGGCGGCAGGGGCGGGGGGGCATCCGCCTGCGGCTCGGCATCCGGCTCGGATGGCATGGGTACGGGCTCGGGCGCAGGCGAGGGGGCGGATTCCGGCTCGGGCGCAGGCTCAGGCCGCGGCGCGGATTCCGGCTCGGGCTGGGGATCCGGTTCCGGAGCAGCTTCCGGCTCGGGCTCGGGCTCGGGCGTTTCCGCGACGGCCATGTCCTGCGGGCGGGTCGGCGGGGACGGAACATCGCGCCGGGCCTCGCCGGGAGGGCTGTCAGTCGCCGTTTCGGCGATCCGGTCCACTCGCCGCGCCGACTCATCCTCGCGCCGGGCGTCAGGCTCCCCCCGGGCAGCCTGTGAAAACTGCTCCTCGGTGATGAACGTGACCGGAATCCCCTCATCCGCATCCGGGAACGGCGCCTCGCCCGAAAACGTGACGAGCCCGCCAACCAGCACCGCCACATGGGCGACACTGCTGATCAGAAGGCCCGGTTCTCGCAGGGAGAAGCTCACGAAAGGTTCCTCGTTCGGCCCGGATACCGGGCTCAGTTCTCTGTCGGTGGCAAGGTGACGAGGGCGACGCGGGCATAGCCGGCATCGGTAATGATCGACATGATTTCGGCCACGCGCCCGTAATCCACGCGCCGGTCACCGCGCACATAGACCCGTTCCTGCGCACCGTCCTCGACGCGGCGCCCGATCTCGGTCACGATCTCGTCATCGCCGATCTCGTCCTCTCCGAGAAAGACCCGGCCCTGTGCATCGATGGAGAGCGTGACCGGGCGCGCCTCGACATTGAGTGGCGCGGCATTGCCCTGCGGCAGGTCGAGCGGCACACCGCCGGAGAGCAGCGGCGCCGAGACCATGAAGACGATCAGCAGGACCAGCATGACGTCGATGAAGGGCGTCATGTTGATCTCGTTGATGGCGTGCTTGCGCCCGCGCCGCCGCCGACGCGCGCCGCCACCGACATTTCCGGGACCACCGTGAGACATCACCATGATGGCCCCTCACGCGGCCTGGCTGGCCAGGCGCTCATCCACCTGACGCACCAGAATGGCGGAAAACTCATCGGCGAAGCCTTCCATGCGCGATTGCGCCCGGGAGACCTCACTCTGCAGCTTGTTGTAGGCGATCACGGCGGGAATCGCGGCAAACAGCCCGATCGCAGTGGCGAACAACGCCTCCGCGATGCCCGGCGCAACCACGGCGAGGCTGGTATTGTTGGAAGCGGCAATGGCCGTAAAGGCCGTCATCACGCCCCAGACCGTGCCGAACAGACCGAGATAGGGGCCGGCGGAGCCGATCGAGGCGAGGAAGATCAGGCGCGCTTCGAGCCGGTCGATCTCGCGCTGGATGGTCACGTCGAGCACCTTGTCGATGCGCTGGGGCAGGCTGCCGAAGGCGCGCGCCGTGCCCTCGAAGGAGCGTTTCCATTCGCGCATGGCCGAGACGAAGACCGAGGCCATGCCCGTCGTCGGGCGGTCATGCAGCGAGCGATAGAGATCCTCCAGCGACTGGCCGGACCAGAAAACTTCCTCGAACCGGTCCATCGCGCGGTTCAGGCGGCGGAAGGTCATGGTCTTGTCGATGATGATGGCCCAGCTGTAGATCGAGGCGCCGGCCAGTCCGATCATCACCAGCTGCACGACGATATGCGCCTGCCAGAACAAGCCCCAAAGGGACAGCTCCTGGCCTGCGAGCGGCGCGGCTTCGATGGCATCACCAAGGTTCATCGGCTCATCCTCGTCGAGACCCGCATCGGGGCCGGACACTCTGCGGCGCGTCTGCCGGGGCAGCGGACCCTGCGACCGGGGCGCCCGGCCCTCTTCCGGGCCTCCCCCTTGACATACCCTTGCGCGACTTCTGGTTCGCCGTGGATTCTGTCGAAAGTATGGGCACTTTCGGGCAACACACTGCCGCAGCACTGCATCGCATCATCAGGATGGGATTAACACACGATCAGGGTTAATGAGCCGTTATGAAACAAGCATGAAAGCCCCGCGCGGATGATGACCACGCGTGCGCCGACCGGCTTGCCGATGTCTCGTTGATCCGGCGGGGCAGCGCCCCGATGGGGCTTCAGCCGCGGACGGGAGCCGGGTAGAAATCGACCGGCTTCATCAGCTTGTTTTCCTGATATTCGAGCGCACCCAGTTCGGCACTGGCCGCGAGAAAGGCCTGCCAGTCGGGGTCGGCCTGCATGGCGGCGCGACGACGCTCGCGATCGCCGGCATCCTCGTACATCCAGATATGGACGTATTCGTTGGGATTGCCGGTCTCAGTGGTCAGAAAGGCGATCGGCGCACCGAGATGGCGGCTCTGCGGCGCCTTGCCGAGTTTTTCATACAGCGCGAGCTGCGCCTTGATCCGTCCGGGCTTGCAGCGATAGGTGCGTACATCGAGCAGCATGACCTCGTCCTCCGCGATCGTGCCGGCTCGCCCCGGTTCCAGGGCACAGTCATACCGGCGTTCTCATCCGGGCATTGGCGTAGCACCGCCCCACCGGGGCAACAAGACGCGCCGATGCCGGACGGGATTGGCGCATCCGCCTGACGAAAAAGCGCCCCGGTTTCCCGGGGCGCAAGGTCGATGGGGTCATTGAATCAGAGAACCACTGGCGGGCCGGGGGTCTCGCGCGGCCCGCCGGGGTCTTTCGCGGCGCGAAGGCTTACGCGGCCTGCGCCTCATCCTTCTGCGCATCGATCGTACGCGTACCGGTCTCACCCCCGATCGGGATCAGGCGTGGCTTCTTGGCTTCCGGGATCTCGCGTACGAGATCGACATGCAAGAGCCCGTTTTCGAGGCTTGCACCCCGCACCTGAACGCCGTCAGCCAGCTGGAAGCGGCGCTCGAAGGAGCGCGCGGCGATGCCCTGATGCAGCATCTCGGCCTTGCGGGCACTCTCGCTCTCCTGCTTCGCACCACGGATCGAGAGCACGTGCTCCTTCACCTCGATGGTGAGGTCCTCCTGCGTGAAGCCGGCCACCGCGACGCTGATGCGGTAGTCGTTCTCGCTGGTGCGCTCGATGTTGTAGGGTGGATAGGTGGGCGCGCTCTCGACACCGGCGAACTGGTCGAGTGCGGAAAAGAGTCGGTCGAAACCGACAGTGTTACGATAGAGCGGGGACAGGTCGAACTGTCTCATGGCACATTCTCCTTGAGCAACATGCATCTGCAAGATCCGCCAACAGGCCGGATCGGTTTCCAGCGCCGCCTTCATGGCCGACGCTGAGTTGGAGGTGGGAAGTGAAAATGTCGTTTTCAAGGGTGGTGCAGCATGCTGCATATAGCCTTCTATACTATACCCGCCCCCTCGATTAAGGCTGGTCTTCGGAGGCCTTGCGATGCAGCTCGTCGAAACCGCGTCGAATACGATTCCCGATGGCGCGCAGGTGATGCGGGTCACCGCCCGTGACGGCGCGCCCCTGCGCGCGGTCTATTGGCCGGCGCGACGCGAGGAGCCCCTGGGCACGGTCTGCATCCTGCAGGGCCGGGCCGAGTTCATCGAGAAATATTGCGAGACGGCGGAGGACCTGCTCGCGCGCGGCTTTGCCGTGGTGAGCTTCGACTGGCGCGGACAGGGCGGCTCCTACCGGGCGCTTCGGCAGGCCAAGAAGGGTCATATCGGCAGTTTCCGGCATTTCCACCGCGACATGCTGGCGATCCGGGAGCGCTTGCTGGAGCGGCTGTGCCCGCGTCCGTTCTTCGCACTGGCGCATTCCATGGGCGGCGCCATCGCCCTCGACATGGCGCAACGCGGTATCTCGCCTTTCGAGCGCATGGTGCTCTCGGCTCCGATGCTGGGCCTCGCCGGGCTGGGATCGCCCCGACGTGCCTCGGCGATGGCGCGGATGATCGCAGGGCTCGGCTTCGGGCGCCTGTGGATTCCCGGCGGTGGGGCGACCTCGCAAGCAACCCGGCCCTTTGACGGCAATCTGCTGACCAGCGATCCGACGCGCTACGCCCGCAATGCCGATCTCGCGGCGGCGCTGGGCGAGGGTGCCATCGGCGAGCCGACAATCGGCTGGGTCGCCGCCGCCTTCAGGGTCATGGCGCAATTGCAGGAACCGCGCGCAGCGCTGGATGTCCGGATCCCGACCCTGATCGTCGCCGCCGGCGGCGACGCCATCGTCGATACCCGGGCCGCCGAGCGTTTCGGGCAGGGCCTCAAGGGCGGCGGCGTGATCGTCATCCCCGGCGCGCGCCACGAGATCCTGATGGAGCGCGATGCAATACGCGCGCAATTCTTCGCCGCCTTCGACGCGTTCATTCCGGGCACGCATGTCCGCGAGAAGGCCGCGCCGCCAGCCCGCGCCGGGTGAGCTTCACGCCTCTGAGAGCAGTGTCATTGCCTGCTCATGCACGCGCCGGTCACCCGCCGCGATGATCGCCCCGCCCTTGGTCGGGTCGCCCCCGTCCCAGCTGGTAACGATGCCGCCCGCCCCCTCGATGATCGGGATCAGGGGCACGATGTCATAGGGTTTGAGCCCGTTCTCGATGACGAGATCGACATGGCCGGCAGCCACCATGCAATAGGCGTAGCAATCGCAGCCGAATCGCGTCAGCCGGGCTTTCGCCTGAACCCGGGCGAAGGCCTCGCGGGTGTTGCCGTTGAACATGTCGGGGCTTGTCGCCATCAGGGTAGCCTCGGCCAGATCGGGGCAATCGCGGGTGGTGAGGCTGCGCGTGCCGTGCGGCCCGCGATATTCCGCGGCGCCGCCATCACCGGAAAAGCGCTCGCCGATGAAAGGCTGGTGCATCATGCCGAAGCCGGGCTTGCCGTGGCGCGTCAGCCCGATCAGCGTTCCCCAGAGCGGCAGGCCCGACATGAAGGCCCGGGTGCCGTCAATCGGATCGAGCACCCAGACATAGTCGGCATCGCCATTCTCCGTACCGAATTCCTCACCGATGATGCCGTGCGCGGGAAAATGCTGCTTGATCAGATGCCGCATGGCGGCCTCCCCGGCACGATCGGCTTCGGTCACGGGATCGAAATCAGGGCCCAGCGACTTGTCGCGCACGGCGAGGGAGGAGCGGAAGAAAGGCAGGATCGCCCGTCCCGAATGCGTTGCGAGGTCGTTCACGAAGGTGGAAAACTCGATCAGGCTCATGCCGGCATCCTTGTTGCGCGCCGCCCGGAAGAATGCGGCACCGTGCGGTTTTACCAACCGGGGCGTATCCGGCAAGTCTCTTGAAAGACCCTTGCGCGAGCCGTGCAGCTCCGACGACAAGACGAGACGGGGATTTTCGCAGTGCAGGGGGAGACACGGCTTGACGGGAAACGGGGGTGAGAACGATGGGGCACAGGGCGGCCCTGTTCGCGGAGTCGTCGCGGTGCTGGCGGCGCTGATCGCCACCTACATGATCAGCCAGTTCCAGCGCAGCGCCATCGGCGTGATCGGGCCGGATCTTTCGCGGGAACTCGCCCTTGATGCCAGCCGGCTCGGTTTCCTCTCCTCCGCCTTCTTCCTCACCTTCGCCCTTGCACAGATCCCCGTGGGTATCGCCATCGACCGCTATGGCGCACGCAACACGCTGATCGTCAGCGCGCTGATCGCCGCAGCGGGTAGCCTGCTCTTCGCAATGGCGCAGACGGGAACCGGGCTGATCGCCGCACGTGCCATGATCGGGCTTGGATGTTCGAGCTTCTTCATGGCGCCGCTGGCGATCTATGCGCGACGCTTTCCCGCTGAGCGATTCGCCATGCTGACCAGCCTGACGCTCGGTGCCGGCTCGCTCGGCACCCTCGTCGCGACGGCTCCGCTTGCAGCGATCTCGGCCTGGATCGGCTGGCGCGGAGCGTTTTTCGGCATGGCGGTTCTGACCGGGGTGATCATCCTCGCAGTGATGCTGGCGCTGCCGGTGCGGCGCAGCACCGGCGATGAGGCGCGCGAAAGCTGGGGCGAGGCCCTGAAAGGCGTCGGCCATGCCCTGCAGGTGCGCTCGTTCTGGAACGTCTTCGCCCTGCATGCGACGACCTATTCCGCCTTTGCCTGTATCGTCGGGCTCTGGGCCGGGCCATGGCTCGCCGATATCCACGGAGCCGGCTTGCAGGAGCGCGGCAATCTGATTCTGCTCGCCGCCGCCGCACAGATCACCGGCATCTTCGCCTGGGGCGCCTCGGACCGCTGGTTTCGCAGCTATCGCCGCGCGGCGCTGACCGGAGGCAGCCTCGGGGTGGGCCTGCTGCTCGCCGCCGCCCTGTTGCCGCTGGAAGGCGCGGGGCTGGCGCTCTGGCTCGTTCTGTTCGGGCTCGGCTTCGGCTATGTGCCGATCGTGACGTCGCACGGCAAGGCGCTGTTTCCGGAGCGCCTGACCGGGCGCGGCATCACCTTGATGAACATCGCCACGATGGGCGGCGTCTTCGTGTCGCAGGCGCTGACGGGATTGCTGGTCGCACGGTTCACACCGCTTCCCGATGGCGGTTACCCGCGCGAAGCCTACACGGCGGTCTTTCTCGCCCTCGCCGCCGCCCTGGCCCTGGCGCTGGCCTTCTACCTGCGCGCCATCGACCCGCATCCGAGTCGCCCCGAGGCCGGCTTGGACACCTGACCGGGACGGCTTGGGAGAGGCTTGACTCCTGCCCTGTAAGATGGAATCGAATAGGGAATAAAAATAGAACAAAACAAGATCAAACCATAGATTGAGGCGCTGATTCATGATCCGTGACCACCCCTCCCCTTCCGCCGCTCCGGCGGAACATCGCTGCGACGACGATGCGTCATCCGCCGCGCAGGATCTTGCGCAACTGCGGGCGCGGGGAATGTTGCGGCGGGCGGTGGAGGCTTTCGGTGAGGCCTGTGGTGAGGCGCATGCGGCGCACGCCGAAGCCGGCGATCACGCGCCCCTCGATCATGACGCGGTCGATGCGGTGCTGGGCGGCGGGCTCACGCGGGGGGCTGTGCACGAGATCCTCGCCGAGGAAGCCGGCGATTGCGGCGCTGCGCATGGTTTCGCGCTGGCGCTGGCCCTGCGGCTCAATCGCGGCGGGGCGATGCTCTGGATCCAGGAGGAACGCGCCCGGGCTGAGGACGGGGCGCCCTATCCCCAGGGGATCGCCATGATGGCCGGAAACAGCATGGCGAAAACCGTCTTCGATCCTGCCCGCATCATCATGCTGCGCACCCGCGATGCCCGCAGCACGCTCTGGGCGATGGAGCAGGGGCTGCGCTGTCCGGGACTCGATACGGTTCTGGCAGAAGTGACCGGGCTCGCCGGGGCCTGCGATCTCACCGCCTCGCGCCGGCTGGTTCTGGCGGCGCGGGAGGGGGGCGCGACGGGTTTGCAGGTCCAGGCCGGCAGCGGGGCGCGCGATCTGAAGATCGCCAGCGCCGCGCGGACACGCTGGCTGATCGGCGCGCATCAAAGCCGGCGCGGCCTCGCCGGCGAGCCGGGCCGGGCCGCATGGCGCCTGCATCTGGCCCGCCATCGCGGCGGGCGCGAGGGACGCTGGCTAAGGGAATGGGATCATGAGCACGGGCGTTTCAGCGCAATCGGGGCAGGAGAAGGGACAGCCGCAGCACGATCAGGCGCATCACAAGCGCTATCTGGCGATCTTCATGCCCTTCCTCACCAGCGAGCGGATCAGGCGCGAGGGGGGGCTGCGAGACGGGTTGCTGCCGCGCGCTGATGCGAATCCCGCCGCATCCTCTTCCACCTCCCCTCCCGTCCCGCGCCCTCTCGTCACCACTTGCGAGACGCGCGGCGCCCTGCGCCTCGCCGCCACCGATCCCGTGGCCCTGCGACGCGGCCTGCGGGCGGGGATGGCGCTCACCGATGCCCGCGCCCGCCATCCCGATCTGATCGCCCTGCCCGACGATCCGGCAGCCGATCGTGCACTTCTGGAGCGCCTCGCCGACTGGGCGCGGCGCTACACTCCGCTTCTGGCGCAGGACCCGCCCGACGCACTGGTGCTCGACATGACCGGGGGCGCGCATCTGTTCGGCGGCGAGGAAGCACTCCTTGCCGATATCCGCGCCCGCCTGACCGCGATGGGCTTCACCCCCCGTCTCGCCATTGCCGGCACGCCGGAGGCCGCCGCTGCACTGACGCGCGCAAGGCGCAATCAGACGGATGGGCCCGATCCGATCATCGCAAGCGGCACCGAGGAAGCGGCCCTGCGGCCTCTGTCGCTGCGGGCCCTGCGCGTCGCTCCCGAGACCTGCGAGGCGCTGGAGCGGATGGGCCTGCGCCGGGTCGAGGATATTCTCTTGCGCCCGCGCGCGCCCTTTGCCGCCCGGTTCGGCGCGGATCTGCTCGCGCGCATCGATGCGGCTCTGGGACGCCTGCGCTCAGGCATCGGTGCGCGGATCGAGGCGCCGGCCTATCTTGCCGAGCGCCGTTTCTTCGAGCCGATTCTGGCCAGTGAGGATGTCGCGCGCACGCTGGAGCGGCTGGCGGAAGAGCTCTGCGCCATGCTCACCCGCCACGGCGAGGGCGCGACGCGGCTGGAATACATGCTGTTTCGTGTCGATGGCGCGGTGCGGCGCATCAGCCTGCAGTCCGGGCGTCCGGTGCGCGATCCCGACCGGATCATGCTGCTTTTCCGCGAAAAGCTCGCCGGCCTGCACGATGCCCTCGATGTGGGCCATGGCTTTGATCTCGCCCGGCTCAGCGCCATCGCCGTCGGGCGCCTCGACGAAACGAGCCTCCGGCTTGACGAGCGTGCGCGCGGGCAGGCGCTGGCCCGGCTGATCGATACGCTCGGCGCCCGGCTCGGCGAGGAACGCGTGCGTATTCCCGTTGCCGGCGATGCGCATTTGCCGGAAGAGGCCGCGCGCCTGCGCCGCCCGTTCGATCGCCCTTATTCCGGGCGCACCACCGCCCGTTCCTCAACCCGTTCCGCACCCTGGCTCCCCCCCTCTTCCTGGCTCGCCACCGCCGCGCCGGATCGCCCGATCCGCCTGTTCGACCAGCCCGAGCCGATCGAGGCGCTGGCCAGCGTGCCTGACGGCCCGCCCCTGCGCTTTCGCTGGCGCCGCGTCCTGCACGAGACCATCGCCTATGAAGGCCCCGAGCGCATCGCGCCGCCCTGGTGGCGCGGCGGACGTCTGACGCGGGATTATTTCTGCGTCGAAGACCGCGCGGGCCGCCGCTTCTGGCTCTTCCGCCACGGCCTCTACATGCGCGAGACGCAAAGCCCGCGCTGGTATCTGCACGGGTTGTTCGGGTGAGGGTGTTGGAGCGTCAAGGCACAGCGTCCGAAGGCCCTACATTGAAACAGCAATGCATTTGCATTACAATATTGCCATATCCTTTCGCCGGAAACGGAGGCTGCCGCGACATGTCCGCGCGCACACACGAAACCTCGAAGCTCACCGATCGCTATCAGACGACGGTGCCGCGTGGCGTACGCAAGCAACTTGCGCTCAGCAAGGGCGATCAATTGCGCTACTGCATCGAGCCCGATGGCCGGGTTTATATCGAGCCCGTATCTGCATCAGAGAGCGACCCGGCTCTCGGCGCATTTCTTGATTTCATCGAAGCGGATATCAAGGCCCATCCCGAACGGCTGCAGGCGCTCGACGGCGCCCTGCATGATCGCCTCGCGGCGCTCGTCGGGGATATCGATATCGATCTTGATGCGCCGCTTTCGCCGGATGACGCATGAGCGCGCCGCTGGCGCCGCTTACCGTCAATGGCTGGTCGATCTACGCGCATCCGCTTTTTCTTGACCAGCTCGACGCCCTGATCACGCAGGTCGAGGTACTGCGGGCGCGCGATCCGCAGGGATGGCGGCGCAAGAACGCAACGAAACGCCTTGCCGCAATCTTCAGGCTCGTGCGCGAGGTCATTCCGGCCGATCCCGGATCGCCGGCCTTCCGCCAGGGCGACAGTCTCGGCCCGGCGCGCCGCCACTGGTTCCGGGCGAAGTTCTTCCAGCAATACCGTCTGTTCTTCCGCTTCGACACGGGGAGCGGAATCATCGTGATCGCCTGGGTGAACGACGACGATACGCTGCGTGCCTATGGCAGCCGATCCGATGCCTATGCAACCTTCAAGGGAATGCTTGAGAACGGTGATCCGCCGGATGATTTCGATGCCCTGTTGCGCGCCGCCCGCCGATCAGGCGAGCGATTCGAAGCAGGCCTCGCAGCCGCATCGCAACCTCAGCCCCGGGAATGAAAACACCCGCCGTCGCCGGCGGGTGTTTGTCGTTTCATCACGCGGGGACGCGCGCATGCGCCTCCCACTCCCTCACGCCTTTTCCTGCATCGCCTTCTCGCGGATGGCCGAGAGCGTGGTGGTGGGGGTGATGGTTTCGGGGTCGATCAGGAGGTGGATGATCGCCGGCTTGCCGCTGGCCATGGCTTCCTTCAGGGCGGGGGCGAATTCCTCCGTGCGCTCGACCCGCGCGCCGAAACCGCCGAAGGCGCGGGCATAGGCCGCGAAATCGGGGTTCTTCAGCATGGTCGCCGAGACGCGGCCGGGATAATCGCGCTCCTGGTGCATGCGGATGGTGCCGTACATGCCGTTATCGACGATCAGCACGATGATCGGCAGATCATATTGCACGGCAGTGGCGAATTCCTGACCGTGCATCATGAAGCAGCCATCGCCCGCGACAGAGATCACCATGCGCTCGGGGAAGGCGCGCTTGGCGCCCACCGCTGCGGGCAGGCCGTAACCCATCGAGCCGGATGTCGGGGCGAGCTGGGTGCCATAATGCCGGAACTTCCAGAAACGGTGCACCCAGCCGGCATAATTGCCCGCACCATTGGCCATGATCGCGTCATCCGGCACGGCTTTGGCGAGTTCGGCCATGACCTGGCCCATCTGCAGATCGCCCGGATGGGTGATCGCAGCCGGATCGCTCCAGGCCAGATAGTCTTCATGCGCCGCGCGGGTATCCTCCGCCCAGGGCAGATCCGCCGGCGGCTGCAGGCTCTCAAGTGCGGCGGCGAAGGCGCCGGGGCTGGCATTGATCGCCATGAAGGGGCTGTAGACGCGACCGAGCTCGGAGGAATCGGGATGCACATGCACGAGGCGCTGGCCTGGAGCGGGGATCTCGAAAAGGCTGTAGCTCTGGCTCGGCATTTCCGACAGCCGCCCGCCGACGACGAGCACCAGATCCGATTCCTTGATGCGCTTCAGGAGCTTGAGGTTGGGCCCGATGCCGAGATCGCCGGCATAGCATTCATGCAGGGTGTCGAACAGCATCTGGCGACGGAAGGAGGTATGGACCGGCAGCCGGAAGCGCTCGGCGAAACGCTTGAAGCGTGTCACGGCCTGCGCGTCCCAGCGCCCGCCGCCGAGAATGGCCACCGGGCGTTTGGCACCGGCGATCAGCTTTTGCAGCTCCGCCATCTGTGAAGGGCCGGGATATGTCTCGATCGGCGTATAGGCGGGCGCGTCCACGGTAACGGCGGCCTCGGTGAGCATGTCTTCCGGCAGGGCAATCACAACCGGACCGGGACGCCCGGAGGTGGCGACATGGAAGGCACGCGAGACGAGTTCGGGAATGCGGGCGGGATCGTCGATCTCCGTCACCCATTTGGCGATGCTGCCGAAGACGGCGCGGTAATCGAGCTCCTGGAAGGCCTCGCGCTCGCGCATCTCGCGCCCGACCTGACCGACGAAGAGAATCATCGGCGTCGAATCCTGGCGCGCGATATGCAGACCCGCCGAGGCATTGGTGGCGCCGGGGCCGCGTGTAACGAAGCAGATGCCGGGCTGGCCGGTGAGCTTGCCATAGGCCTCCGCCATCATCGCCGCCCCGCCTTCCTGGCGACAGACGGTGACGCCGATCTGCGCATCGTGCATGGCATCAAGCGCCGCGAGATAGCTCTCGCCGGGCACGCAATAGATCTGCTGCGCCCCGTGCAGGGCGATCTGGTCGACGAGTATCTGGCCGCCGGTACGGGCTGTCGCGCTCATGGTGTTTCCTCTCCGATGCGCCATTCAGGAGGCGCTTTCTCCGGGCACCCACCGCATCACGAATGCGGATTCGCCGGTTCGACGTGATCATTGCCGTGAGACTAGCCGATGGCCCGCCCGTGATGAAGGCGCAAGCGCGCCCACGCGGCTTGTGCGCGATGCCTGCGCGTCGGCAAAGTGCGGGTCGGAATTTCGAACGAAGCCCCCTCAACCCGCTTGTCCCCACGCCCGCCCCATGCTAATTCGCAGCCGGCCACCGAAGAGCGCCCCACGCGGGCGCTAGTCGATCATTGCGGAGAGGTGGCAGAGTGGTTGAATGCACCGCACTCGAAATGCGGCATACGGGCAACCGTATCGGGGGTTCGAATCCCCCCCTCTCCGCCAGTCAGTTGCAGTTTGTCAGGGTGCGGATTCCGTCATCACAGCGGAATTTGTCATTGCGATTATGCCTGCATGTCGAAACAGCCTTCGGGGCTCGTATCGCTACGATGTCATCGCATCCTTCATGCGGCATTTCTCGCGCGCTTGCGACCCTCCCGGATCGTTCCCCGATCGCGTTCGTCTTGTGCCAGGAGGAAATCCGGCTCGGGGCTGCGCCTATGCAAGCGGAAACGCGGTGATTTCCGGATATGGTCGCGGAGCCTGCGCGTGTAGCATGATGCCTCGCAGCGCAAGGCGCCGGCATGACGGGGGAAGGCCGTGGATGACGCAACCGTGAGAATCCGCCCGGCGCGGCAGGGCAGACCTGAAGGGAAGCAGGAGGACGCAACACCGCGCACACGCAGCCTGCGCGTGCGCATATTGCTCGCTCCTATCCTGTTTTGCGCCGTCACCGTATCCGCTTTGGTGATGATGGAGGCCCGGGCTGCGCCGGCGCGCGACGCCGAATTGGTCGAATCCGACCCCGATGCGCTCGCCTGGACGACCTATCAGAACGCACGTTTCGGCACGGTGGTGGAATACCCCGCCACCCTGTTGCGCATGTTGCCGCCACCGGAAAACGATGATGGACGCAGCTTCGAGGGGATCGGGCAGGATGTCCACATGCTGGTCTTCGCCTTTCATGACGTCTTCGACAGCGATGTACGCGCGCGCCTTACCGAGCTGACCGGCAGCGGGGGCTTCGACAGCATCTTGCAGATCGAGGCGAGCGAAACGCGCCTGTTCCTGAGGGGAATGCGGGACGGGCGTATGGTTCGCCTCACCGAAATCCATGCTCCCGATGATATCGTGCATACGCTGGATATCAGCCATGATCCCGAGATCGGTGATGGTCTCGACGCGCAGCTTGCCCGTATCGAGCAGTCTTTCACCGTGTCCCGGGCGGAACCCGTATCGACCGTGATCGATACACAGGAGACCGAGCTGGTCTTCTGGCAGTCAATATCCGATTCGACCGATCCGGCGGATTTCCGCGCCTATCTGGCGCAATGGCCGGAGGGCGCCTTCGCCATGCTTGCCCGCAACCGGCTGGATCGTCTCGAACCCGGTGCCGGGCGCGCTCCCGCGACGGACATTGCGCCGTCGCGCGATCCCGGCGCCTATCGGGAGCCGCCCCGTGGCAGTCCGGAACGCGCCGCGATCATGGACGCGGCCCGGGGCCCCGTCTCCGCCGATCTCGGGCAGCCGGTGATCTTCGTGGTCGATCATCTGCGCAGCGACGGCAATTTCGCCTATTTGCAGGCGGTGCCCCATCAGCCGGGAGGCGCCCCGCTCGACTGGATGACGACGCCTTTCGCGCGTGATTGGCAGGGCGATTTCATGAGCGACATCGTCATGGTGTTGTTGCGCCGCAGCGATGGCCGCTGGCAGGTGATCGATCACGTCGTGGGTCCGACGGATGTCCACTGGGTGAGCTGGATGGAGGATTACGGCCTTCCGCCTGCGCTGTTTTCCGATTGAGCGTGACCGGAACCGGTCACGCAGGGCTGCCCGGGGCTTTCCCGCTTGCGAACCCGAAACCCTCGTCGGCCCAGCCGGTGATGCCGCCGATCATTTCCTTCACGGGGCGCCCGAGCCGGGCGAGGCGAAGGGCAGCGCGATTTGCACCGTTGCAATGCGGGCCGGCGCAATAGACCACGAACAGTGTTTCGCGAGGCCATGCCTGCAGGCGCGCTTCGTCAATCTCCGCATGCGGCAGCGACACCGCGCCCGGCACATGCCCGGTGGCATAGGCGCCTCTTGCGCGCACATCGAGAACCACGAAATCGGCCATGCCGCGCGACATCGCGTCATGCACGTCCCAGCAATCGGTCTCGAATGTCAGGCGCGCGGAAAAATGTGCCTCCGCCAGCGCCGGGGTAGCTGCGGTGACAGCAGTGACATTGCTCGGCATGGGAGATCCTTTCGGGTTCATCGCGGGTATGGCGCCATGATCCACCACAATGTCGGTCAAACGAAGTGGCGATCATGTCATGATGCGTTAAGATCACGCCAGTTTCCCGGGAGAGTTCATCATGCTCGAGGATAACCCGCGCCATCCTGCAAATGCCGGAGCCGAGGGGCCACGGCCTGCGCCGCGTGTATGTATCCTCGCCTATGACGGGCTCTGCACCTTCGAATTCGGCATTGCGGTCGAGGTCTTTGGCCTGCCGCGCCCGGAATTCGAGACGTGGTACACATGCATGGTCGTGGCGGGAGAGCCCGGCCCCCTGCGCGCCCAGGGCGGGATTGCGATCACGGCGGAGCATGATCCGGCACTTCTTGAAACGGCTGATCTCGTGGTCATTCCGGGATGGCGCGGCGCCGACCAGCCGGTCCCGGCGGCGCTTTGTGAGGCCATCCGCCGCGCCCGTGCGGCGGGCGCACGCATTGCCACGATCTGCTCGGGCGTCTTCGTCGCCGCCGCCTGCGGCCTCCTCGACGGACGGCGGGCGACGACGCATTGGCGTTATCTGGAGATCCTGGGCGGGCGCTATCCCCAGATCACGATTGATGGCGCGGTTCTCTATGTGGATGAGGGCGATGTGCTTACCTCGGCGGGATCGGCTGCCGGGCTCGATCTCTGCCTGCATATCGTACGCGGGGATTTCGGCGCCGACGCCGCCAACAGCGTGGCGCGGCGGCTGGTCTTGCCGGCGCATCGCGATGGCAGTCAGGAACAGGTCGTGCAAAGACCCGTCGCCCGTCGGCGTGGCGACCCTCTCGCGCCCTGCCTTGATCGGATCCGCACGCGGCTCACCGAGGCCTGGCCTCTCGCCCGAATGGCGCGCGAAGCCGGAATGAGCGCGCGCACGCTGATGCGGCGCATGATGGAATCCACCGGCTACAGCCCGCAGAAATGGCTCGTGAGCGAGCGCGTCGCCCATGCCGTCGCTCTGCTGGAGACCACCGATACCGGGTTGGGCGATATTGCCCAGGCCTGCGGATTCAACAGCGTGGAGAGCATGCGGCACCATTTCCGCAAGTTGAAGGGATGCCCGCCAACGTGGTTCCGGGCGCGGTCATGCGTGCATGACGCGCAAGCGCCGCGGCTGTTCAGCTGTTGAGGCGCGTATCGCGTTCGGTCTCGAGGGCGGCGATGAGGATGCACAGGGCGATGCCTCGCGACGCGGTGCGCACATCCTCCAGGGGCGGGAAGCTCGGGGCGAGGCGCAGATTGGCATCCTGCGGATCATGCCCGCCCGGCCATGTGGCGCCGGCCGGCGTGAGGGCGATGCCGAGCTCGCGCGCCAGCGTCACGACCTTGCGCGCCGTTCCCGGGCGCGCATCGACGCTGATGAAATAGCCGCCCCGTGGCCGGCGCCATTGAGCGATGGCGAGATCGTCGAAACGCTCGCGAAGCGCGGCATCAACAGCGTCGAATTTCGGTGCAAGGATGGCGCGATGGGCATCCATATGGCGCTTGAGGCCTTCCGCATCCCCGAAGAAGCGCAGGTGGCGCAGCTGGTTGAGCTTGTCCGGCCCGATCGAGCGCCGCCCCGCCATCTCCAGGAACCAGCCGACATTCGCCGGGCTCCCCCCGAAAAACGCGAGCCCCGCACCGGCGAAGGTGATCTTCGAGGTGGAGGCGAAGACGAAGGCGCGGTCGTCATGGCCCGCCTGCGCGCAGGCGGGGAGAATGTCTTCCAGCGCCGCCGGATCCGGGATGAGATGGTGCACCGCATAGGCGTTGTCCCAGAAAAGCCGGAAATCCGGCGCGCCCGTGGGCATCTGCGCCAGCCGGCGCACCGTTTCCGGGGAATAGATCTCGCCCGTGGGATTGGAATAGAGCGGCACACACCACATCCCCTTGACCGCAGGGTCGCGCATATGGGCCTCGACGACATCCATATCCGGACCCTCGCCGGTCATGGGGACCGGTATCATGCGGATGCCGAAGGCCTCGCACAGGGCGAAATGCCGGTCATAACCCGGTGAGGGGCACAGGAAGGCGGGTGCGCTCTCGCACGACCAGGGCTGCGTCGAGCCCGGCACCCCGTGCAGCATCGCCCAGGCGAGGCAGTCATGCATCAGCGCGAGGCTCGAATTCTCGCCCACCAAGACCTGCTGCGGCGGCGCCCCGAGGAGGCCCGCGAAGAGGGCGCGCACTTCCGGCAGCCCCTGCAATCCGCCATAATTGCGCGCATCTTCGCCGGATGCCGTGAAGACGTCCTGTGGACCGAGATTGCCGAGCATCGCATCAGCGAGATCGAGCTGCGCAGCCGAGGGCTTGCCCCGGGTCATGTCGAGGCGCAGCTCCAGAGCCTGGAAGGCCTCGAAATCCGCCCGCGCGGCGGCGATGCGGTCCTGCAGGGCAGAGAGCTCGAGATCGTGAAGCTGCATGGGATCGGTCTCGTTTCGCATGGCGTGCGCGGCGACACGGCACGCCGGATGGATGGCAAACCGTATCTATCACGATTCGTCGTCGCATGTGCAATCATGCCCATGCAGGGATCGCTATCCTGTCGCTATCCAAGGCCGGGCGTTGCGGGCCCGGTCAGGCACCCGTTTCATGTCCAGGGCGCTTGCGCACGCGCCGTGCCGAGGGCCGCCAATGTGCCGATCAGGGAGGGTATGACGAGGAATCCGTAGGTAAAACTGTAGGAATCGGTCAGGGCGTGGATCTGCACGAAGGCCGGTGGCGCAAACAGCACGCCGGCAAAGGCGGCGAAGGTGCCGAGCCCCGATGCCGCGCCGATCAGCCCCGGTGGCGACACCCGCACGATCTCGGAGACGAACACCCCGTTCCAGCCCACTGCCGAAACGCCGAACGCCACCGCGAGCCCATAGCTGACGAAGCCGGGGGTTTGCGGGGTGATCAGCGCGAAACCGAGCGCCGATGCGGCGCTGATCAGGCCGATCACCACCAGCACCGCGCCATTATGCTGGATCCGGTCGGCGACGATGCCCCAGGCGATGCGCCCGATCACGCCGGAAACCTGGATCACAGCGAGCAGCGTCCCGGCCCGCACGAGGCTCATGCCGAGTTCGAACACGGCGAAGGTGACGACGAAGGTCATCAGGCACAATTGCACGCCGCCGAAGCAGAAAGCGCACAGGCACAGCCAGCGCAGACCCGGCAATTGCAGCGCCTCGCCCGCGCCGCGCAGGGCGCCGATACCCACCGAGGCCCCGGGGGTGCGCTCGGCATCCCATGCGGGGCGGGGCGGGGCGAGCGCGAGCACCGCCACGAGCGCCACCGGGGCGATCGCGATCAGGGCCAGCTGCCAGCCGAAGGCAATGGCGATGGCCGGCGTGATGATCCCCGCCGCGATGCCGCCGAGCGGCACGCCGGTCTGCTTGATCGAGAAGATCAGGCCGCGATTGCCCTTGTGGGTATGGCGCGCGAGCAGATGCGCGGCGGAGGGGTTGGTCAGCCCGTGCGCGGCGCCGATCACGATCGAGGCGACGACGATCGCCGGCGCGCCGGGAAACGTCGCCACGAGGCAGCCCGCCCCGCAGGCTGTGAGCGCGATCTGGCTCACCCGCGCCCCTCCGAACCGCGTCACCAGCGAGCCGGCAAGCAGCGAGACGCCGGCGCCCACCGCATAGACAATGGCGATCTGATAGCCGATGACGATGGCCGGCAGCCCCACGCTCTCGGCCACGACCGGCGCCATGGCGGCCAGCGCGAGCACGCTCCAGGAGACGAGGATCTGCGTCGTCAGGGTGGCGGCCAGCACCGCGCCGAGTTCGCGCCGCGCGCTCATGAGCGAGCCCGCATCAGAACGAGGCCGAGAGGCCGGCATCCACGGTCAGGATGTGGCCGTTGACATAGGATGCGGCGTCGCTGGCGAGAAAGACCGCCGCGCCGGCGATCTCGTGCGGTTCCCCCCAGCGGCCGAGCGGGATGTGTTCCTCCACGAAACGCTGCACCCCGGGATCGCGCGTCATCGCCGCGTTGGTCTCGGTCGCGAAGAAGCCGGGCGCGATGCCGTTGACGAGCACGCCATGGGGGGCGAATTCCATCGCCATGGCCCGCGTCAGCGCCGCGAGCCCGCCTTTCGCAGCCGTATAGGCGGCGTCGTTGGCGCGTGCGCGCGGGCCGGCGATCGAACAGATATTGATGATCCGTCCTGTGCCCCGCGCCATCATGGCCGGGACGAGCGCCCGGGTGAGGGCATAGGGCGCGGCGAGATCGGCATCGAGCAGATCGAGAAAGGCGGCATGGTCAATCGCGCTGACGGGCCCGCGATGGCGGCGCCCGACATTGTTGACAAGGATATCGATCGTTTGGCCCGCCCCGGCGAGATCCGCCAGCGCAGCCTCGCGCCCAGCCGCATCGGCGATGTCGAAAGCGCAGGCCTGCGCGCGCCCGCCCGATTCGCTGATCGTCTCGACCACCGGCGCGAGCCGGCCCGCATCGCGGCCGTTGACGATCACATGCGCGCCGGCTTGTGCCAGGGCCTGCGCAATCGCCCGCCCCAGCCCCCGCGAGGCGCCGGTGACGAGGGCGGTGCGATGGCCGAGAGAAAACATCATCGGATCAGTCCGGGCAGGAAGGTGACGATCCCGGGGACCAGGATGATCAGGCCGATCACCGCAAGGATCGGGATCAGGAAGGGCAGCACCGACATCACCACCTGTTCGAAGCGCAGCCCCGTGATCTCCACGAGCACGAACAGCACATTGCCGAATGGTGGCGTGATCACGCCCACCGAAAGCGTGATCACCATCAGGATGCCGAAGAAGACCGGATCGATCCCCAGCGCCTGCACCGTCAGCATGAAGATCGGGGTGAAGATCAGGACCGCCTCGACCACGCTCATGAAACAGCCGATGACGAGGAAGAACAGCGCGATGAAGATCAGGATCACGGTCAGGCTGACATCGAGATCCATCAGCATCATCGCCAGTTCCTGCGGAATCCGCAGCCGCACCAGCAACCAGCCGTAGAAGGTGGCGATGGCGATGATGAACATGATGATCGAGGTGAACCGCACGGTGCGGGCGAGCACGTCGATCAGATCCTTGAAGGTCACGTCCCGATAGACCACGAAGCCGAGGAACATCGCGTAGAGGCAGGCGATGGCGCCGGCCTCGGTGGGGGTGAAGATGCCGGTCCAGATGCCGCCGACGATGATCAGCGGGGTGAGCAGCGGCGGCAGGGCGCGCCAGAACAGCCGCACCAGTTGCATCAACTGCGGGCGTGGCGAGCGCGGCATCTCGATCCAGTAGGAGACGACGAAACAGGTGATCATCAGGGCGATGCCGATCATCACGCCGGGCACCACGCCGGCGACGAACAGTGCCGCGATCGAGGTTCCCGAAAGCCAGCCATAGACCACCATGGCGATCGAGGGCGGGATCACCGGGCTGATGATCGAGGCAGCGCCGGTGATGCCGGCAGCAAAGCGCATCGGATAATTGCGCTCGCGCATCGCCTTGATCTCGAGCTGGCCGATCCCCGCCACATCCGCCACGGCGGTGGCCGACATGCCGGCGAAGATCATCGAGGCGACGACGTTCACGTGACCGAGTCCGCCCCGGATGAAGCCGACGAGCGCATTGGCGAAATCGAAGATGCGGTTCGTTACCGAACCCACATTCATCAAAGAGGCGGCGAAGATGAAGAAGGGGATGGCGAGGATGGGGAAATTGTTGAGCCCGCGCAGCATCTGAAGCGCGAACAATTCCGTCGGAATCGCCTGCCAGCCCCCCTGGATGACGAGCACCGCAAGGCAGGTGAGGCCGATCGAGACCGCGATGGGAACGCCCAGTGCGAACAGGACGATCATCAGGCCTAGGAAGATGTAGAGGTACTCCATTCGAGCCCCGCGTCGAGATCGGCGACCATGGCGCGCCCGCGTATCAGCAGGCGCACGAGATGCAGAAGGGAAAAGACGATCATCGCGCCGACACCCAGCGCGAGGGCGAGATACAGCCAGGTATAGCTGATACCGAGCGCTGTGGTCGCCATATGCGCGCTGGAGCGCATCATGCCTGCGGCGCCGGCGAAGATGATCACGAAGAGCGACAGCGAGGCGAGCTCGATGAAGATGCTCAGGATCCAGCGGGCCGTCAGCCCGACCCGGCGCAAAAGCACGTCGATCGCGATATGGCGACGGCGCGACCAGGCGGCGGCGGAGCCCAGCATCACCATCCAGGCGAGCAACCCGGCGCCGATCTCCTCGGACCAGGGCACCGATATCCGCAGCACCTGACGCCCGAAGACCGACCAGGCGATCACGCCGACGAGGATCAGCATCATCACCACGGCGACGAGTTCGAACAACCGCGCGACGCGGGTTTCGAGCCGGTCGATCCTGTCCAGCATGATGATTATCCCGAAAATGATGAAAGAGGGCGGCCTCGACGCCGCCCTCGGGATGTGCTCGTGCGAGCCTTACTGCGTCGCGGCGATGGCGGCGTCGATGTCGCCCATCACGCTATCGGCCTTGTCGGCCAGTGCCCGTTCGACGGCGGGAGCGGCCTTCTCGCGGAAGGGGCCCTGATCGACGTCGATGAACTCCATGCCACGTTCGATCAGCGCCTCGCGGTAGTATTCGTCACGCTCCATCTCCACGGCGATGCCGTGCTGGCGCGCTTCCTCGACCGCTTCGAGCACCATGGCGCGATCATCCTCGCTGAGACCATCCCACCAGGAGGCGGAGGCGACCCAGTGCCAGGGGAAGGAGAGATGCGCCGTGGTGATGATGTAATCCTGCACCTCCCACATCTGGCGGGTATAGGGCGAGGCGAGCGAGTTCTCGTGCGCCTCGACCTGGCCGGTGCGCATGGCGAGATAGATATCCGGCGCAGGGATGACGACCGCCTGCACGCCGAGCTCTTCCCAGACATCCACCCAGACGGGGATCTGCGGCAGGCGCATGGTCAGGCCGTCGAGATCATCGGGCGAATTGATCGGCTTGGCCGAGGTCATGTGGCGGAAGGCGCGCATCTGGGGCCCGAGATAGACGAGGTTGCCGCGCTCCAGTGCTGCCGCCTGAAGCGCCTCGCCGGATTCCGTTTCCATGATGTAGTGCTCGACCGCATCCCAGCTGGGGAAGACGAAGGGCACCGAGACGGCGTCGTAATCGGCCGCGTATTCACCCATGAAGGCACCGCCGGTCAGCGCCATCTGGGTCTGGCCGAGACTGAGTAACTGCAACACGTCGGTTTCGTTGCCGAGCTGGCCGCCGAGATAGATATCGACGCCCAGACGACCGTCGGAACGCTCGGCGATGATTTCCTGGAAGCGCTGCAGGGCGGCTTCTTCCGAGCCGCCCGCGCTCATGGTGTTGTGGATCTCGATCTGCTGCGCCTGCGCGTCGCTGACGGCGAGTGCACCGAGGGCGAACAGGCCGGCGACCGCACCGGCGGGGATGGTCTTTTTCAAAGTATGTAGCATTCGTTTCCCTCCCTTTGAATGATCCGGCATGCTTGTTGCCGGTTTCTTGCATGCCCTTGCGGCGTTGGCCCCGTTGAGCGTCTCATCGGTAACCTTCACCGTTAAGACATGCAATCTCCTTCACCCGGACCGCTGCGCGAGACGTGCGCGCAAGGGGCCGAGAATCTCTTCGTCATGCGCGCCGAGCTCGGGTGCCGGCAGGCGTGCCTCGCATGGCGTCTCGCTGAGCTTGACGGGAAAGCCCAGCATGCGCACGTCGCCATGGCCGGGATGATCGACCGAGATCACCATTTCCTGTGCCGCGACCTGCGGATCGGCGAAGACCTCGCCGAGATCCTGCACCTTGCCGCTGGGCACGCCGGCGGCGTTGAGGGCCGCGATCCAGTGCGCCTGGCTCTCGTCCTGCATGCGCGCGTCGATGATTTCCTTGAGTTCGTCGCGCAGGGGAAAGCGCTTGGTATTGTCGTCGTAGCGGGGATCATCGAGCAGATCTTCGAGGCCGATCGTGCGCATGAACTTGCGCAGCACGACATCGTTGCTGGCCGCTACCGCGACCTCGCCGTCGCTTGCCTTGTAGAGCCCGTAGGGCGCGACGAGGGGATGGTTGTTGCCGGTGCGTAGCGGAAGCTGGCCGGTGAGCAGGTGCTCGCTCGCCAGATAGGCCATAAAGGAGAGAATGCCGTTCATCAGCGCGCTCTCCACATGCTGGCCGCGCCCGTTGAGATCACGCGCACGCAGGGCACAGACGATTCCGAAAGCGGCATAGAGCCCGCCCACGAGATCGCTGATCGGCTGGCCCGAGCGCATCGGCTCCTGATCGGCGCGCCCGTTGACGCTCATGAAGCCGCTCATTGCCTGGATGATGAAATCGAAGGCGGGCAGATCCGCCATCGGCCCGGTGCTGCCATAACCGCTGATATTGGCCGTGACGAGCCGGGGATTGAGCGTGTCGAGGCGCGCCTTGTCGAAGCCCATTTTCGAAAGCACGCCGGGGCGGAAATTGTCGACGAGCACATCCGCGTCGCGGATCAGTTCGGCCAGCAGCGCCTTGCCCTCATCTGCGTAGAGATCCAGCGTGACGGATTTCTTGTTGCGGTTGAAGGAGGCGAAATACCAGGACAGGCCGTCCTTGAGCGTACCCTGCCCGCGCACCGGATCACCCTTGCCGGGCGGCTCGACCTTGATCACCTCCGCGCCCATATCGCCGAGCAGCATCGAGCAGAACGGGCCGGACAGCACACGGGTGAGATCGACGACGCGGATGCCGTCGAGGGGTTGCTTCAGATCCGGCATCTCTTCACCCGCAGGCCGTGGCGACGGCATCCAACGCGCTGGTCTTCAGCCGCGGGCCTGCCTTCGCCGCCTGACCGGGGAGCTTGCGTCCCATCGCCCCCTCCATCCAGGCGGCGGCCTCGGTGACGGCGATGGCGTCGATGCCGGTCTCGACCCCGCATTCATGCAGCATGTAGATGAGATCCTCGGTGGCGATGTTGCCGGTCGCGCCCGGCGCGAAGGGGCAGCCGCCGAGCCCGCCGATGGAGGATTCGAAGATCGTGATCCCCTCTGCCAGCCCCGCATGTACATTGACGAGGCCAATGCCGCGCGTGTTGTGGAAATGCAGGGCGATCTCGGATTCCGGCACCTCCCTGCGCAGGGCCTTGCAGCGCTCCGCCACGAGCGGCGGCGTCGCCATGCCGGTGGTGTCGCCCAGCGTAACATGGGTGATCCCCATCTGCGCATAGGCCTTCGCGATACCGGTGATCGCGCCGACATCCACATCGCCCTCGAAGGGGCAGCCGAAGCTGGTCGCGATGGCGCCCTGGACCTTGATGTCGGCCTCGCGTGCGATTGCCACGACTTCGCGGAAACCCTCCAGCGATTCGGCGCGCGAGCGGTTGACGTTCTTGCGGTTATGGCTCTCGGAAGCCGAGAGGAAGACGACCATTGCATCCACGCCCGCCTGCGCCGCCGCCACGGCGCCGCGTGGATTGGGCACCAGCGTGGTGAGGCGAACGGGCCGCCCGCGATCCACCCCGGCGACGACTTCGGCTGCGTCGCGCAATTGCGGCACGGCGCGGGGCGAGACGAAGGAGGTCGCTTCGAATTCGCGTATGCCTGCTGCCGCAAGCCGGTCGATCATCGCGATCTTGTCTGACGTCGCCACGAATTCCGGCTCGGCCTGCAAGCCGTCGCGCGGGCCCACCTCGACGATACGAACCCTTTGCGGAAAGCCGTAGCGTCGCGCATATGCGGCGTTGCGATTCATCATTCGTCCCCTGCCGGCCCGGTCCTGCACTGGTTGTTCAGCGCCTTGTCGACCGACGTCTTTTTCTTTTCGCCCAAATGGCGTACCATGATGGTATACCAACCAGATCAACGCGGGCAAGTCGCCGCAGACGGAGAATTCGGGTTGAACGAAGCATCCATGACGGGCGAAGCCGCACAGGCCGGTCTATCGGAGGGGGGCGGACGGGCGCAGGATGTCTATGAAAGATTGCGCGACGATCTGCTCGCGCTGCGTCTCGTGCCGGGCGAGCGGCTCTCTGAGCGCAATCTCGAGCGCCGGCTCGGCGCCTCGCGCACGCCGATCCGCGAGGCGCTGATGCGGCTCGAAGCGGAGGGGCTGGTGCAACGCGGCGAGGGCGGGCTGCGCGTGGCGCCGCTCGATCTGGACGAGTTGCTCGAGGTTTTCGAATTGCGCATCGAGACCGAGGCGCTCGCGGTGCGGCTGGCCTGCACCCGCGCCGATCACGCCCGGCTCGATGCGTTGCAGGCACGCATGGACGGCGTCCTCGCCGATCCCTCCCCCGATGCCTGGTATGCGATCGGCACCGATTACCATATCGAGCTCGCCGCATTGTCCGGCAATCGCTTCGTGCATCGCAGCGTGCGCGACGCCGTGACCCGCATCGCCCGGGCGCGCTGGCTGATGGCGAGTTCCGAAGCGGGGCGCTGCGCCGCCCATCGCGAGCACAGCGCCATCGTGGCGATGATCCGCGACAACCGCCCCGACGAGGCCGAGGCGGCGATTCGCGCCCATATCGGCATCGTGCGCGACAGCCTCGTTGCCGCCATGCGCGAGGAGCATCGCGGCTGGAAGGCGCGTGGCGTGCAGATGGTGGTATCGGCACAACGCTGATTCCCCGCGCAGCCTGACCTGACATGGCGGCGCGGGACGATTGTCTGCGCTTGCCGCCGAGGTGGCATCAGCCGCGCGGGCCCTGCGCGATCAGCGGCGTGATGCGCCGGATGGTGACGCGGCGGTTGCGCCGTTCCGCAGCCCGGGTATCGATCTTGAGATATTCCTCGCCATAGCCCTGGGTCACCAGATTTTCCGGCGGCACGTCATAGAACCGGGTGAGGATATAGGCGACGCTCTCCGCGCGGCGATCTGAGAGCGACAGATTGTCGATGGCGCGCCCGATCGCGTCGGTATGGCCTTCGATCAGGAATATCTCTTCGGGATTGCGATCGATCACCTGGTTCATCGCCTGCGCGACACGATCGAGCTGATCCACCTGCCCCCGGCTCAGGCTCCAGGAGCCTGTATCGAAGGTTACCGTATCGAGATCGACACGGGCCATGTAGTCGCGCAGGTTGGGATTATAGCGCACCTCGTCGAGCGTATAGCGTCCATGGATTTCCGCAACCGGCGGGGCGCTGAATATGTCTGCGAGATCATCTTCGTAGACATCCCCGTAATCCACCACGTAGCGGTCCTGCGGGATGCGCAGGACGGGCGGCGGAATGTCGATGCGGAAGGAGAATACGCTGCCGTCATAGCCGAAACGGGCGCCCTCGCGGCGATCATCCCGGCGCCCCTCACGACGGTCGCTTCTGCGCTCGCCCCAGCGATCTTCGCGCCGGTCGCGCTCGCTGCGTGACGGACGGGTATTGTCGATCAGCACGGTCTCGGTGCCATCGGCCTCGCGCCGGATACGGCGCACGAGATTGCCGTCGGTATCGAGGATGGTGATAATCTCCACATCGCCTTCGCGCGGCGCGATGAGCACCTCCTGGTCGCCGCGCCGTTCGCGCCGGACGTCGGAATAAGTGCGGCGTACGCGTTCTTCCTCGGCCTGGCGGATGATGATCTGGTCGCCTTCCTGGAGGATGGTCCGCGCGCCCGGCTCCTCGGTGATGGTGACACCTTCCTCGACGCGCTCCCGGCGGCCCTCGCGGACATCCTGGAAACGCAGCGGCTCGTCTTCCGGCACAATCTCTTCGCGCGCCGTCTCTTCGGACACGGTTTCCTCGGACACGGTTTCTTCCGCAGGGGCCGGATCGCGGGCCTCCGGCTCGTCTGCCTCGGACCCGGCTTCGCGCTCGGGTGCGACTTCGGTTTCAACTTCGGCTTCGGCTTCGGCTTCCGCTTCGGCTTCCCCTTCCGCTTCCGCTTCGGCTTCCGCTTCCGCTTCTGCCTCGACCTCGACCTCGTCCTCAGCCTCCGGCGTCACGGCCTCACGTTCTGCTTGCTCGGCAGCTTCCCGCTCCGCTTCCTCGGCGGCCTCGCGCTCCGCCTCGCGTTCGGCCTCCCCCTCTGTTTCTTGCTCGACCTCTTCCGCGGTCTCCCGCCCGGCTTCCTCCTCCGCCGCCCGCTCCCGGATCTCCCGAGCCTCGCGTTCTGCCGCCTCGAGCCGTTCACGCAGGGTTTGTGCCTCACGTTCCGCCGCTTCGGCTTCGGCCCGGGCATCCGCTGCCTCCTCGGCTGCATCTTCTGCTGCATCAGCGGTGCCTGCAGCCCGCGCTGCCGCTTCCTCGATCGCTGCCGCGTCACTGTCCGGCGCTGCGGCGAGGGTGTCCGCTTCATCCTGGAGTGCGTCGGCTTCGGTGGCGAGCGCCCCGGCGCGCGCGGTCAGTTCCTGCGCCCGGCCCCGCAATTCACGCACCCGCTCCTCGGTCGTTTCAACTTCGCGCGCAAGAGCTTCCAGCGCCTCGGAATCGAGGCCCGCTTCGTCGAGGCTCGCCTCGATTGCAGCCGGATCGGTCTGTGCAGATAGCCTTGTCGAAAGATCGGGGGCGAGCAGCAAGGCCATCGGAATGGTCGTACTGGCGAGAAGGAGATAAAAACGTTTCATGGTTTGTCCGCCGGGTGTTCGCGTGATGTTGTATGGTCAACGGTTGCCGGGGAGTATCGGTTCCGCATGTGGCCGGGTCGTGGTGCAAGTGTGAAGGCATGGTGCACGTGTGGAGTGATGCGGATCGAGCTCCGGCACCCATGCCCCTCGCCGTTGCGCAGGTGCGCATCCCCCCATCCGGTCGGTCAGCTTATCCGGCTTGAGTGAACACCCCTGCACCCGCCACAGTGCAGGCGATCACGAGCGCCGGAGCCCGCCCATGCATGCGCTGTTCTTCGAGGTCCGCCCGCATCCCGGGCATCTCGTCCATTATTTCGAGCATGTCGATCGCCTGCGCCCGGCGCTCGCGCGCCATGCCGGCCTCGCCTTTCTGGATCGCTACGGCGCGCTGGATGACGCCGATCTCCTGTTGTCGCATCAGCTCTGGGAGAGTGAGGCGGCCATCATCGCCTGGCGCTCGGATGCCGAACACCGCCGCTCGCAGGAAGCAGGGCGGCGCATCCATTTTGCCGACTATCGGATACGTGTGGGCGAGCGGATCGCGCACCGGATGCATGATGGCACCGAGCGCCTTCCCGCCGGCGAAACCGGGGCCGATATGCAGCATGTGATCGCGCTCTATGGTGGTCGGAACGTCGTGCAGCCGGGCTTCACCGCTTTCGAGAGCGTCAATCATGCAGGGCGCTTCATTGCCCTGGCCACTCTGCCCGATTTCGCCTCGGCCCGCGCGCTCTGGCAGGCGCGTGCGGAGACACGGGGCCATGCCGCCGGCTGCGACGAAGCCGCGCTCTACCGCATCCGTCGGGATTACGGCCAGCATGACCGGGCCCAGGCCCCGGGATGAGCCGTCGCCCGGTTGACGCGAGAATCAAGCAGAAGATGCCGGGCACCGGCGCATTTGGGGAGATCATCAGATGGAACGCATTGATGCCGATGACCTGACAGCGCTGGTCGCGGGGCTGTTTCGTGCCAGGGGAGCGCAGGAAACCGAGGCCAGGGACGTCGCCACCTCGCTGGTGGGCGCCAATCTCACCGGGCATGACAGCCACGGCGTGGTGCGTGTGCCGAAATATCTCTCCTGGATCGACGAGGGCACCCTGCGGCTCGGGCGCGACCTCGAGATCGTCAATGACGGCGGCGTCTTCGTCGTTGCCGATGGTGGGCACGGCATGGGCCAGACCCTCGGGCGGCGCATCGTCGATCTGGGTGTTGCCCGCGCCCGCGCGCACGGGGTGGCCATCACGGCGCTGCGCCGTTCCGGCCATATCGGGCGCATCGGCGAGTGGGCCGAGCGCGCAGCCGCCCAGGGTCTCGTCTCGATTCACTGCGTGAATGTGAGCGGCAGCGTTCTCGTCGCCCCGTTCGGCGCGCGTGAGAAGCGCTTCTCGACGGCTCCCTTCGCCGTGGGCATTCCCGGGGCCGGCGACGGCAAAACCGGGGTACCGCCGCTGATCCTCGACTTCGCCACGTCGCTCGTGGCGGAAGGCAAGGTGCTCAACGCCTTCAAGGGTGGCAAGGCGCTTCCGCACGATTGCATCATCGCGCCCGATGGCGCCCTTTCGGACCGGCCCGTCGATTTCTATGGAGCCGGGGTCGATGCCTCGCAGCCGGGTGCGGCGAAGAACGCTGCGGGTGCGCTGGTGGCCATGGGCCTGCACAAGGGCTCCGGCCTCGCCTTCATGATGGAGATGCTCGGCGGTGCGCTCACCGGCGGCGGCACATGCGGGCCCCAGTCCAAGTTGGTGGCCAACGGCATGCTCTCGATCTTTCTGGATCCCGCGCGCCTCGATCCGGGCAATGATTTCCACGCGGAAGTGGCGCGCTTCACCGACTGGGTCCGCGCGGCGCAGCCCCGCCCCGGCATGGGGCCGGTTCAGGCGCCGGGTGACACGGAACGCACGTTGCGGGACAGGCATCTGCGCGAGGGAATCCCGCTCCCCCCGGAGGTGATCGGGGCGTTGCGGACCCTGGCGGGACGCGTCGTGTGACACCGGCTCCCCCGGGTGATGATGATCTCGCGATGTCTGGATCCGCCCGGCGCGACTTGCTGCATCGCGCCGCGCTTCATCAGGCGGAGGGGAGGATCGCCATTCCGGCCTGCTGCGGTTTCGGGCGCCGCGTCAGATGCGCGATGATGCTCTCGCGCACGCCGACGAGATGAATGCGCATCGCCTCGCGCGTCTGCTCCGCAGGCCCGTTCTCGAGCGCATCGAGAATAGCCAGATGTTCGCGACAGCTGTCGAGCGCGCGTTCCGGCAAGCTCTGGATATCGAAGACCGCAGTTCGCCTGCGCAATGTTGAGATGATGTCGGACAGGTGTTCATTGGCGGTCGCCCGCGCGATCGCCTGGTGCAGCATGTCGTCGATGACCCGCGACGAGTCCCGCGAGACACCCCTGCCCGATTGCGCCGCTTCGATGAGTGCGCGAATGCGGTCCCGGAACACGGTGATCTGCGCAATCTGCATCCGGCCCGTGGCGCGGGCGGCGGCTTCCGGCTCGAGAATGAGCCGGACCTCCAGCGAATCGATGAAATCCTCGATCCGGCGCTCCTTGATGTAATAGCCGCGGTTATTGCCGAGCCTCGCCAGCAGCCCGTCATTTTCCAGAAGCAGAAAAGCTTCCCGGACCGGCGTCCGTGACATGTCGAGTCGGGTTGCGACGTCACGTTCGCTCAGACAGGCACCCGGGAGAAGTGTGTCATCCAGGATCATCTGCAAGAGTGCGTCATAGGCGCGTGCGGACAGGCGATCCGCAAAATCGTCATGCATGGACCAACTCCGTATCGGGCATCATTCCCTCAGGGGAATACCGGCCGGCGGATGGAATGATGCGGCAAAACAACGATCTGGAAGGCCCTGTCTGCCCCGTCATCGCGGAAAGTGCTCCAGATCCCTCAAATAAATCAGTCCAGCCCGCATACCTGCCCAAAGGCTGTGCAATCGGAAAAACAATTGCGCAGCTGTGTCTGTTTGGTTGGCATCTGACTGGTTGACGCATGGTATACCAAGCCGCTAACTTTGTACAAGGCGCGAGCGAAGGAAAGTCGGGAAAAGGCTCGGCGTTCGATGCCAGGTCGGGGCTGAAGAGCCGTTCGTCGCCCTTTGCGGCGCGCGGCTGGCGGCAGCCGGCCAGTTTGCCAGGGTCAGGATCAAGGGGACCGGTCATGAAACACACCAATGCGCTCACGATACTCGCTGCTGCGGGTTTACTGTCAGGCACCATCGCCACTGCCGGCGCCCAGACACAATGGGATATGGCGGTCGTCTGGCCCGAGGGAAATTTCCACACCCAGAACCATTATCGCTTTGCCGAGGCCGTCCTCGAAGCGACTGACGGCGAAGTCGTCATCAACCTGCATCCCGGCGGTGCGCTCGGCCTGGCAGGCCCCGAGCTGCTCGCGGCTGTGCGTGACCAGATCGTCCCGATCGCCGATATCCTGCTGAATCAGCAGGTCGGCGAAGAGCCGATTTTCGGCATGGAATCACTGCCTTATCTGGCGCCTTCATTCGACGATCTGGAGCTCTTGCAGAGCAAGGCGCGTGCGCATTACGACGAGGTTGCCGCGCGCAACAACCAGAAGATTCTCTACACGGTTCCCTGGCCCGGCCAGGCCGTCTACACCCGTGAGCAGGTCGAGACGCTCGATGATCTGAGCGGTGTTCGGATCCGCGTCGTCGATGCCATGGGCGCGCGCTTCTTCGAGGCGCTTGGCGCCTCGCCGGTCCAGCTGCCTTGGGGCGAGGTCGTGCCCTCGCTTGCCACCGGCGCCATCGACGGTGTGACCACATCGTCGAGCTCGGGGGTCGATGGCAGCTTCTGGGAGTTCCTTGACTACATGAACCGCTTCAACTGGCAGGGTTCGGCGATCATGGTCAATGTCAACCTCGATGCCTGGAATGCCCTGTCGCCGGAGCATCAGGAAGCGATCGAGAGTCTCGCGAGCGAGATGGAGGCGGAATTCTGGGACGTCGCGCGGGCAGAGGACGAGGAGAAGCTGGCCATTCTCGCCGATAACGGGATCACCATCACCGCACCCAACGACGATCTCGCCGCAGCCTTGCTTGAGATCAGCAAGCCCATGTGGGACGAGTTCATGAACGATGTTCCGGAATCGCGCGCCATCATCGAGGCGTATCTCGACGCGCGCTGACGCCGGCGACGCGGCATGATGCGCCGGTGCCGCAATCGCACCGGCGCATCCCCGGGCAGACGCGCCCTTGGCGCTGGTCCCCATTCAACAACGGAAAGTGGCTCGCGTGATCCGATCGATCCTCGACCTTGTCGATCTTTGTGGGCTGTGGCTGGCACGGCTCGCCGCCCTGTTCATGGCGTCGATCGCATGTCTCATGCTCAGTGAAATCTTCGCCCGGTTCCTCTTCAATCGCAGTCTCGGCGTGACCTGGGAACTCGCGACCTATGCCATGGCTGCCGTCATCAGCCTGGCTGCGGCGGATACCCTGCGCAATGCCGGTCATGTCCGGGTCGCGCTGCTGCTCGAGACGCTGCCGGAGCGCTTCGCACGGCTGATCGACATCCTTGCGACGATCCTTGGTCTGCTGATCATCGGCTTTCTGCTGACAGCCCTTGCCGATTTCGTCTGGAACATGTTCCTGCGCGGGACGCGATCCTTCGAGCCCTCCCGGATATTGCTCTGGATACCGCAGTCACTCGTCCTGCTTGGCATCGGGATGCTCTTCCTCCAGCTCCTCGCGCGCCTCGCACGCCTGACAATCCTGGGAGATGCCGATCTGCGCAGCGGGCGTGAAGAGGTGTCGCAATGACCCCGGTAATCACCACGGTTCTGCTGCTGCTGGCGGGTTTCCTCGCTCTCGGGGTCTGGGTCAGTTTCTCGCTCTTTGCCGTCGGGATCGGCGCATTGACGATCTTTCGCGACATGCCCGTCGACCGGATCCTGTCGCAGAGCTTCTGGAATTCCACCACCGGTCAGGAGTTGCTGGCGCTGCCGCTGTTCATCCTGATGGCGGAGATCCTGTTCCGGACCAGGCTGGCCGAGAAGCTGTTCGCCGGGCTCGCACCATGGACGGCGAACCTGCCCGGGGGAATGGCTCATGTGAACGTCCTGGGATGTTCGCTCTTTGCCGCGGTGTCCGGCTCGTCGGCGGCGACCACCGTCACGGTGGGGCGCATCACCCTGAAGGAACTGCTCGCGCGCGGTTACGACAAGCGCCTGCTGATGGGATCACTCGCCGGCGCGGGCACGCTCGGTTTCCTGATTCCGCCAAGCGTGATCATGATCATCTACGGGGTCCTGGCCGAGCAGTCGATCCTGCGGCTGTTTCTCGCCGGTCTGGTGCCGGGTCTCGCGCTGGCCTTGTGTTACATGGTCTATATCGGAATATGGAGCAAGCTCCGACCGGATCTCGTACCGGTGGAGACGCGTGTCTTCACCTGGCGGGACCGGATCGCAGGCCTGTTGGAACTCCTGCCGGTATTCCTTCTGATCACCTTCGTTCTCGGCTCGATGTATGGCGGCATTGCCAGCCCCACGGAAGGTGCGGCCATCGGCGTCCTCGGCGCGATCCTCGTCAGCATCGCCCAGCGCACCTTCAGTCCCGCAACCTTGTGGGAGGCCCTGATGGCGTCGGTGCGCACCACCAGCATGATCGGGCTGATCATCGCGGGCGCCGTTTTCCTGTCGGTTGCGATGGGATATCTCGGCATCCCGCGCTTCGTCGCATCGACTGTCGCCGGAATGGATCTTTCGCCGCTGATGCTGATCCTGATGCTGCTGCTGATCTACGTTCTTCTGGGTTGTGTGCTGGAGGGCCTGTCGATCATCGTGATGACGCTGCCGATCACGCTGCCGCTGATCGTCGCAGCGGGTTTCGATCCGATCTGGTTCGGAGTGTTCCTCATCCTCGTGGTGGAGCTCGCCCAGATCACGCCGCCTGTGGGCTTCAACCTGTTCGTCATCCAGAGCATTACCGGTGAGAAGCTGAGCAGGATCGCCTATGCCACGGTGCCCTTCTTCCTGATCACCCTGGCCTTCACGATCTTCATCATCTTCGTTCCGCAACTGGCTTTGTTCCTGCCGGAGAATGTATCGTTGAGGCGGTAGCCGCCAGCGCATGCGGGCCGCCGGGAGGACGCGCCCGGCCATTCCGGTGCCTCGGCAGGGCGAAGCGCCGATCTGATCGCCCGGATCAGATCCGGCCATCGGGATGCCGCTGTCTCCTGCCATGCCGGCTGGCGGCCTTGACAGCACCTTTTACGCGGTGGTTGGCTACGCGATATCCCGTCACATGCTTTCGGATCGACCCTGTGGAACCGGGGCATTACCGAATTCATTCTCCATGGAAAGCATGAAGCCTTGCAGCAGCAACAGGAGGCGCTCCATGACCACTACCGCCGCCGCTATCGCCCCCCGTGACGCATTCTCGTTCTTCACGAGCACGCGCGCGCGGACGGAGACACTGGTTGCCCCTCTGGTGCCGGAAGACCTGATGCTGCAGTCGATGGAGGATGCCAGCCCCGCCAAGTGGCATCTCGCTCATACGACGTGGTTCTTCGAAGAGTTCGTCCTGAGAAAGTATCTTCCGGATTATCGCGCGATCGACGATCGCTTCGCCCTCCTGTTCAACTCGTATTACGTGCAAGCCGGCCCCCGACACGCCCGTGACAAGCGGGGCATGATTTCCCGTCCCGACAACGCGGCGGTCATGGCCTATCGCGCCCATGTCGACGAGGCGCTCGGGACCTTGCTCGGCGGCGACCGCGATGACGGCGACGAGATCGCGGAACTGGTGGAACTCGGCTGCCATCACGAGATGCAGCATCAGGAACTGCTCGT
>Ga0076929_100413_pt1 | contig 42079 bp, 41 predicted proteins | sample HotLakConUCCSL28_FD_87104 | JGI IMG/M metagenome (GOLD analysis project Ga0076929, IMG submission 87104) | Hypersaline microbial mat communities from Hot Lake, Washington, USA - Hot Lake Consortium UCC-SL28 (version 3) (version 3) | ecosystem: Environmental > Aquatic > Thermal springs > Hot...
TGATCGTCAAAGGCGATTTCCGTCGCCAGCAACCGTGCAGGCCTGCCTGCCCAACGGCATAAAGCTGTCGTTGGGTTGCGGTGATGTGGAGACATTAGCAGCGGTTATAGAGGTGTTGGGCGATGTTCAGACTGGGCGCTGATCTTCCTGTCTATTTACACCGTGACCCGATTGATTTCCGCGCTGGCATGAACAGCCTTGCGGTTCTGGTGCAAGAGGCGATGGCGCTTGACCCTTTCCAGCCTGCGGTCTTTGTCTTTTGTAATCGTCGTCGGGACCGGATCAAGCTGCTCTTCTTCGATCGGTCGGGCTTTGTGCTGGTTCTCAAGCGCCTGGCCGAGGACAAATTCCGCTGGCCGCGCAGGCCCGATCTGATTGTGACGCTGACAACTGAGGAACTGCACTGGCTACTCGACGGGATCGATCTTGATGCGATGGTGCGCCACCCCGTGCGGCAGTATCAACTTGTAGGTTAAAAGGGTGATCTGATCTCTTGACGCGGTGCTACCTCTCCGATTCAAGATCCTGATGAATCGCACTGATATTCCCACTGTTGAAGAGTTGCTGGCGCAGTTAGCCCGGGCCACGGTGGAAGTTTCTGCGCTGACTGCGCAAAACCAGCAACTGCATGATCGCGTCCAAAAACTCGAGGAAGAGCTGGCGCTTGCGCGGCTGCACCGGTTTGCGCCGCGTAGTGAGAAGCGCAAAGATCGCACCCTTAATGAAGCCGAGCAGATAGCAGACGCTGAGGGGGATGTCGGTCTTGAAGATGGTATTGAGGATGCAGCCGCGCCATTGCCGGATACTGGCCTGCCACCAAGCGCACCGGCGCAAGGCAAGAAGCGTGGCCGCAAACCCTTGCCAGCGCATCTCCCGCGCGAGCGGGTCGAGTATGATATTCCTGAGGATCAAAAGTCCTGTCCCTGCTGTAGCACCCGGATGCACCGCATGGGCGAAACGGTCAGCGAACAACTGCATATCGAGGTCAAGGCAAAGGTCTTGCAGAATGTGCGCTTCAAATATGCCTGCCGTCATTGCGATCGCACCGGTATCACCACGCCGGTCATAACGGCTCCCATGCCGGCGCAACCCTTGCCGGGTAGCATCGCTACAGCGTTCACGGCAGCTTTCGCGCTGGTGCATAAATTCGTCGATGGGACGCCGCTCTACCGGTTGGAAAAAGCTTTCGAGCGTACAGGCGTACCTGTCAGCCGGGGCGCTTTAGCACAATGGGTGACGCGTTTGAGCGAGACGCATTTGCAGCGCATCTATGATGAACTGAAGTCACAGCTTGCCACACAGCCTCTGATCCATGGGGATGAGACGACCGTTCAGGTTCTTAAAGAGGATGGCAAAGACGCCACCAGCATCTCCTATATGTGGGCCTATCGCAGCGGCATGGACAGTGACAAACCTGTTGTCCTGCTGGATTATCAGCCGGGGCGTGGTCAGATCTACCCGCAGACATTCCTCGGCGCCTACAGTGGCATTCTGATGACGGATGGCTATGCGGCTTGGCGCAGCCTCGAGGGCGCGACCCATCTTGGCTGCATGGCGCATGCGCGCCGGCGCTTTGTCGAGGCCCAGAAGGCGCGGCCGAAAGCCGGCGGCGCGCCCGATCAAGCCCTGCGGTTCTTTGAGCGACTGTATCAGATCGAACGGCAAGCCCGCGAAGAAACGCTACGCGATGGCGAAACACGGGCAGAGTGCATTCACCGGTTTCGCCAAAAGCACAGCCTGCCTGTCCTGAAAGCGTTCAAAGACTGGCTCGATGCGATCCAGCCAAAGATTTTGCCAGACAGTAAATTGGGGGATGCGGTTTCCTACAGCCTGAACCAATGGGCATATCTTTCCCGATACATCGAAGACGGCAGGATGCCGATAGACAACAATTTGCTCGAGCGTGATATCAGGGTTTTTGCAACAGGCAGAAAAAGTTGGTTATTTTGCGATACCACATCCGGCGCCAAGGCCAGTGCAGTCGTCTATAGCCTGATGCTGACCTGCAGGGCTTGTGGGGTCGAGCCCTTGGCGTGGCTGCGACATGTGCTCACCGAATTACCGCAGCGCGACAAAGATGCCGACATCAGCGATCTGTTGCCCTTCAACTTCAAAAAAATCAGCGCCAACTGAGCAAAACGGGGCTTTCAAGCCCCCAAACCCGCATACGTGCAGTGAAATTCGCGCTTACGCTGATCTGGCCCGGTTAAAATCTCAGAGCGGGTGCTGGTAAGCCAGCATTGCTGATGGATGGAAACAAACACGCAGTCTTTGCGCGGCGACAGGAACCACGTTACGCACCCGCACCGCGGCAGAAGCCCCCGAGATAGCCTCTGTCCGCCACGGACCTGCCGCGTGTTATTCCGTGGTGCCGGTGCAGGCTGAAGATCAAGTGGGCGCCACGCGTCTGAGCGCCCTGATACGCCCTGATACGCCCTGAAACTGCACCTGCCTGAATCCTGAAGGAACTGAATAATATGCCTATCTTTGAACGCTATCTTTCGGTCTGGGTCACTCTAGCCATCCTTGCCGGTCTGGGGCTGGGCCAGATCGCGCCCGCGCTGGTGAACTTCCTTGCCAGCCTTGAATATGGCTCGATTAATTTCGTGGTCGCGGTGCTGATCTGGTTCATGGTTTATCCGATGATGGTTGGGGTGGATTTCACCTCGCTGAAGCGTGTGCATGAACGCCCCAAGGGGCTGATCATCACACTGACGGTCAACTGGCTGATCAAGCCTTTCACAATGGCGGCCCTTGGGGTGCTGTTCTTCGAATATGTCTTTGCACCCCTTATCGAACCGGGCACAGCGGGCCAGTATATAGCAGGGATGATCCTGCTCGGCGCGGCCCCCTGCACAGCGATGGTGTTCGTCTGGTCACAACTGACCAAGGGTGATCCGAACTATACGCTGGTGCAGGTGTCTCTGAATGATGTGATCATGATTTTTGCCTTCGCACCGATCGTCGCCTTGCTACTGGGGGTGACGGACATAACCGTGCCATGGGAAACACTGGTATTGTCGGTGGTGCTGTATGTCGTGGTACCGCTGACGGCAGGGGTGATCACGCGGCTCTATCTGACGCGTGGCGCGCGTAATCGGGCAGAGGGCGAGGCGACAGTTGGCGCGTTCACAGCGCGGGTAAAACCGTTCTCAATCATCGGGCTACTGGCAACAGTCGTGCTACTGTTCGGGTTTCAGGGCGAAGTGATCCTTGACCGCCCACTGATCATTCTGTTGATCGCGATCCCGCTGTTGATCCAGTCCTATGGAATGTTCGCAGTCGCCTATTGGGCGGCGAAAGCATGGCGCGTGCCGCACAAGGTCGCCGCCCCATGTGCCATGATCGGCACGTCAAATTTCTTTGAACTGGCCGTGGCTGTAGCGATTGGCCTGTTTGGTCTGAACTCCATCGCGGCGTTGGTCACCGTGGTCGGCGTACTGGTCGAGGTGCCGGTGATGCTATCTCTTGTCTGGTTCGCCAACCGCACAAAGCACTGGTTCCCTCTGGAGGAAACGCCCATCCGCCAAACCCGCGCGAAAGAGCAGAACTGATGTCACAAACAGCATTGATTGCAATAGACCATTCTGCTGCCAAGGGTGTACTGCTTGGGTATCTGCCTGATCTGCGTGAGGTGGTGGAGCTCGCGCAACCCTACTAATCCATATGGTGCAGACTGGCTATGGCCAGAGGTCGGGCGTTGGCAATTGGGATCTTCTCAAATACCGTTGAAATCTTCCGCTTGGCGTGACGTCAGTAGGGAAAGGGGACATCACGTCTCATGCGTGGGTAAGTCAACAAAGCCGTGCAGCTGCGGAACTCAATCTCGCAAGAAACGGTTTTCGAAATTCATCCGAATGAAATTGCGGAAACTGTCGAAATGGAACCACGCCACATCGCGCACGGGTTTCACGACCTCAACACCAAGCGCGCGACCTTGGACATAGTGTTCCTCTGCAGCCAACGCGGTGGCCGGGCGTAGGGCGCCAAAATGTTCTGGCATTGCCGCGACGAAACCGTCAATCGCTCGGGTCTGAATGGCGCGGGCATCCGCGACAACTTGCGCGGCGAACGCTCCATCAACCGTGCCCGCGCGGACCAAGCCAAGCAGGGCACAGCTATAGGTCGTGCCGGGGTCGCGCGGCCCGCCCGATGCTTCGGGAAAGATAGACCCGTCGACGCAAAGCTGGCAGCGCGCGCATAAATCAATCGCAGGGGCCACGTCAGTGGCGCGCGGCGCTTCTGGCAGTGTGGCGTCCGGCAAGTCGGCGCTCAAATCCATCGCATTAAAATGCGCCGCGAATTCAGATCTGTACCATTCGGCCAGTGGGCGGCCTTCGACACCACCATTGTGATAGGTGTCGGTCCAGGCTATTTTAGAAGCCGCGCTGGTCAACTGCAAAGGGGTCATGGGGCACTCTTTCCGGTGAGATCAGGCGGCATCAGCGACAGAGGCAAGCTCTCGCGCCACCTCGTCAAACATGGGCACCAGCGGCGCGGTCAGGCGGCTACGATCTGCAAAGAACATGGCGACGTGGCACAGTTGCAGCGCGAAATCAGGGTGCAGGCCCACATCATCGCGCGCCACGACCTTGCGCTTGGATTTCCACCCGCGGCGGGCGACTTCGGTCTGCATAAGCTGCAAACGCTGCAAGGCGTGAAACACGGTGTAAAGAGACAGGTAGGCTAACCACTCATCGCGGGTGCCGGGCGTATCTGGGTCATAGGCATCGCGCACCATGTCGAACATGGATTGCCCATCCAGAGGCCAGGTTTCATCGGCAATCAGCCAAGCAAAATCTTCTGCACCATGGCGCAGCCCGCAATATTCAAAATCGAACCAGCGCAGCTTGCCGGTTTCATCCAACGCAGCGTTACCGGAACGACAATCCCATTTCACGAATTGGCGGGGCGCGGCAGCCAATACTTCAAACACCTGGAACCGGTTGAAGCCTTTGCCAATCTTTGCACCTTGCTTTTCCAGCTTGCGCACAGCGTTTACCATGCGCGTGACCCATGCCTTGCTGGACCCAAGCGGCGGCATGTATTTGTGCATCTCGGCGGCGCGGCCAGCTCGGTGAATGCTAAACAACGCGTCGACCGCCTTGGCGGCAATCTGCGGGCGGGCTTCGCGTTCTTCGAACATCACGACATTCAGTCGGCGTTGGCCCACGTCGCTTTGAAACAAGACATTTTCGGTAAAACCCAGGCAGCGCGGCATGGCATCGCAAGTCGCCCCCAGCTTGCGCAAGGCGAAGGCTTCGACGCGGGTGCGGCGGAAATCATCACGGCAAGAAGCAATCGCCGTCATGTCCCCCAGATGAACACGGTAGCTTGCACGATAGCTGCCGCCGGGCGTGCTGATATGTGTCAGCCTGTTTCCGAACAAGGCCATTGCTGCCGCCTGCACACGACGAAACCGCGTCGCATCTTCCTTGTCCATGTTCATATCTTTGATAGTGGCTTCAATATCCATGATGCACCTTCGCTGCCGATATCCGGACACTGAAACAGTAAATCATGGCAGAATCCGGACGCACGTGTGTCAAGGACACCAAAATGCAGACCGCCCGGCACTTGGCCGGGCGCTCCAGTAGATCGCTAGAGCGAATTAACTCCAGTCAGAATCGTCATCATCATCGTGATCGTCGTCATAAGGATGATCTTCTTCATCGGCGTTGCCGGTGCTGAGTTGCGCAAGATAGTCGTCATCTTCGCTCACCGGTTCCAGCGACAGGTTGCCATCGTCATCTTCTGACAAGGTATAGTCGTAGAAGGCTTCATTGCCATCCGCGTCTGTCCCAACCACAGTTACCTGTGTGATCTCGCCAAGTTCGATCCCTTTTTCCTCGAGGTCGGCCAAGACTGTTGCTTCAGCTTCTTCCAGCGGGATTTCTTCGAAAGACGTGCCCTCTGGCATCTGCACTTCGACCACTTGCGCCCAGCCTTCAGGCGTCAAGTCGCTGGTCGTGCCATCATCATTGACTGTGCTGTAGAAGAATTTCACCTTTGCGATGTCGGTGCCGCCATTGTTGTTGTGGCCGCCGCCAGAGCCATTGCTGCCACGAGACCCACGGCTACCGCGAGACCCTCGACTACCACGCGATCCGCGGCTACCACGCGATCCACGGCTACCACGCGATCCGCGCCCGTGGGACCCACCGCTACCACGCGACCCTCGACTACCACGCGAACCACGGCTGCCACGAGACCCCGACCCATTAGAACCGTAGGAGCCACTTCCTTTTTCGTCCTCGTTCTTGTGGAATTGCGAATTCCAAGCTTTGAAAAATCTCATTGTCTCTCTCCAGAATTTCTAGCGGATGCCGGTTAGCACGCGGCATTAAGATTTTCTTAAGCGGAAAATGCGCTGACCCAGCTCGGAGACTGACTCACCTCGGCATAATTTTAAAATTTTTCATAGTGTTATATCGTATATGGAAACAGTCTTTCTAGTTGGCACATGTTTTAAGCCGATTTGGCAACAACCAACATTATCGAGACAACAGTTTGAAAAAAAGAAGCGATAGATTTGCGAATCAAAAAATCGAATTAACTTTTTTATTTATGCATCGAAGTTTTTAAAAAAACGTGCCCACATCAGATCGACTTGGCTTATTAGTACTGGGGCGATACTTTACTCTGCCAGCGGACGGTATCTTGAGGCGCTCTGCTGCTTGAGCCAGCCACGAAAATAGGCTGAGTACATAAGCTACGAATTATAGTCTGTTAATCTTCGACAGGAAGGAGATCAGAGGTGGGCGCTGTTGACTCACCCACGCGTGAGACGTGATGTCCCCTTACGCTACTGACGTCATGCCAAGTGGACGATCTCGGCGGTGCCGAGGGCCGAAAAACGGTTCATGATCACGCCGCTCACGTCCGCTGGACAGAGGCCGCAAGACGGTCGCGCAGACGCTGTAGTGCCGCCACTTCGGTTTCAGCACCATCTCGGCCGGCGCGCTGGATCGCCAGATCAAGGGCGGCGAGGTCTTGGTCGGCCAGAACCCGGTGCTGGATGTATGGCACGTCCTCCAGCCTCCACCAGCGCCGCCGCGCGTCGTCTTCGCTGATTATGACCTGCGGAAACAGTGTTGATTGCCACTGGGATTTGACCCGGCAACCGCCAAAATTGTCATTGAGAATTGACCCATGTGCAACCTTTCCCCGGCTTGAACCAGCTGGGGGCATATGGAGTGATCGACATGGGATTTTTGAAGGTTATCAGGACGTGGGCGCTGCGAGACAAGATGCCCATTCGCGAGATTGCACGGCGCACAGGCATCGCGTGCAACATAATCAAGAAGTATTTGCGGGAGGGTATTGTTGAACCTGCGTTTCAGACGCCGGCTCGTCCGAGCAAGCTGGATCCGTATGCCACTCGGCTGACAGCCTGGCTTGTTTCGGATCAGCGCAAATCACGCAAAGAGCGCCGTACGGCGAAGCTGATACACGCCGATCTGGTGAAGCTGGATATGACGGCTCCTACGAGCGCGTTGCCGCCTTCGTTCGGGAATGGAAAGGCGAACGGCAGCGCGCGTATCACACGACGGATCGGGGAACTTTCGTGCCGCTGGTGTTTGCACCAGGTGAGGCGTTCCAGTTCGACTGGAGCGAGGATTGGGCCTATGTGGGCGGAGAGCGCATCAAGCTGCAGGTCGCGCATATCAAGCTGTCGCACAGCCGCGCCTTTCTGGTTCGGGCTTATCTGCTGCAGACGCATGAGATGCTGTTCGATGCGCATTGGCAATGCCTTCCGCGTTTTTGAAGGCGTGCCCCTTCGCGGGATCTACGACAGTGAGGCTTGGCCGCCATGGGTCCGAGACCAGGCCGAACGAAGACCGCTGTCGACAAGGTCAGACTTGGCAAGAAGCGCGATGTGAATGCCCGGTTTACGGCGATGACCAGCCATTATGTCTTCGAGCCTGAGTTCTGCAATCCGGCTGCAGGATGGGAGAAAGGGCAGGTCGAGAAGAATGTGCGCGATGCGCGTCACCGCATGTGGCAGCTGATGCCGGCCTTTCCGGATCTGGATGCGCTGAATGATTGGTTGGAAGAGCGCTGCAAACTGCTGTGGACTGAGACGGCGCATGGCACCTTGCCTGGAAGCATCGCCGATGTGTGGGAAGCTGAGAAGCCTGCGCTGATGGCGCTCCCCACAATGTTCGATGGCTTTGTCGAGGAAAGGAAGCGGGTCTCGCCGACCTGCCTGATCAACTTTGATCGCACCCGCTATTCTGTGCCCGCCAGCTTTGCAAACCGCCCCGTCAGCCTGCGCATTTACCCTGAGCGGCTGGTGGTCGTCGCCGAGGGGCATGTGATTTGCACGCATGAGCGCATCATCGACCGGTCGCACCGCCAGCCGGGGCGCGTGATCTATGACTGGCGCCACTATCTGGCGGTGGTTCAGCGTAAACCCGGAGCGTTGCGCAATGGTGCCCCCTTCGTGGAAATGCCCGAGCCCTTCCGCATGTTACAGGCGAAGATACTGCGCCAGCCCGGCGGGGACCGCGAAATGGTCGATATCCTGTCGTTGGTGCTGCACCACGATGAACAGGCGGTGCTATGCGCCGTGGAATTGGCTTTGGAGGCGGGCGTGCCGACCAAGACCCATGTTCTGAACCTGCTCCACAGGCTGCTGGATGGTAAACCGACCGACCAGCCAGACGTGAACCCTCCGGCGGCCTTGACGCTGAGCAAGGAGCCCGAGGCCAATGTCGCGTGGCTCATGATGGGTTACGCACCTCGGGAGGAACACGCCATGCGTCATGACCCCGCCGGAGCAGCTTCCATATTGGGGCGGGTGGTATCAAGCCCCTATTTTAAAAAAGCCTCGCCCCGTCTGAGCTGTTAGCCGCGAAGGTGCCTTCGGTTTGCGGATCCGGCAGAGCGGGATCATTTCAGGGAAGCTACGGCAAGGGGCGTTCAGTGCGAAGACATCCATCTATCGCAGCGGTGAACGCCCCGGGAATAGGAGCCGCTTTGTCAGAAATCTTGGGGCGCGCCTCACAGCACGACCCCATAGACACGCCGCACAGCGTGCCAAGGGCAACGACACATCAAACGGTCGATCAGCTCACAACGATGCCATTTGGGTCGCGCCCTGTTACAGCATCTGATCACCATACCGGCCGCGGCTTCTGGAAGCGCCGCCGAGAACAGGCCTGAAAGAAGCACGCAATCGATCACACGCACTGAAACGGTCAAAAAACTCTTGCATCACGGGCGGCAACCAAAGAAGTTGGGTGGCCCGAAGCGCGCAGCCAAGATCACCGCCGGATGGGCAGATCAGAAAGTGATCCGCGAGATCATGGTGTTCTTGCACCAGCATGGCGTCGGGACTGCGCGCGCAGTGCGCATCTTCAAAACCTACGGCACAGATGCCGTGCAGGTCATGAGCGAAAACCCCTACCGGCTGGCGAAGGACATCCGGGGGATCGGGTTCCGCACCGCCGACCTGATTGCCGAAAAGCTCGGCATCGAGAAGACCGCTATGATCCACAAGATCACGCAAATCAACAGGATACGGTTTGCCCATCCATGACACCCATATCTGCCTTCAACATGTAGAATCACAGGACGAGCCGCATGGGAATCCTGAATCTGATCAGAGGCGACACGCTTGTCTTATGCTGATCCATGCTCTTGTGCGAAGAAAGAGCCGGCGCGCGCCACGCCAGTTATGGCGCGCGCTGGCGGTGGCTGGATCGTCACGGGCTTGGTCGTGAGGGACCATTTTAGAGTGTGATCAGCCATCGTCTTCGCCTGGGGCCTGAACGGATACAGAGCGGCGCAACGCCCTCTACGACAAGCATAGGACAGCGAAGATAAACAAGGATACCATCGGAATAGACATCTCGAAATACGCGCTCGATGCGCATCGGCTGAGCACAGGCGCGGCAGCGCAATTTGCCAATTCTCAGACTGGTCTGCGGGCACTGCGCCGCTGGATCGGGGCGGATTCGCCCGATTTGATCGTCTACGAGGCGACCGGCGCGTATCATGGAACCCTTGAGCGCGCTTTCGCCGGGGTTCTGCCGCTGGTGAAGGTAAACCCGCTTCAGGCACGGCGCTTCGCGCATGCCCGCGGAACACGGGCGAAAACTGACGCGGTGGATGCACGTATATTGGCTGTTATGGGGGCCGCCCTCGATCTGGAGCCGGACAAGCTGTCTGACAAAAATCAGCCTACGCTCAAGGAGTTGCAAATCGCGCGCATGGCCCTGATCAAAGATCGCACCCGCTTGATGAACCGTCTCAAGACCCAGACTCTGCCGTTGACAAAGCGCCAGACCAAGTCACGACTTACGCAGATCACGCGGCAGCTAGAGGAGCTGGATGCCGAGCTGCTCACGCAGGTGCGGGCCTGCCCACAGCGCGAACGCGCTTTCGATATTCTCTGCTCAATCCCGGGGTTGGGGGCAGTCACGGCGGTTGCCATCATCATCGAATGCCCCGAAATCGGAACACTGGGCAGAAAGCTGATCGCCAGCCTCGCAGGCTTGGCACCAATGACACGACAATCCGGCAAATGGCGTGGTGCGGCGTTCATACAGGGCGGGCGCAAGTTCCTGCGCGACGCGCTCTACATGCCCGCCCTGGTCGCCGCCCGCCACAACCCGGATCTGCGACAGAAATACCAGACCATGATCAAGGCCGGAAAGCCCGCCAAAGTCGCTCTGACAGCCCTTATGCGAAAGCTCATCGAGTTGGCCAACAAACTCGTCCGACAAGACCGCGAATGGACGCCAAAAACACCTTGATCAAGATGGGATACTTGTCTGCGCCAACGCCCCGGTCCCGCACGCGTGGCACTTTCACCGGCACCGGGCCAATCCCGGTCATCACCTCACGTTCTGGTAAATGGCCATGGCGCACCAGACGTGCCTGCCCGTCCTCAAGCGTTTCATTCGAAAAGGCCGCCATGAGTGTGGCCAGTTCGGCATGGATCGCCTGTTCGATCAGATCCCGTGCTCCGTTGCGCAGGACCTCGGTAAATGGGTCGGATGAAAAACCCGATGGATCGGGCAACTGGGTAATGGTAGTCTCTGACATGTGGCATATCCCTTTCTCAGCAGAGAATTGACGGCGACTCGACACCGCCTTGATATGCCGCCCCTCAGGGCATCACCAACTTTCGCGCGTTTCTCGGGGAGCCCATGCCAGACCCTGTCACCCTGCCAACTTGGCCTGTCAGAACCCAAGCCCGGCACGGCACTGGCGGGCGATACCGATCGTGCCGAACAGCCTTCCCCTGCCCCAGCCCCAGCCGTCAGGGCCGGTGCGGGGTCCTGCCGATACAGGCTAACTTGCGGGACCATTCAGGACACGGAAAGCACAGCATGGTTTATTTCGACCTAGAGGCGCTGTCTCTCACGGAACTCCGCAAATTACCTAAGGGCATCTCTAAAAATTGCCCCACCCCATACGCTGCGGTATGATTTAGGTGGCAAACTGGCAAGGGGGTAAGGCGATGGCGCAGATGGGTTTCTTTGATCTTTCGAACCGCTACGCGAGCCTCGATGCCAAGAAGGATCCACTGGTCGAGATCGACGCTGTGGTGCCTTGGGAGGAGTTCCGCCCGACACTGGAGCGGGTCTGGCGCAAGCCCGTGGCAGAGCGCAAGTCGCGCGCCTGGCGCAAGCCGATGGACGCGGTTCTGATGTTCAAGACGCTGGTGCTGAGCGCGCTCTACAACCTGTCCGACGACCAGATCGAATACCAGGTGCGTGACCGGCTGTCGTTCATGAGGTTCCTGGGCCTCGGACTGGAGGACCGCGTTCCCGACGCCAAGACGGTCTGGCTCTACCGCGAACGCCTGGCTCAGGCGGGTCTGGTCGAGGAGCTGTTCCGACAGTTTGACGGGTATCTGTCGCGGCAGGGCTACATCGCGCGCGGCGGGCAAATCCTGGATGCGTCCATCGTGCCGGTGCCGAAGAACCGCAACACCCGCGAAGAGAACGCGACGATCAAGAGCGGCGAGCTGCCCGAGGACTGGAAGGACAAGCCAGCCAAGCAGAGCCAGAAGGACGTCGACGCACGCTGGACGAAAAAGCACGGCAAAAGCCATTACGGCTATAAGAACCACGTGAACGTGGATCGCAAGCACAAGCTGGTGCGGCGCTACCATGTCAGCGATGCGGCCCAGCACGACAGTCAAGCGGTGGATCACCTGCTGATGGAGGGTAACACCGGCGCTGGAGTCTGGGCGGATTCGGCTTATCGGTCTTGAACCCGAAGAACTGCGCCGCCTGCGTGTTGCCAGCGCGGTAAAGCTGATGGAACTGTCCGGATGCCGCCCCTTTGCGCTGGACGCCGAGGCTTGCCGTTTCATCGCGCGCAGCCTCGATCTGGATACAATCGAGCTTGCGCCCGAAAACCTTGCCGAGTTTGCTACGATGCGCGCGGCCAGTGCGACCCGCCTGCTACGCAACTGGCGGGTCGGTAATGCCGCGAAGATGGCGACGCTCGGTCTTGTTCCGCAAACCTTAATGTGGGCGAGCACGGGCGCACTCTACTGGCCGAAACAGCCAGGGTAAGCCCGACCCCTGCCGCCAGGGACATCTGGTCCGGCAAGGACCGCCTGTCACTGGCCATCAGGCGGCAGCTTCCAATCCGATCGCGATGCCCTGACCGACGCCGATGCACATCATCGCCAGCGCCTTCTGTCCGGGTTGCAGATCCAACGCAGCCGTGCCCGTGATCCGCGTGCCCGACATGCCAAGAGGATGTCCCAGAGCAATCGCGCCGCCATTGCGGTTCACCCGCGCATCATCATCGGCAATGCCCAGCATCCTGAGCGTGGCGATCCCTTGCGATGCGAAGGCTTCGTTCAACTCGATCACCTGAAAATCCTTCTGCCCAAGGCCCAGGCGCGCCATCAGCTTTTGCGCGGCCGGGCCTGGCCCTATGCCCATTATGCGTGGCGCAACCCCGGCAGTGGCCCCGCCCAGCACGCGGGCGTTCGGGGTCAGGCCATGCGCGTTCACTGCCGCTTCCGAGGCGACGATCAAGGCCGCGGCCCCGTCATTGACGCCCGACGCATTCCCCGCCGTGACGCTGCCATCCGGGCGCACCAGACCGCGCAATTTGGCCAGCGTTTCTGCCGTGGTTTCGGGCCGCGGGTGTTCGTCCTGACAAACGATCAGTGGATCACCCTTGCGCCGTGGGATTGACACAGGCGTGATTTCGCGCGCGAAATGCCCTCTAGCGATCGCGGCTTTCGCTCTGTGCTGGCTACGCAGGGCAAACGCGTCCTGATCAGAGCGGCTGATGCCATAGTCATCGGCCACGTTTTCCGCAGTCGCGACCATCGAGTCCACTCCGTATTCGGCCTGCATCAAGGGGTTCACGAAGCGCCAGCCGATGGTAGTGTCATGCACCTCGTTCGCGCGTGAAAAAGCGGTGGTGGCCTTTGGCATAACGAAGGGTGCGCGCGACATGCTTTCAACGCCGCCTGCGATTACAAGATCAGCTTCTCCCGCCTTGATGGCACGCGCAGCCGTGATAACCGCGTCCATGCCCGACCCGCACAGGCGGTTTATCGTGGTCGCGGGGACAGTGTCGGGATAGCCTGCCAGCAGCAGGGACATGCGCGCGACGTTGCGGTTATCCTCGCCTGCCTGATTGGCGCAGCCGAAGATCACCTCATCAATCGCGGCCAGATCGAGTGTCGGCACGCGGGCCGCCAGTGCGCGCAGCGGGATCGCGCCAAGATCGTCCGCCCGCACCGGCGAGAGCACGCCGCCGAAACGGCCGATCGGGGTGCGGATGTAGTCACAGATATAGACGTTGGTCATGGGCAATCTCCGGCGTTTTGGGGTTGGAATTGTCACAGTGCGGACCCGGCGCCCCACCCGCTGGAGGGGAAAGACTCCCGATCGGGCCGGGGTGAACAACGGCGATGCCATCAAGGGGCCAGCACACAGCGCACGCGGACTTCGTCGCGCAGCCGCGATGCCCGTAGACGGCTAGCGCCATGGTTGCAGGCTGGCCGCATCTTCTCCGGCTTTGCGACCACTGACGAAACACTCGGTCAGGTTGCCGCCGGACAGATACAGGAAGCCCCAGATACTGCCCAACTCGCCCGCCACATACAGCCGCGGAATCGGGTCGGAAAACCCGTTCAGAACGCGTTGCTGCGTGTCATGCCGGGGGCCGCCCTGCGTGTTCGAAACGACAGGCCAAATATCCGCAACGAAAAACGGGGGGCTCCTGACCGGGATCATCGACGCCTCGGGGCGACCGAAATCGGCATCCTTGCCCTGGTGGCACAAATCGTTCCAGCGTGTCAGTGTCGCGTTTAGGTGCTTGGCGTCGCACCCGATCAGGTCTGCCAGTTCCGCGATGCTTTCGGCGCGTTTCAGCAGGCCCGCCTCCACCTCTGCAAGGTTGTCCGCACTCCATTCCGGCAGGGTCACGTCCCGGTCATTATAGACGACGCTGCCCAGAGGATACATCTGCCGCCCAATGTCATCCACGATCAGGTGGCATGGCATCCGGGAATAATCCATGGTTGTCGGATCGACCAGATCCAGCGCCCTGTGCCCGGTATCCTGCATGTAGGGCTGGTATTCATTGCCGAAGCGCCGCCCCTCGCGGTCAACGAGTATCCAACTCATCGGGACGGCAGTTGGCGCGGCTTTCGGTGTCCATGCAGGAAGGCTTTTCAACCGGATGCCCATTGGAAACGCGGGGTCGGGATGACGAAACCCGTAAGACCCGTGAAAATGCCACATATGCCAGAGGTCGGCACCCGCCGCCGTGGCCATCCGCACGCCATCACCCGTGTTCCCCCGGAAGGCCGCCGACGCGACCGGACCGATCTGCCAGAACTGTTTCTGCATCTCGGGGTCATTCTCGAACCCGCCACAAGCCAGAATGACGCCTTTATGGGCTGCCACTGCGCGCGGACCTGCGTCAGACTCGATCCATATCCCCCGCACCTCGCCCCTTGGGCCGAAGATCAGGTTGCGCGCGCGGGTCTGATAGCGGACGTCGATGGCGCGCATCTCGACATTGGTTTGCAGAACCCGGAACATCTTTGGCCCGCCGCGCAACGCTTTCACCGCCGGATAATCGCGCTTGGGGTCAAAGCCGGGGATCGTGTCGATTTCAAGAAAGTAAAGACGGTCAAACCCCTCGAACGGGTAGTTCCCAAGCCGTTCCACGCGGGTTGTGGTGGCGCCGCAGGCCTGTGCGAGGCTGTTGACATAGGCGTCCAACTCCATCATCGCATCGGCAAAGTCGGTATTGATCGGCTCGGGCGTTGCGCCGCCGTTGGTGCTGTTCAGATAAGCGCGCGCCGCCGCAACATCTTCGGCTAACCGCAACCCGCCGCCCGAACAGATCGAGATGCCACCCGGGTCCGGCATCTTCTCGATCAACAGAACGCGCGCCGAAGCGTCATGCGCCGAAATGGCCGACACACCCCCTGCGAAGCCAAAGCCCGCGACAACGACATCAAACGCCTCGTCAAAGTCTTCGGTATAAGGGTCAAAGACGTGCTGGGTCATGATGCTCTCTGGGGCCATGGGGTGCGGCTGCGCCTGACCTCACCTGCCGACAGGTCGGCAGGTCCACAGGCTGACTGACACGCTATACCCATGTCGATAAGGAGCGGTGCTGGACCGATCAAATAGAATTTCCGTATTCGGGAATGCGTTTTTCAGATTGCCTGACCGAGCGCATGCCGCCGCACGGCCGCGCCGTCCCACAGGTCGGGGCATGCCGCGCGGAATGGGTCGCCCCGTGGAACGAATATCTGGAGAAGGCGCACCCAAAACTTTGCCCTGCGCGGCGCGGGCACGAGGGGCCAGCCAGTCAGTCAGCGCATAGATTGATGCAGAAATTATATTCGACTGCCTGGCCCGACCGGGCCTAACCGTAAAGACGACAGAGGCGCGCATCCCGTCCAGCAATGGGGTGCGGTAACGCCGGGACCGGGAGGGAATTGAATGGCGATCATTGATGTAAAGGCAGAAATTTCCGGAAATATCTGGAAGATCGAAGCCGCGATAGGCGACATGCTTGCAGAGGATGAGGCGATTGCAATTCTAGAATCCATGAAAATGGAAATCCCGATCATCGCACCGGAAGATGGCAAGCTGGTCGAGATACTCGTGGCCGAGGGCGATACCGTTGCTGACGGAGATATCATTGCCCGGATCGAAGTCTAAGCCGATGCCCAGACCAGTGACCCGAGTTCTGATTGCAAACCGTGGCGAAATTGCGCGCCGGATCATCCGGTCGTGCAAGGCCATGAACCTGGAGACTGTCGCGGTCTATTCCGATGCGGATGCCACATCGCTGTTTGTCGAAGAGGCGGATGTGTCGGTCCATCTCGGGCCATCGCGAGCCGCGGACAGCTACCTTCGGCCAGACCTAATCTTGCAGGCCGCGCAGCAGACCGACGCTGATGCAATCCATCCGGGCTACGGCTTTCTTGCAGAGAATGCCGAATTTGCCGAGGGCGTGATCGCTGCGGGCCTGACCTGGGTTGGACCGGACCCGCAAACGCTGCGCGACATGGGCGACAAAGAGCGCGCCCGCGCTATTGCACGCCGCGCGGATGTGCCGATCGTTCCCGGCAGCGACAGGGTCGGTGTAGGATCGGATGTGGATATCGCCACGCTGGCCCGGACGGTCGGGTATCCCCTGCTGGTCAAGGCAGCGGCGGGGGGCGGTGGAATCGGGATGCGGCTGGTGGAGCATGAGGACAAATTGAGCCGCACAGTCGAAGCGACGCAGAACATGGCGGAAAAAGCCTTTGGCGACGGGACCGTATTCTTTGAACGCTTCGTTGGCCATGCACGCCATGTGGAAATTCAGGTCTTCGGCTATGGCGACGGGTCGGCGATTCATCTGTTCGAGCGCGATTGCTCGTTGCAACGCCGTTTCCAGAAGGTGATCGAGGAAAGTCCCGCCCCTGGCCTGCGCCCCGAGGTGCTTGCAAAAATGGCAGACGCCGCGCTGTCGATGTGCAGGGCCACGCGCTATGCCGGGGCGGGCACGGTCGAATTCATCGTCGATGCCGAAACGCAGGATTTCTTCTTTTTGGAGATGAACACCCGCATTCAGGTCGAACATCCGGTGACAGAGATGGTGACGGGCGTTGATCTTGTCGCAATGCAGATTGCCTTCGCATCCGGCGGGCTTGACCCGCTTACCCGGTCCGAAGTCGCCACCACGGGGCACGCAGTGGAATGCCGACTGTACGCCGAAAAACCCGAAAAGTCCTTCATGCCGTCGCCCGGACGCCTGCGTCGGCTGCGCCTGCCGCCCGAGGCCCCTGATCTGCGCATTGATTGCGGCTACCGCGAGGGGGACGAGGTGAGCATGTTTTACGACCCGATGGTCGCGAAGATCATCGCCCATGGCCCGGACCGGACAGCCACCTGCCAACGCGCGGTCGCCGCCCTGCGGCAGATCGAGGTCGAGGGGATCGAGACCAACCGCGACTTCCTGATCGCCTGCCTGAACGATCCGCAGTTTCAGGGTGGGCATGTCCACACCTCGTTCATAGACCAGAACGTGAAACAACTTCTTTCCGCAGTTTCAGAAGGAACCCTGCAATGACCCATGGCCCCTTGACCCGATCCAGCGCCTTGTTGGGGCAGTTTGCCAGCCCCGCCAGCCCCAACGCAGCCTTGCTGCGAAACACCGTGATCGTGCTGACCGGAACGCTGCTGATCGCGCTGAGCGCGCGCGTTCAGGTTCCTATGTGGCCCGTGCCGATGACGATGCAGACCTTCGCGGTGCTGCTGCTGGCGATGTCGATAGGGGCACGGCTGGCAGGTGTCACGCTGGGCGTGCATCTTTTTCAAGGGGCAATCGGGCTTCCGGTCTTTGCCACAGGGGGCGGCCTTGCATATCTTTCAAGCCCCACGGCCGGGTTTCTGATCGGGTTTCTAGCCGCAGCCGTCTCCGTGGGCTGGCTGGCGGATCGGGGATACGCGAAAACGCTGCCCGGTGCGTTTGTCACAGCACTTGCCGGGTGTGCCATCATCTACTCGATGGGCGCTGGCTATCTTGCACTGCACCTTGGACTGTTCCCAGCCTTTCAGGTAGCGGTTCTGCCATTCGTGCTGAGCGATATTCTGAAATCGGCATCGGTGGCCATTCTGCTAGCCGGCGCGCAAGGTGTCCTTGCGCGGCGTCGCTAGGACCTATCCATGGCACAGGGCAATGCAATGAACACGCAGCGTGCGGACAGTTCGCGCCCAGAGCCAGACTATATTTCGGGTGACGCAGCCCCCGCGCCCCGGATCAGGGTAATCGGCATTGTCGGAGCTGGCGCCATGGGTGCCGGAATCGCGCAGGTGGCCGCCACCGCCAGCTATGATGTGCTTCTGTTCGATCAAAGGCCGGGCGCTGCCGAACAGGCCTGCGAGTCGGTCCGCCAGCGGATAGACAGGCGGGTCAGTCAGGGCCGGCTGAGCGAAGACGACCGCGCGACAATCAGCGCGCATCTGAAAGCGCAGGATGACCTTGCCGACCTCGCACCTTGCGACCTGATCGTCGAGGCTATTGTCGAGGATCTGGACATCAAGCGCGATTTGTTTACAGCGCTTGCCGCCATGACGGGACCGGAGACCGTCCTCGTCAGCAACACCTCCTCGCTGCCCATCGGCGCGATTGCAGCGGGAAACCCACAGGCCGACCGCATTGCCGGTCTGCATTTCTTCAACCCTGTTCCGGTCATGAAACTGGTCGAGGTGATCCCCGGTCCCGACACGCGCGCAGATGTGGTGGCAAATCTGATGGATTTTGCCCGCACGCTGGGCCATGCGCCGGTGCAGGTGCGGGATACGCCGGGGTTTCTGGTCAATTACGGGGGCCGCGCCTTTCTGACAGAGGGCTTAGCGCTGCTGCAAGAGTGTGTCGCTGAACCAACCCAGATCGACGCGGTGATGCGCGATTGCTGGGGTTTCAGCATGGGACCGTTCGAGTTGATGGACCTCACCGGGACGGACATCAATCTTGCCGTGACGGAATTCATACACCACAGCAGTTTCGGCGATCCGCGGCTTCGCACGACCTATCGGCATCGCTATCAGTTCCAGACCGGTCATCTAGGACGAAAGACCGGGCGTGGTTATTACGACTATAGCGAGCGGGCGCCGCGCCCCACGCCGGATGCCACGGTCAATCACCAGCCTACGCGCGTCATCTATCTTGCAGATGGCGTGAACGCCGAAATCGCTGATCTGGTCACAGGCCGGGCGCAGGTTTTGCAACAGGACGACGGGGAATGCGCGATCCTCGTCACGCCACTTGGCGAGGATTGCAGCGCATTCTGTGCGCGCACCGGGCTTGACGCGCGCCGGGTCGTGGCGCTGGACGCGACCGGGTCACTGGCGACGCGCGTCACTCTGATGGCCGCACCGGGGGTGCGCGCGGATATCCGCGATGGCGTTGTCGCCGTCTTCGCGCAGGATCGGCAGGTCACACTGATCGCGGATTCACCTGGCTTCATCGCCCAGCGCATTGTCGCGATGATCGCCAATCTTGGCTGTGAAATGGCGCAGCGGCAACTTGCACAGCCAGAGGATATCGACACCGCGATGCGCCTCGGTCTGAACTATCCCCTTGGGCCGCTGGAACTGGCCGATGCCTTGGGGGCAGGGGCCGTGTTCACCATTCTGGACGAGGCCCAGCGCCTGACAGGTGACGACCGATACAGACCCAGTTCATGGCTACGGCGACGGGTGCAGCTTGGGCTGCCGATCCGCCAGCCGGATTAGACTGACCGCTGGGCTTTACGCCCTGATCCTCAGACATTGGAAACCGCCATGCAAGCTGACACTTATCCCGACCTGAAGCTGACGCATCCCGCCGGTGGCGTGGTGTCCATCCAGATCGACCGCCCTGATTTTCGCAACGCCCTGAACATCGCGGTCCGCACCCAGCTTGCCAAGGCTTTCGTAGAAGTTGTCCAAGACCCCGACGCGCGGGCAATCGTGCTGTCTGGCGCTGGTGGGTCTTTCTGCGGTGGTGCAGACCTGAATGAAATGGCCGATATCACGGCCATCGACATGTATCTGCGTCACACCGAAACCCTTTGGGCTTCCATCGCGGCCTGCCCCTTGCCAGTAATCGCGGCTGTTGACGGCTATGCGCTGGGCGGCGGGCTGGAACTGGCCATGCACGCCGATATCATCGTGGCCGATCCGGCGGCAAAACTGGGCCAACCGGAAGTGCGTGTGGGCGTGATGCCTGGTGCGGGGGGAACCCAGCGGCTGCAACGTGCCATCGGCAAGCCGCGGGCAATGCTGATGTGCCTGACAGGCGCCTTCATCTCGGGTGAAGAGGCCGCAGCCATGGGGCTAGTCAGCAAGCTTGCCAACGATGGCGACTCCCTTGCCGAGGCGACGACCATCGCCACGCAGATCGCTTTGATGCCACCGATCGCCGTGGCGCAGATCAAGGAAGTGATGCTGGCGGGGGCCGATGCGCCGCTTCCGACCGCGCTGATGTTGGAACGCAAGGCCTATCAGCTACTTTTCGCCAGCGCGGACCAGAAAGAGGGGCTGGCTGCGTTCCGTGAAAAACGCAAGCCCCGGTATCACGGCAAGTAATGAAGTGGATGTGTTGCGTGTTGCCGCGCGACGCATTGCACCCCGAAAATGATATAAGATTTATGTGTAGAGTGATGCTGAAATTATATTCGACTGCATAAGGTCGCAGTTTCTATAGTTCTTTAAGGAGTGCGGAAATCTTCGTGCGGACCCCGACAAAACCGATGTTAACGCCACAAGACGTGCGCATCGATCTTGTTCGATGGTGGACCGTCTTGCATTTTGGGGAGGCCGAATGAAATTCGAGGACGAAATAACCGAGCATGAGAAGCGCAAGTCACACGCACTTTCCATGGGCGGGGACGAGAAGCTGGCGCGCATAAAGGCGGCGGGCAGGCTGAATGCGCGCGAACGCATCGGATACCTGATGGACGAGGGCAGTTTCCTTGAATCCGGTCTGTTTGCGACATCCATGCGCCCCGAAGATCGTGACCGCACCCCTGCCGACGGCAAAGTCGCTGGCTTTGGCAAGATCAGGGGGCGGATGACGGCTGTTGTCTCGAATGATTTTACGGTCAAGGGGGCATCCAGCAGTCCGGTCAATTCGAACAAGATGGAGCACGTCAAGAACGTCGCGGCGAAAAACGGTTTCCCGGTTGTTTTCCTTGGCGAATCCACCGGGGCCCGGATGCCGGATATCATGGGTGCGAAAGGCATTATCGGCGTGAACAACAATCCGCGGCAATACATGCGGCTGAGAACGAACCCATGGGCTGCGGGGGTTCTGGGGTACTGTTTCGGCTCGGCTACCTGGTATTCCGCGATGGCCGATTTCACGGTCATGCGCAAAGGGGCTTGCCTGGCCGTTTCCAGCCCGCGCCTTGTGGCCATGGCGACAAAAGCGAAGGTCGATTACGAGGAACTGGGCGGTTGGCGGCTGCATACCGAAATCACCGGGCTTGCCGATCTTGCCGTGGACACAGATGAAGAGGCGCTGGAGGCTATTCAGCGCTATCTGAGCTACCTGCCACAACACGCGAATGAAGCCCCGCCGCGCGTTGCCGTGCCCGAAGGGTCGGACGCTTTGGCCGAGGATATCCTCGATATCATTCCCGAAACATCCGGCAAGACCTATGATGTGCGCAAGGTGATCGAGCGCGTTGTGGACAAGGACAGCTTCTTCCCGCTGAAGGCCCGTTTTGCGAAAACCCTTGTCACGGGTCTCGCGCGGATTGACGGACGCAGCGTCGGCATCATCGCGAATAACCCCTATTTCAAGGGTGGCGCGATTGACGCGGATGCCTGTGACAAGGCGATCAGCTTTCTGGTGCAATGCGATTCTTACAATATCCCACTTGTATTTCTGGTGGACCAGCCGGGTTTCCTTATCGGGGTGGAAGCCGAGAAGCGGCGCATTCCGGGCAAGGTCATGAACTGGCTAAACGCGCTTGCGCTGTGCACTGTGCCCAAGATCTCTATCATCATGCGCAAAAGCTATGGTCTGGCGGTGCGCAACATGGGCGGCAGCAACAATGCCGACGAAGTTGCCGCATGGTGGTCGGCCGAGGTCAGCTTCATGGACCCGCGTTCGGCGGTATCGGTAGTGCATGGCGTGTCGCATGACGAAGACCCCGAAGCCTATGCCCGGACCCTTGACGAGATGACGCGCGACACATCGGCATATGATCTGGCGTCGATAAATGGTGCGCGGGCTGTCATCGACCCACGCGAAACGCGCCACTACCTCAAGCAGATACTCGAAGTGTATGAGTGTGGCCTTACGGGCGGCATTGGAAAGCATATGCTGCATAACTGGCCAACCGGATTCTGATCCGCCCTGAACTGAAGGAGTCTGCAATGACTTTCGAGAAACAAATTCATGACACCGCGACGGACAGACCCTTTCCGCTTGCTGGTGTGCGTATTCTGGACTTTTCGCATGTTCTGTCCGGCCCCTATTGCACAATGCTTCTGGGCGACCTTGGCGCCGAAGTGATCAAGGTCGAGCGCCCCTCTGTCGGCGATGAAAACAGAAGGATGCGCCAGTTTCAGGGCCGGAGTGAAAAGGATCAGGATTACTTCTATCCGATGAACCGAAACAAGAAGAGCATTGTTCTGAATCTCAAGGACCCGGGAGATCTTGTGCGGGCGGTAGAACTTTCGAAAAGCGTGGATGTGGTGGTCGAGAATTTCACTCCGGGGGCGATGAAAAAACTGGGGCTGGACTATGACTCGCTGAGTGCAGGAAACCCCGGTCTGATATACTGCTCGATCTCGGGCTATGGGCAGACCGGACCTTATCGCAACCGCAAAGCCTACGATTCCATCATTCAGGCCGTGGCCGGTGTCATGTCCATTACTGGAGAATCAGGCGGCCCACCCCTGCGCAGCGGGTTGATGTTCGCGGACCTGAGCGGGGCGATGTATGCGTTTTCGTCGATTCTCGTGTCACTTTACGCGCGCGAGAAGACCGGCAAGGGCAATTATATCGACCTGTCGATGGCCGATGCCCTGCTCAGCCTGTATTCGACCAATGCCGCAGAATACCTTGCGAACGGAAAAGTGCCCTCTCGGGCCGGGTCGGAAAACCCCGGGCGAAGCCCGACAGGCAGCTATCAGTGCAAGGATGATCGCTTCGTGCAGGTCATGGGCGGCAGCAACGCGCTCTGGCCCAATTTCTGCACGGCCCTGGACAAGCTGGAACTGATCGACGATTCCCGGTTTTCCTCCAATGATCTGCGGATCGAAAACCGCAAGGAATTGCGCGCAATCCTCAGCCCTGTCTTCCGCCAGCGGCCTGCCCAGGACTGGGTTGACCGCTTGTCCGAAGCGGGGCTGCCGATTGCGCCCATCAATTCGCTGGCAGATGCAATGGACGACCCGCATTTCCAGTTTCGGCAGATGGAACTGCCGCTGGATCATCCGCATTCAGGACGCATTCGCACGATCAACAATCCTTTTCGGTTCAGCAATTACGAGACATGGCGCAGATTGCCACCGCCACTTCTGGGAGAGCACGACGACGAATATTGACGCGTCCCCCCCCAAGGCAAACGCGACACCCATGGGCGGCAGAGGGCTGAAGAGTAAAGGAATGATAGTTTGACTTCTGACAAGAACGAATCTGAACACCCAACTGATTGGTCCGACGAATACCGCGAACTTTCCTTCCGGCGTACCAAGTCCGATGCTCTGGGCGGCGAGGATGCCATCGGCTTTCAGCACAGTCGCGGCAAGAATACAGTGCGCGAACGCATCGAGATGCTGCTTGATCCGGGCAGTTTCCACGAGCTTGGCAAGATCGCGGGCAAAGGCGCTTATGACGAGGCCGGGCGCCTGAAGGATTTTGTCCCTTCGAACGCAGTGATCGGCACTGGCAAGGTTACCGGGCGCAAGCTGGTTGTGTCGGGTGATGACTATACCATCCGGGCCGGTTCCTCGGAGTCGACAGTGTCGGACAAATGGGTCTATGCAGAGCGTCTGGCCCATGAATACCGGATGCCGCTGGTCAGGCTGGTCGATACGGCCGGCGGCAGTGTCCGGATCCTGGAGCAGAGCCAATCCACCAAGATCCCCGGATATGCGCGCTGGCCATCAATCTCGTTGCTGGGACGCGTGCCTGTTGTCGGGATGGGTTTGGGGGCGTGTGCAGGACTTGGTGCGATCAAGGTCGGGTTGTCGCATTTCTCGGTCATGACCCGTGACACGGCCTTCGTTTTCGCGGGCGGTCCACCGGTCGTGAAGCAGGGTCTGAACATGGATATCACCAAGGAAGAACTTGGCGGCGCGCGGGTTCACACGCGCAGCGGTGTCGTCAGCAACGAGGCGAAGGACGAAGAAGACGCTTTCAATCAGGTGAGGCGCTTCTTGTCCTACATGCCGCGCAATGTCTGGGAAACACCGCCGAAGACAGTGTCGCAGGATGATCCGGACCGCGCCGAGACCGCGCTTGACAGCGTCATTCCGCGGGAACGCCGGAAGGCCTACCGCGCGCGAGATATTGTGCGCCTGGTGATGGACGAAGGCAGTCTATTCGAGGTCGGCAAGCGCTTCGGTGCTTCGGTCATCACCACCTATGCGCGGCTGAACGGCTACGCGGTAGGCGTCATCAGCAGCGACCCGACCGTGATGGGCGGTGCGCTGACACTTCAGGCCGCGCGCAAGATGGCCCGGTTCATCGACATTTGCGACACGTTTCACCTGCCGATCGTGAATTTCGTCGATCAGCCAGGGGTGATGACCGGCCCTTCTGCCGAAGCGTCGGGAACGCTAAGCGCGGCCATTGATCTGCTGGGGGCAATAGAGCAGGCAGAAACGCCCTGGTGTTCGATAATCGTCCGCCGCGCCTTTGGCGTGGGCGGCGGAGCGCATGGTCCCAAACACGGGCCGGAAGGCCGATCGCTGAACCATCGCTTTGCGTGGCCTTCGGCGCGCTGGGGGTCGATTCCGGTCGAGGGGGGGGTTGCCGCCGCCTACAAAAAAGAGATCAATAGCTCCGACAGCCCCGAACAGTATCGCATCAATCTCGAAGACTACTATAACGAGCTTGCCTCGCCCTTCCGTACGGCCGAAAAGTTCGGCATCGTGGATATTATTCGGCCTGCCGAAACGCGTCAGGTGCTGTGCGACTGGGTCGAGGATGCCTTCGAGCTGACAACGCAGCAAACGGGTTTAAGGCGACGGACAATGCGGTAAGGGCCTTACATTTGTCAGCGCCAGACTGTGCGATGTCTTGCTGGCCGGACCCTCACCCGCATGCGTTTCGATCTGGACACATTGCCTCAAGGACGGGAAACCTTGCACATGAAAACACGTTTCACCGAAGCCTTCGGAGTGCGCCATCCCGTCATGCAGGGCGGCATGAACCATGTCGGATTTGCCGAACTGGCCTCGGCCGTCTCAAACGCGGGGGGGCTTGGCGTTCTGACGGCCCTGACGCAACCAACGCCCGCCGATCTGGCGCGCGAAATCAGGCGCTGCCGCGCGATGACCGACAAGCCCTTCGGGGTGAACCTGACTTTTCTGCCATCGTTCAAGCCGCCGCCCTACATGGACTATATCGCGGCCACCATCGATGAAGGCGTGACGATCGTGGAAACCGCCGGTCGCAACCCAGAAGCCTATCTGCCGGTCCTGAAGCAGGCCGGGGTCCGCGTCATCCACAAATGCACATCTGTCCGGTACGCTGAAAAAGCGCAAGCGATTGGCTGTGATGCCGTCAGCGTGGACGGTTTTGAATGCGCAGGCCATCCCGGAGAGGATGACGTGCCCAATTTCATCCTGTTGCCGCGCGCGGCAGAGGTGTTGCGTATTCCCTTCCTGGCGTCGGGGGGTATGGCAGACGGGCGCAGCCTTGTCGCCGCTCTGGCGCTGGGGGCCGATGGCATCAATATGGGAACCCGTTTTCTGGCAACACAAGACGCGCCTGTGCATGCCAATGTCAAACAGGCCCTGCTGGACGCGGATGAACGCTCAACCACGCTTGTCATGCGCAGCCTGCGCAACACCGAACGGGTCTTGCGCAATACAGCGTCGGCCGCGATCCAGCAGATCGAGACACAGAAGGGCGGCATAACCGACATCAGTGATATTCGCCATCTCGTTGCCGGTGCGGCCAACCGCAGTGTCATCCAGGACGGCGAGATGGACGCAGCCGTCTGGAGTTGCGGTATGGTCGCCGGGTTGATCCATGACATTCCGACAGTGGCCGAGTTGATCGACCGCATCATGATCGAGGCAGCCGAGATCATTCGCGGAAAGCTGACCGAAACCCTGCAATAGCACGGCGCATCGCGCAGGCCCACTGGTCCGGTGAAAGCAAATGCCTTGCAAAGCGGCTGCAGGTATGACCGGGCGTTATCAGGCCGCGCGCTCCTCCTCGCGTTCGGGCACGGAAATCCGGGTGCTGCCATAGGTCAGCACAAACCCCAGCAGGACGAACACCCCGCTCACGCCCGTCAACACCACAACCCCGCTTATCGCCAGCGGCGTCAGCACCTGGGTCAGGCGGTTACAGGCTAGCCGGAACCCCAGTACTTCGCCGACCTTGCTCTGGGGCGACAGCGCGATCGTGCGGGTGATCGACAGCGGCTGCCCAAGCCCCAGACCCAGACCGATAGCCACCGAAACAATGATCAGCCCAGCCACACTCTCGGTGAAGGGGAGGGCAAGAAAACTGATTCCTGCGAAGGCTATTGACAGGATGATGACCTTGTTCTTGCCAACCAACCGAACGATGGGGAGCAGGAAGAACCGCATTACCACCCCACCTGCATTATGCAATCCGATGATGACACCGATCCACGCCGCAGAGATGCCAAGCGACAGGGCATAAAGCGGGAAATACGCGACGAACATGTCCTTGCCCATCAGGATCAGCGAACTGACCAGAAAAGCGCGGAACATGTAGCGGTGATATCCGAAAATCCTGCGCGGATTTCCGAAGCTGGCGCTATGGGTCGATGCGGGCTGCCCCGCGCTATAGGTCTTGTCCTGGGCCATGAGCGGTATGACAAAGCCCGTTGAGAACAGCGCAGGCAGTGCAAGGATCAGAAATGCCCAGTCATACCCCAGATATTGTGCGACAAAGCCACCGATGAAAGGGCCGATCAGGCTGCCCAGCGCAACGCCCATGCTGAAGACGGCCATCGACTGTTCGCGCGCCCAGGGCGAGGTGGCGAATCTGCCGCTTTGGTTTTGCGCCGCAAGAATGAAGATCGTGAAGCCGGTCCCGGCCACCAGTTGCGAAACATATAGCCCCGTCCTGTCATTTGCGAAGAAAGGCAGGACCAGCCCGATTGCGCCGACAATGGCGCCCAGCACCAGCGCACGCCCCATCCCGTGCCGGTCCATCAGGGACCCGGCGAACGAGGCCAGCAGCAGTGGCACGAGGGCGAACACCGCCACGAGGATGCCCAGTTCCTCGGGGCTGATTCCGATACCGATGGAGTATAGCGGGACGATTGGCCGCGTACCCGTGATCCCCATGACGAAAAAGAAGGTCGCCACCGGAAGCGGGGGAATATTCTGAAATCGTCTCAAGACCCTCACATCTCCTGATCTTGCAGCGTCGCTTTGCGATGCCGTCGCTTATTTTCGCGCGGATCGCTTCATTTGGGTCAGGAGGCTCACCACGAGAATCGCAAGGATGATCAACAAGATCCCGATCGAGTATGGGCGCGTGAAGAACATCACGTAAGTCCCATCCGAGATTAGAAGGGCGCGCCGCAGACTTTCTTCGAGTATCGGGCTGAGAACAAAGGCGAGGATGAAGGCAGGGGCCGAAAAGTTCAGCTTGTTGAGCAGGAAGAACACTACGCCGAACCCCAGCGCAATCCACAGATCGAAGATCATGCGGTTTGAGGCATAGACCCCGATAAGAGCAAGAATCAGGATGATCGGCACGAGCAGATGGTTCGGTGTCTTCAGCACGTAGGCAAAGAACGGCGTCAGCAGCTTGCCGACCGCGAACATCGCGAAACAGGCAAGAAGGAAACCGTAGAAGATGCCGTAAACCAGCGTCGGGTTGGTCGAGAAGATCGACGGACCGGGCTGGATACCGTGGATGATGAAAGCGCCGAGAATGATCGCGGTCGATGCCGAACCCGGAATGCCCAGCGTGATGAGCGGAAGCAGCGCGCCGCCGACAGTGGCATTGTTGGCAGATTCAGGCGCAGCGATGCCTTCCGGGTTCCCGGTTCCGAAACTCTTGGGGTTTTTGGACGTGTTGCGTGCCAGACTATAGGCGAACCACGCTGACGCCCCTGCGCCCATGCCCGGAATGATCCCGATAATCGAGCCGACCATCGACCCAAGGCTGATGGCTTTTCCAGTCCCCCAGAACTCGCGTAAGGTGATGTGTGTGCTCAGACCGCGCTTGTCCGTGACAAAAGTGCGATACAGATCGGTGCTGATCATCGACAGGATCTCGGCGATGGCAAAAATTCCGACGAGAACCGCGACCAGATGCAACCCGTCCAGCAGTTCGGCCTGCCCGAAGGTAAAGCGCTGGGAGCTGGAGATCACGTCGATCCCGATGGTTCCGGCCATAAGGCCCAGCACGACCGAAATAAAACTGCGCGTCACGTCGCGCGCGCTCAGACCAGCCACGGCGATCAGCCCGAGAAGGCCAATCAGGAAGAACTCCGGGTCGCCCATGCGCACCGCGATCGCGGACAGTGGCAGCGACAAAAACAGCAGAACGACCCCGCCAAACAACCCGCCAATCGTCGAGGCCGACAGCGAATAGGCAAGGGCCTTGCCGGGCGAACTTTTGCGAGCCAGCGTATTGCCGTCCAGTATGGTCGCGGCAGCCGCAGGCGTGCCGGGAATACCAAGGATGATGGACGAGATCGACCCGCCATACTCGGCCGCCTGATAGGCCGCCACCAACATCAGGATCGAGGCGAGGGGGTCCATGCTGTAGGTGAAGGGCAGCAAAAGCACGATTGCAATGGTAGCGCCAAGGCCGGGCAGAGCCCCGATTAACATGCCAACCAGCGTCCCGATCAGGATTCCCGTCAAGCTCGAAAGTTCGAACAGGTTTTGAAAGTCGAAATCAAAGACCGCCATCGAAGGATCCTTCCATCAGAAACGCACGCCCATGACCAGTTCGAACAAGCCATAGATCATGAAGGTCAAGAAGAGCGCCGTAAGAAGGATAACAGCCAGTCGGCGTAACTCGAGGCTGGGCTGAAACAGCAGCATCAGGCCTGCGACGAAGACAAAGACCAAGGGGTAGAACACGCTGAGAACCGTCCAGAGCGTGATGAAGGCCGCGGTCGCCCCGAGGGCCGCCAGCACGTACCGGAGGTTCGGAATGGTGAGCGTCTCGTTCTCGGATCGCCGCAGTGTCTGCACAAACGACAAACCGCACAGGAAGATCAACAACACGCTGAGGATGACAGGGAAGTAACCTGGCCCGATAGAGCCTCGGGTGCGTGGGTCCCGCAGCCCCGATGCGGTCCACAGATATCCTGCTGCCAGCAAGACCAGAAACGCCAAAGCGAAATAGGATGCTTTCTTGTAGCTCATGGCTCCCCCCAAGCGTACACAAACAGGAGCGCTTGCAGGTTGCTGAGCCTGCAAGCGTACGCATTCAATACTTCAGTCGATCAGATTGGCGCGGCGCAGAAGCCGTCCATTCTGCTCGAAATCCACCCTCAGGGATTCGAAAAAATCAGCCCTGCCCTCGTAGGAGAGTTCGAAGGCCTGGCCTTCCAGAATTGACCGAACCTCAGGGTCTTCCAACGCCTGCTTGAAGGCATCGTGAAGGATATCAAGACGGTCCTCGGGCACGCCCAAAGGTGCGACGATTCCGATGAAAGCATCCTTGTAAGCGTCAACGCCGACATCAGTAAGCGTCGGCACGTCAGGGTGTCTTGACGACCGGGTCTGCGAGAAATTGACCAAGGGGCGGGTCAGGTCAGGGTCGGCATTGCCCTGGAACGTGGCAACCCCACCGACATTCCCGCCCAGCATAGCGGCCATCGCCCGCCCACCGCTGTCGTAAGGGATTGCGCGGGTTTCAATCTCGGCACCTTCGTTCAGCACGGCCATCGCCAGATCCGAGATGCTTCCGTTGCCCGGCGTCGAATACGTGAAAATGCCGGGGTTTTCCGTGACATATTCCAGCCATTCTTCAGCCGTTTCCCACGGGGCGCCTTTCTGGACCAGCAGAACCTGTGGAATATCCACAAGGCGGATGATCGTCTCGAAACTGTCATAAGAGTAGTCGGCCGTGTCGAAATGCGGCTGGATCGTGACCGGGCTGTTGGATGTCAGTGCGACAGTATAGCCATCGGGGTCGGCGTTCTTCGCTGTCATCATCCCGATGGTCGTAGCGCCGCCGGGCACGTTGACGACGATCACATCAACCGGGTTGGGCAAGTATTTTCCCAGCACCGACGCGAACAGGCGCGCGGAACGGTCCGTGCTACCACCGGGCGCGAATGGGGTGATGATTTCGATGGTCCGCGAAGGGTAGTTGTCTTGTGCATGACCGACCGCAGGCGCAACAAGCGCCACGAACGTCGCAATGGTTTTTCCGAATGTCTTCATGTGTCTCCTCCTGAACGTAATCCTCGCCAGGTTGTTCTTCACTCCGTAATCCCCCTCCAGGACACTTGCACAGAGTTTTTCTGTTAGCGAGTGCGCCAAGCATTGACCGTCGATGCTATTTGGTCCAACACTAAATTGGTATGTCTTTATGTCTTTTGTGCATAGCTTAAATCATCTGTCAAAGCTTGGAACCGTGGGCCTGGCTGGGGTAAGACACAGCAGTTCAGGGGCAAAATCTGCTAGGATGCTGCACCCGATGCGATAGCTCCCGCAGGGCCGGAAGCAATAGCGCGCATCGGGCTTGTCGGCAGCGTTTCCCGCAGCCCATCTTCCTGCAAGTATCGGAGCGCGTATGACTAACAGGCTCAACCTCAAACAACTGGATGCATTCCGGGCCGTCATGGTTTCAGGCTCGACGGCAGAGGCAGCGACGCTGCTGAACATCTCGCAACCTGCTGTCAGTCGATCCTTGCAGAACTTCGAGGTGGCGGTAGAGTATGAATTGTTCCTCCGGCGCAACGGACGACTTGTCCCAACGCGCGAAGCGGAAATGCTGTTCGAAGAGTTGGACCAACTTTACCACAGCTTTGACCATATCGCCAATATCATGAAGAACATCAGGCCCGCAGGCTACGGCCATATCCAGATCGTGGCCTCGACACCCATGGCGCAGCGGTTCCTGCCCGATGTGTTCGCGGTGTTTCAGGAAACCCATCCGAATGTGTCGATTTCGTTGCGGATCGTCGTCAAGCGCGAGGCCAAGAAATGGCTGGACTCGCAGCAGTTCGATCTTGCGCTGTTGAGCCTGCCTATCGAATACCCGGTGGCCAGCACCGTACATCTTGCCAGCGTCAATGCATCCTGCGTTGTGCCGCGCGGTCATCCATTGGCAAGCAAGGACGTCATCCACGCCGCCGATCTGGCCGAATACCCCTATATCTCGATCGCGCCGGATACCTTGCTGCGCTCGCGGGTGGACCGGGCGTTTCAGTCACTTGGGGTCGAGCGCAAAAAGATGCTGCTGGAAACCCAGTCAAGCGCGTCTATCTGCCAGATGGTCGGAGCAGGCATGGGGGTGTCGGTCGTTGACCCGTTCAACGCAGTGGCGTTTCAGAACACCAACATCGTGCTGCGCCCATTCGAGCCACGATTACGCTTTGACTATGGGTTGGCCTTTCCGGTGAATCGCCAACCCACGCAACTTGCCAACAGTTTCGTGACGCTCGTGAAAGAGCAGTTGCACGCGTTTCTGCTGCAAAACCCATGGGCAGCGGAAGATGAGGAAAGTTAGACGCCGGGCAAAATGTGCGTGTAGTTCGTGACCAACGCGCGGTTGCCACTGTCGATGGTGTGGCGGCTCGTCGTCGTTGAAAGACCCCATCTCGCGGGGCACGCCCTGCATACCGTTTTATCTGTTGGGGCAAAGGTCGGTCAGCAGTGCCTCCAAATCTACAAGCGTCGCCAACGAGATGATCTGCACAGGCGAAAGGCGCTTGTCTGACGCTTCTTCCAGTAGCCAGCACCGGCCGAATATGGGCCAGAAGGGGTCGGGTCTGGCTCATGATGCACCCCTTTGCTGCCAGTTCTCGCGCAACATCTCGAAGGACACGGTCGACACGGAAGCTCTCGTTAGCTGCCATTCGTGGAGACTCTGCGGCACAGAACGCTGCACTGGCGGCCGTCGCCATCTACGCTCCAGCCAACTCTTTACTCGTTCGGTATCCGTCCGGTCTGACTGCCCTGCCTGCGCGAAAGAGTGGGTGATAGTGTCCACCATCGATAGTGGACATCTTGAGGTCGGTGATGGCGGGGAAGAAGGGGCTGAAGAAGCGGGTCTGGTCGGATGACGAGAAGCGCACGATTTGCGCGCAGACGTTGACGCCGGGCGTTTCGGTTGTTCAGGTTGCACGGCGCTATTCGATGAACGCGAACCTGATTTTCAAATGGCTGAAGGATCCCCGGTTCGCGCCTGAGGAGGGTGGGTCATTGCCCGAGGAGAGCATCACTCTTGAAGGCGTTTTCCTGCCAGTCGAGATTGAAACGCCCGCGCTGGAAAGCCCCACCGCTCCCGCGCCAATGACCGATATGGCGGCCGATCCTGGCCCTGCTGTTTTGGCGCAGCGCGTGGATATCGCGCTGTCGGACGGGCGGCGCATTCTGGTGGAAGGCCCGACGTCGCTGGCATCGGTCGTGGGCTTGGTGCAGGGGCTGACGGCATGATCCCGGTGCCGAGCAACACGCGGGTTTGGCTGGCAGCCGGTGTTACGGATATGCGCAGTTATACGGCGGCCGCGATTATGTGGAGTCCCGAGCGACCCTGTCAAATTTATGATTTAATTTCAGAATAATAAAAGATCTCTGCCGAGCGACAGCACAGCATAATCTAGACTTCCCATGCGCCATCCTGGCGCATGGGAGATTTGATATGAAGGTCATCAAAGGATCAGCCGCGGCACCAAGGGCCATGGATGCGGGCGAACTGACGCCGTGGGTCAATCAGTTCGCTGAAGAACTCGCTTTGCTGAGGTACTCGCCGATGACCATCCACGGTTATACCGATAGCGCTCGCCATTTTGCCGCGTGGCTTGCAATTGAGAAGATTGAGCTCAGGCGCGTTAACGACGACAGTCTGGGCCAGTTCGTACAGTCATCGCCCATGTCTTCGCCAGCGTCACCGCAGACAAATCCACATGCATAGGCGGCATCTATGAAGGCGTGCCACTCGGGCCAGTCGATCGGGCGTGCGCGCTCATCACGCGACGATGCCTCATGACGGCGGATCAAATCTCTCAGCGTGCCCGCCAAGAAGCGGACCTGCTGAAGGGTGAGCGGTTCATCGAGACGGAAGAGGCCATCCCGGATGTCCGGATCATATTTTATTGCCTGCATGCCTAGATCGTCCCCCCTTCGTCAGCGACAGTTTCCAAATTCGATAAGAACCCCTCGATTTCCCCAAGAGCCGCCAGGTCGTAGGATACGGATGATTTCATCTCAGAGATTGCCAGCCGCGCCTTGCCAAATGTTGTCCACTCCGTCTCGGCATGCGCCGGGGCATGCCAGCGCTCACGACGCCAGACAGCAAACTGCCCACGCTCCTCTTCAGACAAAAGCGCAAGCGCGTAGCTTGCCACCAGCCGTCGTCCGAGCTGGCGCAGTCGCGCATCCCCGAATGAGGTCACGATCTCCTGTCGGCACGGCCAGTCTGCCGCCTGAAATTCCTTGAGCAACGCCTTGTCAGACCAGCTGTAGAACCCGTCGAAAATCTGCTGCTCAACCGCGGGCGGCAACTCTGCCGCTGGCCTAGCCTCTTTGCGCGCGGCCATGACTGTCGCCACGCGCTCACGAAATTCCGGGGCCTCTGCAATCAAACGCACGCGTCGGCGCTGCTCATCCGTGACCAAAACCGGATCCAGCAAGAGGGGAACCTTGTTCACGGTGATGAAACGGATGAGGCTCGGATGGGCTTCAATGGCTGCACTCAGATCCTCAGCCGTGGCATTGATCAAATCGCCCGGATCGGCGGCATCAACATCAAAGAAGAACGCCTGATTGGGATTTTGTCGAGCAGAGCCACACAGACAGCCGATGATCCCTTGTGGCGGACCTCCACCGAACCGCCTCACGAGTTCAAGTGGGGCAAACTGTTCCAAGCGCGCCTGAACATGGGCCTTGTCTCGGTTTGCCAGAAGCTCGGCCCAGAGTAACGGCGCGCGCTGGGCGATCAGGCGCGCGATATGAATCGTCGCCTCAACGTCCCCAAGGGCATCATGCGCATTGTGCCCCTCAAACCCATTCAGCGGGGCGAGCCGGTCCAGCTTGAAACGTACCCTGCCGGTCTCATCGACGGGCCAAGTGAACAGATCTGGGTGACGGTGGAACGCAGCAAAGACCGTGGTCATGATGTCAAAGCGCGTATTGCCGTTAAACTGCGTGGCGAAAATCTCGGGCTGTAGGTTCTGGTAGAACATCTGGCGCAGCATCTCTTCATCGAAGCGGATGCTGTTGAACCCGGTCCAGATGGCGGGCGACCAACACGACACCAGCGTGGTCAGTTCCTGAGCAAACTCGAACAGGCTCAGCAGACCGGGATCGAGAAGTTGCTGCGGTCGCACACCTGTGACCGCCAACGCCTGCGGGGATGGGATGACATGGGATGCCAGGCGGCAACGCAGGTCCAGCCGCTCGATCTCCTTCAACTCAGCATCCGTGAGTATGGCCGCGAATTGCAGGGGATGGTCGAAGGCGGGCGAGATGCCGGTGGTCTCTAGGTCAAAAAATGCAAAGTTCATGATGCTTTATACGATCAACAGTCAGCCACGTCATGCAGAGATACGGCCCTGAAATCACAATACGCCCGTTTTTGACGTATGCAGCCATTACATTGCAACCATCACGATGGAGGTTGCATGACGAACAAATACGAGCAGCGATACTTGATTGATCTGGCTTGCCGGATAGCCCATGGCTTTCCAGCCCACAGTGTTATGGCCCGGGAACTTTCGAGCTGGGTCGAGGATCAGGATCTGGGGTTCGACTGGGATCCAGAAATTGACAGTTTCAGAAGGAAAGGCGTCCCTGCCCCCAACTGGTCCAACCTTCGCAAAAAGCTGGCTGATCAGTTCGCATCAGGCACGTGTCCCAAACCGGATGCTTTAACGAAGAACACCACCCTGCTGGCAGACCATGTCGGACTGACCCCAGAGGAGCGTTGTATCTTTGAACTTGCCATTCGCGCCGGGCGTCATGGGCCATTGCAGTCTTTATGCAACACCTTGGTTGATGATGCACGGATAGCCGTGCAGGATGCGGTAACTTACCTTACCGGTCTGCCTGCGGCGACTGTACGACGCGCGCTCGCGCCTTCCGGGCGCTTACTGGTCTCCGGTCTCGTGCAGTTCGACAAACCTCCTGTGAGCGGATTGGGCTTATTGCCCTCCGGCCGTCTACTATGGGCTTTAGAACCGCCATCACACAGCCTTGATGACATTCTGTGCAAACTCTTTGCGCCTCTTAGTGCAGCGTCCGTGGCGTGGGATGATTTTGAGCATCTTGGCGCTGGGCGCGACTTTGCATTTCGTTTGCTGCGCGGCGCGCTTGATCGACGGGAAAAGGGGGTGAACATCTTGCTACACGGGGCTCCGGGCACCGGCAAGACCGAGTTCTGCAAGGCGCTGGCAAAGCGTCTCAGTACAGGGCTATATCCCGTCGGCGAGGCAGATGAGGATGGTGACGAGCCTTCGCGGTTCGAGCGCCTGCAACAGCTGCGCCTTGGCCAGAGGCTCCTCAGCGATCAGGGCAACAGCCTGATCCTGTTTGATGAGATGGAAGATTTGCTTCCCGGCCTCGATAGCGGGATGTTTGGTTTTCCCACGCGGCGCGCCGGTTCAAAAGTGCATTTCAACCGATTACTGGAGAACAACCCAGTCCCGACATTGTGGACAACCAACGATATCAGCGATTGTGATCCTGCATTCCTGCGACGGATTTCGTTCACGCTGGAACTGCGGACACCACCCGTTTCTGTGCGCAACCGCATCTGGGCGAAACTGGCCGAGCACCACAAGGTGCCACTGCCCAGAGAGCTCTGCCTCGAACTCGCCCATAGCATGGAGGATGCACCCGCGCTTGCAGATAGCGCACTTCGCGCGGCTCGGATTACGCGGGGCGGAGCAGATGACGTGAAACTTGCGGCTGCGGCGATTTCGCGCGCTGTGCGCGGCGGGCACACACAACTCATCGTACCGAGCAGCATCCGGTTCGAACCTGAACTGACCAATGCCGATCAGGACCTGGCGCTGATTACTGAGCGTTTTGTTGCCTGCGGCCCGGCCAATACGGGCGGGCTGTGCCTCAGCGGCCCTCCGGGCACCGGCAAAAGCGCCTTCGCACGCTATCTCGCAGACCGCATGCAGATGCCAGTTCTGGAGCGCCGCGCCTCAGATCTTCTTGATCGCTATGTTGGTGGCAGCGAGCGCAACATCGCGGATGCTTTTGCCGAAGCGCGCGACACCAGTGCGTTTCTTGTTTTCGATGAGGCGGACTCGCTTCTCGGCGCACGCGATGGCGCGACCCATCGCTGGGAGATTTCGCAGGTGAATGAAATGCTTACCTGGATGGAGAACCATCCGTTGCCTTTCGCCTGCACCACCAACCTGGTCGACCGCCTGGACCCAGCAACGGCCCGGCGTTTCAGCCTCAAGGTCGGGTTTCTGCCCTTGAATGTCCAACAGCGTGAAGCCTGCTTCCGTCGTTTCTTCAAGACCGAACCGCCCTTGGGGCTTTCAGCACTCGATCAGCTGACCCCAGGGGATTTCGCCGTGGTTGCCAAACGCTCGAAACTGCTCGGCATTAACCAGTCTGACGCGCTCCTTGCCGAACTGCGCCGCGAACAAACCGCCAAGCCCGACACACGAAACCCGATCGGGTTTCGTGTGGCAAGCTGATCAATAGGCTTGATATGATGCGGCGCAAGCAATCATCATCCCGGCACCGCTTGAAGCCATGACCGGTTTCCGCCAATCTGCTGGGAATGGAGGGACGCCGATGCGTTATAGCCGACTGGCAGATCTGGTACGGCTGGCCATGCAGATGCAGGGCCGCGCTGATGGTTTGTCGCTCGACGACATCGGTCAGACCTTCGAGGTATCCCGCAGGACCGCAGAGCGGATGCGTGACGCGATCCGCGACGCATTTCCACAAACCGAGGAGATATCAGAACCAGGCGGGCGCAAGCGCTGGCGCCTGCCACCAGGCACCGCAGGGCGCCTTGCAGACCCGACAGTGGACGATATCGCCGCCCTACATCGCGGTGCCGAACTCGCGCGAAAGTCCGGGGATCTGGTCACTGCAACTCATCTCGACACGTTTTCCGACCGCCTGCGCGCGCGTCTGCCCGGAAAAACGCGTGCTCGGCTGGAGCCCGACTTAGCTGCACTGCTGGAAGCTGATGGCGTTGCCCTGCGCCCGGGTCCGCGCGAACGCATTCCAGCAGAGACGCTGAATACGCTGCGCGAGGCCATCCTGGCCGGCGTCTGGATCGACGTCGATCATCGCGCGCGCGCAAGTGGCCTTCTGAGCCGTAATGCCCGCCTCGGGCCGCTTGCCATCCTGCTGGGCGAAGGCCGGCAGTACCTTGTGGCGTTCAGCGCGTTTGCGCAGGATGTGCGCCTTTTTGCTTTAGCCGGCTTTGAGCGTATCGACCTGACAGATGATGTATTCGAGCGCCCGGAGGATTTTGATCTTTCCGCCTGGATGCAGCAATCCTTCGGGATCTGGCAGGAAGATGTCCATGATGTCGTCTGGCGATTCACACCTGAAGCAGCAGCAGACGCGCGTCTCTATCTGTTTCACCCGACACAGGTCATAACTGACGAACCAGATGGCAGCCTGACGGTGTCATTCCGCGCAGGTGGGCTGCGCGAAATGTGTTGGCATTTGTTCCGGTGGGGGAGTGGGGTTGATGTTATTGCGCCAATGATCCTTCGTCAGCTGATGGCGGAACAGGGGCAAGCACTTAACGAACAATACTGCACACTTCACAGCTTTAGCAAAACGGCAGGATCGAATTAATTATGGCACATCTCGTGAAGAAAAGTTCCAAATTTGTCGACGCCGGCGTCATCTTAAAACGGTCAAGCGAAACATGGCATTGCGAAACACGCATAAACGGAAATCCAAGTGGCCACTCTATGCAAATCGGTGACAAAATTTATTTCGCAGAGACAGGGTATGCAATATACGCCATGGGCACAGTTTCAGAACTCAAAGAAATTGCCAAAATTTTTAGCCTCGATGAGCTATTTTCTTACTATCAAAATTCCAACATAAAAAGCTCAAGATATTGGTTCTCAGTTGCAAATGAAAAAATATTCCTCAGGAACGATACATTCAAATTCTTATCAATATTTGAGTACAAATCTGTTACAAAACCACTCCAACAACCAATCTTTCTTCCAAAAGAGTTTCGGGGTCAGTCAAGCTATTTCAAAATAAGCGATAACTTTATATTCGACAATGGCGAAAATAACTTCGAGCTAACCCATAAAATTCCTAGCGCACTTCGCTTGCATCTATTCAACAAATGGAACGTGGATTATGATAAACCGATGATTGACATTGATCACTTTGTTCCAAGCTCATTGGGAGGCCCAGGAAACATTGAAGAAAATCTTGAAATTGTTGGATTATCCATAAATCGCACGAAAGGAAATTCTGTTCCACGCGGTGTTTTTGTGATTGGTAAGGCGTTCTGCGAATTTAGAAAAGTACCCGTCAATATACCAAGCGAGTTCACGTCTGCCAAAACCCCGTTAGAAAAAAGCCCGGCGGGAAAGGATGTGGCTAAGAAAATAATAAGCGCTGTGAACTCAAAAGAAAATACTATGGATGAGATAAGAAATTTCTACGCTGATGTAAAAAATTCCACAGGAAGACCCCGAACCCACCATGATAGATATCTGCATATATTCACGCAAACTAGTGGTTTTTGCTCGTCATTGCGTGAGTTAGACTACCCATGGACCATTATATTTTCCAAACTGAGCTTCCGCGAACCAGCAACATGCGTGTAGGTGACAAGGGGGCCATCGGTCCCAGCTGAATAATCGAGGCACATCGCATTGGCGCTTTGAAGCTTTGGCTCACCTGACATCCAGTAATGCCCAAAGAAGACGGGTTTATCCCCGGCAGGATAGGCGGCCATCAGCAAATCCTCTGGTAAAGCCTCATCTGGAAGCTGGTTGATGTCAGGGACCGACATCGCAACCTGACGCCAGTTCCGGGCATCACTGGCCCACCACTTCACTCTCACATGGTGCCGAACCTTACCGCCCTTGTCCACGAACGAATGCGGGACTGGCAAACGTGCCTCCGGCCCCTTTGCGACCGCTTCGATTAGATTGTAAAATGCATCACCTCTGCGGCCTGCGCGGATCAGTTGATCCTGAGAAAGGGCCCCCGCGGCAGTCCGCTTTTTCAGATCAGCGATTGCGGGCTGGATCCACGCAGCGTGAACAGCGCGAAGCTCCTCCATCTCAATGAACAGTGGCAGGCCCTTCATCCAGTCGAGCACATCCTTTGTGTGAGACGCACCCAGAGGAAACTCCTTGAGAAAGCTTTCGTGTTGGTCGAAGTTGCCTTGGTCATGAGCGCGCAGAGGCTCCCCTGTCTCGGGATCAGGCGTATGGAAATGAAGTGCATTGAGTTCATGATTGCCCATTATGGCCCGGGCGCGCCCTGCATCCATCAACTCGCGCACGATCCGGATGACAGCAGCGTTTTCAAGACCACGGTCGATGAAATCACCCAAGAAGACGATCTGACGATCGGGCTCGGGATGCAGCCACGTCGTGCCATTGCGCTGCCAGCCGAGGCTTTGCAGAGCAATGCGCAGCTTCTCGGCCTGACCGTGGATGTCGGGAATAATGTCTGTGATACTCAAGGCCCTGCTCTCCTCATTTTTAATAGCAAGCCACCACGCAGGCGATGCAGAAACACGCCTTTGGCTGCGGCTTCCTGTTATTCATTTTGATTCATCGCGAACGAGAATTTCCAACTCAGCTCGATCAATCCAGTGGATTGCTATGTCAGGTTTGATTGTCCGAATCTGATCTACAAAAATCCCTCTATAGGCTTCAAGCTGTGCGAAATAATCCACAAAGCTGCCACCACCGCTCTTATGGTCTAGGATCAAGCGCTTTCCATCGCCCGTCGCCACAAGATCAGTGATCCCGTTGAATTCCGCGCCTGATGCTTCGCGTTGCTGTATCGGCACCTCACACTCGATCTGCGTATAGCCCTCAGTGGTCAGCCATTGCCTGAGAGCATCCGCCTGTGCTTGCAACAGATCCAGAGCCGCCTCGTCAAAGCCGGTAGCCGCGGGCAGCCGCGAACGAAGATCCGGGCGCAGCAGCAGGACGCGCATCACCTTGTGCAGCGCGGTGCCGCGTTCGCTGGCAGTCGCCGCAAGGGCTGCAACCTGCGGCGCAATATTCAGTTTCACAATGCGGGTTTGCACCTCAGGCAGCGGCTCCTGCACTATCAATGATGGCCTGATACGCCACGCCGTCTGATCAGCTTCCGGCAAAGGTCGCAGTTCACCAAGTGCCAGCCTTTCCGAGGCCTTCTGATCGCCGGTAGCTTTCAGTATGCCGGGAGCCTCCGTGCTGCACATCAGCGTGCGCGCAGGAAAATCTATACCGCCAACCTTCATGTGCCCGGCCTCTGGCTGCATGCCGGCCTCCAGGACCAGCATTTCAGCGTTGTTCGCAGGTCCCTCGCCCTCACCGAGTTTCTTCAGCGCAAAATCCGGCCACTCAAGGATCAGCCGGTCGCGCCCGCGGGTCAGCGCCACATAAAGCAGGCGCCGCGCATCGGCCTCTGATGCCAACCGGCGATCAGCAATGAAGATTTCCTTCTTCTCCTTGATCGACAGATCGGGCGTCCAGATCAGTTGGGCCCGCTCCAGAATGGCCCCAAGATCGCTGAAATCCGTGAACTCGGCGCGCAAGGTGCCAGGCTTTTCCCCGATCTTGTTGTCGAGCCCCACCACCAGAGTGATCGGCCATTCCCGTCCTTTTGAGGCATGCCAGGTAACAATCTCGACGCCCTGCCCTGCGCTTTGGCCGGGGTCAGGGTGGCGGTCGAAATCGCGCTCTTCACGGCGCGCCTCGAGCCAACCCAGAAAAACCTGCGCGCTCGCGCCATGGAAACCCGCAGCAGCCTTGAAATCGCGATGGGCCGAGACGAATTCGCTGACTTCTGCATGCAGACGCATCAGGTCGGCATGGGCTTGTACCGCCTCTGGCATGCACGCCGCCCAGTCAAGGATCCCAGAGGCGTTCAACACCTGCGGCAACAGAGTTTCCAGCGGCATGGCCGCTGCGATCTCTGCCAGCGCGCGCAGCTCGGCGAGCTGGGCACAAGTGTCCAGGCCTTCATCAGCAAGCAGGGTCATGGCCTGCTGAAGCGGCATGGACGATGGGCCGAGCGTCAGGACCGCGAGTGCCGCATGGCGATCTGTGGGATCAACCGCGAATGCCAAGGCATTGCGCGCCGCCATCACAGCAGGCGAATCCAGCCAGCCGGCTTCGCTGATCCGGACCGGCACACCTTGCCGCTTCAGCGCGCTGGCATAGCGCCCGGCCATCGAATGCGTCGGCGCCAAGATGGCAATATCGCGCGGCTCCACTGTCCGGGATGTCGGAGCCTTGGGATCGCTTTCCCGCTCCACCACCGGCCCAGCCGCTTCGAGGATCGCCGCGATGCGTGCCGCCACATGCTCCTCTGGACGGGACTTCTTCGATCGCCGCCCTTCTGGAATGCGCAGGATCTCGGCGAAGGTCTCGCCAGTTTCCGGCCGCTGCGGTTCCAGGGGCACATAAGCCTCCCCGAACAGCACCGCTGAGATCGCATTCACCATCTGCAGAGAAACGCGCGAAAGTTGGTGATGCCCTGAGGGGCGGCATATCATGGCGGTGTCGAGTCGCCGTCAATTCTCTGCT
>Ga0076929_100415_pt1 | contig 41821 bp, 36 predicted proteins | sample HotLakConUCCSL28_FD_87104 | JGI IMG/M metagenome (GOLD analysis project Ga0076929, IMG submission 87104) | Hypersaline microbial mat communities from Hot Lake, Washington, USA - Hot Lake Consortium UCC-SL28 (version 3) (version 3) | ecosystem: Environmental > Aquatic > Thermal springs > Hot...
TTCATGACGCGCTGAGGGGTGAACCCGGCGCAACCGGGCGCCGGGTCCTCCTCGCCATGCGCGGTGCCCCTCGCGGGCCGCGCCTTCCCGCATCAGTCCACCACGACCCTGTGCATATCGTTGAGCGGTCCCTTGCGCCCGGGCGTCGGCGGCGGGCGGTGCTAGGGTCCGCCTCGGGCGCCACGTGGCGGCGTCCGTGCGTCACGGGACCTCGATGGAACAGCTCGCCCTCGACCTCGGCCTTCCCGCGGACCCGCCCGAGACGGTGGTGGCCCGCTCCAACGCGGCCGCCTACGCGCTGGTGGACGACTGGCCCCGCTGGCCGGACCGCATCGTCATGGTGCGCGGCCCCGAAGGCTCGGGGAAGAGCCATCTCGCGCGGGTCTTCTGCGAGCGGGCGGGGGCGCGGCTCGTGGAGGGGAGGGAGCTTGCCGCAGCCGACGTTCTCGATCTCGCCTCCGGCCCCGTCGCCGTGGACGACATGGAGGAGGCCGACGAGCGCGCCCTCTTCCACCTCGTCAACGCCGTGCGCGCGGCGGGGACGACGCTTCTCCTCACGGGCCGCACCCGCGCCGCGGTGACCCTCGCCGACCTTTCGTCCCGCCTGCGGGGCGTTCCGGAGGTGGCCCTCGAGGCGCCTGACGACGCGCTCTTGCGCCGGGTCGTCGTGGAGGCCTTCATCGCCCGCCAGCTGCCGGCCGATCCCGCGGTCGTCACCTTCCTCCTCGCCCGCATGGAGCGGACACTCCACGCCGCGCGGCGAGCGGTGGAGGCCATCGACCGTGCCGCCCTCGCCGAGCGGAAGGGGCCGACGCGCCCGCTCGCCGCACGGGTGCTCGCGGCAGGCGGTTCACCCCCTGGCGAGGATGTGCCATGACCGCGGCGACTGCGGCCAGCGGAGCGGGAATGACGGCTGACACGGGAACCCTTCCGGCACGGACGGTGCGCCCCCACGAGGTGGACGCGACCCTGCGGGCAAGCCCCGCGCGCTTCACGAACCGCGAGCTGTCCTGGCTCGCCTTCAACGCGCGCGTCCTCGAGGAGGCGGACAATCCAAATCACCCGCTCCTCGAGCGCCTGCGCTTCCTCTCCATCTCGGCGAACAACCTCGACGAGTTCCTGATGGTGCGCGTCGCGGGTCTCATCGCCCAGCAGCGCGCGAGCGTCGACGCCGTGTCGGACGACGGGCTCACGCCGTCCGAGCAGCTCGCCCGCATCAACGAGGGCGTCGCCCGCCTCCAGCACAGGCAGCAGAGCCAGCTCACGGAGCTGCGCACCCTCCTCGCGAAGGAGGGGATCGAGATCGTCTTTCCCCCCGACCTCACCGACAGGGAGCGCGACGGCCTCGAGCGGACCTTCCTCGACCACATCTTCCCCGTCCTCACGCCGCTCGCCATCGACCCGGCGCATCCCTTCCCATTCATCCCCAACCTCGGCTTCTCCCTCGCGCTCCAGCTGAAGGCGCCGGACGGGGAGAGCCGCGTGGCGCTCGTGCGCATCCCGGCGCAGGTGGAGCGCTTCATCCGCCTCGATGGGGAGACGAACCGCTTCATCTCCCTCGGCTATGCGATCCGCCTCCACCTCCACCGCCTGTTCCCGGGCCACGAGGTGATCGGGACGGGCTCCTTCCGCGTCATCCGCGACAGCGACCTCGAGATCGAGGAGGAGGCGGAGGACCTCGTCCGCACCTTCGAGAGCGCCCTCAAGCGGCGCCGCCGCGGCGTCGTGGTGCGGATGGAGGCGGAAGCCTCCATGCCGGAGGATCTGAGGCAGTACGTCGCCGCCTCGCTCGGCGTCGACGAGAGCGGCGTCATGGTGATCGACGGGCTCCTCGCGCTGAAGGACCTGTCCCAGCTCGTCTCCCTCGACCGGCCGGACCTCAAGTTCCAGCCCTTCACCGCCCGCTTTCCCGAGCGCGTGCGCGACCAGGGCGGCGACTGCCTCGCCGCGATCCGCGCCAAGGACATGGTGATCCACCACCCCTACGAGTCCTTCGACGTGGTGGTGCAGTTCCTCGCCCAGGCCGCCGCCGACCCGGACGTCGTCGCCATCAAGCAGACGCTCTACCGCACCTCCAACGACAGCCCCATCGTGGCGGCCCTGATCGCGGCGGCGGAGGCGGGCAAGTCCGTCACCGCCCTCATCGAAATCAAGGCGCGCTTCGACGAGGAGGCGAACATCCGCTGGGCGCGCGACCTCGAGCGCGCCGGCGTCCAGGTGGTCTTCGGCTTCCTGGAGCTGAAGACGCACGCCAAGCTGTCCATGGTCGTGCGGCGCGAGGGTGGCAGGCTCGTCTCCTACGTCCACATCGGGACCGGCAACTACCATCCGATTACGGCGAAGGTCTACGAGGACCTGTCCTTCTTCACCTCCGACCCGGTGATCGCGCAGGACGTGGCGCGTGTCTTCAACTACATCACCGGGTACGCAGAGCCCGCCGAGCTCTCGCGCCTCGCCGTGTCGCCGATGACGCTGCGCAAGCGCATCATCGACCACATCCACGCCGAGATCTCCCACGCCCGCGCCGGGCGGACGGGCGCCGTCTGGATGAAGATGAACTCGCTCGTCGACCCGAAGATCATCGACGCCCTCTACGACGCATCCGCGGCGGGCGTCGAGATCGATCTCGTGGTGCGAGGGATCTGTTGTCTTCGCCCGGACGTTCGGGGTCTGTCGGAGAACATCCGGGTGAAGTCCATCGTGGGGCGCTTCCTCGAGCACAGCCGCGTCTTCTGCTTCGGCAACGGCTCGCCGCTGCCCTCGCGGGACGCCGTCGTCTATATCGGGTCGGCCGACATGATGCCGCGCAACCTCGACAGGCGGGTCGAGACTCTGGTCCCCATCGACAACGACACCGTGCACGAGCAGATCCTCGGCCAGATCATGGTCGCGAACCTCAAGGACAACGAGCAGAGCTGGCGCGTCATGCCCGACGGAGGGCACGAGCGGGTCGTGCGGGCGGAAGACGAGGAGCGGGTGAACGCGCACGAGTACTTCATGACCAACCCGTCCCTGTCGGGCCGGGGCAAGGCGGGCAAGCTCTTCGCGCCCAAGACCTTCAAGCCGCTGAAGTCTTGATCGCCTCGGCCGATCTCCAGGAGGCGGTGGCGACGCCGCAGGGCGCGCGCATGGGCGACGGCGCGGTTGGCGTCATCGACCTCGGCTCCAACTCCGTCCGCCTCGTCCTCTACGAGCGGGCGAGCCGCGCGCCGACGGTCCTCTTCAACGAGAAGGTCCTCGCCGGCCTCGGCGAGGGGCTCGCGCAGACCGGGGCGCTGCCCGACGCCGCGCAGGCCCGCGCCCTCGACGCGGTCGCCCGCTTCATGGCGATTGCCCGCGCGGCGGGCGTGCGCGACGTGTCCATCGTCGCCACCGCGGCCGCCCGCGTCGCGAGCAACGGCGCCGACTTCATCCGCCGCATCGAGGAGGTGGCGGGCGCCGCCGTGCGCGTCCTCGACGGGCGGGAGGAGGCGCAGATGGCCGCGAGCGGCGTCCTGTGCGGCTTCTGGCGTCCCGACGGCGTCGTGGGCGACCTCGGCGGCGGCTCCCTCGAGCTCATCGACGTCGGCGAGCACGGCCTCGGCCCAGGGGACAGCTTCTCCCTCGGAACCCTGCGCCTGAGGGGGGAGGCGAAGGGCGCCCTCTCGAAGGCGACGGAGCTGATCGAGTCCGCCCTCGAGGGCTCCGTCCAGCTCCCCCTCATGGCGGGGCGCACCCTCTATGCCGTCGGCGGGACGTGGCGCTCCCTGTTCCGCCTCCACATGGCCGAGACGCGCTATCCCATCTCGGTGATGCACCACTACCGCGTCGCTGCGCCCGACATGGCCGCCTTCTGCGACCGCATCCTGAAGAACTCGCTCGATTCCATGGCCCGCGCCAGCGTCGTCTCCAAGGGGCGGCGCCCCCTCGTGCCGTGGGGCGCCGCCGTGATGCGCTCGCTCGTCGCGCTCGGGCGGCCGAAGGAGGTGGTCGCGTCCGCACTCGGCGTGCGCGAGGGCCTCATCTATGCCGGCCTCGACCGGGCCGAGCGGATGCGCGACCCTCTCGTCCTCGCCGCCGAGGAGCTCGCCGTCCTGCGCGGCCGCTCGCCCCGCCATGCCGCGGAGCTCGTCGACTGGACGAGAAGCCTCCTCGCCACCCTCGGCATCGGCGAGACGGAGGAGGAGACGCGCCTTCGCGTCGCCGCCTGCCTCCTGTCCGACATCGGCTGGCGCGCCCACCCGGACTACCGCGGCGACCAGGCGATCGCCATCGTCTCCAACGCGGCCCTCTACGGCGTCGACCACGCCGGGCGCGGCTTCCTCGCGGCCGTCCTCCACGACCGCTACGGCGGCCTCGCAAATCCCTCCGGCGCGCCGGGGCCAGACCAGCTCTGCCCCCAGCGCCTCGGCGAGCGCGCGCGCCTCCTCGCCGGCGCCTTCCGCCTCGCCTACGTGATCGCCCCGGGGATCCCCGGTCTCCTGCCGCGCACGCGGATCCTGAAGGAGGGGGACACGCTCGTCCTGTGGCTGCCGGACGATCTGGCCGCCCTCGCCGGCGAGCGTCCCCTTCGCAGGATGCGCCAGCTCGCGCGGCAGGCAGGCATGGAAGGCACGATCCGCGCCGCAGGAAGGGACATGGTCCAGACCTGCAAGTGAACCTCTCGATCGGCGTCCATCCGGAACCGATCCGTCGCTGGTGCGTCATTTGCGCAAAGGAGTTTGCGAAGATGACGCGCTTGCAGACGCGCCCCGCCGGCGCCCTCCCGGTGATCCTCGCCGCCCTCGCCATCGCTGTCGCCCTCGCCGTTCCCGCGGCGGCGCAGGAGGACGGCGGTTCCGACGCCTTCCGGATCGAGCGCCTCAACGCCGGTCTCGGCCCCGCGCCCGAGGGGCTCGACAGGTCGACACCGAGGGCGACCCTCGAAGCGTTCCTCACCTACACCGATCGTGGCGAGTTCGCGGAAGCGGCGCACCTTCTCGACCTCGCGCCGGTGGCGACCGAGGCCCAGGCGGAGCTCGGCCCGGTCCTCGCCGCCCGCTTCTCCCACATCCTCGGCCGCAAGATCCCCATCGACTGGGACGTCCTGCCGGACAGGCCCGACGGCATGGTGACCACCGGCAGCGACCGGGAGCCGATGGTGGGCGAGACGCGCCGCAGCATATCCATCGGCTCCCTGGAGCTCGACCGCTGGCCCGTCGGCGTGCGCCTCAACCGCGTCTCGACGCCCGCGGGCGATCCGGTCTGGGTGTTCTCTCGCCAGACCGTGGAGCATATCGACGCGCTCCATGAGAAGTTCGGCCCGACCTGGATCGAGCGGATGATGCCCGCGCCCCTTCGGGCCGAGGCGCCCGTGCTGGGGCTTGGCTGGTGGGAGCTGATCGCGATCCCGATCGTCCTCGTGGTGGCCGCAGCCGTCGGTGTCGTCCTCAACGCGCTCCTGACGAGGATCGCGGACCGCGCCCGCTCCGACCACGTGAGCCTCGGCGTGAGGCGGGTGCGCCTGCCCGTCGTCCTTCTCACCGTCGCCGTCTGCCTGAGAATCCTCGTCACCAGCGTCTTCGTGTTCTCGGCGGCGACGGCGAGCATCATCTCTGCGCTCTTCTGGCTCCTCATCGTCGCGGCGCTCCTCCTCGGCGCGGCCCGCATCCTCGACACCGTCATCGACGCCGCCTCGAAGCGCTATATCGACAACATCGACGACCCGCAGAACACGGCGGCCCGCCACTGGTACACGAACCTCTCGGCGGCGAAGCGGATCGGGCTCATCGTGGTCGGTCTCGTCGGGATCGCGATCGCCCTCTCGGAGCTGAGGGTCTTCGAGAACTTCGGCCTCAGCCTCCTCGTCGCCGCCGGCGCTGCCACGGCGATCTTCGGCCTCGCGGCGCAGACGGTGCTCGGCAACATCCTCGCATCGCTCCAGATCGCGCTCGCCAAGCCGATCCGCATCGGGGACGCCGTCTTCTACGACGACCACTGGGCCTACGTGGAGCGCATCAACTACACGTTCGTGCAGCTGAGGACCTGGGACCAGAAGCGCTACATCGTCCCCGTGAAGAATCTCGTGAGCACCGCCTTCGAGAACTGGACACGGGAGGACGCGCAGCTCACCCTGCCAGTCCTCCTGAAGCTCGACCACCGTGCCGACGTGGAGGCGCTGCGCCGCGTCTTCCACGAGATCGCGCCGAAGGACCCGGACTGGGCCGAGGACGCGACGCCCAAGGTCCAGGTCATCGGGCAGGACGAGGACGGAATCGACGTGCGCTTCTACTGCACCGCCTCGAACCCGACGGCGGCCTGGAACCTCCACTGCCGCATGCGCGAGCGGATAATCGCCATGCTGCGCGAGGAGGACGAGCCGTCCGACCTGCCGCGGACCCGCCTCGCCTACGTGGAGAATACGCTGGAGCGGAACGTGTCCGAGGAGAGCGTCTACGAGGACGGCTTCGTGGACGCGACCGGCGAGCCGAAGGCCCGGCCGCTCCGCCCCCGAACCGCCGGATCGTCCCGCTCGGTCACCGTCGACTGAGCCCGCGGCCGGGCGCGCGCCGTCGTCTGGGTCCGCGCGGCCGGGCGCGCGCAGTCGTCTGGGTCCGCGCGGCCGGGCGCGCGCAGTCGCTCAGGGGCGGTCGGCGCGCGCGAGAACGGCGTTGGCGAAGACGTTCGCCGCAGCGATCGTCGCCTCCCGCGGCACGTCCTCGGCCTCGTTGTGGGTGATGCCGTCGACGCAGGGGCTGAACAGCATCGCCGTCGGCGCGACGCGGCTCATGTAGTAGGCGTCATGGCCGGCCTGGCTCTTGATGTCCCGGCTCGAGACGCCGAGCGCCGAGGCCGCATCGCGCAGGAGGGCGATGCAGTCCGGGTCGAACACCTCGTCGCCGAAGCGCCAGGTGCTCGTGATCTCCCGATCCACCCTGGCGCGGGTCGCCGCCTCGTCGATGGCCGCCATCGCCTGCCGCCGCATCTCCTCGGCGGCCGCGGCATCCTCGTGGCGCACGTCGACGGTGAGCTCGGCGAAGCTCGACAGGATGCCCGGCTTGTTCGGCCAGGCGACGATGCGCGAGACGGTCGCCTTCCCGATGGGGGCGAAGGCGAGGCCGATCTCGTTCACCGCAGCCCCCGCATAGGCCGCCGCCACGAGCGCGTTTCGCCGTCTCGCCATCGGCGTCGGCCCTGTGTGCGCCGTCTCGCCGTGGAAGCGCACCGTGGCGCCGTGGGAGGCGTAGCCTCCCGTCACGATCCCGACGATCGTTCCCGTCTCGTGGAGCTCCGGCCCCTGCTCGATGTGGAGCTCGAAGTAGGCGTCGACGGGCTTGCCGACGTCCGCCTCGCCCCGGTAGCCGATCGCCTCCAGAGCATCGACGAGGCGGACCCCGTCGTCGTCCCGCCTGTCGTGGAGCCAGTCGAGCGTCTCGACCCCCGCGAACGCGGCCGCCGACATCATGGGAGGGGAGAAGCGCGCGCCCTCCTCGTTGGTCCAATCGACCACCTCGACGGGGCGGCGCGGCACGTGTCCCCTGTCCTTCAGCGTGCGGATGATCTCGAGGCCGGCGAGGACGCCGAGGATGCCGTCGAAGCGCCCGCCGGTCACCTGCGTGTCGAGGTGGCTGCCGACGAGGACGGGCGGGCCGTCGGTCTGCCCCTCGAGGCGCAGGAAGATGTTGCCGGCCTTGTCGACGGTGACGGGAAAGCCTCCCTCCTCGCCCCAGGCGCGGAGCTGGTCGCGCACGGCCTTGTCCTCCGGCGTGAGTGCGAGGCGGCGAAGCCCTCCCGCGACGCCCGGCCCGATCTCGGCCGAGCGCATGAGTGTGTGCCAGAGCCTGTCGCCGTCGATCTCGATCATGGTGGTCTGCTCGCGCGTCTGGTTGGTGCGGTGCGATAGGGTGCGTCGTGGTGCCGCCGCCCGTCACGGCGCCGTGAGAGGCGCGGCACCCGGCGGCGACGGCGCGAGGCTAGCGCATCATCCGGGCCGGCTGGAACAGCGGGGGCGGGAGGGCGACGCGCGGGACTGCGGCCAGAGAGCGTCTCCGGCCCGCGTTCCCGCACGAGCGGATCGGGCTGTCCGGTGGAGCGGGCCCTGCCGAAGCACGGCGTCGCTCTGCCGAGCCAATGGGTGACTCGCGATCGTCGGACAGTGCCGGAAGAGCCTTGCGGGGTGAGGAGCGGCCGCCCTCCCGGTCAGGGCTTTTCCACAGGCGCGCCGCTCGCGGGATCGACGGCGACGTAGGGCAGGCCCGCCTGCTTCCAGGCGCCGAAGCCGCCTTCGAGGTGTGCGAGGCGGTCGATCCCCGCCTGCCGCGCCTTCTGCGCCACGGTCTTCGAGCGCACGCCGGAGCCGCAGTGGAAGACGAGGCGCTTCGTCTCCTGCGTCGGCAGCTTGCCGGCGTCGAAGCCGGAGAGGGGATAGAGAAGCGCGCCCGGGATGTGCTCGAAGGCGTACTCTGCGGGGGTGCGCACGTCGACGAGGACGATCTCTCCCGCGTCGTGCATGGCCTTCACCTCCTGCGGGGTGAAGACGTCGAGGGCGACGCCCCCGAGATCCTCGGTCTTCGCCATCGTTCCGTCTCCTGTCGTCCGCGCCGCCGAAGGGCGATGTGTCGCGATTGCATGCTCCCGCACGTGTTGCGGGCGGCTCCGGGATGGGATGGGGTGGAGGGTGGCGTGGCTCCCCGGGCCGGATTCGAACCAGCGACCAACCGGTTAACAGCCGGTTGCTCTACCACTGAGCTACCGGGGAATGACGCCTTGCGTGGACGGCGATATAGCAACCGCCTGACAGAGGCGCAACCACTCCGGAGGCATTCCTTGACCCACCATCCCCTCGTCCTCGTGCTCGGCGGCGCGCGCTCCGGCAAGTCCGGCTATGCCGAGGCGCTCGCGGGGGCGGCGGGGCGACCCGTCACCTACGTCGCCACCGCAGGCCCCCCGCGCGACGGGGAGATGGCCGAAAGAATCGCCCGCCACAGGGCCGACCGCCCCGCCGACTGGCGCACCGTCGAGGTGACAGTCGACGTTGCCGGCGTCCTCGGCGCGACGGAAGGCGTCGTCCTCCTCGACTGCCTCACCCTGTGGCTCACCAACGTCGTCCTCGGGGACCACGACGTCGAGCGGGAGACCGAGCGGCTCGTCGACGCGCTTCGGGGCCGCACCGCCGCCGTGGTGGCGGTCTCCAACGAGGTGGGGGAGGGGATCGTCCCCACCACCGCGCTCGGCCGATCCTTTCGCGACCGGCAGGGTATGCTAAACCAGCGCGTCGCGCAGGTGGCGGACACCGTCGTCAAGATGGTCGCCGGCTGCCCGCTCGTGGTGAAGCCCTCGAGAGAGCCGGAGATCCGACTTTGAAGAACCGCGTTCCCGTCACCGTCGTCACAGGCTTTCTCGGCGCGGGCAAGACGACGCTCATCCGCCGCCTCCTGGAGGAGGCCGGCGACACGCGCTTCGGCCTCGTCATCAACGAGTTCGGCGACATGGGCTTTGACGGGGAGATGGTGAAGGACTGCCTCGACCCGTCCTGCGCCGACGACGTGGTGGAGCTCACCAACGGCTGCCTCTGCTGCACCGTGGCGGACGATTTCGTGCCGGCGCTGGAGAAGCTTCTCGACCGGCCCGAGCCGCCGCACCGCATCCTCATCGAGACGTCGGGCCTTGCCCTGCCGCAGCCCCTCATCGCCGCCTTCGCCTGGCCGAGCGTCAAGCCGCGCGTGACGGTGGACGCCGTCGTCACGCTGGTGGACGTTCCGGCGGTGGCCGACGGGCGCTTCGCCGACGATCCCGATGCCGTCGAGGCCGAGCGGCGCGCCGACGAGGCGCTCGACCACCACTCACCGCTGGAGGAGCTCTTCGAGGACCAGCTGCGCGCCGCCGACCTCGTGATCCTGTCGAAGACCGAGGGGCTGCCGGCGGAGACCGTGGCGTCGGTGAGGGCGCTGGTGGAGCGGGAGGTGCGCGCCGGCGTTCCCGTGGTGACGGGGGCGGACGCGCGCGTCTTCGGCCTCGGCGCCGCGGCGGAGGACGATCCCGCCGCCCGCGACGGCCACCACGGCCACGAAGACGACCACGAGCACGACGACTTCGAGAGCCGCGTGGTGCCGGCCAGCTTCGCCTCGAAGGACGATGCCGAGGCCGCCGTCGCGGCGCTTGCGGCGCACCGCGCCATCCTGCGCGTCAAGGGAAGCGTCGAGATCGCGGGACGCCCGGCGCCGCTCTTCGTCCAGGCGGTCGGCCCGCGCGTCGAGACATGGTTCGGCCGGCCCGGGACGGCGGCGACCGGGCTCGTCGTCATCGGCCTCTCCCCGCTCGATGCAACCGCCCTCGCGGGGCTGGAGGCGGTGCCGGCCGCCTGATGCACCTTCTCGCCGCCGACGCACAGCGCATCGACGACGGCGAGGAGGCCGTCGATCTCGCCCTTGCCCCCGCCCCGATCGTGATCCTCTCCGCGGCGGACGGGGAGATCACGGCGTTCGCCAGGGCCGTCCGCCAGGCACCGGAGGGCGGCGAGGTGCGCCTTGCCAGCCTCTCGGCGCTGTCGCACCCCATGTCGGTGGACCTTCTCGCCGACAGGACGCTGCGCCACGCGAAGGTCATCGCCGTGCGCGTCCTCGGAGGGGAGGGCTATTTCGCCTACGGCATCGAGACGCTGCGACGCGTCGCGGCGGGCACGGGCGCGCGGCTCGTCGTCGTCCCGGGCGAGGCGGAGTTCGACGAGACGCTCGCCGCCCGCGGCACCGTCCCGGTGGAGGTGGCCCGCCGCTTCCACGCCTATTGCCGCGAGGCGGGGCCGCAGAACCGCGCGCGCGCGGTCGGCTTCCTGCGCGCCCTCGTGGACGGGGGCGCCCCGCCGCCGCCGGCCGCGAGCGTGCCTGCCGCCGGCCTCTACGCCCGCGGTGCGCTCCCGCGAAGCCTCGGCGAGCTCGCGGCGCTCCTGCCGGACGGCCCCGCGGTGGGCCTCGTCTTCTACCGTGCCCACCTCGTCGACGGGCTCCTCGGCGGCATCGACGCGCTGGTGGAGGGGCTCGTCGCGGCGGGCCTGAGGCCGGTTCCCGTCTTCGCGTCGAGCCTCAAGGATCCCGTCGCCGCCGCAGTCGTCCGCTCGCTCCTCGACGAGGCGGGGGCGGATGTGGTGCTGACCACGGTCGCCTTCTCGGCGGGCGGCGCGGGGACGGCGCTCGACGCCCACCGCCGCGTCGTGCTGGAGGCCGTGCAGGCGGGCTCCGGCGTCGCCGAGTGGGAGGAGAGCGCTGCGGGCCTCGGCGTGCGGGACCTTGCCATGAGCGTCGTCACGCCGGAGTTCGACGGCCGCGTCCTCTCCCGCGCCTTCGCCTTCAAGACGCGCGGCGAGAGGGACGCCCTCACGGGCGCCTTCCCGGTCGACTACGCCGCGGTGCCGGACAGGGTGCGCTTCGTGGCTTCGCTCGCCGCCGCCCACGCGCGCCTCGCCGCGACGCCGCCGCAGGACAGGCGCATCGCACTCGTCCTCGCCAACTATCCCGGCAAGGGCGGGCGCATCGCGAACGGCGTCGGCCTCGACACGCCTGCCTCCACGGTGAACATCCTCGAAGCGCTCGCGGCGGAGGGTTACCGCGTCGAGGGCGCACCCGCCGACGCCGCCGCCCTCATGGCGCGCCTCGTCGCGGGGCGGGAGGCGCCGCCCGCGCGCCTTCCCCTCGCGCGCTACCGCCGCTGGTTCGACGCCCTGCCGGAGCGCGCCCGCGCCGCCGTCCTCGCCGAATGGGGACCGCCGGAGGACGATCCGGCGTTCGACGGCGGGGCGATCGGGGTTCCCGTCCACGCCTTCGGCAACGTCGCCGTCGCCGTGCAGCCGACCCGCGGCTACGAGCGCGACCCGAAGGCCACCTATCACGACCCCGCCCTCGTCCCGACCCACGCCTACCTCGCCTTCTACCTTCACCTGCGCGAGGTCTTCGGCGCCGCGGCGATCGTCCACGTGGGCAAGCACGGCAACATGGAGTGGCTGCCGGGAAAGGCCGTCGCGCTGTCGTCAGCCTGCTGGCCCGAGATCGCGTTCGGCCCGACGCCCCACGTCTACCCCTTCATCGTCAACGATCCGGGGGAGGGGACGCAGGGCAAGCGCCGCGCCCAGGCGGTGATCGTGGACCACCTCACCCCCGCCATGACGCGCGCGGAGAGCCACGGCGCGTCCGAGGAGCTCGAGACGCTGATCGACGAATACGCCACCGCCCGCGCGCTCGACCCCACCCGCGCCGACCGCATCGCCGGCGACATCCTCGACGCCGCCGCGCGGGGAGGCTTTGCGGCGGACCTCTCGCTCGACCTGTCGGGCGACCGCGACGCCGCCATCGCCGCCCTCGACGCCCACATCTGCGACCTCAAGGAGATGCAGATCCGCGACGGCCTCCACGTCCTCGGCGAGAGCCCCGCGGGCCGGCAGCGCCGCGACCTCCTCGTCGCCATCGCCCGGGCGCCGCGTGGGGCCGGGGAGGGTGACGCATCGCTGATCCGCGCCATCGCGGAGGACTTCTCGCTCGGCTTCGATCCGCTCGACGTCGATCTCGCGGCACCTTGGACCGGCCCGCGCCCGGCCCCGCTCGACCTTGCGCCCGGCCCCTGGCGCACGGCCGGCGACACGGTGGAGCGGCTGGAGGCCTTCGCCGCAGCCCTCCTCGAGGGAGCGGCAGAGCCCGGCCCGCGCGCCCGCGCCGTCCTCGCGACGCTCGAGCCCGTCGCCGAGGCGCTCGATGCGTCGGGCGCCCGCGAGATCGCGGCCGTCATCGACGCGCTCGCCGGCCGCTACACGCCGCCCGGCCCGTCGGGCGCGCCGACCCGCGGCCGGCCGGACGTGCTGCCCACCGGGCGCAACTTCTTCGCCGTCGACATCCGCGGGATTCCGACCCGCGCCGCATGGGCCATCGCCCGCGCCGCCGCCGAGCGCGTGGTGGAGCGCTACGTGATGGAGGAGGGGGACTGGCCGCGCTCCGTCGTCCTCACCTGCTGGGGCACCTCCAACATGCGCACCGGCGGCGACGATATCGCCCAGGCGCTCGCCCTCGTCGGCGTCGAGCCCGTCTGGGACGGCGCGCGCCTCACCGGCTTTTCCGTGCGCTCGCCGGGCGCGCTCGGCCGGCCGCGGGTGGACGTGACGCTGCGTGTCTCTGGCTTCTTCCGCGACGCCTTCCCCGAGCAGATCGCGCTCTTCGATTCGGCCGCCCGCGCCGTGGCGGCGCTCGACGAGCCCGACGACCAGAACCCGATCCGCCGCCGCTTCCGGGAGGCCGGGGAGGACGGCGACGTCTCGGTCTTCGGCGCGATGCCCGGCGCCTACGGTGCCGGCCTCCAGGCCCTCGTCGACACCGGCGCCTGGGAGCGGCGGGAGGATCTCGCCGAGGCCTTCGTCGCCTGGGGCCGCTACGCCTATGGCAGGGGCCGCCACGGGAGCCCCGCGGAAGGGGCGCTGCGCCGCCGCCTCGCCACGGTGGACGCCGTCGTCCAGGCGCAGGACAACCGCGAGCACGACATCCTCGACTCGGACGACTACTACCAGTTCGAGGGCGGGCTCGCCGCCGCCGTGGAGGCCGCGTCCGGGCGCGCACCCGTCAGCCTCCACGTGGACACCTCCCGCGCCGAGCGCCCGGTCGCGCGCACCCTCGCCGAGGAGATCGCCCGCGTCGTCCGCGGCCGGGCGGCGAATCCGAAGTGGATCGCCGGCGTCATGCGCCACGGCTACAAGGGCGCGTTCGAGATGGCGGCGACGGTGGACTACCTCTTCGCCTTCGCCGCGACGACCGACGCCGTCCAGGACCACCACTTCGACCAGCTCTACGACGCCTATCTGGAGGACGAGGCGGTCGCGGACTTCATCGCCGACGCCAACGCCCCAGCGCTGACGGAGATCGCCGCCCGCTTCCGCGAGGCGATCGCCCGGGGCCTCTGGTCGCCCAAGAAGAACAGCGTGCAGTCCCGCCTCGACGCAATCCTGGAGGACACCCCATGACCCGCGAAGAGATCCCCGCCGAGGACATCGACGCCCGCCACGCCGAGAAGATGCGCAAGAAGAAGGAGGCGCGGGACAAAATTCTCGCCACCAAGACCATCGAGAAGGGCCTTCTCATCGTCCACACCGGCAAGGGTAAGGGCAAGTCCACCGCGGCGTTCGGCATGGTGATGCGCGCCGTCGGGCACGGGATGAGGGTGGGCGTCGTCCAGTTCATCAAGGGCCGCATCGAGACGGGCGAGAAGGCCGTCCTCGACCGCTTCGCCGAAGAGGTCACCGTCAGGCGCATGGGCGAGGGGTTCACCTGGGAGACGCAGGACCGCCAGAGGGACATCGCGGCGGCCACGGCGGCCTGGGAGATCGCGAAGGAGATGATCCGCTCTGGCGAGTACCGGATGGTCCTCCTCGACGAGCTCAACATCGTCCTGCGCTACGACTACCTCGACATCGCCGAGGTGGTCGCCTTCCTGCGGGACGAGAAGCCGCAGGACGTCCACGTCATCGTGACGGGCCGCAACGCGAAGGACGAGCTCGTCGAGATCGCCGACCTCGTGACCGAGATGACGATGGTGAAGCACCCGTTCCGCTCGGGCGTGAAGCCGCAGGCGGGCATCGAGTTCTGACCTGCTGGAACCACCGCCGCGGACGTGCCACGTTGCGGGCGCCGGACATCGACGCCCCGGCCAACACGGCAAACGATCCCGAGGAAACGCCCGATGCTGCTCGACCATATCGAGGTACTCGACAAGTCATTCACCAAGCTCGTCCAGGGCAACGTCTACATGGAGAAGCTCTGGTCGGGGGGGCGCTGGTGCGAGGGGCCGGCCTACTTCGGGCAGGGCCGCTACCTCATCTTCTCGGACATCCCCAACAACAGGATGATGCGCTACGACGAGACGGACGGCTCGGTCTCGGTCTTCCGCAGCCCGTCGCACAACTCCAACGGCAACACGCGGGACCGTGAGGGGCGGCTCGTCACCTGCGAGCACCACGGCCGCCGCGTGAGCCGCACCGAGCATGACGGACGCTACACGGTGCTCGCCGACCGCTACCAGGGCAAGCGCTTCAACTCCCCGAACGACGTCGTCGTCCACCCCGACGGCGGCATCTGGTTCACGGACCCCACCTACGGCATCGACGCGGACTACGAGGGCGAGCGGGCGGAAAGCGAGATCGGCGCGTCGCATGTCTACCGGATCGACCCCGGCACGGGCGAGGTGGAGGCGGTCGCGACGGACTTCGTCAAGCCGAACGGCCTCGCCTTCTCGCCGGACCATTCCCTCCTCTACATCGCCGACACCGGCGCTTCCCACGTGGAGGACGGACCCCGCCACATCCGCCGCTTCCGCGTGGAGGGTGGGCGGCGCCTGTCGGGCGGCGAGGTCTTCGCCACCTGCACCTTCGGCCTCTTCGACGGCTTCCGCCTCGACGAGGGCGGCAACATCTGGACGAGCGCCGGGGACGGCGTCCACTGCTATACGCCCGGCGGCGACCTCATCGGCAAGCTGAAGGTCCCGGAGGTGGTGGCGAACGTGTGCTGGGGAACGCGCTTCCGCAACCGCCTCTACATCTGCGGCACGTCGAGCCTCTATGCGACGTACCTCAAGACCAACGGGATGCCCTATGCGACGTGAGCGGCCGACCGGGGGCGAGCTTCGCCGAGGCGTTGCGGACGGTGAGGGTTCCGGCTCGCAACTGCGGCGCAGGTCCGGGAGCGAAGCCATGACGCCGCGGCGGCGTCGCGGCAGGCGATGACCCTCTCCCGCGCCCTTCTCGCCGGCGTTCTCTACGCGATCGCCGTGTTCGCCGCGGGCTTCGTGCTCGGCGTCCTGCGCGTCCTCGTGCTCGCGCCCGCCGTCGGGGAAGGGATGGCGGTGCTGATCGAGCTGCCCGTCATCCTCGCCGTCGCCTGGTTCGTGAGCGGCGCGGTCGCCCGCCGCCTGTCTGTGCCGCCAGCGGTCCGGCCGCGGCTCCTGATGGGCGGCGCCGCCCTCGTGGTCGTCCTCGCCGCGGACCTTGCCGTCGGCCTCTTCCTTCTCGGCCAGCCGGTGGAAGCCGTCGCGGCGCGTTACGCCACCGCGCCGGGGCTCGTTGGGCTCGCGGGACAGCTCGTCTTCGCGGCGATCCCGCTCCTCCAGGTCCGTCGCCGCCCTCAGTAGACGACCACCGCGCGGATGCTCTCTCCGCGGTGCATGAGGTCGAACCCCTCGTTGATCTCGTCGAGGGGGAGTGTGTGGGTGATCATCGGGTCAATCTCGATCTTGCCCTGCATGTACCAGTCCACGATCCGCGGAACGTCCGTCCGCCCGCGGGCGCCGCCGAAGGCCGTGCCGCGCCAGGAGCGGCCGGTGACGAGCTGGAAGGGACGGGTCGCGATCTCCTGCCCCGCGCCCGCGACGCCGATGATGATCGATTCGCCCCACCCCTTGTGCGCGCACTCCAGCGCCTGGCGCATGGTAGTCACGTTGCCGATGCACTCGAACGAGTAGTCCGCCCCGCCGCCCGTGAGGTCGACGAGGTACGGCACGAGGTCGCCCTCGATCTCCTTCGGATTGACGAAGTGCGTCATGCCGAAGCGCTCGCCCCACTCCTTGCGGGAGGGGTTGATGTCGACGCCGACGATCATGTTGGCGCCCACGAGCCGCGCGCCCTGGATCACGTTGAGCCCGATGCCGCCGAGACCGAAGACGACAACGTTGGAGCCGGGCTCCACCTTCGCCGTGTTGATGACCGCGCCGATTCCCGTGGTCACGCCGCAGCCGATGTAGCAGACTTTGTCGAAGGGCGCGTCCTTGCGGATCTTCGCGACCGAGATCTCGGGAAGGACCGTGAAGTTCGCGAACGTCGAGCAGCCCATGTAGTGGTGGACCATCTCGTTGCCGATGCGGAAGCGGGACGTCCCGTCAGGCATCACGCCGCGCCCCTGGGTGGTGCGGATCTTCTGGCACAGGTTGGTCTTCGGATGGAGGCAGTATTCGCACTCCCGGCACTCGGGCGTGTAGAGGGGGATGACGTGGTCCCCCACCTCGACGGACGTCACGCCAGGGCCGACCTCGCGCACGACGCCCGCGCCCTCGTGGCCGAGGATCGCCGGGAAGAGGCCCTCCGGGTCGCCGCCCGAGCGGGTGAACTCGTCGGTGTGGCAGATCCCCGTCGCCATCACCTCCACGAGGACCTCCCCCTCGCGCGGCCCCTCGAGCTGGACCGTCGTCACCTCCAGCGGCTTGCCTGCCTCGAACGCCACCGCCGCGCGCACTTCCATGGGAGCCTCCTCGCCCTCGTCTTCTGCGGGGAGTTGGACCGAACGCCCCTTCCGACGCAAGCCCCGCGTCGCCGTCGCGAAAGTGCCGAGGCTTGCGGGAGGGGCGCTCTCCGTGGTCCCTGTCGGCAAGCGGCGCGGGGCGTGTCGGAGGGGCCGATGGCAGGGCGGGGAAGGGGGAAGGTGAGGGGGACCGGACTGAGCCGCCGTTCCCGGGCGGCGGTCGCGCTCGCGGCGGTGGCTCTTCTCGTCCCGGCGCCGGTTGGCGGGGTGGCGCCGATGCCGCCACTTGAGGCGCAGACCATTGTGCTGCGAGCCTCCGCGGTTCCGGTGCCAGCGCCCAACCCGCGCGCCGGGGCGGCGGGCGCGCCGGCGCAACGCTCTGCCGCGCCGGGCTTCTTCGACCGCGTCTTCGGCCAGGTCCGCGGCGGGGCGGGGCGGGAGGCCGTGCCGGCGCGCGGCGCCGCGAGCCTCGGCCCGCGCGATCCGCTGAAGCGCCGGCTCATGGAGGCCTATCCCGGCCAGTTTACCTTTGAGGGCAACGAGGTGGTCTTCAGAACCGGCGCGCGCGTCGTGTGGGACGACGGGCGGCGGAAGTCACCGCAGGAGCTCCTCGAGAATGCCGACATCGAGGACATGTTCGCCTGGCCCTATCCGCCGGCGCGGGAGGGCGAGACGGCGCCGCCACGCGCGCACGACCCGGGCCGCGTGCGCTCGGACGCCTTCTTCCGCGCCCTTTATGGCGGCAGCCGTGAGGCGGTCGCCCGGTCGCTGCGGCGCGTGCCATGGGTCCCCTCCCTCGGCGGCGGGACCATGGCCGTCACCACCCGCTTCGGCATCGACAGGAAGGTGGCGGCGATCTCGGCGGAGCTCGAGCGCCTGCCGGCACGCTTCCACCGCTACCTCGTCCCGCCCGCGGGCGGCTTCAACTGGCGGGTGATCGCGGGGACCCGCCGCCTTTCCGTCCACTCCTTCGGCGCGGCCGTCGACATCTCGACGAAATACGCGAGCTACTGGCTGTGGGACGGCCACAGGGCGGGGGCGACAATCCCGTTCCGCAACCGGATCCCGATGGAGATCGTCGCCGTCTTCGAGAAACACTGCTTCATCTGGGGCGGCCGCTGGTATCACTACGACACCATGCACTTCGAATACCGCCCCGAGCTCCTGCCGGGCTGCCGGAAGTAGCCCTCAGGCGCGGCCCCACTCGTCCTGAAAGCGGACGATGTCGTCCTCGCCGAGATAGCTGCCCGTCTGCACCTCGATGACCTCGAGCATGATCTTGCCGGGGTTGGCGAGGCGGTGGACGGCGCCGAGGGGAATGTAGGTGGACTGGTTCTCGGTGAGGGTGCGCACCTCCTCGTCCACGGTCACCGCGGCGGTGCCGCGCACCACCACCCAGTGCTCGGCCCTGTGGTGGTGCTTCTGGAGGGAGAGGCGCTTTCCCGGCGCCACGAACAGGTGCTTCACCTGGAAGCGCTCGCCGTTCATGATCGAGCTGAAGCCGCCCCACGGCCGGTTCACGGTCGGCGACTGGTCGAGGAGCTCGAAGCGCCTGCCGGCCTTCAGCGCGGCCACCACGGACTTCACCTCCTGCGCCTTGTCGAGCGGGCAGACGAGGACCGCGTCCCTGGCGGCGATGACGGCGATCCCCTCGAGGCCGAGGGCGACGACGTCCGCCTGGTCGGACACGATGAGCGAATCGCGCGTGTCGACGGCGAGCCCCTTGCCGCGGACGGCGTTGCCTGCGTCGTCCTTGTCGAGCGTCTCCCAGTAGGCCCGCCACGAGCCGACGTCGGACCATCGGCAGGTGATGGGGGCGACGGCGACCCGCTTCGCCCGTTCGAAGAGGGCGTAGTCGATGGAGATGTCCGGCGCGGCGGCGTAGGCTGCGGCGTCGAGGACGATGGCGTCCCCCTCCGCCCGCGCCTCGTCGACCGACCGCCGCGCGGCCTCGGCGACGTCAGGCGCCGTCTCGGCGAGCTCGGCGAGCACGTCGCTCGCGCGGAAGGCGAAGAAGCCGGCGTTCCAGTAGAAGGCGCCGTCGGCGGCCATGCGCACCGCCTCCTCGAGGGGCGGCTTCTCGACGAAGCGCTCCACGGGGCGCACCCGGGAATCGCCGCAGGCGCTGCCGTCGGCGGCCTTGACGTAGCCGTAGCCGGTTTCCGGGTGGGTGGGCTGGACGCCGAACGTCACCATGAAGCCGTTGCGGGCCGCGGCGACGGCGGACTTCAGCGTCTCGAAGTAGGCCGCGTCGGGCGCGATGAGGTGATCCGACGGCAGGACGAGGAGGATCGCGTCCGGGTCCTGGCGCGCGATCGCCTCGGCCGCGGCGGCGATGGCGGGCGCGGTGTTGCGGCTCACGGGTTCGAGGATGATTGTCGCGTTGGCGACGCCGATGGATGCGAGCCCGTCACTCACCTGGAAGCGGTCGGCAACGCCGCAGACGATCCAGGGCGCCGCGACACCCTCCACCCCGTCGTGGCGGCCGACGGTCGCCTGGAAGAGGCTACGGCCGCCGTCCTGCATCGGCAGGAACTGCTTCGGCTTGTCCGCCCGCGACAGCGGCCACAGACGCGTGCCCCGGCCACCGGCCAGGATGATGGGATAGATGGTCATCTCGGTTCGCTCGACCCTCACCGCTGCGGCGCCTCACCGGGGGCCGCGTCCGAATCGCCCGGCCCGGGCACGGCCGTGCCTCTTCGCCGCGGCTCTAGCATCGCCGCGGCAGCGCGCCAAGGCGAGAGCCGGGGCGCGGCGGGGATCAGCGGAGGTCGACGCCGAAACGGTACGTGAGGCCGATGCCGAGACGCATCTCGTCGTCGTTGCCGGCCTCGACGATGGGGCTGTCGGCAGCGTCGCCGACGAAGCGGTTGTAGGCCGCATAGCCGTGGACTCGCACGCGCTCGGTCAGGACATACGTCGCGTCGAGCTCGGCGCCGAGCTTCACGAGGCCGGCGTCGGGATCGTAGGCGGGAAGCGCGGCGGCGCCCGGTCCGACCGCGAAGTAGGTGTCCATGTAGTCGTCCGAGGCGAGCGTCGCGCGGGGGCCGAGGCTCACCTCGAGCCGCTCGATCGGCCGCGTCACCACGTCGGCGCCGAGTTCGCCGACGAGGCCCGAGTGGCCGGTCACGCCCTGCCGCACCTCGACGAAGCCGCGGACGATGCCGTACTGGGCGCGAATGCCGCCGCCGAGCTCGACGGCGAGATCGACGTCCGGCGTGCCGGCGAGGTAGCTGGCGTCCGCAGCGCTGCGCTCGCCGATGAAGGCGAAGGCCGGATAGATGGTGACTGCCCGCCGCCGCCCGGTCACCACCTCGCCGATGCCGGGAAGACGCAGGAACTTCAGCTCGGCGATGGGCCAGGGGCTGAAGACGTACTCCTTCGCCGACGGAAACTTCGGCCCGAGCCGCGCGCCGAGGCCGAGATCGAACACGATGTCGCGCCTCTCGGCCTCCGGAACAGGCGCCGTGAGGGAGACCTGATCGGCAGCGACGGCGGCCGTCGCGAGGCATGCGGACGTCGCAAGACAGGCGGCCGTGGCGAGAGATGCTGTCACGGCGGCAGGCACGATGAAACGCACGAAGGCACCTCCGCGTTGCGAACCTGGACACTGCGCGCTTCCCGCTGCGCCGGCAAGGCGGTGGCTGAAGCTGCCGTGACGAACGTGGCGGAGCCGCTCACCGTCGTGGCCGGCGAGCCACACGCCGTGTCGGCGGGTGGGGGCGCAGGGCAGGATCGACAGCCGTCGGAGGAAGAATGCGAAAGGAACGTGACGCGGTGGAGGCCAGTCAGGGCGAGCCGGACAGGCGCATCTTCAGGGTGCTCCTCATCAGCATCACGGCGGCGGCCCTTCTCGCCGTCGTGGGCTACTTCTACGTGCTCGGCACCGACGACGAGGAGATCGCCGAGGAGCCCGTGCGCATCTTCACTCCCGAAGGAGGGTGATGCCCGCCGCCAGGAACTTCATGGCAGCACAGCCGCCGGGCGGGATCGCGCCCGGCGGATCAGGAGACCTGTTCCGCCGCCGTCACCAGGAGCTCGCGCATCTTCATGCGGATCTCCGAGTCGCTGACGGCAACGCCGGCCGCGTCGAAATCGGCGCGCACCTTGCGGAAGACGTCCTCGTCCCCCGGCTCGGAGAAGTCGGCGCGGATCACCTCGTTCTCGTAGGCGGTCACAGCGTCGCCGGTGCGGCCGAGCTTTTCCGCCGCCCAGCGGCCGAGCAGCCTGTTGCGCCGTGCCATCGCCTTGAAGCGCAGCTCCTCGTCGTGGGCGAAGCGGGCCTCGTAGGCGCGTTCCCGGTCTTCGAATTGGCTCATGGTCTCGGCCTCCCTCAAGCCTCTTCCCTATGGTTCGGCCGTGCGCGACAGTCAACGCGGTGGTGCGGCCATTGAGGGATGAGCCCGGATGGGATAGCGTCGCGCGGTCGCACACCCGTGGGCTCATGCGCAACCGTTCCTCAAGGTCGGGCCGCTAACGTATGAATGGCCCGATCACGCAAGGCGCCTCCGAGCGTTCCGTCCCCATGCCAGACTTCAGCCGGTACAAGCCCATGTCTCGTCGTCGCCGCATCTATGAAGGCAAAGCCAAGATCCTCTACGAGGGGCCGGAGCCCGGCACGCTCATCCAGCACTTCAAGGACGACGCCACCGCCTTCAACGCCCGCAAGAAGGAGGTGATCGACGGGAAGGGCGTGCTCAACAACCGCATCTCGGAGCACATCTTCGGCCACCTGAACGACATGGGGATCCCGACCCACTTCATCCGCCGCCTCAACATGCGCGAGCAGCTCATCCGCGAGGTGGAGATCATCCCCCTCGAGGTGGTGGTGCGCAACGTGGCGGCCGGCTCGCTGGCGAAGCGCCTCGGCCTCGAGGAGGGGACGCAGCTCCCCCGCTCCATCATCGAGTTCTACTACAAGAACGACGAGCTTGACGATCCGCTCGTCACCGAGGAGCACATCACCGCCTTCGGCTGGGCGACGCCGCAGGAGCTCGACGACGTCATGGCGCTCGCCGTCAGGGTGAACGACTTCCTGTCCGGCCTCTTCCTCGGCGTCGGCATCCGCCTCGTCGACTTCAAGATGGAGTGCGGGCGGCTGTGGGAGAACGACCTCATGAGGGTCGTCGTCGCGGACGAGATCAGCCCCGACTCCTGCCGCCTCTGGGACATCAAGACGGGCGAGAAGATGGACAAGGACCGCTTCCGGCGGGACATGGGCGGCCTTCTCGAGGCCTACCAGGAGGTGGCGCGCCGCCTCGGTATCATGCCGGAGCAGGACAGGCCGACCGTCACCGGGCCGACCCTCGTCCAGTAGCCGCGGACGGGTCGGGGCGCCAGCGCAGGCGGCGCCCCCGACCCGCGCAGCGGTCGGCCGGGACGTGACAGGCCCGCCCTCACGCCCTAAGGGATCGGCGAGGTCCACCATCCGTCCCGCCACCGGAGCCCGCCCATGAAGGCCCGCGTCACCATCACGCTGAAGCCCGGCGTCCTCGACCCGCAGGGGAAGGCCATTGAGGGGGCGCTCTCCTCACTCGGCTTCTCGGGCGTCGCGTCGGCGCGGCAGGGCAAGGTCATCGATCTCGAGCTCGCCGCCACGGACGAGGCCGCCGCCCGCGCCGAGGTGGAGAGGATGTGCGAGGCCCTCCTCGCCAACACCGTCGTCGAGCGCTACGACATCGCGATCCAGCCCTGATGCGCTCGGCCATCGTCGTCTTCCCCGGCTCCAACCGCGAGCGGGACGCTGCCCGGGCGATCCGCCTCGCCGGCGGCGCCGATCCCGTCCTCGTCTGGCATACCGAGACGGCGCTTCCCGCGGTCGATCTCGTGGTGGTTCCCGGAGGCTTCGCCCACGGGGACTACCTGCGCGCCGGCGCCATCGCGGCGCGCTCGCCTGTGATGCGGGCCGTGGCGGATCACGCGCGGCGCGGCGGCTTCGTCCTCGGCATCTGCAACGGCTTCCAGGTGCTGACGGAGGCGCGCCTCCTGCCGGGCGCACTCATGCGCAACGCCGGCCTCACCTTCGTCTGCCGTCCGGTGACGCTCAAGGTGGAGGAGAACAGCGCCTTCACCGTCAACTACGAGACCGGCGCCGTGGTGACCTTCCCCACAGCCCACCACGACGGCAACTATCGCGCCGACCCCGAGACGCTGCGCCGCCTCGAGGACGAGGGGCGCATCGTCTTCCGCTACCGCGAGAACATCAACGGCTCGGCCAACGACATCGCCGGCATCATGAGCGACAGGCACAACGTCCTCGGCCTGATGCCGCATCCCGAGAACGCTGTGGAGGACATCCACCCCTCGCGCGACGGCCTCCCACTCTTCCAGAGCCTCGTCGCCGCTGCGGGCTGACGCTGGCCGCGCAGCCTCAGCCCCCGAGCGAGATCAGGACGAGGACGAGGGAGATGGACGGAATCATCATCTGCACCGGGCGGAGGCGCTCGAAGAAGAGCGGCGCCTCGCCATGGCGCGCCGCGAACGGGTCGAGCGCGATCATCGAGGCATAGCCGACGCCGAGCATCGCCGCCGCCGATGCCTTCGCCGCAGTGCTCCCGTCGAGGCTCGACAGGGCGACGAGGAACAGGGACAGCGCCGCAAGACCGAAGAGCCACAGCATCACGGCGAGCTGCCCTCGCGACGGGCCGCCCATGGTGCGGAAGCTGACGCCTCGCCGCACGCCTGCCAGGAAGGCGAGGACGGCGGCGCCCCACAGGAGCGTGAGGTCCGCGAAGAATGCGCCCGTCACCCCCGGCAGGAAGGCGAGCGCGGCGCCGAGAGGGAACGGCACCATGGCGAGCCCGCCGAGGAGGAGGCTCTCTGGCGGAACGCGCCTTGGCTCGATGACGCGGATCGCGACGCTCTCGTCTTCCGTGTCCTCGGCGACGGTGTCCCTCGCGTGGATGTCCCTGGCGCCGATGTCCCTGGCGTCGGTGTCGATGGGATCGCTGTCCATGGCGGCAGAACACCGGCGCGGCGCGAGCGTTCCCGCAAAGGGCGCGGTCAGAGGGCGCCTGCGCCCGATGCGTCGCCGAGGATCAGCGGCCCGTAGAGGAGCTGGGCAAAGAGGCGCGAGGGGCGCAGCGTTGTCCAGTAGGTGGCCTTCGCGATCTTCGCCTCGGTGCGCGCGGCCGCAAGGTCGACGGCGACCTCGGCGATGCGCGCGCCGAGGTCCGCGTCGTCCGCCCCCGTCAGGATGCGGTTTCGCACGACGCCGGCCAGCGCGACGCCCTCGTAGGTGAAGACGAGCTTGCCCGCCGCCATCGCATGGAGCGCCGTCGCCGAGTAGCGGTCGCGCTCGTCGTCCGGCGCGTAGGGCAGGAGGACGCCATCCACCTGCCTGATGGCGCTGAAGTAGACCTTGCGAGGAAGGAGTTCCTCGATGAGCGACACGTTTCGCTCAGGCACGGCCGCGAGCTCGGCCTTCTGCGCCATCACGCTCGATGGCACCCGACCGTCCGGCTCGGGCCTCACCTGCACGACGAACCGCGTGTTCCTGGCGGTGGCGCCGATCCGGTTCGCCGCGCGGACGATGGAGGAGATCCTCCCGAAGCCGCTCTCGGCGCGCGGCGAGGAGAAGTAGCCGACCGTGAAGCGGTTCGCGTGATTGTCCGCATCGGCAGCGAGCGCGATCTCCGGCGGCGCCTCGAGGGGCTGGACGGGAATCCCGAACTGCGTGGTGAGGCGCCTCGCGAGGCTGCGGGACCACGCATAGAGGAACGTGGTCGCCCTTTCGCCGTTGAGGTCGTGGATCGCCCTGCCGACCCGCTCGAGCGGGCCGAACCTGTGAGCGTTCGGCATCTCCTCCTCGTCCCACCAGGTGGCGAGGTGGACGAAGGGGCGCGAGACGGGCGGCAGCTGGGCGACGAGCTCGATGGCGACGGCCAGAAGAGCGCGGTCGCAGACAGGGAGGAAGATGTGCCGCTGCTGGCTGAAGCGCGAGCTCGACATGACCCAGCCGATCCTCTCGCGCAGCATGGCGAGCGCGTCGGCGAAGTCCTGGTCGGAGGCGCTGGCCATGGCGTAGGCCGTGTCCGTGAAGCCGCCCCCGCCGAACCGCTCGCTCGCCACGTTGCCGATGATGATCGCGGGGATGCACATCCGCTCCGCGCACTCGCCGATCCTGAGGGCGAGATCCTCGTGATCGGGCACCTTGTCGGCGATGGACGGGTCGAGGATCACGAACTCGTGATTGAGGCCTGTTCCCCGGGCAAGCTCCGGAAAGGCGGCGTTGCGAAGGAGCGCCACCTCGATGTCGCTGACGGACGGTTCGGACCAGCCAGCGTCGAGCGACAGCGTCTTGGAGCCGACCGAGAGTCGGTGGTGCGGTCCGCGAGGGGCAAGGCGCTTAAGCATGACGGCACACGGCGAGGCGCGACGCCCTCACAGTTCCCCCTCCTTCGTACCGGACGACGACCGCGGGCGTGACCGTGACTGGAGCCGGCGCCTCGCGCCAATCCTTCTTCGAGCGCATCATGTTTATGGAACCGGCGATGCCAGCAACCCGGCCATCAACCGTGGCCGGATCGCTCCTCCCTCACTGCACGATAGTGGAATCGTTCAAGACCTCAAACCAAAAAAATACATCCGACCTTATCCTGCCGCAAAAGGGTTAAATTGGAAGCTCCTTCTGGTAGAGTTCGCGCAGCCACGCCCCCGCCACGATTGCGCTTCCGCGTTTGGTGCGGACAGAAGAGCGCATGGCATCGGCGCGCCGCGGCGGAGAAGGGGAGGTCACCGGCTGGCGGCCTGCCGGGGGAGAACATTGTGACGGTATCGCCCCGAGTCTAAGGTCGAGGCGGATGGTCACCACCGCCAAGCAATTCCGACAGGTTCCAGTGATGTCAGACATTTCGCAGCGACCGCGCGCGGACTTCTCGAGGATCTGGCCGTTCGCGGGCAACCTCTTCCTCTTCCTGTTCGCCGCGTGGCTCGGCTACATGGGATGGGCGGCCGAGGCGGACGACCTGAAGACGGCGTTCTTCGGCCTTTCCGGCGTGTCGGCCCTGCTTCTCCTTCTGGGGCTGAGATCGGCGGCCTCACCGAGACGCCGCGGTGCCATGCCGCCGCCGGCCTCGTTCGAGCGCTACGACGACGGCACCGCCGACGCCAGCACCGCCGACGCCGGCGCGCCACAGGAGACCGCCGTGTCGGAGGACGGGATGCCGCTCAACGCACGGGCGCGCGAGCGGCTCGGCGGCGGCGGTGCCGTCGATGCCCCGCCGCGGGCGCAGGGCCTTGCCGTGTCCGCGGCGGCGGCGAGCGACTGGCCGGACGAGCGGCCCTCCGCCGCACAGAGCTCCGCCGACCGAGGCGCAGCCGTTCCTCCGGGTGAGGACCCGGACGATGATCCGGGCGGCGGCGAGCGCACCGGTGCCTATCCCTCGATGTCGGCGATCGAGAGGCTTCGCGCGGACATGGCGCGCGACAAGGCGCTCCGGGGCGCCCGCATGACGCGGGTCGAGAACACGATGGAGCAGATCGGCGCGCGGCTAGACGCTCTCGCCGGCGATCTCGAGGCGATGCGCGCCGCTGCGGGGACCGGCGAAGCGGGGGAGGCGGGAGCGCTTGCCGCCGCGCTCACGAACCGGATCGAGCGCCTCGAGGAGCGTCTGGCGGCACCGTCCGTGGAAGCCGCCTCGCCGGGCGGCGCGATCGATCTCCTTTCCGAGCGGATCGCCGCCGTGGAGGCCGCCATCGCCGCCGCGAACGGTGTCCGGACTGACGCTGGCCTTGCAGACGGGAGCGATCTCGCGAACAGGATCGAGGCGCTCGAGGAGGCCCTCGCCGGGATGCCGGCCCTCGGTGAGAGGCTCGCGCGGCTGGAGGTGGCGCAACGGCCCGAGGCGGACGCGGCCGCGGCGGGATCCGCGGGCCTCTTCGCCGCCCTCGAGGAGCGCCTCGCGGCCCTGGAAGGGGCCGCTCCAGCCGCGCTTCATGGGCGGATCGACGCGCTGGAGGAGCGGCTCGCGGGTGCGCCCGGCGTGACCCCGGGTCGATTGGAGGCGCTCGACCAGCGTCTCGCCGCGCTCGAGAGCGCCATGGCCGAAAGGCCCGCGGCCTCGCCGGCGGCGGCAGGCGACGAGGCCGTCGCCGCCGTCACCGCCGTCACCGACCGCCTCGCCGCCCTTGAGAAGGAGGTGAGGGATCGCCCGTCGGCGCCCGCGCCAGACCTTGCGGACGAGCTGAAGAACTACCTCAGCATCCCCTTCTTCAACCAGACCATGAACCAGAAGGTCGTGCCGCAGCTGCGCCAGATCGTGGAGCGGCGCGTGGACGAGGCGTTGACGACCGAGGCGCTGCGCGAGCGGATCGCTCCACTCCTGAAGGCGGCCGAGCCTTCTTCCGCGGGGGCGCCCGCCGACGGGGAGGCGGAGGCGCTGCAGGCCGCGCTCGCGGCGGAGAGGGCGGCCCGCGAGCGCCTCGTCGAGGAGCTCGCTGCGGTGCGCGCGCTCGCCGAGACGGCCGCCGCGTCAGTGCCCTCCGCGGCGCCCATCGTCGTGGACGGCGCCGACGGGCACCGCGAGGCGCTGAACAGGCTCGCAGAGGCCCGCGCGCAGGACCGCGAGGAGATCGACGCGCTTCGGGCCGCCGTCGAAGGGCTCGGCCAGCCAGCGCCCGACGGCATCGCGCGCCAGGTGGGCGAGATCGCCGCCCGGATCGACGCGGTGGAGGAACGGTCCATCCGCAGGCTCGAGGAGGCGACCCGCGCGGTCTCGAGCGTGCGCGAGAACCTCAACGCCATCACCCAGCACGTGGCCCGCATGGGAGAGAGCTATCAGGAGCTCGTCCAGCGGGTGGAGCGGCTCGGTGATGCGCGCCCGCCCGAGCGGCCCGCTGCGCCGGCGGTCAACGCGGACGTCGAGGCGCTGCGTGACGCGCTCACCACCATCATCGAGCAGAACCGGGAGATCCGCCAGCAGCAGGACATGCTCACCGCCCGCTTCGACCGTCCCACCCGCGTGGAGATCGACACGCACGGCGACGAAACCCGCTGACTGACGCGACGGCGCGTCGACAGCCCGAAGAGAGCGCCGAGACCGGCCGGCTGCGTCCTGGCGCGGCGAAGCGCCGGTCTTCCCGCCGCATGGCGCGGCTGCCTCGGACGGGCCGGTCCGCGCGCTTCGGGGCAAGAGGTCTCCGGCGGGGCGCTCGACCCCATGCCGCCATCGCTCCTGCGTCCCCGCAAGCACAGGTCATGCGTGCTCGAGCCGCACACGCACCCTTCCCGAACAAGCCTCGGGCGACGCCGAAGCCTTCGCCGACCGGTCTCGCCATGTCCGGTCAAACCCCTCCTTGAGCGAAGTTCTTGCACGAAGTCCTCGCGCGAAGACGGCGGGGGTCGCGCAAGGATCACACTCGCCGTCCTGGACCGACTCGAGACGCCATGCCGGGCCGGGCAGCCTCGCGACGACGATCCCGGCGACGACGATTTCGGCGACGACGATTCCGGCGATGTCGATTCCGGTGGTGTCGACGCCGGCAATGTCGATGCCGGCAGCGCCCATGCGCGGCGGGCGCCGGTCAGACGAGGGCGACGTCGACGACGCCCGACATCGCCTTGATGGTGGCCGCCATCGACCGTGAGACACGGCGCGGCTCCCTCAGCGTGACCTCCACCTCCCGCGCGCCGCCGTCCACGAGGGCAACGAAGCGCACCGTGCACGTGCCCCCCGGTTCCATCAGCCTGTCGATGTTGGAGACCGGCGTCGGCGAGGACAGGAACACCGTGAGCGTGGAGGATGGGGCGCGCAGCCTGTCGAGCGGCTCGACGTTGCGGATGTTGACCGAAAGCCCTTCCTCCCGCTCCTGTGCCGTCACCGACAGGAGGACGCAGGCGCCAGGCTCGAGCCGCTCGCGATGCGCCTCGAGGACGTCCGAGAATGCGACCGCCTCGAACTGGCCGGAGGGGTCCGACAGCTGGACGATGCCCATCCGCCCGCCCGTCCGCGTCCGCCGCTCCTGCTTCGCGACGACGACGCCAGCGAGGCGCGAGCCTTCGCCGCGGCGCACTGCAGGCGCGAAGTCCCTCCAGCTGGGGACGCCGGCGCGCGCGAGGGCCTCGGCGTAGTCGTCCAGCGGGTGGCCGGAGAGGTAGCCGCCGAGGGCCTCGTGCTCCTTCTGGAGCCGCTCGGCGGGGGTCCACACGATGTCGGTCGGAAGGCGGATATCCTCCGGGGTGGCGGCGCCGAAGAAGTCCGTCTGCCCGACTGCGGCGCCGGTCGCGACCCGGTTCGCGACGCCGAGCACCATGTCGAGGCCCGCGGCGAGGCTCCCCCGGTCGGCGACCCAGCAGTCGAAAGCGCCGGCGGCTACCAGCGCCTCGAGGGCGCGCTTCGGCGCGACCTTCGGGTCGAGGCGGTTCGCGAAGTCCGTCAGCGAGCGGTAGGGCGCGCGCCGCCGCTCGTCCTCGACGTGCGCGACGAGGGGGCGACCGACGCCCTTCACCGCGGAGAGGGCATAGACGATGTCGCCGCCGTCCACGGAGAACTCCGCGCCCGAGGTCCTGATGCAGGGCGGGCGGACGCGGATCCCCATGCGCTGGGCTTCCGCGCGGAAGTCGGCGAGCTTGTCGGTGTTGCCCATGTCGAGGGTCATTGACGCGGCCAGGAACTCGCGCGGGTGGTTCGCCTTGAGCCAGGCCGTGTGGTAGGCGACGAGGGCGTAGGCGGCGGCATGGGACTTGTTGAAGCCGTAGTTCGCGAACTTCGCCACGAGGTCGAAGATGTGGTTCGCGTCCGCCGCGGAGGTCCCGCGCTCCACGGCCCCGTTCACGAAGCGGTCGCGCTGGACGGCCATCTCCGCCGCGATCTTCTTGCCCATGGCGCGGCGAAGGAGGTCCGCCTCGCCGAGGGAGTAGCCCGAGAGGACCTGCGCGATCTGCATCACCTGCTCCTGGTAGATGATGATGCCGTAGGTCTCCTTCAGGATCGGCTCGAGGGCGGGGTGGAGGTAGTCGGGCTCCTCCTGGCCGTGCTTTCGGCGGTTGTAGGAGGGGATGTTGTCCATCGGGCCCGGGCGGTAGAGGGCAACGATGGCGATGATGTCCTCGAACCGGTCGGGCTTCATGCCGACCAGCGCCTTGCGCATTCCCTGGCTTTCCAGCTGGAACACCCCTGCGGTCTCGCCCTTCGCGAGGAGCTCGTAGGTCCTGGCGTCGTCCAGCGGCAGCGTGTCGAGGTCGATGTCGGCGTCGATGAGCGCGAGCGCGCGCTCGATGGTGGTGAGCGTCTTGAGGCCGAGGAAGTCGAACTTCACGAGCCCGGCGCTCTCGACCCACTTCATGTTGTACTGGGTGACCGGAAGGTCGGAACGCGGATCGCGGTAGAGGGGGACGATCTCGTCGAGGCGCCGGTCGCCGATGACGATGCCGGCGGCATGGGTGGAGGCGTGGCGGTAGAGGCCTTCCAGCTTGAGGGCGATCTCGAGGAGGCGGGCCACCTCCTGGTCCGCGTTGCGCGCCTCCTGGAGCTTCGGCTCCGACTCCAGCGCCTGGCCGAGCGTCACCGGGTTCGCGGGGTTGGAGGGGACGAGCTTTGCGAGCTGGTCCACCTTGCCGTAGGGCATGTCGAGGACGCGGCCGACGTCGCGCACCACGGCGCGCGCCTGGAGCGTCCCGAAGGTGATGATCTGCGCGACGCGGTCCGCGCCGTAGCGGCGCTGGACGTAGTGGATGACCTCGTCGCGGCGCTCCTGGCAGAAGTCGATGTCGAAGTCCGGCATCGAGACGCGCTCGGGGTTGAGGAAGCGCTCGAAGAGGAGGTCGAAGCGGAGCGGGTCGAGGTCCGTGATCGTCAGCGCGTAGGCGACGAGCGAGCCCGCGCCCGAGCCGCGGCCGGGGCCGACCGCGATGTCGTGGCGCTTCGCCCACTGGATGAAGTCCGCGACGATGAGGAAGTAGCCGGGGAACTTCATGCCGCTGATGATGGAGAGCTCCATCTCGAGGCGCTTCTCGTAGACTTCTCGATCGACTCCGGGAGCGAGGCCGCGGGTCTCGAAGCGCTTCCGGAGGCCGGCGCGCGCCATCTCGGCGAGGCGGTCCGCCTCGGCGGCGAGCTCGGCCTCCTCGTCGAGGGCGGCGGGCTCGGCCGCGCCGACGGGTTCACCGGCGGCCTTGCGTTCGGAGGCGAGGAAGCGCGGCAGCATCGGCGGGCGCTTCCGCGGCCGGAAGGCGCAGCGCATCGCCACCTCCACGGTGTTCTCCACCGCCTCCGGAAGGTCGGAGAAGAGCTCGGCCATCTGTGCCTGCGACTTGAAGAAGTGCTCGGTGGTGAGCTGGCGGCGGTCGTCGTCGGCGAGGCGGCGGCCCTCGGCGATGGCGATCAGCGCGTCGTGGGCGTCGTAGTCGTCCCGCTTTGCAAAGTAGACCTCGTTGGTGGCCACGAGAGGGACGTCGGCGTCGTAGGCGAGCTCGACGGCGAGCGCCTCGAACGTCGATTCATCATCCGTGCCGTGACGCTGGAGCTCGCAGTAGAAACGATCGCCGAACGTCTCGTGAAGATCGTCGAAGGTGATGCGGGCGGCCGTGGCGTCGCCATGGCGGAAGGCGAGGCCGACGGGGCCGTCGGTCCATCCCGACAGGGCGAGGATCCCGTCGGTCGCGCCCCTGAGGTCGGCGAGGGACACCGTGGCGCCCTCGCCGCTCGAGTCGAGATAGGCGCGGCTCACGAGCCGCACGAGGTTGGCGAACCCCTCGTTCGTGGCCGCGATGAGGGGGAGGCGGGCGACCGGCGTGAAGCGGCGCCCGTTCTGGATGCGCTCCGCCAGGCGGACCGGGACGGTGCAGCCGACGACGGGCTGGATCCCCTTCGCGAACGCCGCCTCCGAGAATTCGAGCGCGCCGAAGAGGTTCGCCGTGTCCGTGACGGCGACGGCGGGCATCCCGTCCGCCTCCGCCAGCGAGACGATCCTCTTGAGGTGCAGTGCGCCCTCGAGCAGCGAATAGGCCGAATGGACCCGAAGGTGGATGAACACGGGGCGCGCTCTCCGTTCGTCCGCGGAACTGGCCGAAACTATCGGCGCGCCGCGCGGGCCGTGAGATCAGATGGACGCCTGGAGGTAACCCATCCACAGATAGAGCGCCGAGATGAACGACGCGACCGACACGAAGGCTCCGAGATCGAGAATGAAACGACGCATCACTGCCTCTCCCTGTTTCTTGTGGAGAGACATTAGCGGAACGTTCCGCAAACAACAAGCGCCGATTCGGTAAGAACGAAAGCCTAACGCTGGGCGGGATGCTCCCCTGCGGGCACGATCAGGCCGTCCCTCAGCGTCACGGTCCGGTCCAGCTCGGCGGCGAAGGCCTCGTTGTGGGTGGCGACCAGCGCCGCGAGTCCCGTCTCGCGCGAAAGCGATAGGAACGCATCCCGAACGGAGTGGGCTGTTCCGGTGTCGAGGTTCCCCGTCGGCTCGTCGGCGAGGAGGATGCGGGGGCGGTTCGCGACGGCGCGCGCGATGGCGACGCGCTGCCGCTCGCCGCCGGAAAGCTCCGAGGGACGGTGCGTGCGGCGCGCTGCGAGCCCGAGGCGGTCGAGGAGCTCGTCGGCCCGCGCGTTCGCCTCGGCGGGTGCCACTCCCGCAAGGCGCAGCGGAAGGGCGACGTTCTCGCGCGCGTTGAAGTCCCCCATGAGGTGGTGGAACTGGTAGACGAACCCGATGCGGTCCCGGCGCAGCGCGGTCCGCTCGATGTCCGACAGGCCGCCGGCCTCCGTGCCGGTGATCCGCACCGTGCCCGCGTCGGGGCGCTCGAGGAGGCCAGCGATCTGGAGGAGCGTCGACTTGCCGGCGCCCGAGGGTGCGACGAGCGCGACGAGCTCGCCCTCGGCCACAGTGAGGTCGGCGCCGTTGAGGACACGGATCTGCGACGCGCCGTCGCAGAACGAGCGCCTGACGCCCGCAAGGGCGAGGGGAGGGGGATCGCCGGCGGCCACCTCACTCGGCCTTCAGTGAGACGACGGGATCGGTGCGCGCCGCCTTCCATGCGGGATAGATCGTGGCGATCAGCGACAGGGCGAGCGCCACCACGACGATCAGCGCCGTCTCGAAGGAATCCATGTCCGCCGGCATCCGGCTCAGGAAGTAGAGCTCCGGCGAGAACAGCTCGGTCTGGAGAAGGTCCGAGACGAACTGACGGATCGCCTCGATGTTGAGGGCCACCAGCGTGCCGAGAACGAAGCCCGCGAAGGTCCCGACGACGCCGATGGAGAGGCCGACGATAAGGAAGATCCTCATGATCGAGCCGCGCGTGGCGCCGATGGTGCGCAGGATCGCGATGTCCCGCGTCTTCTCCTTGACGAGCATGATCATTCCGGAGATGACGTTGAGCGCCGCGACGATGATGATCAGTGTCAGGATGATGAACATCACGTTGCGCTCCACCACGAGGGCGGAGAAGAAGGTCTGGTTGCGCTGCCGCCAGTCCACGATGAAGAGGGGGCGCTCCGCAGCCGCCTCGATGCGCCGGCGCATCTCGTCCACCGCGTCCGGATCCTCCACGTAGACCTCGATGGCAGTGACGGTGCCGTCTTCATTGAAGAAGTTCTGGGCGTGGCGCAGCGGGACGTACATGAACGATGCGTCGTACTCGCTCATCCCGATCTCGAAGATCCCGTCGACGCGATAGTCGTCCACCCGCGGGGTGACGCCGAAGGGGGTGACGGGGCCGTCGGGGCTGATGAGGGAGACGACGTCGCCGACCGTCACGCCGAGGGAGCGGGCGAGGCGGGAGCCGAGGATCGCGCCCTTGCCGTCGCCGAAGGTGCGGCCCGACGCGAGGAGGATGTTGTCCGACACGAAGTCGAGACGGTCCCAGTCCTCCTTGGCGAGGCCGCGCACGAGGACGCCCGACGAGCCGATGTTGCCCGAGACGAGCGCCTGGCCCTCCACGAAGGGGATCGTGCGGGTGACGCCGCGCACGGCGGCGATGCGCTCGGAGACGGCGCGATAGTCCGTCAGCGGGCCGTCGATGGGGCGCAGGAGGACGTGGCCCGAGACGCCGAGGATCTTGTCGAACAGCTCGGCGCGAAAGCCGTTCATCACGGCCATCACGATGATGAGCGTCGCGACGCCGAGGGCGATCCCCACCAGCGACAGCGTCGAGATCACCGAGATGAAGGCCTCGCGTCGGCGCGAGCGCAGGTACCTCAGCGCGATCTGCCACTCGAGCGCGCCGAAGGGCCTCATGCGGCCGCCTGCGCCGACGCGGGGTCGGAGAGGTAGGCGAGGAGGCCGCTCTCGGGCACCTCGCCGCGCGCGCCCGTCGCCCGGCGCTTCACCTCCACCTGACCGGACGCAGCGCCCCGCGGGCCGACGATCACCTGCCAGGGGATGCCGACGAGGTCCATCGCCGCGAACTTCGCGCCCGCCCGCTGGTCGGTGTCGTCCACCAGCACCTCGCGGCCGGAGCCTTCGAGGGCCTTCTCGATGCGCTCCACCATGGCGTCGGTGGTGGCGTCGCCGGGCTTCAGGTTGACGACGGCGACGTCCCAGGGGGCGACTGCGTCGGGCCACACGATGCCCGCCTCGTCGTGGCTCGCCTCGACGACGGCGCCCACGAGACGGGACACGCCGACGCCGTAGGAGCCCATGTGGACGACCCTCTCCTCGCCGTCCGGCCCCGCCACCACGGCGCCCATGGGCTTGGAGTACTTCTCGCCGAAATAGAAGATGTGCCCGATCTCGATGCCGCGCGCCTCGACGCGCTTCTCCTCCGGGATCGCGGCGAAGGCGGCCTCGTCGTGCATCTCGTCGGTGGCGGCGTAAAGGCTCGTCCAGTCGTCCACCACGGGGGAGAGGTCGGCGAAGAAGTCCGTGTCCTCGCCGGGGATCGGCTTCTCGAGGAGATCGCGGTGGCAGAACACCTGGCTCTCCCCGGTGGCGGCGAGGATGATGAACTCGTGGGAGAGGTCCCCGCCGATGGGTCCGGTGTCCGCCCGCATCGGGATCGCCGTCAGCCCCATGCGGTGGAACGTCCTCAGGTACGCCACGAACATGCGGTTGTAGGAGGCCCGCGCGCTCTCCTGGTCGATGTCGAACGAGTACGCGTCCTTCATCAGGAACTCGCGCCCGCGCATGACGCCGAAGCGGGGCCGCACCTCGTCCCGGAACTTCCACTGGATGTGGTAGAGGTTCATAGGCAGCGCGCGGTAGCTTCTCACGTGGGTGCGGAAGATGTCCGTCACCATCTCCTCGTTGGTGGGGCCGTAGAGCATGTCGCGCTCGTGCCTGTCGCGGATGCGCAGCATCTCGAGGCCGTAGTCGTCGTAGCGGCCCGATTCGCGCCAGAGGTCGGCCGGCTGGATCGTCGGCATCAGGATCTCCTGCGCGCCGGCGCGGTTCTGCTCCTCGCGCACGATGTCGCCGATGCGCGTGAGGACTCGCATTCCGGCCGGAAGCCACGAGTAGATGCCAGCCGCCTGCTGGCGGATCATGCCCGCCCGCAGCATCAGGCGGTGGGAGACGATCTCGGCCTCCTTGGGGGTCTCCCTCAGGAGGGGCAGGAAGGTGCGTGACAGACGCATCGTGACACTCGCGGGCTCGGGACCGCGCTATTGGACCCCCGGAGCCCGCCCGGTCAACGGGTGAGCGCCCGACAGGTGCCCGCGCCCACGGCTTTTGGCGCCCGCCCGGCTCGGACGGAGGCGCGCAGGCCCCGTCGGCGGCCGTGTCCGGATGTGTCGTTCGGTGTCGTTCCTGCGGGTCCGGCGCCTCCGCCGGGATGGGGCGCGCCTGCGAGCGGCGCTGGCGGACGCGACGGCCCGAAGATGGTCCGCGCGATCGGACCCGGATCGCGCGGATGACTCCCATGCCCGCCCGGATCGGGGGCTAATGCACGAGAAGGCGGACCCGGCCGAGGCGCTCGATCTCGATCTCGACCGGCTCGCCCGCCTCGATCCAGGCGACCTTCACCATGGAGCCGAGGCTCACGATCTCGCCCGCCCGCAGAGGCGTCCCGCGGTCGCGCAGGTGCTGCGCGAGCCAGGCGAGGGCGGCGAGGGGATCGCCGAGAATATCCGCCCCCGTGCCGCCGCCGACGCGCCTGCCGCCGACCCGCATCTCGCCGGCGAGCCCCTTCAGCTCCCGCGGGTCGAGGGCGACCGGCGGGCCGAGAACGGCGCCGGCGTTGAAGAAGTGGTCCGCCACCAGCGAGTGGGTGGAGACCTTCGCGAAATCGTCCCAGCGGTCGTCCACGAGCTCGATGCACGGGAAGGCGCAGTCCACCGCCGCCGCGGCCGCCGTCACGTCCAGCGGCCGGTCGCCGTCGAGGTCGCGACCGAGCCTGACGGCGATCTCGCACTCGACCCCGGGCCGGCAGAGGCCCGGGCGGGCGAACTCGGCCTCACCCTCGTGAAGCGTGGCGGCGAACATGGCGCCCGCGCACGGGTGGGGAATGCGCAGATACTCCTGCATCACCCGCGTCGTGCAGCCGATCTTCCAGCCCGCGACCCGGCCGAGACCGCCCTCGGACAGGCGCGCCGCGAGCCGCTCCTGGACCGCATGGGCGCTGGTCAGCGTCGTCGGGCGCGCCTCCTCCGGCAGCTCCGGAATGGGCCGCGCCGACAGCCGCGCCTCGGCGAGGCGTGCTGCAGCCTGCTCGAGTGCCGTCTCGTCCATCCCGTCCTCCCGCCGCCGATCGCGTGGATCGCATGCGCCAGCGGAGCACCATCGGTGTTCGGCCGCAAGCCGACGTTCAGGACGCGCCAGGACGCGCGGCCAACGGTCCGGCACGCGGCATGTCCCCGGGGCCGACGGAGGTGCGGCATGCACTCGATGACCGGTTCCCGGCGGCACGTCGACGCGGAGTTCATGTTTTAACCGTTCCACTCTACAGATTTTATGATCTACAATTCGAGGAAGGGCATGGTCTGACGGCTCGCGTCGACGGGGAAGGATCGAGGCTTTCTTTGAATTGTCTGGCAACGAGTCGAACTATTCCTGATGGGAGCTTGATTTCATGCGCTTCCAGGGGGTAGGCTCTGCCCATCCTGTCGATCACGGAGACGCCCGCGTGTGTGAGAAATCGCCCCGTCGAGACGTGACCTCCACGGGTGGCGGCCGCGGCTTGCCCTGCCTGGCGTGCGCGAGGCGGGCCGCATGACCGTCGCTTCACCGCAGGGAGACCGCGGCCCGTTCGGGCGGCCCGCCGAGAGGATGGTTCTCGAGGGGATCAGGCTGTGGGCGCGCGGCCAGGCCCTCCGCTCCACGGCACCGTGGACAGAGGCGCAGGTCCTCTACCGTGAGGCCCTCGGCGACGGGATGGGGGAGGAGGCCATCGTCGCCCTCGCGCGCTTCGTCGCCGTGCTCGGCCGCTGCGCGCGATGCCCGCTGCGCACCTTCCCGGCCGCCGCGAACGTTCTCTCCAACCACGAGACGCTGATGCTGGGGCTCGTCGCCGGGATCCAGAACAATGACGAGGCAGCGATCGACTACTGTCTCGAGCGGCTGTGCTGCCGGAGCCGGTGCGAGGAGGTGGCGTCCGCCGCCGCCGTCTTCGCCGTCACCATGAAGGCCTGCGACAGGATGATGCGTCCGATCCCGCCGAGCGTTCTCGAGAGGATCCTCCATGAGGCGGCGGGTGGGGCGGAAGGCGCCGCACGGCCCGCCACGGTCCACTGATCGCGCCGCGCCCGGCGTAAACGCGGCCTCATGAGGCCGCGGGGTCTGCCGTGGAGGGCGCGGCTGCGAGATGCCGGAGCGGATCCGGGCGATCTGGCAGCGGCGCCAGCGGGCGACTCGCGCCGTACCCGTCCGCTCCATCGGCGGCTGATGGAGCGGGATCGTGCGCTCCGGTCCTGCCCTAGTCGGCGAGGGCGGCGTCGATGTCGAGCATCTCCTTCGGGACGAACTCGCGGATCTTGTCCGTGCTGTCGAGGGTGCGAAGGTCCGTGTACAGCACCCGCGGGATCTCCGCCGACCTGCCCCGAACGTCCATGATCAGCGCATCGGCGGAGTTGGCGCCCATGGAGCGCGGATCGCGGAAGACGGCGACGCCGATCCGGCCACGCGCCACCATCTCGAGCTCGTCGGGCTGGCCGCCCATGCCGGTGACGACGACGTCGTCGAGACGCCCCTCCGCCTCCAGCGCCGACATGGTGCCGAGCGCCATCACGGAGTTCATGGCGACTATGGCCTCCACGTCAGGATAGGCGATGACGGCGCGCTCCACCTCGGCGTAGGCCCGCTCGCGCTGGAAGTCGCCGTAGCCTTCGTAGATGATCTGCGGCGTGAAGCCCTAGGTCTCCTCCATCCCGCGCAGGACGCCGTTGCCGCGCGCCTGGCTGATCTCGGAGGCGACGGGACCCCAGATCATGATGATCTTCGCCGTGTCCTTGCCCTCGGACTTGAAGTGCTCGGCGATCCAGCGGCCGGTCGCCTCGCCCATCTGGCCGTGATCGTAGACCGACCAGTTGAGGACGGCGTCCTCGAAGGGGAACTTCGAGTCCGGGTCGGGCTCGTAGTCCACCATCAGGAGCTTCGTCCCCGCCTCTGCCACCATCATCAGGCCGGGGGTGTTCTGCTGCAGGCTCGACGGGCCGAAGACCATGTAGTCGAGGTTGAGGTTCGCCATGTTCTCCAGGATGCGCAGCATCTCGTCGTGGCGGTTCGACGCCGTCGGCGCGGCCTGGAACATCTCGTACTCGATACCCTCGGCGTCGAGCCGCTCGCGGAAGCCGATCTCAAGCTGTCCGAAGAGGTCCGTGATGTCGTGCTGGTGGGACACGAAGCCGATGCGCAGGGGCTCGTCCTGGGCATGGGCGGGCGTCGTGACGGCGGTGGTGGCCACGGCACCGCCCGCGAGCGCGGCGGCGGCGACGAGGCCCGTGATCAGCTTTCTCACCTTGGCGTTCTCCCTGTGGTCGTTGCGGCCCGCCGGGGCCGGATGGTCGTCACGCGGCTTCTCGCGGCCGCTTCGTTGCCTTCGCGGGCAGGTGGTTCAGCGTGCGCGCCCGCGGCCCTGCTGGAGCTGGAGCGCGACGGCCGCGATGATGAGGAGGCCGAGGACCATGCGCTGGACGAAGAAGCCCGCGCCCGTCTGGATCAGCCCGTTCTCCAGCATTCCGATGAGGTAGACGCCGAGGAGCGTCCCGATCATGGTGGAGCGGCCGCCGAAGAGGTAGGTGCCGCCGAGCACCACCGCCGCGATCACGTGCAGCTCCACCCCCTCGCCCATCGCCGCGGACGAGGAGTTGAGGCGCCCCATGAGGATGAGCGCGGCAAGGCCCGCGAGCGCTCCCTGAATCACGTAGGTCGATGCCGTGACGCCCTTCACGTTGATGCGCGTCGCCTCGGCGGCCTTCGGGTTCGAGCCGATCGCGGTGATGTACCGGCCGTAGAGCGTCCTGTTGAGGACGAACCAGCCGATCGCGACCACCACGAGCGCGATGATGACGGCAAGGGGGATGTCGAACACCCGCGCGCGCCCAGCGGCCGTCACCACCTCGGGAAGCTCCGTCACGAGGTTCACGCCCATGAACCACTGCGTGAAGCCGCGATAGGCGACGAACGTGCCGAGGGTCGCGAGGAGCGCCGGGACGCCGAGGATCGCCACGTTGAAGCCGTTGAAGGCGCCGAGGAGCATCCCGAGGAGGACCGCGGCCGGAATGGCGAGGAGGGGATCGAGCCACTCATGCTCGAGGCCCGTGCCAACGATCGCTCCCACGACGCCGATCATCGAGCCCGTCGACAGGTCGATGCCGCCGGTGGACATGACCAGCGTCTGCCCCACGGCGAGGACGAGGAACACCGCCGCCGCCCGCATGATGGTGATCTGGTTGTTCCAGGTGTTGAAGGTGTCGCCCGTGATGTAGGTGAAGACCGCGTAGAGCACGAAGATCGCGACGGCCACGTTGAACCAGGGCAGCGCGGTCACGCGGTGGATTGCGCCGCCGGCGCCCCCGCCGGGGCGAACGGCCGTGTCTGCCTCGACGCTCACGCTGCGCTCTCCTCGATGTCGCCCACGATGAGGCGGACGATGTCCGTCTTGGTGACGTCGGCCGTCCGGCGGATGGCCTGGATGCGCCCCGAGCGCATCACTGCGATGCGATCGGAGACGGCGAAGACGTGCTCGAGGTCGTGGGAGATGACCATCATCGTCTGCCCCTCCTCCTTGAGTGAGCGGATGAGGGCGAGGACCTTGCGCACCTCCTCCACGCCGAGGGCGGCCGTCGGCTCGTCGAGGATGAGGAGCGCGCAGTGGCCCTTGCGGATGGAGCGGGCGATGGCGACGGCCTGGCGCTGCCCGCCCGAAAGGCTCTACACGGCCCGCTTCGGCGAGGGGATGGTGATGCGGAGCCGGGCGAGCGTCGCGGCGCTCTCCTCGTCCATCCGCCGCGTGTCGGGCACGGAGAACCAGCCGAGGCGAAGGCGGATGGGCTCGTCGCCGAGAAAGACGTTGGTGGGCACGTCCTGCGAGTTGGCGAGGGCGAGGTCCTGGTAGACCACCTCGATGCCGAGGGCGCCGGCCTCCTTGGTGGAGCGGATGGAAACCTCCCGACCCTTGAGGCGGATCGTCCCCGAATCGGCCGGCTGGACGCCGGCGAGCGCCTTCACGAACGTGGACTTGCCAGCGCCGTTGTCGCCGACGAGGGCCATTGTCTCGCCCTCATCGATCGTCAGCGACGCGGACTGAAGGGCGCGCACGCCGCCGAACCGCTTCTCGAGGTTGGTGGCCTCGAGCAGGGGCACCCCTGGCTCGCTCATCGCGTCCTCCCCCTCGCGCGCCCGTCCGGTCCATGCCGCGGCGCGCCATCAGTTCTTTTCATGCCGGCGCCGTCGTCGCGCCGTTCTTCCCGTTTCGCCGGCGGTCCGTCTCGCAAGCGTCCCGTGCCGCCAGCGTCACCGCTCCGGAACGCAGGACCGACCCGGCGCGCCAGCTTTGGACGCTCGCCGGCAACTGTCAACGCGGTCCGTCGCGGGCGCACGCGGCTCTTGCCGATCCGGTCGGCTCCGGCGGGGTGCGCCGGAGCCGGCGCCGCTCGCTCGGCGCTTGCGTGTTCGGAAGGCCGGTGTGGCGGAAGGCCTCCCCGACCTCGCCCGAATGTCTTGCGCGGAGGACTTGCCGGCCACGATGGCGATGCGGCCGAGGAAGACGGGCGGGATCTCCTCCGGGCGGCCCTCCGGGTCCGTGCGGATCGCCTCGGCCATGGCGACGCCCACGTCGTCGCTCAAGCGCACCGGGGCCGCGCACGGCGCGCCGTTCTTCGGCGCATCGAGCTCGTCGCCCGTGCCGCCCCGGGCCGTCAGGCACAACTTGTCGCCGGGCCCGAGCGCCTCAACCGTCGGGATCGCCCCGTCGCCATCGCGGTGTCGGGGTCGTGAGCGTCACCTCCGGCAAGCCCGACACGATGAGCTGCGCACCGCGCCGCGAAAGATCCCCCCGAGCGGCCGCCTGACAGGCCCTTCGAGCGGTGCAAAACCCTCGCCCGGTCATGCCCTGCCGCTCCCGGGCCGCGTCGAATTGACGCATAACCGCACGGCGGCACCGCCGGACAGTGTGAGGAGCGCCAGGCACGACTTCCCCGCGCATCGCACGGGGCGCAAGCATCCGCTGACGCCGGCACGGGAGAACGCGCGCCGCCGCGCCAGGCCGCCCGGCTGGACAGGGGCCGGTC